>Ga0209726_10008009_pt1 | contig 11554 bp, 9 predicted proteins | sample Subgrocontami54m_FD_187453 | JGI IMG/M metagenome (GOLD analysis project Ga0209726, IMG submission 187453) | Subsurface groundwater microbial communities from S. Glens Falls, New York, USA - GMW46 contaminated, 5.4 m (SPAdes) (version 3) | ecosystem: Environmental > Aquatic > Deep subsurface >... | reverse complement strand
CGCAACCCCCTCCGTGTGCTGGACTGCAAGGCGCCCGACTGCCAGCCCGTCGTCGAGAAGGCGCCGTCCATCCTCGACTCGCTCTCGCCCGAGGCCGCGAAGCACTTTGAGAGCGTGCGCGGCTACCTCGACGCCATGGGGCAGGCCTACACGGTCACGCCGCGCCTCGTGCGCGGGCTCGACTACTACGTGCGCACCACCTTCGAGGTGAAGACCGCGGACCTCGGAGCCCAGGACGCGGTCGCGGGCGGCGGGCGCTACGACGGCCTGATCGAGCGCCTGGGCGGACCCGCGGACCCCGGCATTGGCTTCGCCATAGGTCTCGAGCGGGTGGTCCTTCTCCTGGGCGACGCGGAGGCGGTCTCGCGCCCGTTCGTGCTCCTGATACCGCTGGGAGACTTGGCGCTCCAGCGCCTGATGCCCGTCGCGCGCGCGGTCCGCCGGGGCGGCGTGACCGCCGAGCTGGGCTATGGCGCCCGCAAGCTGCCGCGCGAGCTCGAGCGGGCCAACAAGCTCGGCGTCGCCTACGCGGTCATCGCGGGGGAGAACGAGCTGGCGGCCGGGGAGGCGGTGCTGCGCGAGATGAAGACGGGGGAGCAGCGGCGCGTGCCGATCGCGGCGCTGGCCGCCGAGCTCTGCGCCCTCGCCGGCAAGGGCGTTTCCCCCAAGAGTGTTTCCCAATGACCGAGACGCGCGGCGAGTCTCAAGTCGAACCCATGGGCGGCTGGAAGCGGACGCATTCCTGCGGCGCGCTGCGCGCCGGGGATGCCGGCAAGACCGTCACGCTGATGGGCTGGGTCTTTAGGCGGCGCGACCACGGCGGGCTCATCTTTGTGGACATCCGAGACCGCGAGGGCATCACCCAGTGCGTCTTTAACCCCGGCGACGGGCCAGGCGACGCGGCAGACGCGCACGCCAAGGTCCAGGGCGTCCGCGGCGAGTTCGTCCTGGCGGTGCGCGGAGCGGTCGCCCCGCGCCCGGTGGGAACCGAGAACGTGAAGATCCCGACCGGCGCCGTCGAGGTGCTTGCTCGCGATCTCAAGGTTCTCAATGACTGCCGCCCGCTGCCCTTCCAGCTCGACTCGGAGGGTGATGCCGAGGTGGACGAGACGCTTCGGCTGAAGTACCGCTACCTCGACATGCGCCGCGCGCCCGTCCTCAGGGCGTTCCAGGTGCGCGACCTGCTCTGCCGGGCCGTGCGCGATTACCTCCACGAGCACGGCTTCCTCGAGGTGGAGACGCCCTTCCTGACTCGCTCGACTCCAGAGGGCGCCCGCGACTTCCTCGTGCCGAGCCGGCTCCAGCCCGGCAGCTTCTACGCGCTGCCGCAGTCGCCCCAGCTTTTCAAGCAGCTCCTGATGGTGGCGGGCTTCGAGCGCTATTTCCAGATCGTCCGCTGCTTCCGAGACGAGGACCTTCGCAAGGACCGCCAGCCGGAGTTCACACAGATCGACATCGAGACCTCCTTCCTCGACCGCGACGACTTTCTGCCGATCGTCGAGGGCTTGGTCGCCGCGATCTGGCGCCGGGTGAAGGGCGTCGAGCTGGCGCTGCCGTTCCCGCGGCTGGCCTACGAGGAGGCCATGGAGCGCTTCGGCTCCGACAAACCCGACCTGCGCTTCGGCCTCGAGCTCCAGGACGTGTCAGCGCTCTTTGTGGGCGGCGAGTTCCAGGCCTTCGCCCAGGTCGTGGGGGGCGGCGGTGCCGTCAAGGCGCTCCGCATCCCCGGAGCCGGCTCTATGTCCCGCAAGGACCTGGACGACCTCACTGCCGAGGCCAAGCAGGCCGGGGCCAAGGGGTTGGTCTGGATCAAGGTGACGGCGGAGGGTCTCAACTCGCCGGTCGCCAAGTTCCTCTCCGCTGTCCAGGATCGGCTGCTGAGCCTTACCGGCGCGGCCGCCGGCGACCTCGTGCTGCTGGTGGGCGACGCCCCGGCCGTTGCCGCGACGGTCCTCGGTCGCCTGCGCGTGGACCTGGCCAGGCGGTTCAAGCTCATCCCGGAGGATCGCGACGTGTTCACCTGGGTCATAGACTTTCCGCTCGTGGAATGGAATGCGGACGAGAAGCGCTGGGACGCCGTCCACCATCCGTTCACGGCGCCGCGCGATGAGGACTTGCCGCTGCTCGAGTCCGACCCAGGCAAGGCGCGGGCGAAGGCGTATGACCTCGTGCTCAACGGCCAGGAGGCCGCCGGCGGCTCCATCCGCATCCACCAGCAGTCGGTCCAGGAGCGCCTCTTCGGCCTGATCGGCATCTCCAAGGAGGAGGCGGGGGCGCGCTTCGGCTTCCTGCTGGAGGCCCTCGAGTTCGGCGCGCCGCCCATGGGAGGCATCGCCTTCGGACTCGACCGGCTGGCGGCGAGCCTGGCCGGGCAGGAGTCCATCCGTGAGGTCATCGCATTTCCGAAGACGCAGAAGGGCACCTGCCCCCTCACCGGCGCTCCCGCTCCGGTGGACGCGCGCCAGCTCCGCGACCTCGGGATCAGCATAGTCGAAGGAGCGGGCCCCGCGTGACCGAAGTCGCCAGCGCCACCCGCCGAGTCCTGATCCCGCCGGACCTCAACCTGCTCGCCTTGCTCGGGCGCAATGACGAGCACCTGAAGCTGTTCGAGACGCAGTACAACGTCCAGGTCACCTCCCGCGGCCACGACATCACGCTCCGGGGCGACGAGGGAAGGCTCCAGCAGGCGGAGAAGGTGCTGCGCGAATTGATCGACATGCTGCGCGCACGGCCGTCGCTGGTCGCGTCCGACATCCGCTCGGCCCTCCGCATCGCCGGCGCCGAGCCGGACACCGACCTCAAGGGTTTCCTGGCCGACGCCATCGCGGTGCCGTCGCGGCGCAAGCTCATCAGCCCGAAGACGGCCAACCAGAAGCGCTACCTCGACGCGATCAGGAGCCACGACCTCGTCATCTCCATCGGGCCGGCGGGCACCGGCAAGTCCTACCTCGCCGTCGCCATGGCTGTATCGGCGCTCGTCAAGAGAGAGGTCTCGCGCATCATCCTGACGCGCCCGGCGGTCGAGGCGGGCGAACGGCTGGGCTTCCTGCCGGGCGACCTGATCGAGAAATTCCACCCCTACCTCCGGCCGCTCTACGACGCGCTGTACGACATGATCGAGGCCGAGAAGGTCGCCACGCTCACCGAGAAGGGGGCGATCGAGATCGCGCCGCTCGCCTACATGCGCGGCCGCACGCTCAACGACGCGTTCATCATCCTCGACGAGGCGCAGAACACGACGTCGGAGCAGATGAAGATGTTCCTGACGCGCCTCGGCTTCAACTCGAAGATGGTCATCACGGGAGACATCACGCAGGTGGACCTGCCGCCGAGCCGTCCATCCGGGCTCATCGAGATCCAGACCGTGCTGGAGGGGATCGACGGCATCCGCTTCATCTATTTCGACCACCGGGATGTTGTCAGGCATGACCTCGTCTCGGCCATCGTTCGCGCCTACGACCGCGTCAAGCCCGGCCGGCGCACGCCCCCTCACCCTGCCCTCTCCCCCGGTCGGGGAGAGGGAGACTCGAGCACTCCGGCTTCTCCCCCTCGCCCTCCTCTGGAGGGAGAGGGTTAGGGTGAGGGTGGGCGCTTGAGGCCCGTGGCCGTCAGCAATCGCCAGCGCCGTGTCCGCGTCTCGACGCCGAGACTGCGCGCTACGGCAGAGGCCGCGCTGCGCGCGCTCGGGCGGGCCGATCTCCATGTCGACGTTACCGTGGTGGACGACCCCGCGATCCGGCGGCTCAACGCGCGCTACCTCCGCAGGCGCAGGACCACCGATGTGCTCGCCTTCGACCTCGAGGCGGATTTCCACGCGACCGGGCCGTCTCGCCTCATGGGCGAGGTGATCGTCTGCGCGGACACGGCGAAGCGGCAGGCCCGGCGCGTCGGCGTGTCGGTGGCGCTCGAGCTCGACCTGCTCGTGGTCCACGGGCTCCTGCACCTGGCGGGGTGGGACGACCACGAGCCTCGAGAAGCCCGGCTCATGCACGAGCGCGAGCGGGAGATCCTGGCGGAGACCGGGCGGCGCGCGCCGGCGCGTCTCTGGAACGGCCTCCTCGAGCCGCGATGACCGATTCCGGGCACAGGGCGGGCTTCGTCGCGCTGGTGGGCCGCCCGAACGTCGGCAAGTCCACCCTCCTCAACCGGCTCGTGGGCGAGAAGATGGCCATCGTCTCGCGCAGGCCGCAGACCACCCGCACGCGCATCACCGGCATCAAGCACCTGCCTGACGCCCAGGTGGTCTTCGTGGACACGCCGGGTTTGCACGAGGGCGCGGGCCGGCTCGGCGAGCTCATGGTGAAGACCGCGGAGCGGGCGCTCCAGGACGTCGACCTCGTCTGCCTGGTCCTCGAGGCGACCGAGAAACCCGAGCGGCTCGACCGCGCCATCTTCGCGCGCCTCAAGGGCGCGCGCGTTCCCGTCTACGCCGTGCTCAACAAGACGGACCTCGTGGCGCCCAAGTCGAAGCTCCTGGCGCTCATCTCCGCCTGCCGCGCCGAGTTTGCCTTCAAGGAGATCGTGCCGGTGTCGGCCGAGAGCGGGGAGAACTGCGAGCGCCTGCTGGCCCTCATTGTGGCGGCCATGCCGCAGCGACCGCCGCACTTCCCGCGCGAGTCGCTGACCGACCAGCCCGAAACCTTCTGGGTCGCCGAGACGATACGCGAGAAGATCTTCCGCCTGACAAATCAGGAAGTGCCGTACGCCTGCGCGGTTCGCGTGGCGGAGATCAGCGAGCGCAAGCGCCCCGAGTGCCTGTACATCCGGGCGAGCATCTTCGTCGAGCGCGACTCGCAGAAGGGCATCCTGATCGGCAAGGGCGGGGCGACCCTCAAGCGGATCGGCACCACGGCGCGCGAAGACCTCGAGCGCTTCTTCGGGATCAAGGTGTTCCTCGATCTCACGGTGGCGGTGAGACGAAACTGGAGAACAGACGATCGGGCGCTCAAGGAGTTCGGCTTCTTGCTGACATCCTGACGATGGCGCTGCACAGGACGCAGGGCATCGTCATCGGGCGCCGGGCGCTCGGCGAGAGCGACCGGCTGGTGGACTTCTACACGCGCGACCACGGCAGGGTGCACGGGGTCGCCAAGTCGGCGCGCCGGACGCGCTCCCGCTTCGGCAGCGCGCTCGAGCTCTTCACGCTGGGCGAGCTGATCTTCTTCGACACGGGGCGCAGCGAGCTGGTGCGCGTGGACCACTTCGACATCGTCCACCCCTTCGTGCGGGTGCGCGAGCACCTGGAGCGGCTGGGGCAGGGGGCGTGGGTCATCGAGTGCCTGACGCGGCTCACGCCGGACCGCGATTCGCAGCCGGCGCTCTTCGGGCTTACCCTGCGGAGCCTCCGCGCGCTCGACTCCGGCGCCCGGCCTCAGCGGGTCGCCAGCTGCTTCGCACTGCGCGCTGTGGACCTCCTCGGCCACCGGCCGCGGATCGACCGCTGCATGGAATGCGGGCGCGCCTACCCGTTTCCCGAGGCCGCCCTCGACGTGACGGCAGGCGGACTTCTCTGCGGCCGCTGCGGGGCCGGAGCGGACGCGCTCCCGCTCTCGGGCTCCGCCGTCGGGCTCCTCAAGCGGCTGCGCGCCCTCGCGTGGGAGGAAGGGCTCCGGCTGCCGCTCGCGGCCGCCCTCGACGCGGAGCTGGCGGCGACGCTCGAGGGCGTCATGACCCGCCTCATCGGCCACCAGCCGCGCTCCGCCCGCTTTCTCGCCCAGACCCGCCGCGGTCTTTCACACCACCCCTCACCCAGCCCTCTCCCCTGAGGGGAGAGGGTCACGATACCCCTCGCCCCCGGGGGAGAGGGTCGCACTTCGAGCTGAGCGGCTCAGCCTCGAGGCGAGGGCTGAGTAGACGAGGGGGCGTGATATTCTCGTTCCCATGTCGGTGACCATGGACACGCTCGTTTCCCTCTGCAAGCGGCGCGGCTTCGTGTTCCAGTCGAGCGAGATCTACGGCGGCACGGGCTCCTGCTACGACTACGGCCCGCTGGGCGTCGAGCTCAAGCAGAACATCAAGCGGCTCTTGTGGCGGGACTTCGTCCAGAGCCGCGCGGACATGGTGGGCATCGACGCGTCGATCCTGATGCACCCGACGGTGTGGAAGGCGAGTGGGCACCTGGACCACTTCACCGACCCCATGGTGGACTGCCGGGAGTGCAAGCTGCGCTTCCGCGCGGACCACGTGGACGCGCTGCCGTGGACGCACTACTGCCCCGCGACCAAGGGGAACAAGTTCACGATTCCTGCCGGGGAGCCGTGCTCGCACTGCGGCGCGCGGCGGACGCTGTGTCCCGACTGCGGCAAGGGCCAGCTGACGGCGCCGCGCCAGTTCAACCTGATGTTCAAGACGTTCATGGGCCCGGTCGAAGAGGACGCGTCCGTCGCGTACCTCCGGCCCGAGACGGCCCAGGCCATGTTCGTCAACTTCGACAACGTGCTCCAGTCCATGCGTCTCAAGCTGCCCTTCGGCATCGCTCAGGCCGGCAGGTCGTTCCGCAACGAGATCACGCCCGGCAATTTCATCTTCCGGACGCGCGAGTTCGAGCAGATGGAGATCGAGTACTTCGTCAACCCTCGGGACGCCGTCGAGGGACGGCCCGCCGACGAGTACTGGCACGACCGGTGGATCGCGGACTGCATGGCGTGGTTCCGGCGCTACGGGCTGCGCGAGGAAAATCTGAAGTTACGCGAGCATGACAGAGACGAGCTCTCGCACTACTCCAAGCGCACCGTGGACATCGACTATCGCTTCCCCATCGGCTGGAGCGAGCTGATGGGCATCGCCAACCGGACGGACTTCGACCTGAAGCAGCACTCGAAGTTCAGCGGCAAGTCGCTGACGTACTTCGACGAGGAGCGCAAGGAGCACGTCGTGCCCTACGTCATCGAGCCCGCGATGGGCGTGGACCGCGCGGTCCTCGCCTTCATGGCCGATGCGTACGTCGAGGAAGAGGTGCGGGGCGAGAAGCGGGTGGTCCTGCGCTTCCACCCCGAGCTGGCGCCGGTGAAGGTGGCCGTCCTGCCGCTTCTCAAGAAGCGCGAGGAGATCGTGCGCGCCGCTCACGCGATCCGCGCCGATCTCGCCAAGCAGTGGCGGGTCGTGTACGACGACACGGCGGCCATCGGCAGGCTCTACAGGCGCCAGGACGAGGTCGGCACGCCCTACTGCGTCACCGTGGACGTGCAGACCGTGGGAGACAGCGAAAAGGGCGAGGCGGGGGACGGCAAGGTGACGATACGCGACCGCGACTCGATGGCGCAGGTCCGCGTCCCCATCGACGCGCTGCCCGGGGTCTTCCACGATCTTCTCGGCGGTGGCGCCTGGGCCCAGGTCGCCGCCCGCCTCGAGCGGCAGATCCAGAAGTAGAGACCGGCCCCACCATGGTGGAGGGGTCTATGCTCTCGGCCCGGACCCTTCTGGTGTCCTCTCTTCGGCTGGCTTCCTGCGCGATGGCCGCTCCGGAGGAAGCCGCGCTCCGCGACATGCCTTGGGACGTCGCGACACGGTGCGCGGGGGGCAAGAACATCCTCCAAGCCTGGCTTCGGACGCACCCGAACCAGTAACGAGGCGCGGGCGGGCCCTACCGGCCCTGAGCTGGGGGCTTCGGCGTCTGGGCTGAGGCGGTCGGCGCCGCACCGGTGGCTGCCTCGGTAGGCGGCGTGCCTGGCGTCGCCGGCGAGTCGCCCTTGGGCGCGCCCCGCGCGGGTCCGCAGGTGTTCTTGGGCTCGGTGCCAGCCAGGAAGGCCATCATCACGGGCTTGACGCAGGAACCCGACGCCGAAAGATCCACCGGCACGACCACCACACCCTCCGGGGTCGGGAAGTCCTCCACCGGCTTGCCTGCGAGCGCTTCCTTCATGAAGGTCGTCCAGATCGGTACCGCCACGCGCGAGCCGGTCTCGTCCTTGCCGAGGCTCTTCGGCCGGTCGTAGCCGACCCACACGCCCGTGGCCAGTGTCGGCGTGAAGCCGATGAACCAAGCGTTGGAGTAGTCGTTGGTGGTGCCCGTCTTGGCCGCCACGGGCCTACCGAGGGCCTTGGCGGCGTGGCCCGTGCCGCGCTCGACGGTGCCCTTCATCATGTGGGTGATGACGTAGGCGAGATCGGCTGGGAGCGCCTGCCGCCCCTGCGGCACGTTCTCTTCGAGGAGCTTGTGCTGCGAGTCCAGCACGTAGCGGATGGCGGTCGGTTTGACCCACGAGCCCTGGTTGGCGAGCGCGCCGTAGGCCGAGGTCAGCTCGAGCAGCGTCAGGTCTGACGTGCCCAGCGCGATCGACAGGTTCTCCTGAAGCGGGCTGTCCACGCCCAGGCGGCGCGCGATGTCCACCGTGCGGCGGATGCCGGTCCGCTCCTGGACCTTGATGGTCGCGACGTTGATGGATTCCTCGAGCGCCTGCTGGTAGGTGACGGGGCCGCGGAACTTCCTGTCGTAGTTGTCCGGCTTCCAGATCTTCCCGCCGGCGAGCGGGTACTGGATGGGCGAGTCGTCCACCACGCTTGCCGGCGTCTGGCCCGACTCGAGCGCCGCCATGTACACGAAGGGTTTGAAGGCCGAGCCCGGCTGGCGCCGCGCCTGCACGGCGCGGTTGAATTCGCTCTTGAAAAAGTCGTAGCCGCCCACCATGGCGCGGATGTAGCCGGTCTGGGGCTCGAGGGCGAGCAGCGCTCCCTCCGGCCGCTCCGGAGCCGGCGCGTCTTTGCCCGCCGAGGAGGCGCGGCGCGTCTCGAGCGCGCGCAGCCCGTCGCGCAGCGAGGCTTCCGCCTTGAGCTGCATGGCGGGCGACAGCGTGGTGTAGACGTGCAGTCCACCTTTGAAGACGAGGTCGGCGCCGTACTGCGCCTCGAGGTACTGCTGGACGAATTCGAGGTAGTACTGCCCCGTCGTGCGGCGACGCTCCGGCGGCACCAAGTCGAGGCCCGTTTCGCCTATGCGCTTGGCCTGCTCGGATTTGAGCGCGCCGGTGTCCACCATGCGGAAGAGGACGGTGGTGCGCCTCCGGATCGCGGCATCGGGGCGCTCGAAGGGTGAGTAGGTCGCCGGCGCCTTCGGCAGCCCCGCCAGGAGCGCGCACTCCGCCGGCGTGAGCTCGCTGACGCCCTTGCCGAAGAAGGTGCGCGAGGCGGCCTCGACACCGAAGGCGCCGTGGCCGAAGTAGATTTGGTTGAGGTACATCTCGAGAATACGGTTCTTGGAGTAGCGACGCTCGAGCTCGATGGCGAGCACCGCCTCCTTCAGCTTGCGGTCGAGGCTCCTGTCCGGCGTGAGGAAGAGCACCTTGGCCAGCTGCTGGGTGATGGTGCTGCCGCCCTCCACGATGCGTCCGCGGCGAAAGTTCTGGTAGACCGCCCGCGCGATGCCCATCGGGTCCACACCGAAGTGGGAATAGAAACGTGCGTCCTCTGTTGCAATGACGGCCTGCTTGAGCGCCGGCGGCATCTGGCCGAGCGTCACGAAGATGCGTCGCTCGACGTGGAACTCGGTGATCGGCTCATCGTTCTCGTCGTAGACCTTCGAGCCGACGCTGGGCTCGAAGCTCTCCAGCTGGGTGACGGAGGGCAGGGAGCGCGGCAGGATCGTCAGCACCCAGAACGCCGAGACGCCGGCGGCGAGCACGCCGACGGCGACCACGACCACCATGGGCACGAGGAGCAGGCGCAGCCAGCGCCGGCGGCGCTTCAGGGGCCTGGAACGGTGTTTCCCTCGTCGCTCGCGGGCCATGGATTGCTATTATACCCACGTGAGCGCGACCCGTCCTTCGATCGACGCCCAGATGGCCCGCATCCGCCGCGGCGCTGCCGAGATCGTTGTCGAGGCTGAGCTGCGCGCGAAGATCGAGCGCTCAGAGCGGACCGGGAGCCCGCTGAAGGTCAAGCTGGGCCTTGACCCCACGGCGCCCGACCTTCACCTTGGTCACACGGTCGTCCTCCAAAAGCTGCGAGATTTTCAGGAGCTCGGCCACCAGATCATCATCATCATCGGGGACTTCACAGGGATGATCGGCGATCCCACGGGCCGCTCGGAGACGCGCAAGCCGCTCACCTGGGACGAGATCCGCGCCAACGCCGAGACGTATCGCTCGCAGCTGGGCAAGGTCCTGGACATGAGCAGGACGCGCGTGGAGTTCAACTCCACGTGGCTGGCTCCGTTGACGTTCGAGAACATCATTCGGGAGACCGCGCACCTCACGGTGGCGCAGATGCTCCAGCGCGAGGACTTCGCCAACCGCTACGCCTCTGGGCGTCCCATCAGTCTTCATGAGCTGCTGTATCCGCTCGCGCAAGGGTACGACTCCGTCGCGCTGGGATCGGACGTCGAGCTTGGAGGCACGGACCAGACTTTCAACCTACTGGTCGGCCGCGATCTCCAGCGCGCGCACGGCCAGGAGGCCCAGGTGGCGTTGACCGTGCCGATCCTCGAAGGCCTCGACGGCGTACAGAAGATGTCGAAGAGCCTCGGCAATGCAGTCGGCATTGCCGAGGCGCCGGCCGACATGTACGGCAAGCTCATGTCAGTCTCGGACGAGCTTATGTTCAGGTACTTCGAGCTTGTGACCCGGGTCTCGGAGGAGGAGATCCAGGCCCTGAAAAAACTTCACCCGATGGAGGCCAAGAAGCAGCTCGCTTGGACGGTAACGGCTGCCTACCACGGCCAACAGGAGGCATCCGGAGCAGAGGCGAACTTTAAACGGGTCTTCCAGGATAAGAAGAACCCTAACAATATTGAGGAGATAAGGCTTCCAGTGAAGGGGGCTCTTCCGGGCACCGTACTTCCAGCTGGTCGAGACGCTTGGCCCGTGTGGAGGGTGATTAAGGAGGCCGGCTTGGTGGTCTCCTCGTCTGAGGCCCGCCGGATGATCCAACAGGGGGCTGTCGAGGTGGATGGAAGCCGTGTCTCGGATGCCAACCAGTCCTTATCAGCGGGGAGAGGATACCTTATCCGAGTAGGCAAGAGGCGCTTCAAGAGAGTGGTTCTAGGGGGCTCGCGAGTATGAGAAGGATTCACTTGACAGGGTTTTACGTCCCGAGTAGGATTACTTCTTGTCCATCCTCATAGGTGGTAACGCCTCTGCGGTGGGTGTTGAGAGACGGTAGCGGGTCGGAAGCACTCAAGCTGACCTGTTCCACCTCATCCAAAGGGGTCATTACCCCGCCGTTCTTTGAAAATCGCATATGTTACTGGCTCACCGATGAAGTGTGAGCACCATCCGTAACTACTGAGTACCTTGCGCTCGACCGATGCAACATCTTGGTTGGGCTTTTAGGGACCAGGTCTTCAAGTTTGTCGATTTTTCATGGCGAGTTTGATCCTGGCTCAGAGCGAACGCTGGCGGCGTACTTAACACATGCAAGTCGAACGGGGATCGTCGGGTTAGCAATAATTCGGCGGTCCTAGTGGCGCACGGGTGAGTAACACGTGGGTAACCTGCCCTTGAGTTCGGGATACCCCCTCGAAAGGGGGGCTAATACCGGATACGTTCCTCGGATCGACAGGTCTGGGGAGGAAAGGTGGCGCAAGCTGCCGCTCTTGGAGGGGCTCGCGGCCTATCAGCTA
>Ga0209726_10008007_pt1 | contig 11557 bp, 8 predicted proteins | sample Subgrocontami54m_FD_187453 | JGI IMG/M metagenome (GOLD analysis project Ga0209726, IMG submission 187453) | Subsurface groundwater microbial communities from S. Glens Falls, New York, USA - GMW46 contaminated, 5.4 m (SPAdes) (version 3) | ecosystem: Environmental > Aquatic > Deep subsurface >... | reverse complement strand
TAAATTCGCACAGCAGCGAGATCTGTCCTTAGCTCAGGGGTAGAAAAGCATTGTCTTCGTTGCGCAAGGTTTGCCCCTCGTTCACAGCGTCACTTTCCCACTGCGCAATCCGGGATTATGCGCCCTTGCTCTTTTTCAAATGAACCGACAAAAGGGACATTGCAGCAGGTGTAATTCCAGGCACTCTAGATGCCTGCCCTAAAGAACGGGGCCGAACCCGGGTCAGCTTCTCGCTCACTTCGCGCGACAGCCCGCTGATTTTTGAATAATCAAACTCGTCTGGGAGTCTGACATGTTCCATTTTCTGGAATCGCTCGATGAGATCGATCTGCCGATCGACATATCCGGAATACTTGATCTGGAGCTCGGCTTGTAAATCCGCGCCTTTTGAAAAAAACGGCGTGCTAGGAACCATCACTCGAATCTGATCCAGTGAAACCTCTGGGCGCCGTAACAGTTGTGCGAGAGAAGTGGTGTTCTTAAGAGGTGCCGAGCCGCATGACGCGAGCACCGAGTCTACAGCTTGGCCGGGAGCAACTTGGCTCTGTTCCAGGAAGGTAAGTAATTCGACGAGTCCATTCTTCTTGGCGCGGACTCGTTTACAAGTCTCCTCGGATGCCAGTCCGATGTCATGCCCAATCTCGGTTAGCCTCAAATCGGCGTTGTCTTCCCTTAGTAGAAGCCTATATTCCGCTCTGGACGTAAACATCCTATAAGGCTCACTGTCGGTCCCTTTCGTCACCAGGTCATCGACCAAAACACCTAAATAGGCTTGGTCCCTAGATAGAACTAGTGGCTCCTTGCCGCGCAAATTCAAAACGGCATTGATTCCCGCCAAAATTCCCTGAGCCGCCGCCTCCTCGTAACCGGTTGTGCCATTGATTTGCCCGGCGTGATAAAGGCCTCGAACAAGTTTCGTCTCTAAAGACGGATAGAGTTGAGTGGGGTCGACGTAGTCATACTCGATGGCGTAACCTGGTCGCATGATTTCCGCCTGCTCCAGGCCGTCGATCGAATGAACCATTTCGGTTTGAACGTCCAACGGCAAACTGGTTGAAAGACCGTTCGGATAAACCTCAACCGTATCGAGTCCCTCCGGTTCCAAGAAAACCTGATGCCGGTCCCTGTCTGCAAATCTTACAATTTTATCTTCGATTGAGGGACAGTAACGGGGCCCTCTACTCTTAATTACGCCTGAATACATTGGCGAACGATGAATTGCTGCACGGATGATTTCGTGAGTTCGCCGATTCGTGTAGGTGATGTGACAGGGGATCTGTGGTTGCATTAATCGTTCGTTCGAGAAGGAAAAGGGAACTGGGTTTTCGTCTCCGTTTTGGGTGTGCAATCTAGAATAGTCAATGGACCGGCTATTTAATCTGGGGCAGGTTCCCGTCTTGAGTCTGCCGATGTTGAACCCAATGTTCATGAGCGACTCGGTCAATCCTTGAACGGCAAAATCTCCGGCCCGACCCGCCGAATAGTTTCGGTCTCCGACATGTATCAAACCTCTTAGGAATGTTCCCGTAGTTAAGATCACGCGACGACCGAAGAATTCCTCACCGATCTGCGTCTCGATCCCCTTAATCGTCCCATCTTCGACGAGTAATCGTTCTGCGCTGCCTTGCCTGAGCGCTAATCTCGGGGAGGTTTCTAAGACCCGCTTCATCCGCTGACGGTAAAGGGCTTTGTCGGCCTGGGCTCTCGACGCTCTCACAGCGGGCCCTTTTCTGGTGTTCAGCATTCGAAACTGGATTCCAGTCTCGTCGATAGCACGCGCCATCTCCCCGCCAAGCGCGTCGATCTCTTTGACGAGATGGCCCTTGCCGATCCCACCAATGGCAGGGTTACATGACATCTGACCAATATGATCGAGGTTTAGGGTGAGCATCAAAGTGTCGCAACCCATTCGAGCCGCGGCCAGAGAAGCCTCGATACCAGCGTGTCCAGCTCCCACGACGATTACGTCAAAAGTCTTCTCGTTTTTCGTGTTCATAGTTTCACGTGAAACAAAACTCACGGGGCGCTAATTAAAATATTTATATCACACGTAAATACTTATTTTCCAATGCAAAAATCTTCAAAAATAGATTCTAATATATCATCGTTATTGATCAGGCCGATGATTTCTTCGAGCGCTTCTCGCGCCTCACTCAGATCGACTGCAACAAGCTCTGGCGGACAATTCTTCGCAAGAGTGACCAACGCATCGCTCAGGGCTTTGTCGCTCCTCTCAAGAGCAGCCTTGTGGCGAATGTTCGTTAAAACGATCGGCGGTTCCTCCGGGCAACCTGCCATTAGATTTCTGAGTTGCCCCTTCAGTCCCTCGATCCCGGAACCGGTCTTGGCAGAGATGAAGGCCATTGCTTGCAGAAATCCGCGTTTTTTCAGCTCCTCAACATCCAATCTCTGAGGGAGGTCACTCTTATTGATGACGATCAGAGCGTTCTTTCCGTTGAGACTCTCCAACAAGGCGAGATCAGCCGGGGCGAGGAACTCAGAGCCATCGAGGGTGACCAGCGCAGCATCGGACTTTTCCAGATAGCGACGGGATAAACCGACTCCGATCTGTTCTATCCGATCATCAGTTTCCCTAATTCCGGCTGTATCCCAAAGAACAACCGGCAGACCATCAAGATTGAGGGACTCTTCAATCACGTCTCTAGTCGTCCCTGGCACGTCGGTAACTATGACCCGATCTTCGCCCAACAAAGCGTTCAAGAGACTCGACTTACCGACATTAGTACGACCGCAGATACAAACTCTAGCACCATCCCGGAACAATCTTCCCCATTCATAACTCCTTAAAATGTCGCCTATTTTATGTCTAAGATGTTCTACCTTCGCGATCAGTTCCCGGCGTTGCAGCAGTTCAATTTCCTCTTCCGGAAAATCAATCGCGGCCTCGATCTGAACCAAGATAGCCAGCAATTCCTCGCGCAGTTCGCGCATCCATTTTGAAAGCCCACCGTCAACCTGATTAAGAGCCAGCTCAATTCCTTTGTCAGTGCGCGCGCCGATTAGGTCGAGTACAGCCTCGGCCTGAGCGAGATCCAAGCGCCCGTTGAGAAACGCGCGCTTGGTGAACTCGCCACGCTGTGCGTGGCGCGCCCCCTGAGAAAGCATAAGCTCCAATACCCGCCGTACGACAAACGTGCCGCCATGACAATGCACCTCGACAATATCCTCCCCGGTGTAACTGCGCGGCTTGCGCATCACCGCAAGCAGAACCTCGTCAATAAACTTGTTCGACCTCGGATCCTGAATTTTACCGTGATAAAGCCGATGCGAAGCCAGTTTTCCATTCTTACCTTGAGCGCGCACGAAGACACTGGTCGCGATGCGCTCGGCGTCGGGCCCGCTCATCCGAACGATCGCTACCGCACCCTCGCCTACCGGCGTGGCGATCGCCGCGATGGTATCCTGCTCGTACATAAGAGCGGAATAATCTTAACAACTATCGGGCTTAAAACAACATGAAACTATACAGTGGGAATTGCCGAGCTACCGCGTAGCGAGACGCGATCGAAGGAAACTACACCAGACGAATTTCTAAACCGCTCTGAGAGTATCTTGCCGGACGGTGATTTCTTCAGAACCAAAAAACGCAAACCTTTGCAGCGCTTCAGGATTCAGTTCCACACCCAACCCCGGTTTCTCAGGAGGAATCAAGCATCCATTGACCAACCTGAAAGGCTCTCGAAGGAGTTCCTCCCGCAAGGGATTGTACGTGTAGTCGAGTTCCATGACGATACATTCGTTGATAGCGGCAGATAAATGGACGCTGGCGGCAAGGGCGACCCCGTCACCCCAGGTGTGAAAGGAGACCGGAACGCCGTGTTTTGCGGCCATTGCGGTGATTTTTTTTATCTCGGTGATCCCGCCCGCCCGCGCTACATCGGGCTGAAGGTAGTCAACAGCACCGCGAAGAACGAAGTTTTCAAACGCGTAGCACATGTTCAAGTTCTCGCCGACAGCGATGGGCACTCCGCCTTTTTTGCGAAGCTCAGCGTGGCCGGCGATATCTTCAACAAATAAAGGTTCTTCGAGCCAAAAAACGCCGCAGTTCGCGAAAGCTTCGGCGGCCTTGAGCGCAACATCAACGGTGTACCCCTGGTTCGCGTCGGTCATCACGATGAAGTCCTTGCCGAGTTCCGCACGCACCGCGCGGACAATTTGAATATCCTGATCCAGATTGAACCCGACTTTGATCTTGACGCCGTGAAAACCCTGCTCGGCGAATCCCCGCGCTCGCTTCGCCACCTTTGACGGCGATTCGGGATAAAGAGCGGTCGCATAAACCGGGACCTTGTCACGGCACTTGCCGCCAAGGAGCTGATAGATGGGAACTCCGCGCACTTTACCGAGAATGTCCCAGAGCGCGACATCGATCCCGCTTAACGCCACGACGCCGACGCCGCGCGTGCCGAATTCTTTATGGCCGCCTCTGACATAGGCCTTGTCCCAAATCTCATCGATCTGTGTCGGGTCCGTGCCGATCAATAACGGCTTCAGCACCCGCGCGACGATCACTTCGATCAATTCGCCGTTACCCGAACACGAACCAAGACCGGTGATGCCTTCGTCGGTCTCGACCTGAACCAGCGTCGTGGACCGCGAACTTCTCACACCCGACCGGCTGAACACCTGTCCTTCCGTCGGGATCGTTGCACGCAATCGAAATGTCTTAACGTCAGAGATCTTCATTACTGTGTTGAACCAGATCCAAAAGTTTTTTCCCGCCGCCCCTTCCATCGGCGACAGCGAAGATTCGATCCTCCAGCGGAGTTTGATATATCGCAGAAAGCGAGCCTTGAAAAGAGCCTAACGGCTGGTCTATTTTGTTTTAATGAGACGTCTTGAACCGCTTGAACGATTTGAACTAACAACTTGCTTAAGCTAAGGAGAAACCCATATGGCCAACATCGGACTTGCCTTCGTCAATCCAGCTCCGCTGACCAAACCCGAAAACGTTGTGAACTTCGCCAAGAAATGCGAGGCGATGGGAGTTCATTCCATGTGGACCATCGACCGGGTCGCTTATGACAATCTCGAATCTCTGACCCTTCTTGCCGCCGCAGCCGGCGCCACGCAGAGAATCAGGATCGGAACTTCCGTCCTGCTTCCCGGCCTGCGTCATCCCGCGCTGCTGGCCAAAACCATCGCGACATTGGATTTTGTTTCGAACGGGCGCGTAACGATCGGGGTCGGCTTCGGCAGCCGGGAAAACGATTTCACCGCCGTGGAGATTCCGTTCGACGGTCGTGGCAGCCGAGCCGTCGAATGCGTTCAGTTAATGAAACGTCTGTGGAGCGAGGACAACGTCACGCACAAGGGGCGATTCTACAACGTTCAAAATCTCTCCATCGGCCCCCGGCCGATCCAGTCGCAAATTCCGATTTTCACCGGCGGCAGCGCCGAGGTCGCCCTCAAGCGCGCCGGCACCTGGGCCAACGGGTTTATCTGCGGCAGTTCCGCCATACCGGAATTTTCCGTCACCTGGGAAAAAGTCTCCGGCTACGCCCGGGCTGCGGGCCGCAACCCCAACGATATCGAAAAGGCCGGGCTAACATTCATGGCGATCAACGACGACCAAGCCAAGGCATTGGAAACCTTAAACGCTTATGTCGCGCGCTACTATGGCCGGCAACGGGGAGACGTGGCGGCCACTTCGTTGGTCGGCTCGCCCGCCGCTGTCGCAGAAAGAATTGCAGCGTTCTTATCGCGCGGACTCGACACGCTGATCATCGGCCTGGCCGATCCCGATCCGAGGCAGTTGGATTTGTTCGGCGAGAAGGTGCTACCGAAGGTCAAGTAAGTATCGTTGTTGGGCTAACAAAAAATGGCGCCCTCTGGATGGCGCCCTGAGGGAAAAGAAAGTCGAGTCGTAAGAGTCAGACCCCACCGCACGATGGTTGGAACTCTTACGACCAACGGCGTGGTCAACTAAAGAAACGCGGAAAAACGATCTCGACATCGTTCGCGGGGTCCTCAAAGTCACAAAGGAGGTTCCCGTTCCCATCGAGCGCGCCTACGATTTCAGCTTTGCAAAGAAAGCGGACAGCGAGCTGACCCAAGCGGGCTGGAAACCTTAGAAACTTTCACGGGTGCAGCCTTGCGAGCCTTGGCACGACGGGGCAACTTGCCTTGAGCAGAGCTATTGGCGCTAGCAACCTTCTTTAAAGTCGTAGCCGCAGGCTTAAAATGATTCAACCAGACAGTCAATCTGCGTTGCTCTTCTTTGGTAACAAGCTTCCTCAAAATACAAAAACACTTTAGCCCGCAAAGCTTATTGAAACCGAGCATACTCTTCTGGACAGGTATAGATATTTCTATCGATATCGAAAAGAATGATAGCCGAGGATTCACTAATCCCCCTGACCAAAGAAGTCACACGATGACGCACGTCCCTAACAACCCTGCCGCCGCGCGATTCGCCTTCGACAATACGTATGCGCGCGAACTTGAGGGCTTCTACGTGACCTGGAAGACGGCGCAAGTAGCGCGGCCTAGGTTGGTTCAGCTCAACCGTGAGTTGGCTGAAGAATTGGGACTGGATGCCGGTGCTCTCGATTCCGACGAAGGCGCGAGAGTCTTTGCGGGCAATGAGACACCCGAGGGAGCGGTGCCGCTGGCTCAAGCGTACGCCGGCCACCAGTTCGGGGGCTTCTCGCCCCAACTTGGCGACGGGCGGGCGCTGCTCCTGGGCGAGGTGATCGACCGCAACGGACATCGTCGTGACATTCAGCTCAAAGGCTCGGGTCCCACTCCCTTTTCGCGCGCTGGCGACGGCCGGGCAGCACTCGGGCCCGTGTTGCGTGAATATCTGATCGGCGAAGCGATGCACGCGCTTGGTATCCCGACGACCCGGGCGCTTGCCGCAGTCCTCACAGGCGAGCCCGTCTTTCGCGAGGGTGCGCTGCCGGGCGCGGTTTTGACGCGCGTGGCTGCCAGCCACATCCGTGTCGGCACCTTCCAATTGTTCGCCGCCCGCGGTGAGCAGGCCAAGGTGCGTCGCCTGGCCGATTACGTAATCGATCGCCACTACCGGGAGCTGAAGGGCCACGCGAACCCCTACCTGGGATTGCTTGAGCGCGTGTGCGACGGACAAGCGGCGCTCATTGCCAGCTGGATGCATGTGGGCTTCATCCATGGCGTGATGAACACCGACAATATGGCGATCTCCGGTGAGACTATCGACTACGGCCCATGCGCCTTCATGGATCATTATGATCCAGCCACAGTCTTCAGCTCCATCGACATTCAGGGCCGCTATGCCTACGCCAATCAGCCAAGGATCGCGCAGTGGAACCTTGCGCGGCTGGCGGAGACACTTGTACCCCTGATCGATGCTGATGGAAACCGCGCCATCGCACGCGCCACTGAGGTGGTCAATGCCTTTCCAGAACAATACGAACGCCATTGGCTAAAAGGCATGCGCGCCAAGCTCGGACTGGTCAATGAGGAGGAGACCGATCTCAACCTCGCCACGGGGTTTCTCACCGCGATGGAGGGCAAGAAAGTTGACTACACGTTGGCTTTCCGTTACCTCGCCGATGCGGCCTTAAGCCAGGAGGAAGCGATTCGCGCGCTGTTTGCCGATCCGTCGGCCTACGATCTCTGGAGTGGACACTGGCGCGCGCGGCTTGCGCGCGAGGCGGTAGCACCTTTGGTGCGGGCACAGGCGATGCGGCGTGCTAATCCCGCGTTCATTCCGCGCAATCATCGAGTCGAGGAAACCTTGAGTGCTGCAGTGGAAGGCGGCGATTACGCGCCTTTCGCGACGCTGCTGAATATCCTATCGCGCCCTTTCGACGATCAGCCGGAGTTTGCCGCCTTCGCCGAACCTTCACCGGAAGAGCGAGGGCGCTACCAAACCTTCTGAGGCACCTGAGTGACGCGTCCGGGAGACGCAAGATTTCCACCAGCACGCGCGTTGAATTTCTAGAGGAGGCACAGCGACTCGGCATGGCGCAAAAATTTTACGTCGTATGGTCAGGACGGCAGACCGGTGTATTCACGGATTGGGCGACCACTCAGCGGGCGGTGGACAAGTATGCCGGGGCGCGCTTCAAGTCGTTCCCGACCCGTGCGGAAGCAGAGCAAGCATTTGGTCGCGGCGGCCACGCAAACATTCCGCCTAAAACGGCCAGCAGGCAAAAAGCCAGCACACCCGACAGCGAACGCAGTGCCACCCATCCCTCCCAACAGTTCGATGTCTGCATTTATTGCGATGGTGCCTGTGAACCCAACCCAGGCAATGCCGGCTCCGGCATCGTGGTGTATCGAGCCGGCAAACTCGCGCAATTGTGGTATGGCCTGTACAACCCCATGGGGACCAACAACACCGCCGAACTGAACGCGCTCTATCACGCATTGCGCATGGCCGAAGCGGAAATCAAGGCCGGCAACACCGTCGAGGTGTGCAGTGACTCGGCCTACTCGATCAACTGCATTCGCAGTTGGGCACCGAACTGGGAAAAACAAGGCTGGAAAAAACCTGGCGGGGAGATCAAGAACCTGGAGATTATCCAGGACTGTTACGCGATCTACCGGCGAATTAGAAAAGAACTGACCCTCACCCACGTCGCCGCCCACGTCGGCACCGAAGGTAACGAACTCGCCGACCGCATGGCCATGCTCGGCGCGCAGCGTAAAGAAAAAGAACTACGTCTGTATCGGGAAACAATAGATATTCCGACGCTGCTGAAGATGCGGGCGGGGTGAATAAGAAGGCGTTGTCGCCTCAAAGGTTCGTATCTCTTGGGCTAAACGGCTGCGAATAAGGGCTAAAAGCGGATTTGCCCCCTTTTTGAATTGTGAGAGCGCCCGCGATTATCCCGGCCATTCGAATGGGCAAAGTGGGTTTCCCAGGCACATGAATGTGTGATTGCAAGACCGAACCCCACTCCCTGGAATCCGCCGGCTTCCCCATCTCGCCGCGCATGGTCATCACCGCCGGCAATCTCGCCAGCCAGCTCGCCCCGCTCGCATTGCGCCCACGCTGAAGAAGCGGCAAACTATGCCGTACGTGGCCGCTCAAATATCTATGAACTTACTTCGACGGTATCGATTTGGTGCAGCGCTAACGAGCTTGCTGGCGATGCCCATCATGGCCTGCCAACAAACTCCCGTTCCGTCTCCCGTTCCGTCGTCACCCGTGGCCGAAGCGCCACAAGAGAGTCCGAGTCCCGAAGCGACTCTCCCCGTCGAGATCGCCAAGCTTCCCGAAGAAAAACCCGAGATCGCGCCGAAAGTGGCCAAGCCGGCGATTCCCAGACTGCTGCCCGAGTCGATCCTCGCTGCGCCGCAAAAAGACTTGGCGTCGCCTCGGCTCCAATACGACACCATGCTCAGCAACAGAACCGGAGATGCTGCTCAAAAATCGAGCTGGCAATACCGGCACACTCGCGACGGCGCTATCGTCGGTTTTGAGCTTTCCAACCACGGCGGCAACCGCGTGCTGCCGCCGCACCGCGATGGCGCCAAGAATCAATTTTTCACGCGCGACTTTCAATTCCGCTTCGATGAGCGGGCGCGCCAAGACATCCACTTACTCGTCACCGACTGGGTGGCGTCCCGCGATCGGCAGTTTCGCCTGAGTGATTTGATGAACAGCCTGATCCTTTTTTTCCCGCGCAGCTTTCTCCCCGCGATCGTCAACTTCAATGGCAGAAATATCATCACGCTGCCGACCGGTGAGGAAGTCGAGTTCGACGCGCACACCCACGAAATAATCGCCGGCGTGCTGTCAGAAGCTCCAGTGGATCTCAACCCGGATCGCAGCAGACGCAGTTATCCGGCTATCAGCTACAGCGGGACCGGTGTGATCGTGCGCGCCAACGCGCGCCGCAGCGATCCCCGGCTCGGCACCACGGCAACCATCACCACCGCAGAACCGATTCCGGCCTGCGATAAAAAGACTCCGTGCAACCATTGCCAAGTGCCGTCGCGAGAGCTGTGGGACCAAAGCGGCGCGGTGCGTTTCAAGTTTGCCACCGATCAGGACTTTGACCGCTACCTAATCGCCCACTGCCAATTCGGCCTGCCAAAATCCGCAACCGGCCAAGCCCGATGAGAACTAAGATCGGAAAAGAAGGGATCGGAAAAGGGGTCGGGAGTCTTTTCTTGACGCCAGCCGGATAAAATATCGGAGCTGGACGACCTACGATTGAGTGCGTAGCGAGGCCGACCTTTCGGCAGCGAAGATTGGATGATCAACATTGCGAAGCAACTTGGGCTTGTAACAACAATGCATTCCCGCGGTCGTCCGAAGCGAAAGTGAAAAGACTCCCGACCCCTTTGTCTTCAGCTACACCACTTTCTTCAACGACGCCGGCGGCGGTCATATCTTGACGTGGTGGGGCGCCGACAACTGCATGTGGTCCAACGATTTCCCCCGCGGCAACTCGACCTGGCCCAATTCTCGCCAGGTTGTCGCCCGCGACCTAGGCGACCTCCCCGCCCCGCTGCGCGCCAAGCTCGTGCGGGAAAACGTCGCGCGGCTTTACAACGTGCCGATTCCCAGTCCGGTCTAAGAGCCGGTGGCCCCCCAAGTGCGCCGCAGACATCGGCGGCTTCGGATTGGAGGAAAAGGGGTCGGGATGAGTTGCCCCGGCCCCTCGGTCCTAAATTCGTTCTTTTCTTCAAACGACTGGACCGATTGGAACGGCGCGCCGCGGTGAAACGGCTGGAACGGGTCCGCCGTATTTATTTAAGGAAGCGCCCACCGCGCGCGCCTACGATTTCAGCTTCGCGAAGAAACCGGACGGGAAGCTGATGATTGTTAGACCCTGGCGGTTTGTTGATCCGAGAAGATTGTAAAGATTGGGATTCTGCTGAAATACTCCCAAATGGGTATCCCCTTCACTCACGTAGCCCCCAGGGCTGGGGCTGGATCGCGGACAGCAATGATCTGATGGTGTCGGTGCGACGGGGCAACGGCCTGCTGAACGAGGCGATGGAAGAGCAGTCCGCGGGCTTGGGAGCGCCGGCGGTTGAATCTGAAAGTGAACTCGTCGAGGTAGTAATCGAGATGCTGAGGCTGAATTCCACCCTGATGTGTGCCAAGCAGCCACCGTTTGAGCAACGATGCGACGTTATGAACACGCGGCATGGCCACATGCGCTGGGTCGGAACCACTGCTGATGACAGTGACCTGGTGTTTGTAGCCCGCAGCAGCCAGTCTGGAATAGCCTCTCCATCCGTCGGTGTGGACAACCGATCCAGGCACCACAACTCCCTGCACAAATGGAAGCAGGCTTTCCGCGGACACGTCTTTGATACGCTGAAGGCGGATGCGACCAATACCACGACCGCTTTTTTCTGCCGCCACGACGACGATGGCCTTGTCCTCGGTTTGGCGTCCGCGTTTCCCCTCTTCCGGGCCGCCAACGTAGGTCTCATCGATCTCGATCTCGCCGGAGAGCCCGTCGCGGCCGGGGTGGACCATCCCCCGGCGCAGCTTATGCAGCCAGGTCCAGGCCGTCTCATAGCTGCCCAGGCCGAGTACCCGCTGCAGGCCCAGCGCGCTGACGCCGTTCTTTTGGCTGGTGAC
>Ga0209726_10008005_pt1 | contig 11559 bp, 12 predicted proteins | sample Subgrocontami54m_FD_187453 | JGI IMG/M metagenome (GOLD analysis project Ga0209726, IMG submission 187453) | Subsurface groundwater microbial communities from S. Glens Falls, New York, USA - GMW46 contaminated, 5.4 m (SPAdes) (version 3) | ecosystem: Environmental > Aquatic > Deep subsurface >... | reverse complement strand
CACGACTCAAAGGGGCTGAGCACGATGGAGAAATGGAGCAGGGATACCCACAGAAGATCCGGCTTGCTCAGACGGGTCGAGGAGTCGAAGGTCAGCACACGGCAGGCGGAGGAGCAGACGTTGAATTTTATCCGGCAATACTGTCCCGAAAAAACGTCTCCTCTTTGCGGAAACTCGATCGGGCATGATCGGCGCTTCCTGGAACGCTACATGCCGGCTTTGTTTTCCTATTTTCATTATCGGAATATTGATGTGAGTACGGTAAAGGAACTGGTTCGAAGGTGGTATCCGAACGGCCCTTCGGCGCCGATGAAGAAGGGAAAACATCTCGCTTTAGATGACATTCGTGAATCAATCAACGAATTAAAATTTTACCGGGAAGATTATTTTATAAAATACTAAAGGAACGCCGTAATCTTCCGCTTGAGGGCCTATTTTAAAGGCGATCTTCGGTTTCGACGGCAAGGACACGCTCTTTTTCTTTGTAAAACCGGATGGCATCCTCAACATGGAGATCTTCAATTTGAACCCACACTTCACGCCACTCGCCTTTTGAATGCGGTTCTTCTATCGGATGATCACAGGTCGATTTTTTATCCTTGGATACCCCGCCCTCGACGAAACCTTTCGGCTGCTCAATATCGATCCAAGCATCATCACCCAATGATCCCGCCACATCTAATTCCAGCCAAATCTTTTTCAAAACGTCCTCCTCATTAAAACTGCAACTGACTCTACATAATTTTTAAAGATGTTTCAACTAAAAAATGGAAAAAATAAATTATTTTATGTCAAAAAGGGCTAATTGTTCCTGGGAAGAAGACTGGAAGTGACGGGTCGACAACGCCAGGTTGTTTTCTTTGATGCCGGTCTTTTTACAGGCCAGCTCAAACAGGGCGTTCATCTGGTCGGCGAAAATTCCTTCTCCCTCCATCCGTGAACCGAATCGGGCGTCATTCAATTTTCCGCCGCGAACCGACCGGATCCGGTTGAGAATTTTTGTCTTCCGTCCGGGAAGGTGTGTATCGAGCCACGCTTCGAAAAGAGGGGCCACCGCAAGGGGGAGACGCAGCGGAATCATTCCGGCAAACCGGGCCCCCGCCTCTGTCGCGGCCTGGATGATGGCCGGAATTTCCTGATCGGTCAGACCCGGGATGACCGGCGCCACCATGACGCCCGTCTGGATTCCTGCTTTGCTCAAGGCAGAAATGGCTTCCAGTTTTTTTTCCGGTCTGGAGGTGCGCGGCTCCAGCATGCTGCAGAGACCGGCATCGAGCGTCGTGATTGATAAAAACACGGCGGCCGCTTGAAATTTCGCCAGTTCGGATAAGAGGTCCAGATCGCGCGCGACGCCGTTGTTCTTGGTGATCACGATGACCGGATTGCGAAATTCCAGCAGCACCTCGAGACACCCGCGGGTCAGTTTCAGCTTTCTTTCAATCGGTTGATAGGGATCGGTGACCCCGCTCATCGCCAGCACTTTCGGCTTCCATCGGGGATGAGAGAGCTCCCGGCGCAGAAGCGCGGGGGCGTTTCTTTTTACGACGATCTTTGTTTCGAAATCGAGGCCCGCCGACAAGCCGAGGTACTCGTGCGTCGGCCGGGCATAGCAGTAGGCGCAGCCGTGCTCACACCCCCGATACGCGTTAATGCTTGCGTCGAAACCAACATCCGGGCTCTGGTTGTAAGCAATGAGGGTGCGCGAGGCATCGCTCAGAAGCCGGGTGGCCGGGCAGACCGGTTCGCCGTCGTCCGATTCGGGAATCCGTTCGATCGACTCGAACCGGTTTGGGGGATTAAAATGACTCCCCCGGCCCTTTATTTTTCTGTTTTCTCCGCGCATCTTCCCGCTGCATGATCCCATTTTAAAATAAGCCCTAGCGCGAAAAATTACGGCGCTCCGCTTAATGATTTAGCCTATCCTTCCTGAATCAAAGTTGTCAATTTATATTTGTGAATTTTTTTCACCGAAACAAAATGGGGACTATGGACGGCTGATGGGGGAGATGGAACCGCTGTAGCGTTTGTGGCGATCGATGAGGCGCTTTAAAAATTTCGCTTTTTCCTTGTACGGGGAAGTCTGGTCGAGTTCGGAGACCGTCACCGGCAGGCGATACCGCCAGTTATGGGGGCCGACCGTGGCGGGAATATTGATTTGATCGGTGGCGCCGAAGACGTCCTGGATCGGAAAGATCACCAGGCCCGATCCGGAGGCCATCAGCCGGTCCAGAATCTTCTCCTGTAGGCGATGGGAGAATGGATCCTCCGGAGAAAATTTGCTTTTTCCATTCAGCATTTCTAAAAAGGCTTCCCGCTCACCGGGCGGGATTTCATTCCACCAGGCGGCGAGGGCGCTGGTATCGTGTGTTCCCGTTGTGGCGAGCGAAACGAACGGATACGCTTTGGGGTCATGATAGCGCTGATCTTCTTTCTGCCAGCGGAGCACTTTATGCCCGGCAATTCCAAACTCCGCCAATGTGTTATCAACAAAGCGGGGAATGACCCCCAGATCCTCCGCGACGGGAATGCAATCACCCGTTTCCTGGACGATGGCGTTCAGGATCTCCCTCCCCCGCTCGACCTGTTCCGTTTCTTCGGAGGGAACAAAGCGGGGTTTTTCTTTTTTTGAAATGACCCAGACACGATAAAACCCGACCACATGGTCGAGCCGGATGAGATCATAGAACTGCCTGACTTCCCGTATCCGCATCCGCCACCAGAAGAAATCCTTCTTCTTCATTTCTTCCCAGAGGAAGAGGGGAAGCCCCCAGTCCTGGCCCGTTTCGCTGAACGCGTCCGGGGGGGCGCCCACCGAATCTTCTTCGCTGAACAGCTCCCGGTGGCTCCAGACGTCGGCGCTGTCCCGGCTGACCAAAAAGGGAAGGTCGCCCATCAAAAGGACATTTTTCGCGGCGGCATGCTCCCGAACCTTTTTCCATTGCTCCCGCAATGCCCACTGAAGATACTTGATAAAAAGAAGCGTCTCTTTTTCTTCCGCCTTCAATGCCTCGATTGCGTCGTGATGCCGATTCCGGAATGGGATAGGCCACTCGATCCAGTGCCGCCACTGATTTTTTTCTTTCAGGAGGCGAAAGAGCGCGTAATCGTCCAACCAGTCCGATTTTTCATCCATGAAGGCCTGGAAGGCGCTTGCCCTGGCGCTCTGCCTGTCCCATTCATTCTTTTTGAAGTGCTCAAAGGCCAGCCTTTGCAGCGGATATTTTAAAGCCCGGATCGATTCAAAACGGACTTCCCGGCTGGCGCGCCATTCCTCCAGTTCCCTCCGGACCGAGGGGGAAGAGAATTTTTCCTGAGCGGCTTCGCTCATCTTAAAGTCTTCCCAGTCGTGGAGGGAGAGAAAAACCGGATCGAGCGCGAAACCGCTGAGCGCCTGATAGGGACTCGTCTCCTGGGGCGCGGTTTCGTAGAGGGGAAGCATCTGGAGCAGATGGAGATGGTGGTCCGCCATCCAGTCGACAAAAGGGATCAGATCGAGAATCTCTCCCACTCCGAAATTTTCGTCGGTCCGGAGGGAGAAGAGCGGGACCATGATCCCTGAGATTTTTCGATTTAAAGAAGCGGGACGGGAGAATGGGTTACCAGGGATCATCACTTCAGGCGTCGGTCCGGTGAACATGCAAAAGAAAGACTCCTTTCAGAATAAGAAAATGGAAAGGCTCTTGTCAAGGTAAGGATTCTGAGCCGGTTTGCCGGCGGCGATGCTTATTTTATATACTGAAGGGAAGTAATAAGTAATATGACTGCGTTACGGTCGGGGCGGGTACCTTCGCTTCAGCGAAGGGTTTTTCCTGCCGTGGATGAAGGGGATAACGAAAGGAGTCGAACATGTTGGAGACCATCGTCGTGATTTTAGTCGTATTGTGGGCCCTCGGACTCGTCAGTTCCTATACGCTGGGAGGGTTTCTTCATCTGCTGCTGGTCGCTGCGCTCGTGATCTTGATCTTACGAATTGCGTCGGGCCGCCGGGCCGTGTAGTGGAGCGGGTCTCGGGCATCGAAATAGGAAAGAGAAAATGATCGGTGATCATTCTCTCATGGACGGAAACTGGATATGATCAGGCCCGATCCCTTTCACAGCGGTCGGATGCGCGGGTATCTCTTTGCATTGGCACTCTTTCTGGCCTCTTGCGGCGGCGGTGAAAACAATCCGCCGGTTTCTGTCGCGGTCGATCCCCCCGCGGTCACGCTGACGCCCTCGATTGCGCGGTTTGCCTATGCGGCGAATTCAGAATCGAACAATGTCTCGATGTTCACGATCGATTCGGCCACAGGGGCTTTAACTTCGATTGGAGTCATCGCCGCCGGGAATCAGCCGAGATCGGTGAAGACGACCGGCGCGCAGTGATCGGTGTGCTGAAATGAAAAATTTAAAAATCCAATTCTGATCATCCTGCGGGAATTTTGTCTGCTGATGGGGTTCACCTTACGACTCGGATGATCTCTCTATCGGATGGGAAGAAGAATACAGAAGGTGGTCTCTTTCCCGACGATACTGGTCACTTTAATTTGTCCGCCATGGTCCCGGACAATGCCGTGTGCTACGGCAAGCCCCAGGCCGGTTCCTTTCCCGACCGGTTTTGTCGTAAAAAAAGGATCAAAGATCTTGTTCAAATGAGAGGGGTCGATCCCACTTCCGTTGTCTTCAAAGAGAATTCGTATCATTTGATTTTCGTCCGAGGGGGATTCTCCTCTCACTTTCCCTCTCCGCTCTATTTTGGTCAGGCCGGTCGTGATCCGAATTTCCCCTCTCTTATGGATCGCGTCGATTGCATTCATAAAGAGGTTCACCAACACCTGTAGTATTTGGTCTCCGTCTCCCCGCAGGGCCGGCAGATCGGGATCCAAATTCGTGATGACGGAGATCCCTTTGGCCCCGATCTGCTGCTCGACGATCTCAATCGCTTTTTCGATGGTCCGGCCGATGTGAACCCGCTTTTTCTCGATCGGTTTCCTGCGGGCAAATGCCAGAAGATGTTTGATGAGACGGGTCATTCGGTCGACCTGTTCAATAATGATTTTTAATCCCTTTTCGGTTTTCTCTTCCTTCGTATGCTTTAGGATCGACTCGGCGCGGCCAAGGATGACATTCATCGGTGTTCCCATTTCGTGGGCCAGGCCCGAGCCCAGCGTTCCCAGCGCGGCCATCTTTTCGGTTTGCAAGAGGGCCTGTTCCAATTGTTTTTTTTCGGTGACATTGGTCACGATTGCGATGCCAAAGATGACCGGGCCGGTCCCTTCCCGAGCAGGGAACGTCGAGATGGAAAGATAGCGTATTTCCCCGGTTCCCGTTTTAATCTCCGAATGAATATCGGTCAGTTCTTTTCCGTTAAAAATGGCCTGAATGATTCCTTCGGTTCGTTGAACGTCATTTCCCTTTGGGACAAGATCAAAGAGGGTCTTCTCGCTTACCGCTTCTCCGGACAATCCCAGCAGGTTCTCCAGCGCCTTGTTCCAGATACGAATTCCTCCCCCCTCGTCGTACGTGAAAAGGGCAGTGGAGGCGTGACCAAAGAGAGACTGGATCGTCTGCTCGGCCAGCTTCCGGCTGAAGGTCAGGGGCCCCTCTTCCGGTTCCAGCAACGGTTTCGTCGGCACATCGGCCATATGACCCTTCCAGAGATAGATGGCCATATCTTATATCAGAAGAGGAGAGGGGTCAACGCGTCTGGCGTACCGCATCCCCTGCTCACCGGCAGCAGAGAGAGCCGCTCATACTAAAAAAAGTCTAAAAGAGGGTATAATGCAATGTCAAACATGCCGTTTCTTAAATTTAAGAAGGGTGGCTCGATGATATCTGAAACGAAAGGAACCGTTTTGATTGTGGAGGATGACCGGGAGATGCGGGAACTCTTGGAAGATCTCCTGAGGGAGGAAGGCTACGAAACCGCGTCTGTCCAAAACGGGGATCTCGCTGCCAAATGCCTGGATGGGAAAGGATATGATTTATTAATCAGCGATCTCAAAATGGATGGGATGTCCGGATTGGAACTCCTTCAGAGGGTCAAGGCATTCCGACCGGAGCAGACGATGATTCTGATTACCGCCTTTGGGACGGTGGAATCGGCGATTGAGGCGATGAAGCTGGGGGCCTTTGATTATATTATCAAACCTTTCAAGAGTGAAGAACTGATCGTCACCGTTCAAAAGGCGTTCGAGCGGATCCAATTGGAGAAAGAGGTCATCCATCTCAGACAAGCGGTGACGAAAGAATACCAGTTTTCGAATATGATCGGTAAAAGCAAAGAGATTCAGGCGATTTTCCAACTGATCCGGCGTGTTGCTGAAAGCACCGTGAACATCCTCATCTCCGGCGAGAGTGGGACAGGCAAGGAGATGGTGGCAAAAGCGATCCATTACAACAGCCCCAGAAAGGGACATCTTTTCGTGGCCGTCAACTGCGCCGCGATTCCGGGAACGCTCCTCGAGAGCGAGCTCTTCGGCCATGTCCGAGGCGCTTTTACCGACGCCCACATCGATAAAAAAGGAATGTTTGAAGAGGCCCAGGGTGGGACCCTCTTTCTGGATGAGATTGGCGAAATTCCGGTGAGTCTTCAGCCGAAACTCCTTCGTGTGATTCAGGAAAAGGCGGTCCGGAGGGTCGGCTCCACCAAGACGGTTCCGGTAGACATCCGGATCATTTCAGCGACCAACCAGGACCTGATGGAAGAGGTAAAGGCGAAACGCTTCCGGGATGACCTCTATTACCGAATCAATGTCCTGGAGATCAGTATCCCGCCGCTCAGGAATCATCGGGAAGATATTCCTCTCCTGGCCGACCACTTTTTGAATAAATATGCGGAGACCCAACATAAAAAAATTTCCGGATTGACCGAGTCCGCCATGACCATTCTAATCAATTATCCCTGGCCGGGAAACGTGCGGGAATTGGAGAACGTGATCGAACGCGCAGTGACCTTGGCCCGGGGAGAAAAAATCAGCGCGGAAGATCTCCCTCCGGTCATGATAGGGCAGCAAGGAGGACAATTATTATTGGATCAGGCGTTGGCCAAGATGGTTCCCTTAGGGGAACTGGAAAGGGAATATATTCAGCGGATTCTTCAACTGGTCGGTGGGAACAAGCTCAGGGCGGCGCAGATATTGCGCATTGATCGCAAAACCCTCTATCGGAAGCTGAATGATTACCGGAAAGACCCAAAAAGGGAACGCCTCTCTTAAAATGTCGGGGAGAGGTCCTTCTACAGTCGTATGATGATACTCCGATAGTCTCTTTTCTCCACAGGCTGTGGAAAATCTCCACGGTTTCAGTCCCCCTCCTTATTTTTAGCCTTATGAAATTATAAACAAAAAAATGAAGCAGGCGGATGAGTGCCGTCGGCATCGTCTTTGCTTCTTAATCAAATGATGTAACCGTTCCCACGCGGTAGAGAATGGATTCGATGCAAGGAAGCGGAGTGACTCTTGACCGGGGAAGGAATACTGGGGACGAGGAATAAAAAGGGAGAACGAGATGAAGTCACTCCAGGAGGCGATTTTTGAATACAGCCCGGATGGGATGTTTCTCGTCGATGAGGAAGAGATCCTCCGGGCCTTTAACCCGGCCATGGAGCGATTAACGGGGTGGAAAGGAGGAGAGGTCATCGGGAAGAAGGAGTGCCTCGCCTTTTTCCGTTGCCGAAATGAAGAGGGAGAGGCGGTTTGCTTCACCCCCTGTCCGGGACATACGGCCCTCAAGAAGGGGGGGAAAGTTTCTTATCGGGAACTCTTTCTGCAAACCCGGGAGGGAAAAGAGATCGCAGTGGCCGCCAGTTATGAATTTATTCCAGCCTCCGTCTCGGGGAGGAGTTACATCCTCGGCATTATGAAGGAGATTACCGAGAAGAAAGGGAAGGAAAGGATCCTCAAGGCGGAGGCGACCACCGATGGCTTGACCGGCCTCTACAATTTCCGCTATTTTCAAAAGCAGTTGGAATTTGAGATCAAGCGGGCGCAGCGCTATTTACATCCCCTTTCGCTGATCATGGTCGACATCGATCATTTCAAGCACTACAACGACTGCCACGGCCATCCACAAGGAAACGTGATCCTGGAACGGATCGCAGCCCTTCTCAAGGTTTACACCCGCGAGACCAATCACGTGGCCCGGTATGGGGGGGAAGAGTTTGTGATTCTCCTCCCGGAGACGGAGGCCCGGATTGCGGCGAGAGCGGCCGTTCGAATCAGGCGGATGATCCAGAAAGAGCCGTTCCCGTTCCAGGATAAACAGCCTGGAGGAAACCTCACCGCCAGCCTGGGGGTGGCGAGCTTTCCCATGGATGCCTCCGGCGCGGAAGATCTGGTCCAATGCGCCGACCAGGCGCTCTATCGGGCAAAAGCGCTTGGAAGAAACCGGGTCTACTGGTACGGCATTTCCGGGTGCACATGGAGGTACCCCCGATTTGGAAAGGAGGCGGCCGGATAAAAGATCTATTTGCATCGACCGTCTTGTTTCAACCGTTCCAGGCGTCGATTAACGGGGAACGGGGTTTGTCGAATTTGGAGCAGCCAGCCTCTTGGGGGATTTTTATAAAATCTTTTTTCAGGATACCTTGCCCAAGCGTGGTTGCTTTACTTATAACATGAGTGGCCGGGGAAGAATGGGAAGAGAATAAAACGGCTCCCGATCTTACCGGTAGCGGAGTAGGCGATGACGGACGCAAAGGGACAAAATGGAAAGGAAGAGAGGCGGCTTCTCCCCAGGGCCAAAGATATTAAGGGCTTTCTCGACGAATATGTGATCGGGCAGGAACGCTCCAAGAAGATCCTTTCGGTGGCGGTCTACAACCATTACCAGAGGGTGATGCTCTCGAAAGAGCATCCCTCCGTCAAAATGCAAAAAGGGAATGTTCTCTTGATCGGGCCGACCGGCACCGGCAAGACCCTTCTGGCCGAGACCCTGGCCCGCTTCGTCGGCGTTCCTTTCTCGATCTCCGATGCGACCACGCTGACGCAGGCCGGCTATGTCGGAGAGGATGTGGAGAATGTCGTCCTTCGGCTGCTTCAGGCGGCTCACGGACAGATCGAAGAATGTGAACGAGGAATCATCTATATCGACGAGATCGACAAGATCGGCCGAAAGAGCGAATCCGCTTCCCTCACCCGAGATGTGTCGGGAGAAGGGGTGCAGCAGGCGCTCCTGAAGATGATCGAGGGGTCCGTCGTCCAGGTTCCCCCGAATGGCGGACGGAAGCATCCGCATGAAAAGTGTATCTCGATCGACACCCACCATATCCTTTTCATCTGCGGCGGGGCCTTTGAGGGGATCAATCAGATCGTCGCCCAGCGGCAGCAAAATAAGGCAATCGGTTTCAGTCCGGAGGGAAATATTTCGGGGAGCCAAGTGGCGAGGATATTGCCGGGAGACCTTCTGAAATTCGGCATGATCCCGGAGTTTGTCGGGCGCTTGCCGATTACCGCGACCCTGGAGCGTCTGGATGAGGCCGATCTGGTGCGCATCTTGACGGAGCCGAAAAATGCCCTCGTGAAGCAGTACGCGAATCTCTTTGCCCTGGAGGGGATCGCCCTTCGGTTTTCGCCGGAGGCGCTTTACACGATTGCAAGGGAGGCGATCGCCCTGGGGAGCGGCGCAAGGGGGTTAAGGTCGATCATGGAGGAGCTTCTTTTGGATGTGATGTACGAACTCCCTTCACATGCAGGCCAAAAAGAGTACCTGATCGATGAGAAAGAGATCGGCCGCCTTCTCTCCCTGCTCGATCTGGAGAGGGGGGAAGAGAGAAGAAGGGCGGTTTAAGCGAACCTTTTTTCTTTTTAAAAAGGGGGTGGTTTGCATGAAAGCGAGGTTGGTAAGATGGGTTGCCGCCGCCGCAATGATTATTTTATCCCTCCTGTTGAGCGGTTTTGTGGTGGAACTCAAACCCCTGATCGTAACGGAGGGGGAGGGAATTTCGAAGAGGGCGGTTCAAATCAACAACCACGGGATAAAACGATACGAAGAGGGGAAATTTCATGAGGCGCTGTCCGCCTTTGTCGCCGCATCGGAGTTGGATCAGGCCTTCTGGCAGGCCCATTATAACTGCGCGGTGGCGTCGACAGCGTTGGGAAAGTTTGAGGAGGCGTTGCGCCATCTGAAACATTCAGGGGAGATTCATTCCGAAAATCCGCTGATCGGCGCACTTTATACAAGCCTTCTGCAGAAGGTGAAGGGGAATGCGTAAACACCGCGCCTTTGGGCCCGCAATTTAGGCTTCCGCTGGTTATGCCGGAGCGAGCCAGTGGACGCTTTGCGGTTTTTGATGGAAGTCCGATGCGAAAAGTCACTCCCAGGCAAATCCGGGCGATCTGGGGCTATGCTGCCCTGTTAAAGGTTCCCGAAGAGAAATTAAGGAGATGGATCTATGCAGAGACAGGAAAGGGTTCTTTGAGGGAACTCTCTCTGCTGGAGGCCTCCCGGTTGATCGGCGACATGGAATGGGAGATGAAGTTGAAGGTCAGCGGCCCTCTGTCGCGCGGCCGGATAACCGCCGACCAGTTCCGGAAGATTGGGCGGATGGGGGCGGAGATCGGCTGGGATCAGGAGCGGATATTGGGGCTGGCGGGAAAGATGTATCGGGTGGAGCGCGTTCAGGATCTCGATCAGAAAAAAGCTTCCGGCCTGATTGAGGCCCTCAAGGCGATTCAAGATAGGAACCTTATCAAGAAAGCCGCTTAACGGGGGCGAGTAGGCGGTTGAAAAACTCCGGTGGCAGATCCGCCCGGCTTTGCCGGCTGGAGTAAAAGGGTTTTTCAGCAGCCGCCTTAATGAAGAGGAGAGCCGGTATGGAAAAAATAGATAAGATTCTGGTCCCAATCGATTTTTCTGGCTGCTCGGAAGCGGCCTTAAGTTACGCGGTTTTCTTGGCCGCTCGGTTGAAGGCCGCCATTCTCCTGACGCACGTGATGAACTGGGCGGGGCACGTCGACTTCCCGTCGATCTACCCGTTGGTCGATGCGGAGTTGAGAAATGGGGTGGGGCAGGCCCTGGAGCGGACCGTGGACCGATGGCGGAGGGAGGGGATTCCGTTCGAGACGCATCTCTTGAATGGAGATCCCGCCGATGAGATCGGACGGGCGGCCCGGACGTTTGAATGTGATCTGATCGTGATGGGGACGCATGGAAGAAAGGGAGTGGCCCATTTCCTGCTGGGAAGCGTGGCGGAGCGGGTGGTTCGTTCCGCTCCCGTGCCGGTCGTCACGGTCCGGCAGAGGAGGCAGAGAGAGCGGGTTGGGGAGGAGAAGGAGACTTCCATCGGGATCACCGAGGAGCGCTCCACTTTCACAGAGAGGGGCGCCGGATGATCCCTTCAGGAGGCGGGCTGGTTTAAACCGGATGTTGCCGCAGAAAAGGGAGGGCCGAGGATGAAGCGAGATAAGGTGAGATGCGACCGGTGCGAAGGGCCTTTGTCGTTTGAACATTTCGGAGATGCCACGGCAGGGGAAATGCAGTGGGCCTATGACGGATGGCGGTGTCTTTTGTGTGGCGAAGTCATCGACTCCGTCATTTTGTTCAACCGGGGAAGTCCGAAAAGGGGGAAGGGGTGGTTCC
>Ga0209726_10008004_pt1 | contig 11559 bp, 13 predicted proteins | sample Subgrocontami54m_FD_187453 | JGI IMG/M metagenome (GOLD analysis project Ga0209726, IMG submission 187453) | Subsurface groundwater microbial communities from S. Glens Falls, New York, USA - GMW46 contaminated, 5.4 m (SPAdes) (version 3) | ecosystem: Environmental > Aquatic > Deep subsurface >... | reverse complement strand
TCGGTGACGTGCAGCAGGCCGTCGATGCCGCCCAGGTCGATGAAGGCGCCGTAGTCGGTGATGTTCTTGACCACGCCCTCGATCACCTGGCCCTCGGCCAGACGGGCGACGATCTCGGAGCGCTGCTCGGCGCGCGTCGCCTCCAGGATCTCGCGGCGCGAGACCACGATGTTGCCGCGGCGGCGATCCATCTTCAGGATCTTGAAGGGCTGCGGGCTGTGCATCAGGGGGCCGATGTCGCGCACGGGGCGCACGTCGACCTGGCTGCCCGGCAGGAAGGCGACGGCGCCATCGAGATCGACGGTGAAGCCGCCCTTGACCTTGTTGAAGATGACGCCTTCGACCTGCTCCTTGGCGTTGAATTTTTCCTCGAGCCGGGTCCAGCTCTCCTCGCGGCGGGCCTTCTCGCGCGACAGCACCGCCTCGCCCAGCGCATTCTCGATGCGCTCGAGATAGACCTCGACCGTGTCGCCCACCTTGAGCTCGGCCGGCTTGCCCGGCAGCGAGAACTCGCGCACGGGCACGCGGCCTTCCATCTTCAGGCCGACGTCGATCACCGCCAGGTCCTTCTCGATGGCGGTGATGATGCCCTTGACGACGCTGCCCTCGAAGGCATCGTCCTTGGAAAGGGTTTCGCTCAGCAGCGCGGCGAAATCGTCACGCGTGGGGTTGAGGTCCTTGGATTCACTGACGGCGGTGCTCATTCCTGCTCCTGTTTGCGTGTCCTGGCGCGGGCGTCGCGACCGGGAAATGCATTGCCGCGCCTACGGCGCCTGCCCCTGCGTCCCGATTGCGTGCCCATGATGTGTGAGTTCGGCCACCGGAGGACCCCTGTGCCAGCTTGATTGCAGCCACGCCTTCTCAAGCGCGCCCGCGCTGGCCTACCTTCCTTAGGATCACACCGACGGCGGTGTCGAATGTGGCTTCTATAGCCAAATTGCTGGTATCCAGCAAGAAGGCGTCGGCGGCCAGCCGCATCGGCGCCGCTTCGCGGCCGGCGTCGCGCGCGTCGCGGCGGCGGATGTCCTCCAGCACGGCCGCGTAATTGGCGGGCTCGCCGCGGCTTTTCAGCTCCAGGTAGCGGCGCTCGGCGCGCACCTCGGGGGTGGCGGTTACGTAGATCTTAACGTCGGCATCGGGGCACACGACGGTGCCGATATCGCGGCCGTCGAGCACCGCGCCCGGCGGGCGGCGGGCAAACTCGCGCTGGAACTGGAGGAGGGCATCGCGGACTTGAGCAATGCGCGCCACGATCGAGGCGGCTTCGCCGGCGCCCGGGCCGCGCAAGTCCGGGTCGTCGAGGGTGGCGGGATCGAGATTGAGCGCCGCAGCGGTGCCGGCCTCCGCATCGTCGAGCGCGCCGCCGCGCCGCTGCACGTCGCGGGCGACGGCACGGTAGAGCAGGCCGGTATCGAGATGGTGCAGGCCGAAGCGCTCGGCGATGCGCTTGCCGAGCGTGCCCTTGCCCGATGCCGCCGGGCCGTCGATGGCGATGATCATACGGATGACGGCCATCATCGCGCCGCCTCCGGCACCGTGAAGCTCGCGCCGAGCTTCTCCATCAGGCCGCGGAACTCGGGGAAGCTGGTGGCGATGGTGTCGGCGTCGTCGACGGTCACCGGCCGGTCGGCGCCGAGGCCCAGGGTCAGGAACGCCATGGCGATGCGATGGTCGAGATGGGTGGCGACCGTGCCGCCGCCGCGCACGCTCGTGTGGGCGCCTTGGCCTCCGGCCACGATCAGCGTGTCGCCATCGACCTTGGCTGCAACTCCGTTGGCGGCAAGACCGGCGGCCGTCGCCGCCAACCGGTCGCTTTCCTTCACCTTGAGCTCGGCCAGGCCTTCCATGCGCGTCTCGCCCGCCGCGTAGGCGGCAAGGCAGGCCAGCACCGGGTATTCGTCGATCATGCGCGGCGCGCGCTCGGATGGGACGCGCACGCCGCGCAGCTTGGAATGTCGGACGTGCACGTCGGCCACCGGCTCGCCGCCCTCCTCGCGCTGGTTCTGGAATGCCAAAGCGGCACCCATCTCCTCGAGCGTCACGTAAAACCCCATGCGGGTCGGATTGACCAGCACGCCCTCGATGGTCACCTCCGAGCCCGGCACGATCAGCGCGGCCGCGACCAGGAAGGCCGTCGAGCTGGGATCGCCGGGAACGTTGACGCTGCGTCCCTCGAGCTCGGCGTCGCCAGTGACCGTGATGGCGCGGGCTCCGTCGCGCTCGGCGACGGTCACCTCGGCACCGAAATGGCGCAGCATGCGCTCGGTGTGGTCGCGCGTGGCCTCGCCCTCGATCACGGTCGTGGCCCCGGTCGCATGCAGTCCGGCCAGCAGGACGGCCGACTTGATCTGCGCCGACGGCACCGGCAGCCGATACTCGATCGGCAGCAGATCCGAGGTGCCGCGGATGGTGAGCGGCAGCCTCTCCCGGCCCGCCTCCTCCACCTCGAGCCCCATCTGCATCAGCGGCCTGAGCACGCGGCCCATGGGCCGGCGCGACAGCGAGGCGTCGCCCGCGAACCGCGCACGCATGGCATGGCCCGCGACCAGCCCCATCATCAGCCGCAGGCCGGTGCCGGAATTGCCGTAGTCGATGTCGCCATCGGGCTGCGCGAGACCGCCGACGCCGCGGCCCAGCACCTCCCAGCTCTGCCCCACCTTGCGCACCGGGCAGCCCATCGCCTGCAGTGCCTTGGCGGTGTTGAGCACGTCCTCGCCTTCGAGCAGGCCGCCGATGGTCGTGCGGCCGGCGGCGAGCGCGCCCAGCATCAGCGCGCGGTGGGAGATCGACTTGTCGCCCGGCACGCGCACGCGGCCCGACAGCGGCCCCGCCCGGGCTGCGCACAGCGGCGAGGAAGGAGGGTGGGACACGGGGAGACCGGCGGGCTCGAGTTTGGCGCTTGTGCCCCGCCATGGGGCGATGCTGCACCGCCATAGAGCAGCGGCTCCCGGGGCTGTCAACAAGGGGCGATTGAGCGGGCGCAGAGGGTGCCGCCGACGCCTGCGGCGCGGCCTTGCTCGGGGGCTGCGATTTGGTTTTGACAGGGTGGCAGGAAGGTGGCAAGGAGCGGCCAATTTTTCCCAAGATAGAGGCTTGGCGTCATGTCCACGAAAGCTGAACGCGGCACGAAGCACAGATGCCAGAATTCGGAGTGCGGCTCCCGGTTTTACGACCTCAACCGCGACCCCATCACCTGTCCGGTTTGCGGCTCGGTCTACGCGCTCGCCGTCTCGCCGATGGCGGTTGCCGCGGCCGCGCCGGCCGAGGACAGGGCCCCGCGCAAGCCGGTCAAGAAGCCCGCCTACGCGGTCGCAGGCGCCAAGCCCGAGGATGCGCCCGAGGCCGAGGCCGACGAGGGGCTGGCGGTGGTGGAAGGCGAGGAGGAGCCGGCCGCGGCCGACGAGGACGAGACCTTCCTCGAGGAGGAAGAGGAGGACGGCCCCGACATGACCGGCATCATCGGCGGCCCGGTGGCGGAACCAGAGGAGCCGCAATAGCGGGTGGGGGCCGCAAGGGCTGCTTCATCCAGCGTTCGGTGTTTGCAGGCCCATGCAGTGGCTCGAGGCCGGTGGCGATTTTTCATTGTTGCAGCATTGGCTTGTTTTCGCCGCGCCTACTCGACAGCAGGGTGCGCGCGAGGTGACTATGCGGTTGGCAAGCTGCTGAATTCGACCTAAAGCACGTCCACGTTCTCATCGTCAGCAGCTGCTCTATAATGCTTAAGCGTGCGAATGCCCAAGTTGGAGGCATCATGAGCAACTTCTCTCCCGACGACTTCGATGTCGATCTCTCCGAGCGCAAAGTAATCCATAAGGCATCCGGCATCTGGTTTTCATTCTACGAATACCGCAACGAGGATGATTGGAGGCGTAGTGACAGCGTCATGTATCACGACAATCCCAAGTGGACTGGTGATCGGCACGAACTCGCGAAGGCGGCAAAGAAGGCGGCGATAGCCAAGGGCATGAAGGCACTGAGGGAGCACGCGCTCTGATCTGAAACCGTTCGCCATAACCTCTCGTCCCCGTTGGATGAAAGACAATTGCTCATGTCTGTGCCAGTCTGGCTCACCGCGCTCGGTGTTGTCGGCACCTGGATGATCGCCATCGTTGCCATCTGGGGCGACAGAATTCGACCGCTTGTATTGCGACCGGGCCTACGGCTCGCTCTCGTGAGCAGGGTCGGCGAATTTCTCGGCCAGCCGCAGCAGAACGGCGGTGGCGCAGCGCCATTTGCGCCGACACGCAATTTCCATCTCCGAGTGACGAACCGCCGCCGTTTTCCTGCTGCGCGAGAGGTCGAAGTGTTGTTGACCAGACTGGAAAAGCGCGGCCCGGACGGGCAGCCACAGGCCATTTATTCAGGACCTCTTCCCTTGTCGTGGCGCTACCATCAGATATACGAGCGCTATCGGACGATAGGACACAGAACGCAGGCGGATGCCGAGTTGCTCTCCGTTGAGGAGGGTCTTCTGAAGCTCAAACCCATGCTCGTGCCGGACAATTTCCCGGAACGGCATGCCGGGGAAACCCATCTGTGGATTACGGCAATTGCGCGCGGGCTCGAGGGCGAGAGCGCGCCACTGCGGCTCAGGATCGATTGGGACGGGAGATGGGAGCGCGGCGATGCGGAGATGACGCACCATCTCGTGATCACGAGCGAGAACTGATTTTCTCCTGCACTCGGGCGGGAAGACACCAACGGGCCTCTCGTCCGTCGCGGAAGGGCCGGCTCAACTCTTGCCCCAAACCGGCGGGCGCTTGTCGAGGAAGGCGCCGATGCCCTCCTCGGACTCGGCGTGCATCATGTTCTCGACCATGACGCCGGCGGCGTACGCGTAGGCCTGGGCCAGCGGCATCTCGCTCTGCAGGTAGAACGCCTCCTTGCCCATCGCCAGCGTCGCCGGCGGCTTCGACGCGATGGCGTCGGCGAGGCGCATCACCTCTTGCATCAGCTGGTCGGCGGGCACCACGCGGTTGACGAGGCCGTAGTCGGCGGCGGCCCGGGCCGGCAGCATCTCGCCCAAGAGCAGCATCTCCATCGCCCGCTTGCGCGGCACGTTGCGCGACAGCGCCACCATCGGCGTCGAGCAGAAGAGGCCGATGTTGACGCCGGGCGTGCAGAAGGCCGCCTCTTCCGCCGCTACCGCCAGATCGCAGGTGGCGACGAGCTGGCAGCCGGCCGCCAGGGCCGCGCCCTGCACCGCGGCGATCACCGGCTTGGGGCAGCGCACCACCGACTGCATGAACGCCGCGCACTGGGCCATCAGCTTTTGCGTATAGGCGCGCCCACCGTCGGCGTCGCTGCGGTGCGCGGTGAGCTCCTTGAGGTCGTGGCCGGCGCAGAACACGCTGCCCTTGGCCGCGATCACGACCGCGCGCACGCCCTCGTCCTGCGCCGCCGCATCGATCGCCGTTTGCAGCGCGGCCAGCATCGCCTCCGACAAGCTGTTGCGCCGGTCGGGACGTGCCAGCGTCAGCAGCAGAATGCCGCCGCGGCGCTCGCTCTCGACATCGCTTGTGCGCAGGCCGGCCTCCGGCTTGCGGCGCGCGGTCTGCTTCGTCGGCATCATCCGCCCTCGCTGCTACTGCAGTACCGCGTCGATCTTCTCCCAGTACTTCTTAACCAGCTCGATGTTGCTCGGGTACTGGATCGGCTGCGCCGACTTGAGGGCCTCGTTCAGCTCGTCCAGCATCTGCTTCTTCTCATTCTCGGCGATCGACTTGTCGTTGTTGACCTCGTCGATCTCCTTCTGGATGGCGAGCTTCGGCTCGGTGAACGCCTTGGTCTGCGGCTCGATGCCGGCCATGATCATGGAGATGTTGGCGGCGACATCGTCGTACTCCTGGAAGCTGACGAAGCCGTGCTTCTTGGCGATGTCCTCGAGCTCGGCCTGCACCTTGGGATCGGGCTTGTCCGAATTGCCCTGCATCTTTTCGGCCACAGTCGCCATGTCCTTCTGCGAGGAGATGAACCCCTCGACGTGCTTGTCGGTGAGCTGGATCTGCTTGACCGACGGTTGCGCCGTCGCGACGCTGGGGGCGTGCGCCAGCGCGGCGGCCACAACGGCCGCGAACATCAATGCAAGCATACGTGGCATCGGGGTCATCCTCGGTTGCGGTCTTTGCGACACAGGGCGGGAAGGATAGGGAGGTCTGGTAATGGTGCCAAATGACAAAAGTTGGACGCTAGGCCATGTCAACTGACGCTGCCGTGAACGACGGCCTCGATGTCGCGCGCATCGAAGCGCTGATCGACGCGCACTTTCCCCAGATCCGCGCTGGCGCGCGCACCCTTCTCATCGAGGCGGTGGGCCCGCGCCGCGCCCGCGTGCGCATGCTGAGCCACGACCGCAACATTCGCCCCGGCGGCACCGTGTCGGGACCGGCGATGTTCACCCTCGCCGACTTCGCCGTCTATGTGGCGATCATCGGCACGCTCGGCGAGAGAGGCATCGCGGCGGTCACGACCAACTTGAATATCAATTTCCTGGCCAAGCCCGAGCCGCGCGATCTGGTGGCCTCGGTGCGCCTCATCCGCCTCGGCCGCCGGCTGGCCGTCGGCGAGGCGCAGCTCTATTCCGACGGCCAGCCGGACATGGTCGCGCACGCCATCGCCACCTACGCGCTTCCCTCCGGCGACCGTTGAGGCCAGGTAGAGGTAATATCCTACCTCTCTGATATCTGGCTGATTTGCCTTGCTATTACGGCGCTGACGATTGACAGCGCAAGGCGAGCTGAACTAGAAGCAGGCGGTCGCGCTGGAGGCCGCAGGCGCCAGCCCCGACCCCAGCAGAAGGCTTTCTCGATGACAACCTATGTCGCCAAGCCCGGCGAGGTGGACAAGAAGTGGGTGCTGATCGACGCCGACGGCCTCGTCGTCGGGCGCCTCGCCACCATCGTCGCCATCCGGCTCAAGGGCAAGCACAAGGCCGCCTACACGCCGCACGTCGACACCGGCGATAACGTAATTGTGATCAATGCCCACAAGGCGGTCTTCACCGGCAACAAGACCGACGACAAGCTTTACCAGTGGCACACCGGCTGGCCCGGCGGCATCAAGCAGCGCACGCCGCGGCAGATCCTGGAGAGCAAGCACCCGCAGCGCATCGTGGAGAAGGCGGTGGAGCGCATGCTCAAGCGCGGACCGCTGCAGCGCAAGCTGATGCGCAACCTCAAGGTCTACGCCACCGACCAGCACCCGCACGAGGCGCAGAAGCCCGAGCCGCTCGATGTCAAGGCGCTCAACCGCAAGAACGTGAGGGTATGACGGCCATGGCCGAGACCAAGACCTTCGAGGACCTGGCGGTGCTGAAGGGCGACGAGCCCGCCGTCACGTCGGCTCCCGTCTACACGCAGAAGCTCGATGCGCACGGGCGCGCCTACGCCACCGGCAAGCGCAAGAATGCGGTAGCCCGCGTCTGGCTCAAGCCCGGCGTCGGCAAGATCAGTGTCAATGCCAAGGACTTCGCCGAGTACTTCGCCCGCCCCGTGCTGCAGATGCTGCTGAAGCAGCCGCTGCAGGCCACCAACCGGCTCTCCCAGTTCGACGTCATGGCGACGGTCTCGGGCGGCGGCCTGTCGGGGCAAGCCGGAGCCGTGCGCCACGGCATCTCCAAGGCGCTCACCTACTACGAGCCGGACCTGCGGCCGGTGCTCAAGAAAGGCGGCTACCTGACGCGCGACAGCCGCGTGGTCGAGCGCAAGAAGTACGGCAAGATGAAGGCCCGCCGCAGCTTCCAGTTCTCCAAGCGCTAAAGCGTTGCAGGACGCCGCACCCTGTGTCATCCCGGGGCTTGTCCCCGGGATCCAGCGATCAACGAGCTCCCGACGTTCGTATTGCGGGGCACTTCCTGCGGCGGCGCGAGAGGCGCGGTGGGTCCCGGACATAAAGCCTGGGATGACAACATGATCGACTGGCTGCAGCTCAATCTCGTCGCCCTCGTCAACGTCATCCTCATCGACGTGGTGCTGGCGGGCGACAACGCCATCATCGTCGGCCTTGCCGCCTCGCGCGTGGCCGCAGAGCTGCGGGCGCGGGTCATCTTCTGGGGCATGGTCGGCGCCGTCGTCCTGCGCATCGCGTTCGCGGGCGTCACGGTCCAGCTGCTTGCCGTCATCGGGCTGACGCTGGCCGGCGGCATTCTGCTGCTGTGGGTGTGCTGGAAGATGTACCGCGAGCTCGTTCGCGGCCATGCCGGCCAAGGGGCGCAGCAGGCCGCATCCGGAGATGGCGCTGCCCTTGCAAGGCCGATGAGCTTCCGCGCCGCCGTCACCCAGATCGTCCTCGCCGACGTGTCGATGTCGCTCGACAACGTGCTGGCGGTCGCCGGTGCCGCGAAAGGCTCCCCTGCGGTGCTGATCGTCGGCCTCGGCGTCGCCGTCGTGCTGATGGCAGTGGCGGCCAACTACCTCGCCAGCATCCTGGCGCGCTATCCCTGGATCACCTGGATCGGCCTCCTGATCATCGTCTGGGTGGCGCTGGACATGATCTTCGACGGCTCGCGCGAGGTGGCCTGCGCTGCCTGGAAGGGGGTATGGTGCGCGCCGGACCTGCCGAGCCTGATCCGGGCCTTGGCGCGCTGACCAATGGCATCGCGATAGGGTATTGTCGCAGCTGCTCGCAGGCCTCGACGTACCAAGGCCTGTAGCCGGTCCCGTAGCTCAACTGGATAGAGTGCCGCGCTTCGAACGCGGAGGTTGCGGGTTCAAGCCCTGCCGGGACCGCCAATTTCCAACCATCTGCGGCCGTGCTGCCATTGACTAGAGGTCGCGCCCGCCGCATAAGAAGCGCCATGATGAGGAAGCCGGCATTGACGCTCCGACGCCGCAGCCCGCGCAACGCGCGGCTGCGATGATGAACGCCATCTAGCGTTCGGCATCGGCAACGCCGCGCCAGAAGCGCGGCTTTTTTGTTTGCTCCTCTTCCGGGAAATCAGCGCCATGACCACCAGGACAGCGTCCAGACCCAGGACCGCCGCCAAGCCCAAAGCTACGGCAAAGACCAAACCTTCGATCTTCATCGACGGGGAGGCCGGCACCACCGGCCTCGAGATCCGGCGCCGCGTCGCCGGCGTCGCCGGCCTTGCCGTCAAGAGCGTCGCGTCGGAGAAACGCAAGGACGAGGCGGCGCGGCTCGCCATTATGCGCCAGGTCGACCTGGTCGTGCTGTGCCTGCCGGACGAGGCGGCCAAGGAGGCGGTGGCGCTGATCGACACGCTGGGCGAGGCCGCACCCAAGATCGTCGACGCCAGCACGGCGCACCGCGTCGCCGCCGGCTGGGTCTACGGCTTCCCCGAGATGGACGCGGGCCAGGCGCAGGCCGTGCGCAAGGCCAGGCGGGTGAGCAATCCCGGCTGCTATCCGACTGCCGCCATCGCGCTCATCCGCCCGCTGGTCGAGGCCGGGCTGCTGCCGGCCGACTATCCCGTCACGATCGACGCGGTGAGCGGCTACAGCGGCGGCGGGCGGAGCATGATCGAGGCCTACGAGGCGGGCACGGCTCCGTCCTTCGAGCTCTACGGCCTCGGCTTCGAGCACAAGCACCTGCCGGAGCTGCAGCACTACGCCAAGCTGACCCGCCGGCCGATCTTCGTGCCCTCGGTCGGCAACTACCGCCAGGGCATGCTGGTGAGCGTGCCGCTGCACCTCGACACGCTGCCCGGCAAGCCCAAGGCGCGCGATCTGGAGGCGGTGCTGCGGAGCCACTACGCCGGCGCCAAGCTGGTCAAGGTCGTGTCTGCTGGCGATGCGGCGGCGAAGGACAAGCGCCTTGAGCCCGAGGCCCTCAACGGCACCGACCTGCTGGAGCTGCGCGTCTTCGCCAGTGCCAGACACCCACAGGCCGTCCTGGTCGCCCGCCTAGACAACCTGGGCAAGGGCGCCTCCGGCGCGGCGGTGCAGAACATCGGGCTGATGCTGGGCGTGGCAACGTAACGTGGGTTGGGTCGACCCGGCGCAAGGCCCGCGGAAGCCCCGACACGCGCGCGGTTGAGAACGGATTGTGTTGGTCGAGGTCGGCGCTTAAAGGGGGCATCTATTTTGGGCTGCTTCGGGACGGATTGCCGGCGTATTATGCTCACCCCGAGGATTTCAGCCCTTGACCCAAAGCCGTCCTGGGCCACTTGTACCATTCGCGATGCACCATCGGCATGTGAACGGCGAAGCAGCCTGATATGCTGCCACCGTCTGTCAGCGGATTGGGGGGCTTCAATGCGGCGGCGGGAATTCATCGCTGTTCTGGCAAGCACTACAGTCGCGTGGCCGCTCGGAGCACGCGCACAACGGTCTGACAAGGTGTTTCGTGTCGGCTCCGTATACATCGGGGAACCGGCGATCGTCAGGCGTTTCGGTTTCGAACAGGCATTCATCTCGGCACTGCACGAGCTTGGGCACGTAGCAGGACAGAATATTATCTACGATACGCGATATGCGGCGGGAGACCCCACGCGCCTGCCGGCTCTAATCGATGAGCTGATCCTTCTTAGGCCTGACGTCCTCCTCGCGGTTGCTGAGCCGATTGCGAGCATCATGCTGAGCAAGACCTCAAGCATCCCGATCGTCATGACCAATTCGAGCGACCCGATCGCTGCCGGGCTGGTCAAGAGCCTTTCGCATCCAGGCGGAAACGTAACCGGTGTCTCCATGCAGTGGGCGGAGTTGGCCCCCAAGCAAATCGAGTTACTGCGCGAGATTCATCCTAGCTTGACCCGAGTTGGCCACCTGCACGATACGAAAGTTCCATCCTCGAAATTGGCGGAGCAACTCGCGCGTGAGGCCGCGCTGAAGCTGGGTATTGCGTACATCCCTTACTATGTCGCGAACCGGTCGGATCTTGATCGAGCATTTGCGCAAATGGAGGAACAGCGGCCAGACGCACTGCTGTTCGGCGCCGGCTCAGCCCTTCTCGCTGGACTTATGCAGACGATCATTCACAACACGGGGCGCCTTGGCATTGCCCTGAGCGTGCCAGATCGTAATGTACCAAGGCTGGGTGCCCTGATGGGCTACGGCCCAGCTCTAGTTGACGGTTACCGCCTTGCCGCGACGTATGTTGATAGAATTCTGAAAGGCGCCAAGCCGAGCGACCTGCCTGTCCAGCAGCCGACCAAATTTGAGCTGGCGATCAATCTCAAGACCGCCAAAGCCCTCGGCCTCAACATCTCGCTGACCCTGCTCGCCCGAGCGGACGAGGTGGTCGAATAGGATGCAGTATACTGCGGTGCATGAGTCCGGACCTGGCACACTTGCCCCGAAGTCGGCAGGTGGTGAAGTCGGTAGGAAACCGGCGAAAAGCTGCCGGCTCAGTCGAGATGGTTCACGGCGGCAGCTGGGCCACCCCGCGCCGTTAACCGCCGTGACGCTTATCCCCGGTGCTTCGCGTGTGCCTATATTCAGCCCGTCGCTGCTCCCGACGGGGCGTTTGGATCCAACACCTGACGTGGCAGCGGCCGGCGCCTGGAAGGAAGCCCGTTGGGGGCCGAGATCCAGGAGGCCTTGGCGTCCGATCGCCGTCGCGGCGTGCCGCAGCAATGTCGTGCGTTGTGACGGTCTCAACTGG
>Ga0209726_10008001_pt1 | contig 11562 bp, 12 predicted proteins | sample Subgrocontami54m_FD_187453 | JGI IMG/M metagenome (GOLD analysis project Ga0209726, IMG submission 187453) | Subsurface groundwater microbial communities from S. Glens Falls, New York, USA - GMW46 contaminated, 5.4 m (SPAdes) (version 3) | ecosystem: Environmental > Aquatic > Deep subsurface >... | reverse complement strand
AGCAGCCGCTCGCTGGTAACTGGCATGTTCAGGAACTGCACGATCTCCCGGTTGAGCAGGTTCAGGATCGGTGCCGGCGTTGCCGCGGGCGCAAAGATGCCGAGCGTCGCACCCGACTCGTAACCCGGCAGCCCCGATGCCGCCACGGTGGGTAATCCCGGCGCGAGCACCGATGGCTGGGCGGAAGTCACCGCCAGCGCTCTCAGCCGCCCGGCGCTCACATGCGCGGTCGCCGCCGCGGCCGTGGCAAACATCACCTCAACGCGGCCACTCAGCACGTCGTTGAGCGCGAGCGGCGCGCCCCTGTAGTTCACCTGCACCATGTTAATGCCCGCCATGGCCTTGAACAGCTCGCCCGCGATGTGGTTTGAATTGCCCGCACCCGAGGTCGCGTAATTGAGCGCGCCAGGCTTCTGCTTCGCGAGCGCGATCAGGTCCGGCACGGACTTCACGGGCAACGCCGGATGCACGACGACCACGTTGGGCGTGGTCACAGCCAGTGTGATCGGCGCGAAATCCCGCACCGGATCGAACGGCATCGTGTCGCGCATGAAAGGGGAGAGCCAGATGACGACGCCCACCAGCATGAGCGTGTGGCCGTCCGGTTGCGCCTTCGCTACGATCTCGCCCGGAATAAGCCCGCCCGGCCGGTTGTCCACGATCACCTGCTGGCTCAAGCGATTGGTGAGACCGACGGCGATCAGGCGCGCGGTGAAATCGCCGCCGCCGCCCACGCCGGAAGCAAGCAGGCGGATCGGCTTGGTCGGGTAGTTCTGTGCGGATGCCGCGCCCGTGCCGGCTGCCATGGCGGCGACGCAAAGTCCGATCACGGAAGCTTGAACGCTCACAGCACGACCTTGATAGGATAGACCAATCTCTCGCCTCACGATCGAAAGTATGCTGTCTACTCGTGGCACGCAATGCCATCGTGCTGCGCAGCGAAATGCAGGACCTCCAGCGCGCAGGTAGCCGGGTGCAGCGTATTGATGGCGTGGTAGCGTTTGGGCATGGACTGGCTTGATTTGGATTTCTGCCTGCAATTCTAAGGTATTATTTCGGCAGTGCAATGCAATATCCGGTCACGAGTCTGGGCGGGACACGCAGCGCGCGCTGCGGCACACAGGGAGGATGCAACATGGAAACGCCAATTGATGGATTCAACACACCCAGTGAAGTCGGCCAGCGCGTCATCGACAAGCCCGAACTCCCGCCGGGCGGAATCGCCACCGACTCGGAGGTTTACACCGAGGTGGTCGTGGGCTCGGGGCAACTCAAGCGCGGGACCATCGGCAAGTTCGAGGTCTTCTGCGACGAGGCGGAGCGGATCGGCGGAACCGACCTGTATCCCTCTCCAATGTCTTACATGGCGATGGGTACCGGCTTCTGACTGCTCACCCAGGTTGCGCGGTACGCGCACATGATGAAGATCGCGGTGACGAAGGCGAGCGTCAAGGTCCGCTTCCGCAAGCTGCTCGGGGGCTCCGTGCTCAAGGGAACGGTGTTCTGCCGGTGGGACGGGGTGGACACCCACCTCGCCATCGAGAGCGACGCTCCTTCCGACAAGTTGGCCCACCTCATCCGCAATGCGAAGAACGGCTGCTTCGCCGAGGGCCTGATCGTCCAGTCCGTCCCTCTGAACAGCACCATCGAGGTCAACGGCAAGCCTTTCACTATCGAAGGCATCACGAAGGGCTGACGGAATCCGCTGCGCTTCGCAACGATTCGGGAGCCGTCAGGAGCAGGGCAGCCTCGCAACGTCCGTAACGTGGACGACGCACGGGTCAGGGCTGGTCGGCGCTGATGCGAGCGGCGGTTGCAACCTTGGTGTACTTCGCCACCTCGAGTTTGAACAACGCGGCAGCTTCTTCCGGACTGTTGCCGACTACATCAGCGCCCAGTCCCGCCATGCGCTCCCTGACATCCTGCAACGCCAGCGCTTTCAACATTTCCTGATTGAGCCTGATGACGATTTCGCGCGACGTTTTCACTGGCGCGACCGCGCCGTACCACGTGCTCATCTGGTAGCCGGGCACGCCGGATTCGGCGATGGTCGGCACGTCGGGAAGTGCGGCCACGCGTTTGTCCATGGTCACCGCGATGGCGCGTACGCGGCCCGACTTGATGTGCGGCATGATCGGCGGCGCCGTATTGAACGCCAGCATGACCTGTCCGCCGACGAGATCGATCGCGATCGGCGCGCCGCCCTTATAGGGGATCGACAGCATATCGGTCCCGGTCATCATCTTGAACATTTCGCCGGCGAAGTGTTCGGGGCTGCCGACGCCGGACGTCGCGTAAGTGAGCGCCCCGGGCTTGGACTTCGCAAGCGCGATCAGTTCCTTCACGGTCTTGCTCGGCAACGATGGGTGCAGGCACAGCACGTTGGGCACGTTGGTGACCACCGTGATCGGCGCGAAATCGCGCTCGATGTCGTAGCCAAGATTCTTGTAGACCGGCTTGCTCATGATGTGCGCGACCGACATGAAGAGCAGCGTATAACCGTCGGCGGGCGCTTCGGCTGCGAGTTTCGCCGCGATATTCCCGTTGGCGCCTGGGCGGTTCTCAACCACAAACTGCTGCTTCAGTGAATCGGACATCTTGGCGCCGACGGCGCGCGCCATGATGTCGGTGCCGCCGCCGGGCGCGTAGCCGACGAGGATGCGCACCGGTTTGTTCGGATAACCCTGCGCCGTCGCCAGCGCAGAAGCACCCGCCAGCGGTAACACTACGAGCAGGCGCAATGTGCAGTTCATGTTTTCTCCTTGGTCGGATTGACTTGGTTTTCTGACGGAACTTCAGTCGCCCTTGACGTTGGCTTCCTTGATGAGCCTCGACCAGCGCGCGTAATCGTCGCGGACCAGCTTGTTGATGTCCTCCGTGGTGCCGCCCGTGACCGTCATGCCCTCGATGGCGGCGGTTTTTCTGAATTCCGGAGTCTTGATGACTTTGTTGATCGCCGCATTCAGCCGTTCCAAGATGGGCGCAGGCGTGCCTCTGGGCGCTACGGCGCCGAACCACGACGCAACGGAGTAGCCGGGCACGGCGTCGGCAAGCGGCGGCACGTCAGGCAACTCGCTCGTGCGCTGGGCGGTGCTCACGCCCAGCAGGCGCAGCCGGCCGCTTTGCGCGTGCGGTAATACGTTTACCAACCCGCTGACTATCGACTGGATGCGTCCCGACAACAGATCGGGCAGAACCGCACCGCCGCTTTTGTACGGCACGGCGAGCACGTCTATCTTTGCCATGTGCACGAAGAGCACTGTTGCCAGGTGGGTAATACTGCCCGCGCCGGAGTGGCCATAGGCAAGTTCACCGGGGCGCGCGCGCGCGAGCGCGATGAATTCCTTGGTGGTTCTGACCGGCAGCGACGGATGCACCGCCAGCACGAACGGGTTGTAACCGAACTCCACGATCGGGGTAATGTTGTTGATCGGGTCGAACGCGGGCTTGCTCATGGCAGCGGACGTGAGCCAGCTGCTGGTCGAAATCATGATGGTATAGCCGTCCGGCACAGACTCGACGAGGATTTTGGTGCCGACCAATGCTCCGGCGCCGGGGCGGTTATCGACAACGAACGGTTGGCCAAGCTCCTTAAAGAGCCCTTGCGTCAAGAGGTGTGCAGCCAGACTGCTGCCGCCGCCTGGCGCAAACGGCACTATTACCCGCACGGGGCGCATCGGATATTGTTCGCGAGGTGTTGAAGCTTGTGCGATCATCCAGGCGGCCGCGGCCGACTCGCGGACGTTCGCATCCCGCAAGCGGGAGCCCTGCTCACTGCTCGCGTCCAGCCCGCCTGGCGCAAACGGCACGATAACCCGCACAGGCTTCGCGGGATAACTCTGCGCGGCGGCCGTGCCTGCAATCGCCACGCCGGCAATCAGCGCGCAGGCGGCACAGCTCAACGATTGATTCATGGCGCCAGAGTGCTCCACTCGTCCCAGCGCACGCGCGCAATCACTTCAAAATCCTTGCCGAGTGGCTTGACGACCGCGGCTTCGCCTTCCGCGAGATAGGGCGCGCCCGCGGTCGCGTAGAACGGATTGCCGTGACTCACGATGACCGTGTTGCGGCCGTTGCCGGGACCTTTGTCGAACAGCGCGCGCAGCTCGCCATATCGATCCGCCGGCTTTTCAGAGAATGAGCCGCCGCGCACTTCCTGCGCGAGCTGGTAGTTGCCGAACGCGAGCTTTGCCACCTCAACCGTACGGCAACGCGGGCTTGCCAGCACGTCGCCGATCGGAATGGCGAGTCTGCGCAGGTTTTCGCCAATTTGCCGCGCCTCGTCGCGGCCCTTGTCGGTAAGCGGACGCTGGTTGTCGCAGTCATTGTCGCTGCGCGACTTGACATCGTCGCGGCTGAAGTCGGTGGAGGTGTGCCGGAAAAATATCGTATAGCCGCCGCGCTTCAATTCGGCGAGCAGCGCCCGGCCCGGAATTTCCTTCGCGGGCGTAGCGCTGCGGCCCGGTGCGGGCGGCGGTATCAGCGCAAACTGCGGCGCCGCGGATTGCGCGTATCCGGCTCGCCACGTGGCCGTGATTAACAAATACAACAAAAACGATAAGTGACGATAGCTTCTGAGCATCATGTATCCTCGCGGCCAAACGGCAATGCAAGCATAGCGCGGAATGCAATTCCGGAAACCTGGATTGGTGAATCGTACGTTAATTCGCCTTCGCGCCCGAGACCTGCACCGCCTTCGCCCACTTCCTGGCTTCGCCTTCGAGATAGGCCGCGAATTCCTGAGGGGTGCTCGCGACCACGTCCAGCCCGTCGCGATTGAGACGCTCGGTCGTTTCCGGCAGCTTGAGCACTTTGACCGTTGCGGCGTTGATCCTGGCGACGATGTCGCGCGGCACGCCTTTCGGCACGAGCATTCCGAACCACGAGGCGACTTCATAGTCTTTCACACCGGATTCCGCGATCGTCGGCAAATCGGGCGCGATGGCAGGACGCTTCGAGCCCGTCGCGCCGAGTGCAATCACTTTGCCCGATCTGATGTGAGGAATTGCGGCGGCGATGTTCGCGAACATCGCCTGCACCTGTCCGCCGATGAGGTCCGTGAGCGCCGCACCGCTGCCTTTGTACGGCACGTGGAGCAAGTCGACGCCGGCGGTAGATTTGAACAGCTCACCGGCGAGGTGCGTGACATTGCCTTGCCCCGCCGACGCATAGGAGACGCCGCCGGGCTTCGCCTTGGCGAGCTGTATGAATTGCGAAACGGACTTCGCTGGAACGGACGGATTCACGATCAGCACGAACTGCCCCGAGGTCGCCATCGAGATCGGCGTGAATTCGCCGAGCAGGTTGTACGAGAGATTCTTGTAGAGGATCGCATTGATCACCTGGCTCGGGGTGGCCATGAAAAGCGTGTAGCCATTGGGCGCCGACTTCGCCGCGGTCTCAGCGCCGATGTTACCGCCGGCGCCGGCGCGGTTGTCGACGACGACTTGCTGGCCGAATTCAATGGACAACGGCGCAGCGACGATGCGCGAGACGAAATCGACCCCGCTGCCTGGTGAAGAAGGCGCGATCAGCCGGATCGGTTTACTCGGATATGGCTGGGCGGCAACGGCTCCGATGAATGCAAGCAGGAACACGGCAATCGGAGCCCTGCGTGCGTGCGCGATGAGTGTGGATTGCATCGGTTCCTCCTGATTGGAAATAGGAAAATCATTGCGCCCGTCGCCGGCGTCCTGTGACTATGCAACGCTGCAGTGATGCCGGATCGGTGCCCGGAGCGCGCGGCCGGTCGCGAGGCGCGGGCAGATTAAGGCACGTACACCCAACAATCGACAATCACGCTACACGCCGGCACTGGCAGAGGGGGATGCACCTGAATAGCGGTAAACGGCACGGGTGCGCCGCCGAGCGCTTCCTGCCAGGTGCGATGCATCGGATAGAACTCACCGAGATCCGAGTGGAACTGGTGAATGCGCGCGACGTTTTCGATCGCGGTCCCGGCCGCCGTGCACACGGTCTTGATCGCATGCACAATGTATTCCATCTGGGCTCGAGCCGCGCCGCCAAAGAATGGAAAGCCCTGTCCCGCGCGCATGGCAGCAAGCGACCCAGAGGCATCAACTGCCATCATGCCGGATAGCATCAAGAGGTCACCGGCGCATACTGCTGCTGCGCCATAGGTCATCTCGGCAGGGATACCGCCGTCAATGACCTGTTTTGTGGTCCTGCCTTTATCTGTTACGGCGACCAGATTGATCTCGATTATGCCCGGCACAAGGCCAAAGTCACACGTGGGCACTATCGATAGCGCACACTGACGCGCCCCGAAGTGGCTGTTCCAGACGTCCAGGAAATGGGAAGTATCGTCGACGTTTCGCAGGTACACCTGGGCCTTGACCGCGTTTTCCGGTGACGAGCCCGCCGCTTGCAGCGCGGGCGCGAGTTTCTCGCGGATGAGGTACTCGGTCTGGCGCCGGATCTCATAGCCGCCCCAGCGGCTATGCGATGGGACATGCGCGCGCGGATCGGGGTTGCCGTCAGCGCCGCGCGCCATTTGCCCGGCAATGAATACGAAGTCCCCGGTAGTGACGGCCGGAACGAAGCCTGACCAGGCCGGTGCCGTCACGTTGGGCGTCGGAACACGCTTCGGCTGGCGGTCGTCCCCAGGGACGACTGCCAGCAACGAAGCGCTGATGTCCGCGCCACGGGTAAGCAAGCCTTCCATCACGACCGACGTACTCGGCGGAATGTAGTCACCAAATGCCGCCCGACGCGCGAGGTGGTATGGGTCAACCGCTTTCCAGGTAGGGTAATACTGGTCGAGTCGTACGGTATTGGAGAAGCTGGTGCCAGCCTGGGCGAGCAGCTCTCTGAATCGGGCACAAACGAAGTCGCCCTCCCTGCGGTGCCTGGGAAGGCCGTGGTAGGGGAATTCAGGGCTGCCCGCGACGACCGGATGCAGTCCAACTCCATAATCCACGGCTTCGATTCCAGTCAGGAACACCCAGTTACCGGCTTTAATGCCGGGGGCGTAGTGGATGTCCGTCGCGGGGATCCGTACCGGATCTATCGGCACGACTTTATTTGCCATGCCTCACCCTACTGTTCAAGTTTAACGCCTGCATCACGGGCGACCGGAGCCCAGCGGTCGATCTCTTCCGCAAGAAACTTCCGGAACTCAGCGGGTGTGCTCCAGCGCGGCTCACCGCCTACGTTTTTGATGCGTTCCTGTACGTCGGGCATCTTCAGCGCACGCACCATTTCCGCGTTAAGCTTGTCTATGATAGGCGCCGGCACCTTCGCGGGCGCCGCGGCTCCGGCGTATCCGACCGACTGGAAACCCGGGAGCCCGGACTCTGCGATGGTCGGCAGGTCGGGCAACAGCGAGCTCCGCTCAGGTGAGGCGATGCCGACCGCCCGGACTCGTTTATCGCGGATGAGCGGAATCGCCGTGGCAGAGACTACGAACATGAACTCAATGCGCCCGCCTATGATGTCGGTAAGTGCTATCGGGCTGCTATTGTACGGTACATGCACCCCATCAAAGCCCGCGCGCCTGCGAAAAAGTTCGGTGGCGAGGAAAGCTGAGCTGCCTACCCCGACCGTAGCCCACGTAGGACCGCCAGGTTTACTTTTCGCGTACGTTATCAACTCGGAAACAGTCTTCGCCGGTACCTGTAGATTGGTCACCAGGACGTTCGGATACATCGCAATCAGCGTGATAGGCGCGAAATCCCTGCGCGTGTCATAGGGAAGTTTGTTGTAGATGCTGACATTGATGGAAAACGGTACCGAAAGGAACACGAGCGTATAGCCATCCGGGGTCGCCTTGGCGCCGAGGTTATAGGCGATCGTGCCGCTGGCGCCTGGTCGCGCGTCGTTGACGATCGGATGACCCCAGGCATCCGTGAGTTTCTGCGCGACTATGCGCGCGAGCGAGTCCGAAAGTCCACCGGAACCAAAATCGATGATCCAGCGTATCGGCTTGTTTGGATAGCCCTGCGCGGGATTGGCGGCTCCCTGCTGCTGCGCCATTGAGTTCTGGCCTGCCAGGAGCAACGAAAAAGTTGCGGCAAATATGCAGCCGACCCGGTGCGCGAACTTGCTCATGATTTCCTCCTATGGCGGTGGCCAACGTACGGTTACTCCCACACTGCCGTCGCCTCGACCTCGATCAGCATATCCGGATGCATCAGCGACGCTACCCCAATCGAGGTAATGCATGGCAACTCGCCGGTCTTCGAGTGCTTTTGGAAAAACTCCACCCGCGCCGGGATCGCCTCACGATGCCATTTTTCGCGGTCGGCGAAAAAGAACGTCATATGAACGATGTCGTCCCAGGCGCCTCCGGCAGCCTCGATAGTGCGCTTCACGTATTCAAGAGCCTGCAATGTTTGCACGCGCATGTCGCCTTTTCCGATGATGCCATGCGGCCCGATCGCCGGGAAGCCCGACATCCTGAGGGTCTTTCCCCCTTTGGTTACGATGGCGTGCGCGATCTTGATCGGCGTGTATTCTGGAATGTCCGCATGCAGCGTGCGAGCGTAAAACTGCTCGATATCGGGAAGGACGATTCTGTGCTTTTCCATAATTCTGCCTCTCAAAACGATCAAGCGCTTGCGTGGGCCGAAAGCGGGCGCTCTGAATGGACGCGCCCCAAGCCGCCCAGGTGGCCAAAAGGCGCGGGACAAGAATGCGGATACGAAGGACTGGCGTTCACAAGGCAACCGCCTCGATCTGCAGACGAGCTTCCCGGAGGGGCAGGCCTGACACCGCGAGCACAGTAATGGCCGGCGGATCATTACCAAGCGACGCTAACAGAACGTTCCGCACCAACGGAAAATCAGACATGTCGCGCAGGTAAACGGTGATCTTCAGGAGGGAGCGCAGATTTGCATCGAGGCTGGTAAGCACGATCTGCATCTGGTCGAGGATACTCTGCGCCTGAACAGCCGCCGCGAGTTGCCCGCGTGATTCGATGCGAAGACCCGCGATGGCGTGTTCAACGTTGCGCGCAGGACGCGATCCCAGATCGGACGGGTGCGCTACCATGCGGCGGGCAACGGGGTCGTAACCCAGCAGTCCTGATACGAATACCAGATCGCCGCCACGCACTGCATCGACGTAGCGTGCCCAAGAGGGGACCCGGGCGTCCCGCGGCGCCGGGCGGAGAGCTGCGCCCGCATAGGTAATACCCTCGATCTCGATGTAAAAATCGCGTCGCGCAAGGCTGTCGACGCCGATCACCGTGCCCGCGGGCACTCTTGCTGGAAAAAAGCAGCCCCCGATCCGTTCTGCTTCCGGCAGCTCGCGCATGCTCCGCAGATATAGGTTGAGCCGCAACAAGTTTTCGAGTCCGGTCCCGTGTTCCGCCAGCATGCCGCGCAGCAGCTTATAAATTGTGTACGTCTGTGCGGAGACCGGTTCCAGCATCATCTGCTCGGCAAGACCCCCATGAGGACGGGGCCAATCTGCATCTTTCAGTTCGTTGGCGCCGTAGACGATGAGGCCGGTCTCAGGGTGCGCGCCGACGACCCCCGCATAGAAGGTGAAATCCCCTACGCGTGAGGCCAGCTCATAGTTAGACAGCGGGCCCTGGACCACATGATCCGAGGTGAGAACCTGCTTGGTGAGCCCATTAGCCGGATCGGGGATCAATGCCACCGGATCAAAATAGACTGCCGCGCCGGGATATAGCAGTCCCGGCACTTGCGACGCCGTGCTGGGCGGCGCAACACCGCTTTCGAACACGGCTGCCCGTGTGCGCACCAGCACCGGGAAGTTCCGCATCTCGCGCAGGTAGATGCTATAGAAGAGAAGATCAGTCTTCTTTGCCCCGTTTTCGGCGAGCAGCGTCGCCAGTTCCTCGTAGATTCGCGAGGCCTGCGAAACGAAAACCTCCTCCCAGCTGTCGGGAGCAAGCAAGCCGAGTGAGGGAGGCGGCTTTCTCCCAAGCTCCCGGTAGCCGGAAAGAGGCATCCCGGTTGTGTGATCGAGTCCGACCCGACCCGATATGAAGAGAAGGTGGCCTGCCCGGGTGGCAACGGGAAATCCAGCCACCGGCGCGGACACCGCGCTTCGCGCGATGATCTCTTTCTTCATGTTGCTTCAGCCCGCGTCGCAGTTACCAGGTCGTCTCACGGCCTTCAGGACGGCTTCCGCGTTGCCATGAAGGATCTTCTCTTTCGGTCCATCGGCCAGGCGATTTAACGCCGGGAGTGCGCGCTTTGCCTCTGGATCGCCAATGTCGAAGGGGTAGTCCGTTCCAAACATCACGCGGTCGGCGCCTGCGATCCGAAGCGTGAAGTCAACCGACTCAGCAGAAAGCGAACACGTGTCAAAAAAGATCTGCTGGAAGTAATCTCCCGGTGCTTTCGAGATATTTTTCCTGTAGTACGGATCCGCCTCCCAGCCGGTGGCTTCATAGGCGGAATCGAGCCGGCCTTTAAGGAAGATCAGGTTGCCGCCACCGTGTGCGAGTAAGAGTTGCAATCCCGGGTGCCGGTCGAAAACCCCTTCGAAGATCATGCGCGTTACCGCGAGCGTGGTTTCGAATGGCCACTGTACGAGTACTTGCATGCCATACAGGGGAAAGCGTGACGGCGCCTCCGCCGAGACGGGGTGCATGAAAAGGAGCAGGCCGAGCCGTTCCGCCACGGTGAACAGCACGTCGAATTCGGGTCCGTCGAGCGGACGCCCGCCGGCGGTCGTCGGCAAGATTGCGGACCGCACCCCGTAGAGGTCCACAGCGCGCTCGAGTTCGGAAGCGCATCTTTCCGGCTCCCCAAGCGCCAGCGTTGCCATCATTTCAAGTCGACCCTCCCCCTGATCGGTGATCCGCGCACCGTGTTGGTTAAGTAACCGCGCGTATTCGACGTTGGCGGCGCCTCCAGGCCAGGCGACAAAGCCCGGCGGGGGAGCGATCAGCTGCAGATCGACGCCCCGCTGCGCGAGACTTTCGATCCGCTTCGGAATGTCGAAGAGGTTCTCGTCAAGAGAATGCGCTCGTCCTTCGCCACGCTTGATCCAGAAGCGATTGCCTTTCCCGCCTTCGGCTGCCAGGCCGAAAGCCGGCTTTTGGCAAAGGCCGTCGAGAAAGGCCTCATCCAGCGCGTGTGCATGGGTGTCAATAATCATCTTTGGATGCTTGGCAAAGTCGGTCGCAAGTTTAAGAAATAGGATAATCAATCCGCCCGTCGCCGCCGTCCTGTGACTATGCAACGCCGCAGGTTTTCCGGATTGGTGCTCGGTGCGCGCGATCGGGGCTGCCCGTGCGTGCTCCACCGTCCGATTCCAGCGCTGCCGGGGCGCTTCGCAACGAACGTTGCGGCAAATTATGCAGTCCCCGGGCGCGCCAGGTCAAACGCGCCCTGCGCTCAGGCGATGTCGGGAACCGGGTGGTAGGTGAGCGGCAGGCTGGCCTGCAGCCTTATTCCACTTTCGCACCCGAGATTTTTACCACACGGCTCCATTTGGCAACTTCGGACTTGATGAATTGGGCGAAATCTTCGGGTGAGCTGCCGACGACCTCCACGCCCTGGCTTAACAGCCGCTCGATGATTTCCGGCAGTTGTAATACCCGCAGAATATCGGCATTGAGCC
>Ga0209726_10008000_pt1 | contig 11562 bp, 11 predicted proteins | sample Subgrocontami54m_FD_187453 | JGI IMG/M metagenome (GOLD analysis project Ga0209726, IMG submission 187453) | Subsurface groundwater microbial communities from S. Glens Falls, New York, USA - GMW46 contaminated, 5.4 m (SPAdes) (version 3) | ecosystem: Environmental > Aquatic > Deep subsurface >... | reverse complement strand
CCGGCCTTGCCGTGTACTCCACCGCGAACCAGGACTCGCCGATCTCCCAGGGCGACGTTCCGCTGCTCGGGATCGACGTGTGGGAGCACGCGTACTACCTGAAGTATCAGAACAAGCGTCCCGCGTACCTCGAGGCCTGGTGGAACGTCGTCAACTGGGCCGAGGTCGAGCGGCGCTACGCCGAGGCGCGCGGGGCGTAAGCACCCCGCGCGCGCCCCGGCGCGCTCGTTCAGCGAGGCCTGCTCAGCGCACCCGGCGAACGGTCTGGGTGCCGCTGTGCGCGGCGAGCAGCCCGTTGCCGGCCTGGTTCACCGAGAGGAACACGCGGATGTGCGAGATGCCCTTCGGCAGGTAGGCGGCCGGCTTGAAGAGCTTGCCGTTCCCGGCGCCCAGCGTGAGGTTCGCGAGGTTCACCCACTGCCCGAAGGCAGAGAGCCGCTGCAGCGTCACGTGCTTGCCGGCCATCGACGTCGGCGCCGTGAGCACCGCCTTCATGTAGCCGTTGCCGCCGACCAGGAGCCGGAGCTTCGGCGCGACCTGCACGAGCACGGTGCCGCTCGCGGTGTTGTTCCAGCGTGCGACGTACGTCGTGTAGATCGACGGCGTGACGGTGTACGAGAACGTGCCGCTCGTGCCCGTCTTGAGAACTACGAGCTGCATCGGCGACGCCTGGCCGTACGGCTGGGCGTCGATCTCGACCGACTGGTTCGCGGCGCCGGTGGAGATCGCGCCGCTGAGCGTGATCGTCGTGCCGTAGTCGACGATCGGCGCGTTGAGCGCGAGCGTCAGCGACGGCGGCGGGCCCTTCACGCTGATCTTGCCCGTGTGCTTGGCCGCATACGAGTCGTGGTAGCGGAACGTCCCGGCACGGTTGAACGTCGCTGTGTACGACTGCCCCGCGTGCAGGATCGGGGACGCGAACGACCCGTCGTCGGCGACCACCTGGTGGTCGACCTTGTCGTTGTTCTTCCACGTGACCTGGTCGCCGTGGTCGATCGAGATGCTGCCCGGCGTGAAGCCCGTGCTCTTGATCGAGACGCTGATCGTGGCTGCGCCGGCGGTCGCGGCCACTGCGAATGCGGCCGCCACGGTCGCCAGCATGGCTGCGACGAATTTCATTGTTGAACCTCCTCTGACCCCGCGTGTGTTCACACCCACTAGATCCCCGTCTCGAGGCGGCTCGAAGCGCGGGCCACGTAAAGGTTGTGTCAAACGGCCTGCTATGACTTCCGAATCCGATATGAGCCGCGATGCGTAAAGACGGTGACGACATGGAGCTCGCGCTCGACACTCCCGCACGCCTGCACCCGGTCACCCCGCAGCAGCCGGCTCAGCCGAGGGACGATGCTCTCGCCCACAGGGAGAGCGACACCGACCTCCTCGTGCGCGTGGCCGACCGCGACCGGGAGGCCTTCGAGCTCCTCTACCACCGGTACGTCCGTCCGGTCTTCGGCCTCGCGCTCCGGCGCCTGCGCGACCGGCAGCGTGCAGAGGACGCCGTACAGGAGACGTTCGCCGCGGTGTGGCGCTCCGCCCAGAGCTATCGGCCCGAGCGCGGACCGGCCGCTCCCTGGCTCTACACCGTCGCCCGCAACGCCATCGTCGACCGGCAGCGCGCGAAGACCGAACTGCCTGCCGAGGTGCCCGACACGGCATCGGGAGAGCCCGGCCCGGCAGACCGCGCCGAGACGTCGTTCGTCGCGTGGCGCGTCCACCGCGCGCTCGGAGAGCTGCCCGAGAAGGAGCGCGAGGTGCTCGAGCTCGCGTACTGGAGCGAGCTGTCGCAGAGCGAGGTGGCCGAGTACCTGCACATCCCCCTCGGCACGGTGAAGACGCGGACGAGGAGCGCGCTCGCGCGCCTCGCCGACCTGCTGGAGGGAGAGCTCTCGTGACGCGCACGCCGAACTTCGACGAGCTGATCGGCCCGGAGGTCGAGCAGGCGGAGCGCGAGCGGCTGCGCGCCGTGCACGACCTCCTGCTCCAGGCGGGCCCGCCGGCGGAGCTCTCGCCCGAGATCGAGGCCGGCCCGACGCTCGCGATGACCCTGCAGCGCAGGCCCCGCCGCACACGGCACAGGGTCGCGCTCCTCGCCGCCGCACTGGCGGTGGGCGCGACTGCGTTCCTCGCGGGCTACATCACCGGCAACGGCAAGGGCGACGGGCTCTCGGCGGGGCGCACGTTGTCGCTCGTCGGGACGAAGGCGGCGCCCGGGGCGCTCGCCTCGCTCCGCATCCAGCCTGCCGATCCGGCCGGCAACTGGCCGATGCAGATCTCCGTCACGGGGCTGCCGAAGCTTCCGCCGCGCGGCTACTACACGGTGTACCTCGTGCGGGACGGCAAGCCGTACGCGCCCTGCGGAACGTTCGTCGTCGAGGGAAAGGATCACGGCGTATCGGTCTGGCTCAACGCGCCCTACGACGTGCGTCGCGGCGACACCTGGGTCGTGACGAAGCAGCTACCGGGCCACCACGCGGCCGGCCCGATCGTGCTCCGGCCCTCGGCCTAGCGCTTCGCCTCGTTCCGCATCTCGGAGAGCAGCCGCTCGAGCCGCTCCTCCGTCGAGTCGTCGACGAAGGTCATCGCGGCCGCGACGTTCGGATGCACGCCGGCGATCGCGCGGCGCATCTCGTGCGCGACGGCGCGATACGACGGATGTCCTTCGCGCCCCGAACGCAGCTCGATCAGGTGCAGCGCCGCGCGCGCGTCGAGCTCGAGCACGTAGCGGATGCGGAACGCCAGACAGAGTGCGTACGGCGCTTCCTCCACGAGGCCCTGCCCGTGCAGTCGCGCGTGCTCGGAACGCGAGACGTCGAGGGCGCGTTCGTACTCGCTGCCGAGGCCCGCGACGACGACCTCGTGTGGAACGTCCGCACCGAGGTCGGGCGTGAGCCTCTGCCACTGGCAGGTCAGCAGGCGGTGGCGCTGGAGATCGCGGAACGCCCCGTAGTCCGAGACGATCTCGAACCGGTAAGTGAGTGTCTCGAAGCCACGCCCGGGCCGGTGGCGGCGATTCTCTCGCTCGCCGATCAGCTCGCGCAGGAGCCCGGCACGCTGATCCGGCGCGAGGCCAGAGACCGCGCGCAGCGCTTCCTCCTCCCCGGTCGCCGTCGACTCGTAGAGCAGCGCGGCGAGCAGCTCCTCCTCCGTCCCGTGCGCGCGCAGCAGGCGCACCGACGGCGCAGCCGCGGCCGTCTCCTCGTCGAGGCCGAGCCTCGCAGCGAGTGCGTCCGCCGCGCCGCGGCGCTCGCGCAGGAACTCGACCCAGCGGCCGCCACGATCTTCGCGGGGCACGCGCGCGACGAAGCTCGGGATGATCTTCTGCAGCTCCTCGAGGAGCATCGCGCCGTACGCGCGCGCCTCGGCGAGCGGGTGCGCAAGCAGGTGCAGCACGAGTTGCTCGTAGGTCTGGCCGCTCGCGTACATGCCCATGTGCGAGAGCGACGCTGCCGGGAGCAGGCCTCGCACGAGGTCGAGCGCCTTCGCACGCACCGCGCGGGTGTGCGCCGCGGCCGACTCGTCCGGCCCGCGCGGAAACTCGCCGTCCACCCACGCCGACACGCCCTCGAGGAGGTGGCTGTACGTCGAGAAGAGGTCGTCCATGGCGCGCTCGTACTCCGGGCCGAAGCGTGCGTCGCGGTGATACCGGTAGCCGTACGCGTCGAGTTGCGTGTCGTAGGCGATGTAGCGGGTCGACTGCTCGAGGTACGCGGCGAGGCGCGGGCGCTGGAGGATCTTCGTCAGCAGGTTCGACGTCCACTCGAGCGCGACGTGCGCGCCTCCGAGTTGCGCGACGGAGTCGTCGCCGTAGCCGAGGAAGATCCGCTCATAGAGATCCGCCGCCCGCTGCCCCTCCCCCCTGTCCATTCCAGACGTGGCGCTACCCGACACCTCGGGCAGCGAGTCGGCGAACTCGTCGAGGAACATCCGCCGCAGCGTCCCGGGATAGCGCGAGTAACGGGCGAACATCGCGCCCTTGACGGTCTCGGGGAGGTTCACGAGGCCGAACACCGGCCGGTCGAGGTTCGTGAAGTGGGGCGCGAGCCGCTCGCGCTCCTCCTCGGTGAAGGTCTCGACGGGAACTGTCACAGTTTCGACGGTGGCCAAGGGACCGCGAACTGTAGACCGCCTCTCGGCCGGAACGAGCGGCTGGTCGTACCCGAGCTGGCGACCGGGGTTCTACCCGGCCGGGCTCGATCCGGCCGAGTTCCTCGGCTTCTACGCCGAGCGATTTCCGACCGTCGAGCTCAATACGACGGGCTACCGGCTCCCGTCCGAGGAGCAGTTCGAGCGCTGGGCTGCCCAGGCGCCGGCGGGCTTCGAGTTCGCCCCCAAGCTCCCCGGCAACCGGCTGCGCTCACTCGACGTCTTCGAGTCGCGCGTGCGTGCGCTCGGCGACAGGCTCGGCCCGGTCCGGGTGTCGCTGCCGAGCGTTCGCGACGACGGCGCGCTCGAGCTCCTGCTCGGCTCGTTGGAACTGGGCTCTCATGCTGGGGCGCTCCGCCTCGCCTTCGACCTCGAGCATCCGTCGTGGAACGGCGTCGAGGAACGACTCTCCGCGGCAGGGGCGGTTCGCGTGAACGACCTCGACACGCCGGCACCGTTCCGTTATCTCCGGCTGCGCGAGCCGCCGTACGACGACGCGGCCCTGCGCGAGCTCGCCGAGCGTGTGCGCCGCGTCGCCGAGCCCATGTACGTCTACTTCCGCCACGAGGACGAGCCGACGGCGCCGGCGTACGCGCAACGGCTCGTCGATCTCCTACGCGGCTAACGCAGCGTCACGGTCGAGCAGCTCTGCGGCGACTGCGTCCCGTCGGCGGAGATCGAGTGCACGCACCACGAGAACGTTCCGCGCAGCCGCTTCGCCGGATGCCAGAGCACGTAGTACCCCTGGCCGCTGCTCAGCCTCCCAGCCGTCGTCGTCGCCGTGAACACGACCCTCTGCTTCGCGCTGACGCGGACGCGCTGTCGGACGGCCGCTCCGTCGTCGAGCGCCGTGTAGGAGAGGCGGACCGTGGCACCGGCACGGCCGCTGACCGCGCGCGCCTTCACTCCTGGAGGCGCTGCTCCGCGGACGGCGGGTGGCGTCACGCCCGTCGAGGTGACCTGCGCCGCGGCAAGCGACGTGCTCCAGCCGCGGGCTCCCGGCACGTCGACGCCCTGCTCGCCTGCGACCCACACGAGCTCGGGGTGCACGGGGTCGCGCGCAGCGCCGAAGTAGTCGCCGTACCGGCCGCCCTCGTGCTGGCCTGCGCTCTGCGCGACCACGACCGCGGTCGTGAGGCTGCCGTCGGGCGCACGGCCGACGACGACGAGCCGCGGCAGCACGGCAGCGCCCGATTCGCCGTAGACGATCACGAGGTTGCCGGACGCGTCGGGGCGGACGGCGGGGAAGAACAGGTGCGAGCCCGCGTCACCGAGGTCGGTGTCCCAGTCGACGGACCTGGTCGCGGTCGCGATCTGGATCACCCGTGCGCAGGAGCGCAGCTCGGTGTCGCCCTGCGGTGTGCAGCCGCTGTTCGCGGAAAGCCACAGCTTCCCGTTCTCCCAGACGGAGTCGAGGACACGGTCGTCGTTCGTCTCGATCGACGGCTGCCGGCGACCGCTGCCGGTGGACGGCTGCGGCGCGGACGGGGGCGGAGAGAGAGGCGAGATCGGGATCGACGCGACCTCCTGCACACGGACCGCCGCAGGCGGAATACCGTCGACCGTGAGCAGATGGGCGACGCGCGACGCCGGGTTGTCGACGGCCACGACGTACTCCGTCGACGTGGGCGACATCGACTGGGCCGGCGCGAGGCTCTCGTAGGAGCGGTCGGGACCGAAGGTCGTGAAGGCGGGGGTCACGGCACCCGCGACGAGTTGCTGCTTGTTTACGGTCCAGAGCTCGTTACCGAGCGCCGGCGAGAAGCCCTCGTCACAGCTCCTGAAGACGTCGGCGGCGAGCACGACGACACCGTCGGCGACGCCGAGGCGCGGCTGGTCGGGACACCCGGGGGCGGCGTAGGAAGAAACGTTCCACCCGACGGTCGGATCGCTCGCACGGGAGACCGCGAGCAGCACGCTGTTCGTGTCGACGTCGGAGATCGACGCGAACCAGCGGCCGCTCGGCGCGTCGTAGAGGATGCGCGGGTCGGTGAGCCGGTCGTTACCGGCACGGAAGAACGCGGTCAGGGTCTGCGTCGAGAGCTGCTGCGGCGCGCCGGAGTCGGTACGCCACGTGCGCGCAGCGAGGTTGACGAGCTCCATGAGAAAACCCGGCCCGGCCGCGACCGAGACGTCGGGCGGCTCGTAGCCGCCGCTCGAGCTGTCGTTCAGCCCGGACGTCACCTGCGTGACGGCGAGCGTCGGCGGAGCGGCGCCCGCAGCGCTCGAAACGACGACTAGGACGGCGCCGAGCGCGGCGAGTGGTACGAGGGACTGGAGGTGTAGAAGCCGAAGCAGAGGGCGCCCGTCGGGTTGTGTGAGGACGAACGAGGTTTCCCGACGCCCGCCCGCACCGTAGTACGCGCCGGCGCAGAAGTCGACGCTACGGCGTGTCTACGAGAGCCCGGCGCGACACTGCTTGTCGCCCCAGGAGTTGAGCACCGCCGCCTGCTGGCGCTGGTAGTCGACGTCGTTCGGGTTGCTCTTGTCGAACGGATGGAGCGTGGGCACGATCGCCGAGATGTTCGGGGTGACGCCCGGCCCCGAGACCGTCAGCCGGTACTGCTCCCCCGTGCCCGGGCCGCGCCGCGCCGTCTGTCCCGGCGGATGCTTGTAGCCGCCCTTCGTGGGATCGAAGGTGAAGAAGCCGTAACAGAAGACGCCCGTCGGGTTGTGAGGAACGAACGAGTTCTCGCGCCGCCAACCCTGGCCGTACATCGAGTTGAACGTGTCCAGGTAGATGAGGACCCCGAAGCCGTCGGTCGGCGCGCCGAAGCGAGTCGTGCCGTAGCCGTGCACGCCGCTTCCCCCGTAGGTGAGACGCCCGAAGACGTTCTCGAACCGGCCGTCGTAGACCCAGCTCGTGGCCGTCTCGAGCTTGGCGAGATCGCCGGTCCAGTGCGAGACCTCGAGCCAGTAGGCACGTAGCTCGGGTAGCCAGGGTGTGTAGCCGAGGTTGGGCAGCGGCTGCGGCCAGCTCTGGGCGGCCCAGTAGCTGCCGTCCGGCGCGCGGCAGGCGGCGACGAGGTTCGGCAGAGCCGGGCCGTCGTACTGGCCGCACGTGTTGGCGAACGTCTTCCAGTAGAGCTTCTTGTACTTGCCGTAGCCGCCCGAGTAGTCGAGGCTGAACTTGACCTGCTTGCCCCCGGGCGTCGGCACGCGGGCATTCGCCGCTCCCCAGACGAGCACGCGTCTGGTCTTGCCGGCCTTCTGATACGTGAGGAGCGCCTCCGCTTTCGCATTGACCGCGAGCTTGAGGCCGGAGACGTTGCGATCGATCAGCTGCGCGCCCAGGGCGGACGAGGCGAACACGACGGTCGAGACGACCGCAAAGAGCAGGATGAGGAGCTTCACCACCTCGGTCTTCCCCGCTGCTCGATTCAGAAACGGGCGGCGGCGCCGGCGTGGCGGGCGAAGGCGCCGCTCTCGACGATCTCGACCAGCTGCTCGACCGTGTGGTGCAGCTCGTCCTCCGTGTTGTAGAAGTGCGGCCCGAGCCGGACGCCCGCGCCGGGCCGAAAGTCGCAGATGATGCCGCGCTCTCCGAGCTCGCGATGCACGGCGGCATCGTCCGGCGTGCGCACGAGCACGGTCCCACCGCGGCGTGCAGGCTCGCGGGGGCTCGAGATCTCGAGCCCGGCGGCCTCGAGTAGCGCGATCAGCAACGATGTGAGCACGAGCGAGCGCTCGCGGATGCGCTCGACGCCGACTTCCTCGATCACGTCGTAGCCGGCGCTCGCCGCGTAGAGCGCGGGCACGTTGGGCGTGCCCGTCAGAAAGCGGCGCACACCGGACGCGTACTCGAGCTCCGGCTCGAACGCGAACGGCCGCGCGTGACCCTGCCACCCGACGAACGTCGGCTCGAGCCGCTCCGCGAGGTCCGGCCTGACATACAGCCAGCCTGCGCCGGGGCCGCCGCACAGCCACTTGACGCTTCCCCCGACGGCGAAGTCGACCCCGAGCGCCGTGAGGTCGAACGGGACGACGCCGGCCGACTGGTAGCAGTCGAGCACCACGTACGCACCCGCCTCGTGCGCGCGGCGAACGATCGGCTCGACATCCTGGATCTCGGCGTTCTTGAAGAGCACGTGGCTGATCGGCACGAGCAGCGTGCGCTCGTCGATCGCCTCGACGATCGCGCGGTCATCCTCGACGGCGGTGACCTCGAGGTCGGGCTGCGCCTGGTAGAGGTAGCGGACGGACGGGAAGTTCGCCTCCTCGTAGACGACGCGGTTGCGCTTCCCTCCGTCGCGCATCGCCGCGGTCCGGAAGCACGAGATCACGACCTCCTCCGCGACGGTCACGTTCTGGTGCATGACGATCGTGCCGGGCGCGGCGCCCATGATCCGCCCCAGCTGGTCGCCGATCGTGACCGGCATCTCCCACCAGCCTTCGCCCCACGAGCGGATGCCGCGCTCGCGCCACATGCGCGCGTACTCGAGCAGCCGGTCCTCGGCTGCTGCGGGCATCGCCGCGAGCGAATGGTTGATCAGGTAGACGCAGTCGCGGAGGATCGGGAAGCGGTCGCGGTAGGCGAGCAGCTCGTCCACGGTTAGGAGCCTACCGTCGAGTCAAGAGCGCGTCCTCGGCGGCGTAGTCGAAGTAGCGGCCCAACCACGTGTCCGTCACGTCGGGCGCCTCGGCGGCGAGCCACGCCGCCGTCCCCCGCACCGCCTCGGGGTACGTCGTCACGGAGCGGTACCCGAGCTCGCGCTCAGCGCTGCTCATGTCGAGGATCAGCGGAGACGGGACCGCCCAGGGATTCGAGAGGTCGCGGCGCTCGTAGCCATTCTCGGGAATCGGCACCTGCTCGAGCTCGTCGTCGAGCGCAGCCGCGATCGCCCGGCCGATCTCGCGCACCGTCGGCGGGTCCGGGTCGCCGGCGTTGAGCACGCGCTTCGCGGGCCGCTCCGCGGCGAGCCGGATGAGCTCGGCGAGGTTGTCGACCGATGTCGTGTGGAAGCGGCTCTCGCCGTTGCTGACGAGCACGACCTTCCGCCGGCCGTCGAGGATGCGCTTCACGAAGAACATCTCGCGCGGCAGCTCCGAGCTCGGGCCGTGGATCGCGCACGGCCGGAGGATCGTCGCCGGCAGCGGCCCGTCGAGAAGCGTCTGCTCGAGCGCGACCTTCTGCGTCGAGTACGTCGCGTCCGACGGCTCGACCGTGCGGTTGCTCTCCCGGATCGCCACCGGGAAGCGCGGAAACGTCTCGATGCTCGACGCCTCGTCGAGGGTGAGGCCGTTCTCGTCCGCGTAGACGGACGCACTGGAGATGACGACGACGGAACCAACAACGCCGGCGAGCGCGTTCAGCTGCTCACCGTGGGCGCGCGTGAAGGCGACGACGTCGACGAGCACGTCCACTCCTTCTCCGATCGCCGCCTCGAGCTCTTCGGGAACCTCCCTGTCGACCCGCGCGGCGCGAACGCCGAGCTTCTCGACCCCGTCGGGCAACGACCCGGACCGTGAGGCCACGACGACGTCCCAGCCCTCCTCGGCGAGCCGTGGCGCGACCGCCCGCCCAATCTGCCCCGTACCGCCCAGCACGAGAGCACGCATCACGCAGCGATCCTACGCAACCCGACGGTTGCGCTCCGATCTCGCCAGAGCGGCGCTCAGGCGGCGCGCGGCAGGGCTTCGCGATACTCGCGGAAGTACTCCGGCCGGACGCGCAGGAAGCGCGCGCACTCCTCGATCAGCGCCGGCGACGGCGGGGCATCACCCGACACCGCAGCGCGAAGCGCCCCCGGCGAGACACCGTCGAGCACTTCCGCGAAGGTCGCAACCTTGAGGCCGCGCGAGGTCACGTAGACGTCCTCGACCTCGCCGACGAGATCCGTGAGCGCGGAGCCGAACGGCTGATCCGAGACGAGCACCGGCGCCAGTGTCGCGTCTCTCTCGGACGGACACCTGCGGGCGTCCCCCGACGTCGTGTCGCGGGCGATGGTCGACCGTCGGCTGAGCCGGCCGGCGCCCCGCTCCGAATAGGCACGCTCCGAGCGGACACGGCGCGTGACTGATGCTCCTATGAGGTGTCAAGTCTTTAGGGGTGCCGTCAAGTCTTTAGGGGTGCCTGGTTTTGGAGTAGCCGGTAGAGGTGGCGGGCGAGGTAGCGCTTGAGTAGGCGGACGGCGTCGCGGGTTGTTTTGCCTTCGGCGAGGCGGCGTGCGATGTAGTCCTTGGTGGCGGGGTCGTGCTGTCGCCGGTGGAGGATCACGGTGTGCAGTGCGCGGTTCAACTGGCGGTCGCCGCCGCGGCTGAGTCGGTGCCTGCTGGTTTGTCCGCTTGAGGCGGGGATTGGTGCGGCGCCGGCGAGTCGTGCGAAAGCGGCTTCGGAGTGCACGCGTCCGTTGTGTGACCAGGCGACGATCAGCTGTGCGGCGACGATCGGGCCGATGCCGGGTTCGTCGAGCAGCGGCGCGGCGAGCGCTCGGACGTGGGCGAGGATCTCGGCTTCGAGTTCGGCTGCTTCCGCAGTCGCTGCCCGCACCCGTCGTGCGAGGCTGCGAAGTACGAGTGTCGCTGCGAGCTCGTCCGGTGTGGGTGAGCTCGAGCGGCGGAGCCGGCTGCAGCGTTCGATCAGTCGTTGCTGAGGCAGCCCGCGTAACTCGTGACGGAGCTGCTCCGGCGCGGTCACGATCACGCTACGCAGCTGCACGAGGGCCTGGCAGCGAACGTCGACGGCACCGCGCCGGGCAAGCAGCAGCAGCCGCAGCGCCTCACGTCGTTGCCCGGCCCTCGGCAACGCGAGCTTGTCGCTCGCAAGCGCCCCACGGGCAGCGCGCGTTGCGTCGAGTCCGTCGTCTTTCCCTTGCAGCCGCCGCTCGCCGCGCGGGCTGCGGCCTGCCTCGAGGACAGTTTCGCCGTGGCTGCTCAGATAGCGAGCGAGACCGGCGCCGTAATGGCCTGCTCCCTCGAGCGCCCAAACACGCCGCCCGCCACCCGCGTGAGCCTCGGCGAACCGCAGCGCCTGCGCGTACCCGCGTGCATTGGCCGCGATCGACTGCTGCGCCACGAGGGCACCTGCCGGCGCGACAACGACCGCCAGCACGTGCTGATCGCGGTGGGTGTCCACGCCAACCACGTAATCCACCTCATCTGCGAGCATCCCTCTGATCCTCCGATTCCACTCGTAGGGTCCAAAAGGCGCCGGTCTGATGCAGGGAAACCGCGGCGGCAGGACTGTGATGAGTCACGCCCCACAGGGCGGACAGGCTCCTGATCAAGCCAGCAGCGGGTGCCAGACCGGCGCCGCCGCGCACGCATGGACAGATCAGTCACAAGGCACGCACAAAGCGGCCAGTCACAAGAAGAGTCACAAACGCCACGACAGACACCAGGCTGGCAACGGTCCCAGACAGACCGACCCACCGAGTCTCACAGTCACCGGACGTGACCGCCGGGGCCACCTGCCGGGGG
>Ga0209726_10007999_pt1 | contig 11563 bp, 10 predicted proteins | sample Subgrocontami54m_FD_187453 | JGI IMG/M metagenome (GOLD analysis project Ga0209726, IMG submission 187453) | Subsurface groundwater microbial communities from S. Glens Falls, New York, USA - GMW46 contaminated, 5.4 m (SPAdes) (version 3) | ecosystem: Environmental > Aquatic > Deep subsurface >... | reverse complement strand
AGGGTTGGTGGGGAGAGTGGTGGACGTGATGGCGCGCACGGCTCGAGTACAGCTCATTACCGATCCAGAGAGCGCCGTGGGCGTGCTCATCCAGCGAAGCCGCGTCGTCGGGGTCGCAGCGGGGAACCTGGGGGGGACCACCCAGATCAAGTATCTTCCGTTGATGGCTGACGTGGCCGTCGGCGACCGGATCATCACATCGGGGATGGGCGGCATCTTTCCGAAAGGCATCCCGGTTGGTAGGGTCGTACGATCAGGCCGGCCGACGAGCGGGGCCATGTTTCAATCGACTGAGGCGCAGCCTCATGCCAACTTCTCGCGTCTGGAGGAAGTAATGGTCCTGAAACGGCTGCCCTCGAGCGACTTGCCATGGGCAGACAGGGAGCCCACGCCGTGATCGCGTTCCTGCTCGCGCTCTTCAGCGTTTGCCTCCTTCAGGCCGCCATCGTCCCTCGCCTGGCCATAGGCGGTATTCAGCCGGACCTGTTTCTGATCCTTCTCTTCGGGCTGAGCCTGTCGGTAGAACCAGAGCTGACAGCAGCCGCCGGTTTCTTCATCGGGCTATACCAGGACTCCCTCTCCGGCGCCCCCCTTGGCCTCAACGCGTTCACGTTGAGTCTGATCGGCTTCCTGGTGAGCCGGTTGAGTCGACAAGTGAAGACGACGGATCTCCTGGGGCGTTTTGCTCTGCTCTGCCTGGCTGGCCTATTGTCCGGGCTCACCACCCTCCTGCTCCTCCGCTTCTTCCACGCGCCCCGCCCGTTGGCTTCCGCCCTTCTGTGGACCGCGCTTCCAGGAGCGCTCTACACCGCGATGCTAGGAACCGGGCTGCTTGCCATGCTGAAGCCACAGACCACCAGGGGTCTTACCCGATGAGCGGGGAACGTGAGACCTCGAACCCCTATGTCTCCTTCCAGAAACGGATCACGGTTGGAGCCTTTCTGATCTCCGGGGCCATCCTGATCCTGCTGCTCCGCCTCTGGGCGCTACAGATCCTGGAAGGCGAACGCATGCTCCTCCTCTCCCTCAATAATCGCCTGCGCCTGCGGCCGGTCGAGGCGCCCCGAGGGCTCATTCTCGACCGAAACGGAGAGCTCATGGTAGAGAATCTGGCGTCCTTCGACCTGTATGCCTTGCCGGAGGACATGCCTGATGTCGAGGAGACCACGCGCCACCTCGCCGAGATCCTCCAGTCCTCACCAGACGAGCTGAGGCAGCGCGTCTCGCAAAGGCAGGGCTCGCAGCTAGAGCCTGTGCTGCTGCGCAAAAGAGTGGATGAGCGAACCGTAATGGCCATCGAGGAGCAAAAGATCGATCTTCCGGGAGTCAGCCTCCGAGTCAGACCGGTGCGTACCTATCCCAAGGGTAGCTCGGCCGCCACCCTGCTGGGCTACGTTGCCGAGGTGAGCCATGCGCAGCTCAAGTCTAAGGAGTTTCGGGACTTCCGCTCGGGTGAGACAATGGGGCAGGCCGGGATCGAGCGGCGATACGACGCGTTCATACGAGGCGTCGATGGTGGGGAGCAGGTGGAGGTGGACGCGATCGGAAAAGTAAGTCGGTTGATCCAGCGGGTTGAGCCGCAGTCTGGGTTTAACCTGCACCTCACTCTCGATAACCGGCTGCAGCGGGTCGCAGAGGAGGCCTTTCAGGGCCGAAGCGGCGCGCTCATCGCCATCCACCCGTCCACCGGTGAAATCCTGGCCATGGTGAGCCAGCCAACGTATGACCCAAACCAGTTTTCCCAGCGGATGACTCCGGAGCAGTGGCGCGGGCTTATCTCAAACCCTCATCATCCCATGCAGAATAAAGGGCTCCAGGGCCAGTACCCACCCGGCTCCATCTTCAAGCTGGTGACCGCGCTTGCCGCCCTCGAGAAGGGCGCTATCACTCCCGAGACGAAGTTTTCCTGTAACGGCTCCTTCAGCCTCGGCTCCCACGTCTTCCATGACTGGAAGAAGGGCGGTCACGGGACGCTGAATCTTCAGCAGGGGATCGCCAACTCTTGCAACATCTACTTCTACAACACCGCCCTCAAAACCGGGATCGAGGAGATTGCCCGCGTTGCCCGGGAGCTGGGGCTTGGCGCCACCTCTGGGCTTGGGCTGGGCGATGAAGCGAGAGGGGTCATCCCATCCCCTGGGAGCACCTCAACAAAGCCTGGTGGATGGTATCCCGGCAACACCTTGATGGCCGGGATCGGTCAAGGGATGGTCACCGTCACACCGATGCAGGCAGTGATGATGGTCTCCGCCATCGCGAACGGTGGGACCCTCTACCGTCCATGGGTCGTGCGAAGGGTAGAAACGCTGAACGGGGAACTGATTGAAGAGTACGGCCCGGAGTTCGTCCGGAAGGTGAACATCGACCCCGATAACCTCGCCATCGTCCGGGAGGGGATGCAGGCGGTCGTGAGCGAGGGAACAGGTGGCCGCGCTAAGATCCCCGGGCTCAGGGTGGCCGGAAAGACGGGGACCGCACAGGTGGTTGGCAATGGTGGCCCGCTAAGAGGGGATCAACGGGACCATGCCTGGTTCGTAGCCTTCGCGCCAGCAGACGATCCTCAGATCGCTATTGCCGTAGTGGTGGAGCATGGCGGGTTCGGCGGCCAAGTAGCTGCACCGATTGCGAAGAGCCTCCTGGAGGCGTGGTTCAAGCTCCCCAAGGAGCCACAGACAGTTCAGACTGCTGAGCCGGAATCGACCGAAGGGGACTGATGAGAGCGCCTGTCTCGTGTTGATCGACCGCCGCATCCTACCAGCCTTCGACTGGCGATTGGCTGCCTCCGCTGCCGGGCTTGCCGCCCTGAGCGTGCTGATTATCTACAGCACGAGCGGTCTGCATTCCTCCCTCTTCCGGAGATCGCTTTACCTCAAGCAGGCGACCTGGGCGGTGATGGGGCTCTTCGCCATGATCCTGCTCTGCAGGCTACACTACCGGACGATCTGGCGCTTTGCCTATCCCATCTATGGCGTGATCCTTACGGGTCTGTTACTCACCGCCCTGATCGGCCGAGCCGGCCTGGGCGCCCAGCGATGGCTCAGCATCGGACCATTCGCATTCCAACCGTCGGAGTTCATGAAGCTGTCACTCATCGTCCTGCTGGCTCGCTACTTTGAAGATCACAAGGACGATCTGCGAGCGCCTCGGACCTTTATCCTGCCGATCCTCCTGACCCTCTTGCCTGCGGCTTTAGTCCTGCGGCAACCCGATCTTGGCACCGCCATCATGCTGCTCTTCACCTCCGCCAGCATCCTGGTGCTGATGGGGCTGAAGATGCGCTACTTCGTTATGCTCGGCACGTTGGGAGCGGTCATCACCCCTGTGCTCTGGCGCTTCCTACGTGACTACCAAAAGAGCCGGCTCCTCGTGTTTATTGATCCTGACATGGATCCCATGGGCGCGGGCTATCACCTCGCCCAATCGAAGATCGCCGTCGGCTCCGGGGGACTCCTTGGAAAGGGATGGATGGCGGCCACGCAGAGCCAGCTTAACTTTCTGCCGGCGAATCACACCGACTTCATCTTCGCCGGCTTTGCGGAGCAATGGGGCTTCATCGGCTCCCTCGGCCTGCTCCTGCTCTACGCCTATCTCTTTTCAAAGGGTCTGCGCCTCGCCAAAGATGCCCGCGACCTGTTCACCATGGTCACGAGCTTCGGTATCGTCAGCATGATGGCTCTGCAGGTCATAATCAACATCGGGATGGTGGTCGGGATCATACCGGTGGTCGGCGTCCCTCTCCCGCTACTCTCCTACGGCGGCTCTGCCATGCTAGTGAACATGCTGGCAGTCGGTCTCCTGCTCAATATCCGGATGCATCGCTATCTGTATTGAGGCTGCACTGAAGCCTTGACAGGTGCTGTCGTCGCTGCTATGAAGTACAGGGTTTAGGGTCTAGGGTAAAGGGTTTAGCTCATCCTCTGCGTCCTGTACCCTAGACCCTAAACCCTGTACCCTGGAGTTTGGTGATGAACTACAAAGAGACGCTTAACCTGCCCAAGACCACCTTTCCGATGAAGGCGGATCTCCCTATACTCGAGCCGTCCATCCTAAAGCGGTGGGAAGCTTTGGGTCTCTATAGCCGGCTCCGCGAGATCCGAGCTGATCGGCAGGCCTGGATCCTCCACGACGGTCCCCCCTACGCAAATGGCCACATTCACATCGGCCATGCACTCAATAAGATATTGAAGGACATCGTCGTCAAGTCGAAGTCGATGTTCGGCTACAACGCTGCCTTCGTCCCGGGATGGGATTGCCATGGGCTCCCGATCGAACACCAAGTCGATAAAGACCTGGGTGACAGGAAAGCGGAGGTGTCGCTGGTCGAGAAGCGACAGCTCTGTCGTGAGTACGCCGCCAGATTCATCGACATCCAGCGGGAAGAGTTCAGGCGCCTCGGGGTCATGGGCAACTGGTCAGACCCCTATCTCACCATGGATTACAAGTACGAGGCAACGATTGTCCGTGAGCTGGGGAGATTGTTCGCAACGGGGGCAGCCTACAAGGGAAAGAAGCCGGTTCACTGGTGCGTCTCTTGCCGGACGGCCCTGGCCGAGGCCGAGGTCGAGTACGGCGATCATGCATCTCCGTCCATCTACGTCAAGTTTCCCCTCAACTCGGGTGCCGCGGAGCGTCTGCCGGTGCTGCAGGGCAAACGATCGTTCGTCGTGATCTGGACCACGACACCGTGGACGTTGCCGGCAAATCTGGCTATCGCCGTGCATCCGGACGCATCCTACGTGATCGTCGAAACGGCCGGTGAGTTTTTCATCGTCGCTAAAGATCGGCTGAAGGCTACACTTGCAGCCGCAGGAGTGACAGAGAGCCGGATCGTCGAGGAAGTGCCTGGTCGTGCGCTGGAAGGGCTCACGGCCAAACACCCCTGGATCGAACGACCCTCGAAGGTCGTGCTGGCCGACTATGTCACCATGGACCAGGGCACCGGGTGCGTGCACACGGCGCCGGGGCACGGGGTCGAGGATTACGAGACCGGCCTGAAGAACGGCCTCGACATCTATAACCCCGTAGACGCTGCCGGGCGATTCGTCGCGGACCTGCCACTTGTCGGCGGCCTGAGCGTCTGGGAGGCCAACGGTAAGATTGTTGCAGAGCTTCAGCGCCGAGGTCTCCTGTTGTCGGAGGCACAACTCTCGCACTCCTATCCCCATTGCTGGCGGTGCAAGAAACCAACGATCTTTCGGGCGACGGAGCAGTGGTTCATCTCCATGGACGCGGCGGTTCTGCCTGGCGAGGACGGCGGGCAGACCGGCCTCCGCATCAAGGCCCTGGCGGAGATCAAGCAGGTCCGATGGATCCCCTCCTGGGGCGAGGACAGGATCAGCAATATGGTCGCGTACCGCTCCGACTGGTGCATCTCTCGGCAACGAGCCTGGGGGGTCCCGATCGTCGCCTTCTACTGCGCCCACTGCGGCCACATCCTGGCGGACCAGCGACTCGCGGAGCACGTCGCGACCATGATCGAACACGCGGGGGCTGACCTCTGGTACACAAAAGCGGCAGCGGACCTGCTTCCGCCCGGAACCGCCTGTCCCAACTGTGAGAGGACCGACTTCGAAAAGGAACGCGACATCCTGGATGTCTGGTTCGATTCTGGTGTGAGCCACGCGGCCGTCCTCGAGGTCCGGCCTGACCAACGATGGCCCGCCGACATGTACCTCGAGGGGAGCGATCAGCATCGGGGGTGGTTCCACAGCTCGCTGCTCACCGCAGTCGGAACCCGTGGACGCGCGCCATATCGGGCGGTCTTGACCCACGGCTTCGTGGTGGATGGCGAGGGTAAGAAGATGTCCAAGTCCCTCGGCAACGTCGTGGCCCCACAAGAGGTGATTGAACGGTACGGCGCCGAGATTCTTCGCCTCTGGGTGGCGGCCGAGGACTACCGCGACGATATCCGGATCTCTGAGGAGATCTTGAAGCGGCTGGCTGAAGGGTACCGCCGAATCCGGAACACCTGTCGCTATTTGCTCGGGAACCTGTCCGACTTCCAGCCTGCTCACGATGCGCTGCCGCTCAACGAACTCGATGAGATCGATCGGTTCATCCTACATCGCCTGGAACGACTCACTGAGCGCTTGCGCCGGGCCTACGAGACCTGCGAGTTTCACCTCCTCTACCATAGCCTGCATAACTTCTGCGCAGTGGACCTTTCGGCCTTTTACCTGGATGTCCTGAAGGATCGGGTCTACACCTCCGCTCCTCGCTCCCGCGCCCGGCGCGCGGCCCAAACCTCGATGTATCAGATCCTTGACGCACTCGTCAGACTCATGGCCCCGGTCCTCTCCTTCACCGCCGATGAGGTCTGGCAGGCAATGCCCAAGCAGGGCGGCGAGGTGGAGAGCGTGCACCTCGCCGAATTCCCGCCCGTCCGGTCCAGTCTTCTGGACGAAGCCCTTGAAGCCCGCTGGGAAGACTTGCTGTCAGTTCGGGATGAGGTGCTGAAAGCCCTCGAAGCCGCTCGCAAAGCCAAGCTCATCGGGACATCACTGGAGGCACGCGTTGATCTCCTGGTCGAGCCTGCCTTACTGCCGATCCTCACCCAGTACGAAGCCGATCTGCCGACGCTGTTCATCGTCTCGGCCGTGGGCGTAGGGAATCTGGCAGGGACGGAGGAGGCCGGAAAAAGGGTTGAGGTGCGGGTGGGGCGAGCAGAGGGGGTCAAGTGCGCCCGCTGTTGGACCTACAGCGGAAGCGTGGGCCGATCTATCCCTTATCCGGATGTCTGCGGCCGCTGCGCCGGCGTCCTGGAAGAAATAGGGTGTAGGGTAGAGGGTGTAGAGTAAAGGACCAGAGACTCATGCGCCTCACGCCTCGTACCCCAAATCCCCCCACCCCCCCTTTGCAAAAGGGGGGCACGGGGGGGGTTCGTACCACGCACTAATCCATGCGGTTCTACGCTGTCGCTCTGACGGTCATCCTGCTCGATCAGGTCTCAAAGCTGCTGATCCAGGCCACGATGCCCCTCGGCCATAGTATCCCCATCATCCCAGATCTCTTCGCGATCGTCCATGTCATGAACCCCGGTGCGGCATTCGGTCTCCTGGCCGATCAATCTGCAGGGATTCGCAACCCTTTCTTCATCGGCGTCTCCCTCCTGGCCATCGGGTTCATCCTGTACTATCGACATCGCAGAGTTGACGATCACCCGCTTGCCCTACTTGGGTTGAGCCTGATCCTTGGGGGCGCTGTTGGCAACCTGGTGGATCGGTTGAGAATCGGCATGGTCATCGACTTCATCGATGTCCACTACTACCAGTATCACTGGCCTGCGTTTAACGTCGCGGACTCCGCTATCACCATCGGCGTCTCGCTCATGATGCTCACGCTGATCCTTGATGAACGTCGGGAGCGAGATCGGGGGCGAGCCTTATGAGCGGCGATGACGTCCGCGAACTCGTAGCCGATGCCTCGGCCACCGGCCTGCGCCTGGACCGCTACCTCTCTACCGCGACAGGGCTCCCGCGATCACAGATCCAGCGCCTCATCAAAGCCGGCCGGGTGCTGGTTGATGGTCGCCATCCGAAAGCGAGCGCTACGGCCCACCCGGGCCAGCAGATCAGCCTCTCTATCCCTCCGCCGCAGCCGTCCACCCTCACGCCCGAACCGATTCCCTTCGACATCCTGTACGAAGATACTGACATTCTGGTCCTGAATAAGCCGGCTGGGCTTGTCGTGCACCCCGCCCCCGGGCATCAGGCCGGGACGCTGGTCCACGCCATCCTGTATCACTGTCCGGATTTACCCGGGATCGGCGAGGAACGACGGCCAGGGATCGTTCACCGGCTCGACAAAGAGACCTCTGGGGTGATGGTTGTGGCCAAAACCGACGCGGCCATGGCCTCACTCGCCACACAATTCAAAGGACGTCGGGTGAAGAAGACCTACATCGCGCTGGTGCATGGCGAGGTCAAGCAGCCTGAGGGTCAGATTGCGGCTGACATCGGCCGTCACGAACGGGATCGGAAGCGGATGGCGGTGCGCACACGCAAAGGCCGGGAGGCGGTGACCATCTACCGGGTGATGAAGCGTCTTAACGACTCCACACTGCTACAGCTTCAGCCACAGACCGGCAGAACCCACCAGATCCGGGTCCACCTGTCCGCGATCGGCCACCCGGTGGTGGGCGATAAGCTATATGGGGGACGAAGGGAAAGAAAGGCAGCGGGTAGGGTGACGCCGGAGCGGCACCTCCTACATGCCTGGAAACTCGGCCTGTTCCACCCGAGAACCGACGACTGGATGGAGTTCGAGGCCCCGCTACCGCCGGACTTCACAAGCTGGCTTCCCGCAGGACCGTTGACGGACACCACCCCGCTCGGATCTCCTCCCGCCAGCGGTTCCTCCGGGCACCTCGCACCCCGCACTCCGCACCGTTCACGGTTTCTCCACCGTCACGATTCTGGTGGAGCCGCACCGCAGGAACTTCCCCAGGACCAGGTCGAGCGCCATCACGCGGCAGAAGAGGGCATTGAAACGGGGGGCACCCTGCCTCCGGCGAAAAAGCAGCGACGGGGGGAACAGCATGGTCAGGATGTTCATGCTCCGTGAAATGAGGGTCAATCCCCCAAGGTCTGATATACTAGGCGCATGATTGCCGATAGAGACAGACGAATCATTGAGGAAATAGCCGCGAAGTACCATGCCAAAGGCGTGGTACTCTTTGGGTCCAGTTTGTCCCCAGACAAGGAGAGCCGCGATATCGACATCGGCGTGGAAGGCATCGAACAAAAGGACTTTTTCACCTTCTACGGCGAGTTGCTCTGTGCCCTATCGAAGCCGGTCGATGTCGTTGACTTGTCTACAGAAAGCCGTTTCGTCGAGCTCATCCGGCTGGAGGGTATATCTCTTTATGCCTGACTATCGTCTTCGTGTTGAAGCCGAGTACGAGGCTATCGAAAGTGCACTCTCCGCCCTGCCTGACCGCCCGCTGCCAACGCTCTCCAGGCTTGAACTTGCTGGCGTAGCAGCACTACTGCATAATTTCTATAACGGCATTGAAAACGTTCTCAAACAGGTCTTCCAAGCAAAAGCACTTCCCATCCCACAAGGGGAATCTTGGCATAGAGATCTGCTGATTGCGGCCATCGAAAAGGGAATCCTGTCTAACCGATTACTGGACGATTTGAAGCGCTATCTGGCGTTCCGCCACTTTTTCGGCCACGGCTATGCTCTGGACCTCTCCCCTGAACGCATGGCGTCGCTTGTAAGAGATGCAGTGTCGGTGTTCACTAGATTCAAAAGTGAAGTTGAAAATACTATGTGCTAACAGCGCGATCCAGCGGATGTACAAAATACCCCGCCGATCGCGGGAGATGACATTTACATCCGGTCTCTGTAGCGCATAACCACCACTTCGAGGCAATGGCTTGCCTTCGGCTTGCGCGCCTCAACCGAGGCCTTCCGCACACCCCTCACACTGCGCCGTTCACGGTTTCTCCACCGTCACGATTCTGGTGGAGCCGCACCGCAGGAACTTCCCTAGTGCCAGGTCGAGCGCCATCACGTAGCGAAAGAGGGTATTGAAACGGGTGGCATCCTGCCTCCGGCGAAAAAGCAGCGAAGGGGGGAACAGCATGGTCAGGATGTTCATGCTCCGGACCTCAACAAGCCTGAGACCGTGTGCCTGCAAGAGGCGCGTGATCTCTCGCCAGGTGAAGGTCTTAAACTGCATCCCTTTCCACTCCCGCAGATGCCCGCCCCGAGTCGTCATGGCCTGCCACAACTCCTTCGGGAGGTAGAGCAGGTCAGGGCACCACTTTGAATCGACCTCGAACGAGATGAGACCACGCGGCGCGCAGACCCGGACCATCTCTCTCAGCACCACATCGACCGCGGTGAAGTTATGGCCGATGACATCGCCATAGGCCACGATGGCCTGGGCACATCCGGCTTCGAACGGCAGTCTCGTGATGTCGCCGGTCACAAGACTGACGTTTGGCCGACCATTGCATCGCCCGCGTGCCGCCTCGATCATCTGATCCGAGATATCGATTCCGACCACCCGCCCGGGCCGCGGCGCCAGCAGGACCGTCTGTTTCCCCGTCCCACACCCCAGGTCCAGCGCCAGGCCGTCCGGCCTCTCGCGGACGATCCGATCGACGGACTCCCCGTACACCTGATAGCATTCGGCGAAATAAAACTGGTCCTCGATCTGATCGTACTCCGCCAGCATGGCATTATAGACAGCCGCCACATGGGAGCCGACATCATGCCGGTTCGTTTGAGAGGTCATAGATGGGGGGCGATCGCCTCGCGCTAGTCCTTCGCCACTTGCAGGGGCGGCAGGTAGGCCAGGCCATGCGCTTCGGCCACAGCGGGATGAGTGACGTGGCCGAGGGCAACATTCAGTCCCAGCGAGAGATCCGGACACTCCAGGATGGCCCGGCGCCACCCGCTGTCGGCGAGCCGGAGGACGTAGGGAAGGGTGACGTTGGTGAGGGCAAAGGTCGAGGTCCTGGCGAAGGCGCCAGGCATGTTGGCGACACAGTAGTGCAAGATGCCATCCACGACATAGACAGGATCGCTGTGGGAGGTGGGGCGGCTGGTCTCGATGCAGCCGCCCTGGTCAATGGCCACATCGACGATGACCGATCCCGGCTTCATGAGCTTGACCATCTCTCCGGTCACCAGCTTGGGGGCTCTGGCCCCGGAGATGTAGACGGCCCCGATCAGGATGTCGGCCCGTCTCACGCACTCCTCGATGCTCATCTGATTTGAAATGAGGGTCGTCACATTTTCAGGAAGGATCTCGTCAAGGTAGCGCATGCGGGCCTGATCCACGTCCAACAGATAGACCCAGGCGCCCATGCCCGCCGCCACCTTCGCCGCGTTAGCCCCCACGGTTCCGCCGCCGAGGATCACCACGGTGGCGGGGGGGACCCCTGGCACTCCACCGATCAGCACGCCCCGCCCGCCATGCGGCGTAGCCAGATAGTGCGCCCCGATGTGGATGGCCATCCGTCCCGCGATCTCGCTCATCGGCTCGAGCAGCGGCTTTCGGCCTTCTGGGGTCTCCACGGTCTCATAGGCCACCGCCACCACCCGCCGCGCAAGGAGCCGCTTGGTGAGTTCAGGCATGGGGGCCAGATGCAGGAAGGTAAACAGCACCTGTCCTTCCCGGAGCATCTCGCACTCGGGAGGGATGGGTTCCTTGACCTTGTAGATGAGATCAGCCTCACCATAGATCATGCTCGGATCGCCCACCAGCTCTGCCCCTGCCCTGGCGTAGGCCTCGTCCGGCAAGCCAGAGCCAACCCCGGCCCCTCGCTGGATCAGAACCCGGTGCCCATGCGCCCGCAGGGCCTGCACGCCAGCCGGTATGATCGCCACCCGGCTCTCAGCCTCTTTGATCTCTTTCGGGATTCCGATAACCATCGTTACCCCATCGGCAGACAGTGATGTGCTATGCGGACAGTTATTAACCCTGAATCCGGCAGCAATTGTTCACGGAGGATGTTCTTGACGATACGCCCTACACGGTCGGTGATGGATTTCCTTTGTTGCAGTGAATGCTACCCCTGGGGTAGGGTTCACTGTGATGCCAAAAGGA
>Ga0209726_10007996_pt1 | contig 11566 bp, 15 predicted proteins | sample Subgrocontami54m_FD_187453 | JGI IMG/M metagenome (GOLD analysis project Ga0209726, IMG submission 187453) | Subsurface groundwater microbial communities from S. Glens Falls, New York, USA - GMW46 contaminated, 5.4 m (SPAdes) (version 3) | ecosystem: Environmental > Aquatic > Deep subsurface >... | reverse complement strand
CAGCAGGTATTACGAGTTTGCCGAGAAAAACTGGCGGCCTTCAAAGTCCCGAAGCACTTGTTTTTCATAAAAGAGGAGGATTGGCCCCTGACACCTACCGGTAAGATCAGGAAAGACGAGCTACGGAGGCAAGCACTGCGTATCAAGGCTCAGGAGGCTTCTTCCTAAGATCCGATCATCTGGCACGAGAGCCCTTGGCAGCCTGCTGGATTTGAACTGATGATTTCTACAATAATGGTCATGGATCGGAAGCGCGGCGGTCGGCATCAACCTTCCGAAACAACTCACTCAACCTCAGGAGACCCCGAATGACATGACATCAACATCCGTGTTGCTCACTAATTTCTCAACCAAGGTGTCTCAAAGTCATTGACACATTTCGACGGTGCTTGGCCGCGCGAAGCTAAATCTCGCCGAGATCGATGTTATCGAAATCAATGAGGCGTTCGCCTCTCAAGTATTGGGGTGCTTGAAGCTCCTCGATATTGCCAACGACGATGACCGCGTGAGCCCCAACGGCGGGGACATAAGCATCGGCCATCCGTTAGGCGCGTCCGGAGCCCGACTGGTCTTGACCGCCGTCAGGCAACTCGCGAAGACCGGAAAGCGGTACGCGCTCGTCACGTTGTGCATTGGCGTGGGCCAGGGAATGGTCCTTGTCCTTGAGCGAACGTGATCAGTGATGGTGCGGGGCTACGGGCTGTGTCGATTGCGTAACAAGGTTTGCAACTGCAGCACTTCTTTTTGCAGCGCAAGATAGACCGTCTTGATATGGGAATCTGTCATCCGCGGCGCAATGGCGGTGACGCTAATCGCGGCAATTGGCACACCCCATGCGTTGCGAATCGATACTCCGACTCCGGTGATGCCCGGAAACCCGTAGCCTTTGGTCACCGCATAGCCGCTCTTGCGTGATCGCGTGAGCCTTCGCCTTAACGCGTCTGGATTCACGCCATGTTCGCCGCGGAGCTCCTCGTCATTGGCCTGGATGATTTCGCCGACCTCCGCGTCTGATAGCGCCATAAGAATCGCTTGACTCGCAGCGCCCATGCCAAGGGGCCGGCGGTCGCCGATCTCCAGGGGCATGGTCTTGATAGGGAACGCCCCTTCCTTGCGCTCAACGACCACGCACTCAAACCCGCTCCTCACAATTAGAAATACCGTGTCTTTCGTGTCCACCGCAAGGCGAGCAAGGGCCGCCTGGCAATAATCGCGTAGATTGAAGTGCGACGCAGCGGCTAATCCAAACTCGAAAATCCTTTGCCCGAGCAGATAGCTCCGGGTGCGAGGGTCCTGCATCACCATTCCTTCGGCGACGAGGCACTTGAGGATGCGATGCACGGTGGGCTGCTCGAGGCGCGTTCGCTTTACCAGGTCTACCAGTCGAAGTCCATCACGACGGTGCAGCGCGATCTCGTGCAGCATGCCAGCCGCGCGCTGAATGGCCTGAGTGCCCGGTGGAGCCGTCGCGCGCGCGCGTTGCCGCGGGCGCTTCCCCGTTGGCGAAACTTGTTCGATATCCATATAGTGGGTTCCGGCTCTGGCGGTTCGCTATCGAGGTTTCTTATAATACTTTAAATTTTAGTGTGTCGAGCAGCGCATTTTATTCCACACTATGGAGCCGCGCCTCAACGTGTGGACGCGGGTCGCAAAGCGACGGCGACTTGCTGAACGGCGGCTGGCAGCGGAAGACGCGCTTTTCGCTTCACCGCCACATAAAAAGGAGGGATTCATGACTGTCAACAAGGCGAGGACGCTGGCCAGTTTGGATGAGGCGGTAGCAGAGATACATTCGGGCGATACCGTCGGAATCGGCGGCGTTTATTTCTGCCGCCATCCGATCGCTCTGGTACGCGCGATGGTGCGTGCAGGGCTGCGCGACTTGACGCTCGTCACCCCGATTTCGTCCATCGATTCGGATTTGCTCATCGGCGCCGGATGTGTTCGAAAGATAATCTTCGGTTTTGTCAGTTTTGACATCCTCGGCCTTGCTCCCAACTTTCGCAGCCGAATCGAGGATGGTAGCGTGGAGGCGTTGGAATATGCCGACCTGCCGCTCATGCGCAGTCTCGAGGCCAGTACGCGCGCCCTCCCGTTCATGCCGGCGCGGGGGTTGACGGGAACGAGCATTTTGAAGTTTCATCCCGCCAAGCAGATCGACGGCGCCAATGGAGAAAAACTGATATCGTTACCTCCGATCCGGCCCGACGTGACACTTATTCATGCGCAATGGGCTGATCGATCGGGGAATCTTCTTCTGGAAGGTGAAGGCTATGACACCGAGCTGGTCAAGGCCTCGAAGAAGGTAGTCGCAACCGTCGAACGAATCGTCGGTCGGAGAGAACTGGTGAGCCTGGGCAAGCTAACATTGCCCCGGTACAGCGTTGACGCTCTCGTCGAGCTGCCGTACGGGGCGCATCCCTGTTCGTGCTATCCCTTCTACGTGCACGATCTTTGGCATCTGCTCGAGTATATGGATTACGCCCGTTCGGGCCGGTTCGCGGACTATCTGCAGCGATTTGTCTACGACGTCCCGGATCACGCCGAGTATCTCGAACGAGTCGGGGGTATCAGAACGACGCTCCGCCTCGAGAAATTGATGCGTCGCGGTATCGCATATGTCAGGGAGGATCATTGATGGAATCCGGTCGCACGGTAAACGGTATATCGCCGGCAGAACAGCTCGTATCTCGCGTGGCGCTGGAGATCAAGGACTACGACGTCATTCACATCGGTGCGTCAACGCCGCTCGTTCTTGCGGCGTCGCTGCTCGCCCGCGCCACGCATGCGCCGCATCTGATCTTGTTTCCAATTTCCATGACCGGAGTTGTCGCTGATGGCGTCTACCCGATCACTCTCACGATGTGGGAACCCATGGCCATGGCCAACGGGCTTCAATACCGACTTATCGAGCTTTTCAACCACGTCGAAGGAGACGTGGGCTTTGACATCGAACCTATCGCCCCCGCCCAGATCGACAAGTTCGGCAACGTGAATAACTCGGTCATCGGCGATTATCAACGCCCAAAAGTGCGATTTCCCGGCGCGGCAGGCATCGACAACCTTCCACTGTGCCCGCGTACGCCGATCATACTTTATTCCGCCCACCATACGACCCGTACCTTTGTCGACCGGGTAGACTTTATAACCGGCGCCGGCTTTCTTAACGGCGGCGATGACCGTTTGAAGAATGGCATCCCCGGCAAAGGCGGACCCCGTTTGGTCGTTACCAATCTGGCGGTCATGGATTTCGAGGAAGATTCCAAGCGGATGCGTCTGGTGAGTCTCAATCCCGGCGTGACGCTTGATAACGTTCAAACAAACACTGGCTTCGAGCTGGTGGTTCCGAAGCAAATTCCAGTAACGCCGACGCCGAGCCAAACTCAATTGCAAGTCCTGCGGGAGGTGATCGACCCGCTTGGCATTTGCGGCCTTGACTTTGTTCCGGCTGCAGAGCGGCGCGGGCGGATCTCCGAGTTGCTCGCGCGGGAAATGGAAATGTTTGCTGACTGAGCGCCACACCGAGCCACGATTCCGGAGCCATTGATGATTGCAAGCACCGGTGAGGAAAGGGAACTTCCTTCGGACACGATCGGCGTTGCAATCGATAGTGGCCAGGTGATCGTGACTCTGAATCGGCCCAAGATGTTCAACGCCTTCAACGAAATCATGCTTCAGGCGCTCGCCTATGACCCACGTAAATTTCACGTCCGGGGACCGCGTCGAGGGGCTGACGGCGTTCCTGGAAAAGCGGGAACCGAAGTTCGGGGGCCGTTGAGCGAGTGCATGTGCAACCGGTCGCAAATCGTCGGCGTAGATTGCCGTGGTTGAGCGCCGCACACCGGCGCTCGCTTGCCGCCACGTCGATCCGAAAGCGCAGCGGGCACTCGCGTATGAGCGGCTGCTCGCTTATCTAAAGCGCGATATGTTGGCCTATTCGCCATATTACCGTCAGCTTTTCGGCGAACACGGGCTCGCTGAGGCCACACTCGTGTCGTACGATGCGTTCGCCGCCAGTGTCCCGTTTACCCGCAAGTCTGATTTGCAGGACCGATCGGCGGATTTTGTGCTGCAGCCCCGGTGGCTCGACGGCAGCGGAGATGAACGCACAGAGACAATCTCCGCTGCGTACGTGGAAATTTACGAAGTCAGGGCCGAGATCCAGGCCGCGGAGGCGGGAGACGTCGAGCCGCCAGCAACTCACGAGGAGCGGATCCACCGCGAATTCCTGCGCGACTGGCAGCCTGTGCTTGCGACCCGGACCGGCGGCAGCACCGGTATTAGCGTTGAATCCAGCTATACCTACAGCGACTTGATGGGCCCGTTTCGACGCTGCGCCCTGTTTCATCACAACATTGTCTCGTGGACGCCCAGCCAGCGCTTCATGTCGCTTCTGCCGGCAGGCGAGCATCTGGGCTTCTACGGCAACTTGCTGGTGCCAATCCTGAACGGGCAGCCACTGCGCCCGACGTACGGCGGCAAAGTGATAAGCACCGAGAACCAGGTCTCGCTTGCGCGTCGCGTGCGAATTCAGGCGCTCCAAGGCACGACGTCGTACGTTGCAAGCTGGCTCGATACGGCTTGCAAAATGCGGGACGATGGCCGCATCGACGGGCTTCCCGACCTGCAGGTGATAATGGTATTAGGTGAGGCGTTAAGCGAAGGATATCGCCACGGCATCAAGGGTAGCCTGCTCCGACTCGGCGCTCCGGATTGCAAACTCGTCCAAGGGATGAGTTCCACCGAGCTCAAGTCAGGCGGCTTTCGTGAATGTTCCGAGGGCACGGGACTGCACGTCGATCCCCAACATTTTTTCATCGAGATCATCGACCCGGACACCAAATTGCCGGTGGCGCCAGGGACACCCGGAATCCTGGTCTGGAGTCACGTCGACTGGCACGGCACCGCAATTCTGCGCTATTGGTCCGGTGATGTCGTCGAAGGAGGCGCGACCTTCGATGCATGCCCGAATTGCCAGTTGGTCGTCCCTCGGCTGCATCCGCCGTTACGGAGACTTGAATCGGACTATCTCAAGATCCGAGGTACGCGCGTCGACCTCGCGGATCTGCGCACTGTGTTGGAACAGGTCACGGGTCGAGACGCATTTCAATTTGAGGTCAGTCTCGACGCGGCCGGAGTTGGCCGCCATCGGCTGCTGGCTTATGTGCGGGAGGATGTCGGCGCAACCGATGAGAGCGTCCGGCAAGCGGTCATGACCGCCTTCGAACTGCATATCGACAAAGTTGTGCATTGCACCAGGGACGAGATGGAAAGAAAGCTGTACGGCGCGGGCGGATGGAAGCCGCGATGGCTGATCCACGATTCGATCTAAGCCTAATCAGTCAGGCCGGATCAGGTGCCAAGCGTGATGGATCATTGCGGGTTCGTTGAAACGACGGTCGCTCTTGCAGCACGTCGGCAAAACGCGCCAGTGAAGCATGCTCGCTACGCCATGACAACTCGGGCATACGGTAGTCGATATAGGCAAGAGGGACACCTGCCGCCAGGTCGGCAAGCGAAATCGCACTGCCGTTGCAATAGCGGCTATCACCCAATGAGTGGGCCATCTCGGCGATGGCCCGTTCGATCTTCCCAACCTGCTTGAGAATGAACGACGGACTCCGTTCGTTTTCCGCGCGCCGGTTTTCGGCGATGATCGCGACTGCAGCGTCACAGGTGCCGTCGGCCAATGCCTCCCATCGGCGCACGTGGATTCGTTCCGCGAAGCCGTCCGGGATGAGACGCGGTTCGGGTTTGATCCCGTCAACGTATTCGACGATGACGCGCGAATCGAAGATCGGTTTGGATTCATCAAGGAGCAAGACAGGTATTTTGCCCAGCGGATTGTATTCCGGAATACGGGTATCCGGCCGCGAAGGCCCGTCGACACGCATCTGAAAATCGATATTCTTTTCGGCGAGGACGACACAGACTTTACGGACGAACGGACTTGGCAATTGACCTGCGAGCGTGAGCATTACATCCCCTGCATTTGACTGGCGTCGAATGTCTCGGCCCAGCGCTTGCGATTTCTCGATCTTCATCGTCCCGCGCTCCGGGGTTTGCTTCGCCATCGGGTCAGTTTTCCTGTAGACCCAGAGTGCTGATGATGTTCCGGGACCCTTCGGCCCGGTCCTGGATGGCCTTCGTGTATTCGTTGCCACCCATGAAAAGCACGGGCACCTGCAACGACTTGGCTCTCTCCACGAACGACGGGTCCCTTACCACTCTCTGGATGACGGCTTCCAGCTTCGAGCGGATCGATTCCGGCATCCCCTTCGGGCCGTGGATGCAGCCCTGGGAGAAGGCCGAGAAATCGTAGCCCGCATCGAGAAGGGTAGGCGCGTTCGGTGCCGAGTCCCAGCGCTTGTCGTTGAGAGTCAGCAGCATCTTCAGGCGTCCGTCCCGTATGAAGGCGACGACGTCCGCCGGGCCTTGGATCGCGGCGTCGATATGGCCCCCGACCAGGGCGTTGATGGTATCGTTGCCGCCCTTGTACGGCACATGCGTCCACTTGATGCCTTCCTTCGCCGCCACTCGTTCGAAAGCGAGGTGCTGCGTCGTGCCGACCCCCGCCGTCGCGTAATTGACCTTGCCGGGGTTCTGCTTCGCGTACTCCTTGAACTCGTTCCATGTCTTCCATGGCGCGTCGGAGCGGACCACGAGTCCGAATGGGTAGTCGAAGAAGCATGCAATCTGCGTCGAGTTCTGCAGCAGATCGACGGGTAGCTTACGTACGTATTGAGCGATCAAGTAGTTGGACGACACGCTGAAGCCGAGGGTGTAGCCGTCCGGCTTGGCATTTATCACGGCATTGAGGCCGAGTATGCCGGCGGCGCCCGGCATATTGACGACGTTGACCGGCTGGCCCAGCTCCTTGGAAACCGATTGGGAAAGCAATCGCAGCATGGTGTCGCCCATGCCGCCGGCGCTCCATCCCATGATCATCGTGATGTGTCGGTCGGGGAAATTCTCCTGAGCGACCGCCTCCGGCGTCCCGGTCAAGGGCAGTGCGGCCACGAGTGCAAAAATGACAGCGGCAAACTTCTTCATGACTTGTCTCCTCCTTGCATTGTAGTGACTGTAGAGCTTCTTGCAAAAGTCCCGGAGCGAGCGGGCGCGTGTGGTGCAGCGCGCCGTTGCAGGCGATTTTTTTGTGATTAGCTTGATTTCTGCGGTCTACTCAGACCCAAATCATCGTTCTGCCCTCGTTACGGCGAGGTCTCTCCAGGCGCTGCCCTCTGATGAGCGCCCGCGCATTCGTGCGCTCGGCCTGGCTGCGTTCCTTGTACCGATTACGCCGGCGCCGCCAGTCCTGTTCTCTACGATCACGCTTTGTCCAAGATCCTTGCTCAGCACCTCTGCCCAGGTGCGCGCGAGCAGGTCGGTGCCGCCGGCGGCATACGGCACGATGATTCGGATCACTCTTGAGGGGTAGGACGGCGCAGGCTCGTCCTGCGCGTGCGCGACCGGCACCGCGGCGAGCAGCGCCGCGATCGGGAGCATCAAGCCGGTCAGGTTCTTGCGCCACTCCATGTCAGGCCTTGGGCGGCTCGGGGCGTTCCTGATTGGCCATCGCTTCGAGAATCAGCGAGTAACCAAGATGCTCCTGTAGGCGGCGGCGCAGGTCTTCGGTCAACACCATGCGCGTGTGCCTCAGGTGCAACGTCGGATGCTGCGCCATCTTCTGCGCAAGTTCCCACGCGCGCGCCAGCACCTTGCCCTGCGGCAGAACCTCGTTCACCAGGCCGAGTTCCTTGGCCTCGCGCGCGGGGATCGACTGGCCGGTGAAAAGAAAGTAGCGCGCCCGGTTCAGCCCCATCAGTAGGGGGTAGACGATGTTCACGCCGTCGCCCGGGACCAGGCCATTTTCGAAGTGGCCCGAGTCTTCGAACAAGGCCGTCTCGCTCGCCAGAACGATGTCGCAAAGAAGCGGCAGTTCGGAGTGGCGCATCGCGGGGCCGTTGACCGCGCTGATCATCGGCACCTCGATATTGAGCATGTTGAGCAGGAGGGCTCGGCCTTCGCGGCAGGTGCGGTCCCAATCCATGATTGGCCACTTGTAGCGCGGGCCGGCAACCGGCTTCGGACCGGAAAATTCGTTCCCGGTGCCGGTCAGGATGACGATGCGGTTTTCCTTGTCGTCGGCGACGTTCTGAAATGCCTGCGGCAACTCGCCGTGCGGAAGAAAGCCCCATTGCAGCTCCTTGCCTTCGGTATGCAAGGTCATCTGCAGGATGCCGTCGCGGCGTTCCATTTTGATCGTCTTGTACTTCGTTGAATACTCCTCAAACTTTGCCATGGTTGTCCCCTGTTGGTGTCAAGATGGTTTGGTCGCCTGGAACGACGGCCTTTGTTCCAACGTCTTCAGCCACGCAGCCAGTGTCGGGCGTGTCGCGCGCCAGCCCCAGTCGGAAAAACGAAAGTCCAGCCAGCCGAGCGCGCAGCCGATCGCGATGGCGCCGATGTCGAAGGTGTTCGAATTCGCGCTGGCCGGATCCTTGTCGGCAGCATCGAGCGCCCGGTCGACGGTGGCGCGGTGACGCGCGATGAGGTCCGCGGACTGGAGCTCTGCGGCGCGCAGCAGCTCGCCGCGTAGCGGCACTGCCATATCCAGAGTCCCATCGCCCAGGGCCTGGCGCCGTAATGCATCCCAGCGCCGCGCGCCTTGAGCGGGAAGCAGGCTGCCGCTCGCGAGGGTGTTCAGGTACTCGCAAATGACCGGGCTGTCATATAGCACGACGCCGTCGTCGGTCTCGAAGGTGGGAACGCGCGCCAGCGGGGCGACGGTGAAGAAACCGGTGCTGTTGTCGCGCGGTGCCTGTTCACGAATTTCGATGCGATCGACAACACCAAGCTCGATCGCCGCTACGCGAACCTTGCGCGAGTAAGGCGAGGCGTTAGCAGAATAAAGTTTCATGGAAGCTCCGTGTCGTATTGCCGGCAACAGGCCGGACGCCAAGCGGAAGACTATACCATTATGCTGTAACCTGACAACAAGGCAGTGCAATTTTCTTTCTGTAAAAATGTCGGGTTTTATAGCAAATGAATTGTCCGGTTTCCCGCCCCTCGCAGCGCTGTGGTGGCCCCCTCAGGCGCCTTGTTTCATCTCCTGTACGTTCGGGTTTCCTTGGGCGTCATAGGCGGTGAGCTTGCGCGGGCCGTGAAATAGCGCCAACGTCCCGTCCAGAAAAGTCTGCATCTGGGCCAGCGTATGCAAGTGTTCGTCGTTCATGTTGATCGCCATGCTCCGCATCATGATCGATCCCAGCTGCCCGTTCAGACTCAAACCCCGTTGGACAGGGTTTCCACTATACGTTACAATTTGCATTTATTGGCCTTAAACAAGTAACACAGAAAGGAGAAAACGTATGTTTGACTACGCTAAGAATTACCAACATATCAAGGTGGAGATCACGAAGGACGGAGTAGCTCTGGTTGCTCTCAACCGCCCACCTCACAATCTGATCAACCCCAGGCTACATACAGAGATGACGTCGATTCCCCGTGATCTTAATCATGACGAGGACGTCCGGGCTGTCGTGTTTCATGCTGGGGAGGCAAAGAACTTCGCCGCCGGGGGTGATTCGTCGCTGTTTGACGATAATAAGGATGATCCCATTAAGCAGATACTCGGCGGTCTTACGGAAGCGCGTGAGTTTATATGGAACATGATCGAATTGGAGAAGCCTGCCGCTGCTGCAGTTAAAGGGCTGGCAACGGGCATGGGTTGTCAGTTCGCACTTTTATGCGACGTTGTCTTCGCGGCCGACGATGAAAAAACTCGCTTTTCGGATGGCCACGCGAACATAGGAGTGGCTGCGGGAGATGGTGGCTCACTTATTTGGCCCATGCTCATTGGTATTGCTAGAGCAAAGCAGTACCTATTTACGGCTGAGCCAATATATGCCAAAGAAGCTGAGCGAATCGGATTGATTAGTCGAGCAGTACCGCCGGACCAGTTGTTGTCAATAGCAACGGAATGGGCAACTCGGATGGCCAAGCTTCCCACTCTAAGCGTACGTTGGACAAAATCTGCGTGCAACCAATGGCTCCGGATGGCTGCTGTAAATGTTTTCCAATATTCCTGGGCTCTGCAAACGTTATCCAAGGAAAAACCGGAGTTCAAAGAGAGAATGGCTGCAATGAAGGCAAAAACGCTGCCAAAACTTGCAAAATAGTTCCGCAAGTTTGAGCTTGCCGGTGAATTTCGGATACCGAATGTAGCGAGATAGTGACGTTACCGGAGGTCGAACCAAGTACGAGGTACCGAACAGCGCTTTACCGACGAGTTCAGATAGGAGGCAGTCAAGCGGGTCGAGGACGGACAGAAGCCCTCGGCTGTGGCCAGGCAGATGGGGATTGCAGAGCAGACGCTGTTGAATTGGCGCAAGGCTGCAGCGGCAGGCAAGCTACAAGGGGCTCTGGCAGGGTGGTGACCGCCCAGAGCGGCTGGAACTCTCGTGTGTGCGTGCGGAGCATCCCCGACTGCGCATGGAGGTGGAGATTCTGGAACAAGCGACGGCGTGCTTTGCAAAGGACATTCTCTAATCAACGTATTTATGGAGGTAGAAAACAATGAAAGTTGCAAACCATATAACGGGAATTTATGCCGTGGTCTTGGCGGTCAACAACCTAGACGAGGCGACCGAGAACTATAAGAAGCTTGGCTTCGAATTTCTGGAGCGGACTCCACGTGCAGAATGGGGACTTGAGGCAGTCCAGCTCAAGGCGGGGGGAATTAGCATTGTCGAATTGCTTACTCCAGTAGACTTGAATAAGCCAACAGCGCAGACGGTACGGAAATTCTTGGATAAGAACGGTGAAGGGGTGTATCAGATTGCGTTCCTGGTCGACGATTTAGATGCCGTTCATCGTCATGCCAAGGGAAACGGAGCACGCATCATAGGGGAGCCCCACTTTCTGCCATCACATCCGGGGATAAAAGTGATGTGGGTGAGTCCGAAATCCACACATGGCCTCTTCATGGAATTCATGTTTCGAGGATAATCCAGGCGCATTGCGCCAAAGTCTGTGCGGTTTTACGACGTTGCGTAAGCTTCCCGAGAATGTAGACACCCGAGAAGTAGAGCTTTCTGGCAGGATTTCGTGTCAAGTAGGCTCGGATGAAGCGATCGAAGTTCAATGAAGTGCAAATCGTCAGAGTGTTGAAGGACGTCGAGGCCGGCAGTGTGCCGCAAGCACGGGATTTCGGATGCGACCTACTACAGCTGGAAGGCGAACTACGGCGGGGCCTCCGTCCCGGGTTTAAAAAGGCTGCGCGAGCTGGAGGAGGAGAAAGCCAAGCTCAAGCGTATGTACGCGGATCTGGCGCTGGAGAACGAGGGCGATCAAGGCGGTGCTGGAGCGAAAGCTCTAACGCCGTCTGGGCGCCGGGAGGCGGTGCGCATCATGGGGCGGTGTCCCGCTCGTAGTTGAAGGTTGAGGGGTGGCTCGGGCATGAAGAGCTGGTATAACGAGACCATAACTAGCGCCATGGACAAGGTAGCGAGGCGCAATCCCGCTGCTCAGGCCATTGTCCAGGGCAATCAAAGCCTGAGCTACG
>Ga0209726_10007991_pt1 | contig 11575 bp, 10 predicted proteins | sample Subgrocontami54m_FD_187453 | JGI IMG/M metagenome (GOLD analysis project Ga0209726, IMG submission 187453) | Subsurface groundwater microbial communities from S. Glens Falls, New York, USA - GMW46 contaminated, 5.4 m (SPAdes) (version 3) | ecosystem: Environmental > Aquatic > Deep subsurface >... | reverse complement strand
AGACCCCGATGCCTCGAAAGACCTGGGCGCTCATCGCCGGTACCGCTCCATCACTGCCGGCCAGTGGGCCTGGGCCTTCAACAACAGCTCGATGGCCTCGCGGACCGCTCCCTGTCCTCCCGGCCGGGACGTCACGTAGTGGGCCGCGGCGCGGATCTCCTCCACGGCGTCGGGCACGGTGACGGCCAGGCCGGCCCGCCGGAGCAGGGGCAGGTCCACCAGGTCATCCCCCATGCATGCCACCTGCGACGCCGCGAGGGTGCTCCTGGCCAGGAGGTCCTGGAAGACGGATAACTTGTCCAGCGCCTTCTGGTGGACCTCGAGGATGCCGAGCTCCCGGGCCCGCTGCGCGACCGCCTCGGATTCTCGCCCGGTGATGAGCGCCAGGGACAGGCCGCAGCGAATGGCCAGCTTGATCCCGTGTCCGTCCAGGATGTGAAAGGCCGTGAACTCCTGGCCCCCCGGCCCATACACCAGCCGTCCGTCCGTCAGGATGCCGTCCACATCCAGCACGAGCATCTTGATGCCCTTGGCCCGCCGGATCACCGCGGCCGGAATTCGCCGCCCGCGCAAATTTCGGATTTCGGATTTCGGATTTCGGATTTGCGGACCTTTCACGGCTCGTGGCTCGCGGCTCGCGGTTCTTGCCTTCTGCCCTCTGCCTTCTGCCTTCTGATTCACGTTTCACGCCTCACGTTTCACGACTCTCGGCGCTCGGCTCTCACAAATGCGGAACACCCAGGGGGTGCCCGATTGCGGAATGCGGAATCCTCGGGTCCCAACGCCATTCCGCATTCGCCATTCCGAATTCCGCATTCCGTTCGCCCCCCTCGCCCTCCGCCTCACCCCTCACGTTTCACGCCTCACGTTTCACGTTTCAGACCACCCCGCCCCGGAGCAGGTCGTGCAGATGGATGACCCCCTCGACCCGATCCGCCGAATCCACTATCAGGAGCGAGGTGATGGCGTGCTGCTCCATCACCTGGACCGCCTTGGCCGCCAGCTCGCTCTTGCCGATGCACTTGGGCCGGCGGCTCATGACCGCGTGGACCGGACGCTCCAAGAGGTCCGGCCACCGCTGCAGGGCCCGGCGGAGATCTCCGTCCGTGATGATCCCGGTGAGGCACCCCTCGGCGTCGGTCACGGCGGCCATCCCCAGCCGCTTCCCGCTGATGACCGGGATCGCCTCGCGCATGGCCACGTCTTGGCTCACGCGGGGCACCTCGTCCCCCCGGTGCATCAGGTCCTCCACCTTCAGGAGGAGCTTCCGGCCCAGCGTCCCGCCCGGATGGACGACGGCGAAGTCCTCCGCCCGGATCCCGCGGCGTTCCAGGAGGGCCACGGCCAGGGCGTCGCCCATGGCGAGCGCCGCCGTCGTGCTGGCCGTCGGGGCCAGGTTCATGGGGCAGGCCTCCTCCGCCACCCCGACGTCCAGGACGACATCGCTCTCCCGGGCCAGGGTGGACTGGGGATTCCCCACCAGGGAGATGAGCCCCACGTCCAGCCGCTTGAAGGCCGGGAGGAGGTGGATCAGCTCTTCCGTCTCCCCGCTGTTGGAGACGGCCACCACCACATCGCCCCGGACCACCATCCCCAGGTCGCCGTGCACCCCCTCAGCCGGATGGAGGAAGAGCGCCGGGCTTCCCGTGCTGGCCAACGTCGCCGCGATCTTCCGGGCGATGAAGCCGGACTTCCCCATGCCCGTGAGGACGACGCGCCCCCGGCAGGCCTGCAGGATGTCCAGCGCCCGGACGAAGGATTGATCCAGCCGTTCGCCCAGCGCCCGGATCGCCTCGGCCTCGATCCGCAGCACGCGCCGCGCGCTCTCCAGGCTCATCATTCACCTCGCGCCGCCATTCGGCGTCCCGTGGTGCCTCGTGCGGCCGCGAACGCTTTCCCCCGCCCCCACCGGGACATCACCTCAACGGAGGCCGCTACCGCCTCGCCCACGGAGATCCGATCGGCACGGCCGCCGCGATCGAGGGCGATGCTTTTCTCGCTGACGGGTGCCCAATGCTCGACCCTCCCCTTGCCGAAAAGGGCCACCTGGGGAATGCCCAGTGCCGCAGCGATGTGCATCAGACCCCCGTCCGAGGACAGGACGAAGTCGCTCAAGCTCACGGCCGCGATCATCTCGGCCAGCTCCGGCGTCCGGAAGAGGGTGGGTCGCGTGTGCATGAGGCGGGCGACCTCCTCGGCCTTGCCGTCATCCCCCGGGAACAGGGGATTCTTCGCGTCCCCCGGGGCCCAGGAGAGGAGCACGGTGAGGCCCAGGCGCTCGTGCAACGCATCCGCAGCCAGGGCGAACGCTGGCAGAGGCCAGCGGCTGGACTCGCGCCGGGTGCTGATGTGGACCAGGGCCAGGCCAGCTTCCGGTGCGGCCCCCAGCTCGGTCAGGCGGTGGCGGACAGCCGTCTGCACCTCGGGATCGGGGACCAGCGTGAGCGCGCGGCCCGCCGAGGGGATGCCGAGGGATGCCAGCAGTTCCAGGCAGCCCTCCACCTCGTGGGAGGTCATTGCCCCCGGATCACATCCTAGATTCAGGAAGAAGGGAAATGGGTGGAGCGCCGATGTTGAATAACCGACACGCCAGGGGGCCCCGCTGGCATAGGTCAGCCAGGCGGAGGAACGGCTGCACGGGCGGCCCATGGCGATGGCCAAGTCGAAGCGTCGCCGGCGGAGGCCGCGAATGATCTGGCTCAATTCCCACAATGCCGGCACTCCCAGGAGCCCGGAAGAATGCTTGGCCTTGGTGTAGGTGAGGACCTCGTTCAGGTCGGGATTCCGCTCGACGGCGGCCCGGCAGTGCTCCGCCACCAGGATGGCCAGGTGCGCCCCTGGAAAGGCATGGCGTAGCGCACGAAGCGCCGGCGTCGTACACACGACGTCCCCGATGTTGTCCTTGCGTACCACGAGGATGCGCCGCACCCCCTCGGCCGCGAAGGGCGGCGTCCGCCCGGGCCGGCGCCGGTGCAGGCCGACTTCCAAGAGCCACGCCAGCCCCCGGCTCACCCAGGTCATGCCCCTGTCCCCCTGACGACATCCTCGTACATGGCCAGCACCTGCTTCAGGTGGCCCTCGGCGGGGAAGGCCTCCGCGGCGGCGCGCGCGGCCGCCGCGCGCTCTTCCCGTCGCGCCGGATGCAGGTATTCCTCCATCCGGTCGGCCAGGCCCTGCATGTCCCGGGGATCGGCGAGGACCGCCCCGGTGCGCCACTCTTCCATGACCTCGGCGACGCCGTTCGCCGCCGTGGTGATGACCGGCAGCCCGCAGGCCATGGCCTCCAGACACGCGTTGGAGAACGGATCATAGATGGTGGGCAGGACGAACAGGTCGGCCGCCGCCATCCACCGTTCGGGGTCGGCCACGGGTCCGGCGAAGTGCACGCGATCCGCGATGCCCAGGCGGGCCGCCTGGGATCGCGCGCGACGCTCATCCCCCTTCCCCAGGACCCACACTCGGAGACGTCCGATTTCACGCATCCGGCCCACGGCCTCCAGCAGGAACCGCAGGCCCTTGCGCTCGAAGCCGCTCCCCGCGAAGAGCACCACGCGATCGTCCGGACCGGCCCCCCGCTCCTCACGCAGGGCCGCGCGTGCCGCCCCGATTCTCGGGGGATGAAACCGGCCGAGATCCACGCCTGTGTAGATCACCTGGATCGCGCCCGCCGGCGTCCCATAATACCGCAGGATCTCCTCCTGGACCATCCGCGAATTCGCGATGATCCGGCGACAGCCTCCACGGAAGAGGTGCCGCTCCAACCCGAGCAGGCTGCGGTGCAGCGGGTTCAGCCGGTCCAGGGCCCGGAGGGGACTGGCCTCCACCATCCGTCGCCGATCCAGCCAGGCCCGATGGCACCCGTCCCCGGCGCGGTAGATGTCCGGCCGGATCGTCCGGTCGAAGCTGTGAATCAGATCGAAGCCGCCCCGCCGGGTCATCCGGTGGGCGACCCAGGCGAAGCTGAGGACGCGCAGGAACGCCGGTCCCGGCAGGATGGGAACCCGGTGGAGGGTCACACCGAGCGGGGGATCCGTCCAGCGGCTGGCGAACAGGTGCACCTCGTGCCCCGCCCCGGCCAGCGCGGAGATCAGTTGGGCCAGGTAGCGCTCCGCGCCCCCGCTCCTCGTGTGCCGCTGGCGGATGAGGGCGATCCTCACCTGCGCTCCCGCACCGCGGTGGCTCCCTCGAGCGCCGTGCGCGCCATGACCAGGACCTCGTCCACGGTGATGGCGCTGGCGCAGGCGGGATAGACGCACCGGCCGGCATCGCAGGCCCGGCACAACTCGCCCCGGGAGAGGACCCGGTGACGATCGCCTCCCGCCAGGGGACCGCTGATCTGGGGAAGACTCCGCCAGAACAGGGTCAGGCTGGGCGTCCCCGTGGCGTAGGCCATGTGCGCAATCCCCGTATCGTTCGCCAGCAGCCACCCGAGCCGTTCCAGCAGGGCGGGCAGGTCCGAAAGCGGCAGGTCGCCGGCTGCATTCACCGCTCGATCCGGCGCCCCGCAGCCCTCCCGGATGGTCTCGCACAACGCCCGCTCTCCTGTCGAGCCCGTCAGAATCAGCCACCGATGGGCATCCTCCCGGAGGAGGGCCCGCGCCGTTTCGGCGAAGCGCTCGGCCGGCCAGCGCTTCTCCCGGATGGACGCCCCGGGGTGCATCCCGAGAAGGAAAGCGTCCGGAGGAACCTGACGCGCGCGGAGCCAGGCCGCCACGCGATCCCGCTGGGCCGCCTCCACCTGGAGCCGGGGGGTGAGATCCGTGACCGGGCACCCGAGATGCCGGAGCATGGTTTCGCAACGCACCAGGGCATGCTCCGGATTGGGGCCGTCGGAAAGCAGGTTCGGGTTCGCCACCATGAAGCGATAGATGGTGTTCCGCCCCGGCGTGCGAAAGATGATCCGGCTCCCGCCGAGATAGATCAGGGGGATGATATCCGGATCGTTGATATAGGGCACCAGGGCTAGCTCGCACCGCTCGGCCCGCAGGGCATTGAGGGTCTCGCGCCATCGCCGGTACTTCCCGTGGTAGGGGATCACCGCATCCAGCCGCGCATCAGCGCGGTACAGATCGGCGAAGTTCCGGTGGAAGAGACCGACGATGCGCGCCTGCGGGAAGCGGTCCCGCAGCGCGGCGAGGGCCGGCGTGAAGCAGACCGAATCCCCCAGGGCGGTCGTCACCGCCACCAGGATGCCGCCGATCCTATCGAGGTCCACCACCGCCAGATCCCGAACGGTGTGGATGCGTCCCAGGCGGTCGAGAGCCCAGAACGTCCGATACACAAGGGTGTCCAGGCCAGGGATCCTCATATGGTCTCTGTGACCATCTCGCCGGAGGGAATCCGCCCAAGCTCCACGTAGAATTCCCGGAAGACCTCGAAGACCTCCTCTGGAGAGAGCCGATCCATACCGATCCGTGGCGGGTCCTCACCCCGCCAGAGCGACCGGGGCAAAAGTACGACCCGATGGAGCCGCCCGTATCCATGGGGACCCACGCGGTGCGCGTTGTACGGGTGCAGCAGCGCCAGCGTCGGGACGCGCACCGCAAAGCCGAGGTGCATAATCCCGGTGTCGGTGGTGAGGAGGGCCCGGCAGCGTTCCAGGAGCGCGGCGGTCTCGGAGAGGCGGAGAGTGCCGGCGACACACCTGGCCCCAGGGCCCAAAGCTTGCTGAATGGCGACAGCCTTGGCCCGATCCTCTCGTCCCCCGGTGAGGATCAACCGCACCGGATAGTCTCGCAGAATGGCCCGGCCCACCTGCACGAACGACTCTGCCGGCCAGTCCCGGAAAGCCAGGCGGGGGCTGGCATGCACCTGCATCGCCACCAAGGATGCCCCATCCAGATTCCACGCCGTCAGGACCTCCTGAATCTGCCGCCGAGCGGCCGCGTTCACCTGAAACACCAGGCGGGGGTCCGCCGTCCCTGCCCCGAGCTCCTCCACGATGGCCAGCGTTTGTTCCGCCCCGTGCATTCGGTCCCACTCCGGCACGGGTACCGGCCGATTGATCAGGAAGGAAAACTGGGTGTTGGCCGGGCGGCCGACCAAGCTCTGCGCCCCCGATAGATAGGCCAGGGGCCAGATATCCGGATCGTTCGCCCGCAGGACGATGGCGACGTCCGGTCGAGCATGGCGGATGGCCCGCAGAGTGCGAAAAAACCCCAAAACGCCCTTCTTGTGCGGAACGAGTGCGTCTATGTGTGGATTGTCCGCCAGCACCTCTCGCCGCCGGTGGTGGACCACCGCCGTGATCCGGCAGGCCGGATAGGTTTCTTGCACTGCGCGAATCGCCGGAGTATCGGAGAGGGTGTCGCCAATGCCAGCGGTGCTGAAGATCACGATCGAATTGAGCGGGTGGGCGGCACCGTGTGGAAGGGGAAAGCGGCGGGCGATCACCGAGAATACTCCCCGCATGAGCCAGAGCACGATGTCGTTCCACAAATCAGCCGCAGATCGCATAGTTTCGTTCTTGCTGGCCCCCCCGAAGATGGACTTCCTCCCCGGCTCGGTGTCGGGTCCCCCTACGGCTCAGGTACCCGGGGGCCCAGCCTTGACTGGAAGATCTCCAGGTAGAGCGCCTCGAGTCGTCGCGCGTAGGCCTGGATGGACGCGCGGGCCTCCACCCAACGCCGCGCTGCCTCCGCCATCCTGGCCGCGCCGTTGCGATCGTTCCGACAGCGCATGATCGCCGCGGCCAGTTGGTCCGGGCGCTCCGGATCGATCAGGATGCCGGTGGTCCCATCCGAAACGACCTCGGGAACCCCGCCAACCCTGGTGGCCACCGCGGGCAGCCCGCTCGCCATGGCTTCCAACAGGACCAATGGCAAGCCTTCCCACAGTGACGGCAGGACAAACAGATCCATCGCCGCTAACAGCGCCGGCACATCCCGCCGCTCGCCGGCGAATGTGACGCGATCGGCCAAGCCGAGGTCCTTCGCCGCCTGCCGCAGTGGCCACTCCTGGCTCCCCCCGCCGACGAGGAGCAGCCTGGCCTCCGGGCACGCCGCCGCCAGCTCCTGCATGGCCTGGAGCAGCACAACATGCCCCTTCTGCGGCTCCAGCCTGCCCACCGTCCCCACCAAGTAGGCATCAGGAGGAATATCGAGTCTCCGCCGCACCTCAATCCTGTCGTGGGCGCCAAAGAGCCGCAGGTCAATGGCGTTTGGCAGGACCGTGATGAGGTCGGGGGCGATGTGGTCGTAACGCACCAGGTGATCCTTGACCGCCTCCGAGACCGCAATCACGCGATGCGTGACCTTGCTGAGGATCCGGTTGAAGACATGCTGCTTGACCCGTCGAATGCGGTACACGTTGTGAAAGCTCGCCACTACGCAGGGCACCCCAGCCAAGGTTGCCGCGATCCTCCCGTAGCGGCCCGCATGATAGAGGTGCGTGTGGACGATGTCCACCTCTCGCTGGCGCATGAGGCGGCACAGGCGGAGGATGATCCCCACGTCGAATCGCTTGTGCTGCATCCCCCCAAGAGGGATGACCTCGATCCCCGCCCGCTCCATCTCCTCGCCGATTGGCCCCTTCTCCGCGAGCGAGCAGACCAGCGGAGAGACGCAGCGCCGGTCTGCAGCCTTCAAAGCAGCCAGCAGTAAGGTCTCAGCACCCCCCACCGGCAGGGCGGCCATTACATGAAGAACCTTGAGTGCTCGCACGGTCGGCTGTTGGCGGCCGGTTCAGCATGCGGAGCGGGATAGGGGACCCGCTCGTCGCCTGTCGGCCGCCACCTCGACAGCTCTATTGGCTGGACGCGCACCGCTGGCTCAGGCGGAGACCCAGTCTGTGCCGCCCACCGTGAACACGAAGGAGAAACTGTCTCGAGGGGGAGCCAGCACGGTATGACCTCAGCCGCAGCCCTGCTTCCGAGGAGCATCCACCTGGGGAAGACATCCCATCCTTCAACTGCTCGTTCATGTCCGCCAAATGGACCTCGCCGAAGGTATTATCTGAAAAGGCAACCGCCTCGCGTTCAGATCCCCCCGCAAATCCAGCTGGGACGAGAAATCCAGATCCATCCCGAGGACGCTGGACAGCCTGTGGCCGCCGCAGCCTGGCACGTCGAGCCGCTCAACCAACACTGCCCGGGAGATTTTCTTCATCCGCTCTCCCATGCTGCCGAGCGAATGCTCCAAGCCGACCGCCTCGTGCCCTCTCTCCCCCGTCCGCTAGGCCCGGGCCCGATCCGGAGGGGCCTCCATCATCGCCTCCGCCGACACCTCCGAATCGCCTCACGCCACATGGCTGCACCCCGTTCCGCTGCCGTCCATCCAGGTGCGGAACCAGACCTCGAACACGAGCAGGGTCCACAGGCGCATGGCGTGATTCTCGCGACCCGCCTGGTGCGCCTCCCACAGGCCCCGCACCGCCTCGGGCCGAAAGAATTCCGACAGCCCTCGTGGCCTGAGGAGCAGCAGATCCTCGGCGTAGGTTCGGAGTGGCCCGCGCAGCCAGGCTCCCACGGGCACACTGAACCCTCGCTTTGGCCCGTGCAGGATCTCTGGCGGGAGGAGATCCTGCACCGCGTCCCGCAGCACCGCCTTACCGATCCCGCCGGCGACCTTGAGCCCGCTGGGGATGGTGGCCGCGTACTCCAACAGGACGTGGTCCAGGAACGGGGACCGAACTTCCAGCGAGTTCGCCATGCTGGCGATGTCCATCTTCGCGAGGAGGGTCTCGGGAAGATACAGGCCGTAGTCCAGGGCAAGCGCCGCGTCCAGGTCATCCAGGTCAGCCGGCAGGTCCTGCCACCGTCGCAGGATCTCCGCTTCCCACGCCACACCCACAGCCTGGCGGATCCCGTCGCGGTACAGAGAAGCCAGGCGATAACCCGGGAAGAACTCGGGGAAGAGGAGCGACTTCGCCGGCGGTGCCATCGCCTCCAGCCAGCGCCGGAACAGCCGCCCGCGGAGCCGCCCGCTCTCCAGCGACAGCGCGCCGCGCAGGGCCGGCTCAGCCAGCCTGCGTCGTGCCGCCGCCGGAATCCATCCGGTCAGGAGGTGCATCTGCGAGGGGAGGTAACGGGGATACCCGGCGAAGGCCTCGTCCCCGCCGTCGCCCGAGAGGACCACCTTGAGCGCCCGGCCGGCCATCCGCGTCACGCAGTAGGTCGGGACGGCCGACTTGTCGGCGAAGGGTTCGCCGTAGTGCCGGGCCAGGAGCGGCAGGACCTCGGCCACATCCAGCTTCACCACCGCCTCGTGGTGCTCGGCGCCGATCCTGGCTGCCATCCGCCGAGCCTCGGGGAGCTCGCTGTACCCCGTTTCCTCGAAGCCAACGGAGAACGTCTGCACCGGCCGGTCCAGGTGCCGCGCCACCAGCGCCGCCACCGCCGTCGAATCAATCCCCCCGCTCAGGAGGACACCCAGGGGGACGTCGCTTTCCAGGCGCAGCCGAACGCTTTCGTCCAGAAGGTCCCGGATGCGTTCCCGGATTTCCGGCGCCGGCGCCGCTGTCTTGGGGCCAAAGCGGAACGACCAGTATCTCTCTACTCGCGCCGCGCCCTTCTCCCACACCAGCGCGTGCGCCGGCGGCAGCTTGCGCACCCCCGTGTAAATGGTGCGGGGCGACGGGATGGACTGACAGCGGAGGTACGCATCCAGGGCCTCCGGGTCGATCTCCCGGCGCACCGACGGATCGGCCAGGAGCGCGCCCAACTCCGAGGCGAAGGCCAATCCCTCCGGCAGGCTCGCGTACACCAGCGGCTTCTTCCCCAGCCGGTCCCGCGCCAGGACGAGGCGCTCGCGGGGCGCGTCCCACAGGGCAATGGCGAACATGCCCCGGAGTTCCGCCAGGCAGCCGATCCCCAGGTCCTCGTACAGGTGCAGGATCACCTCGGTGTCGGAGCGGGTGGAGAGGACGTGCCCCGCCGCCAGGAGGCGCCTCCGCAGCTCGGGGAAATTGTAGATCTCCCCGTTGAAGACCACCCAGACCGACTTGTCCTCGTTGGTCATGGGTTGGCGCCCGCCCTGGAGATCGATGATGGCGAGGCGCCGGATCCCCAGACCCACCCCGTTCTCGACGTAGAACTGCTCGTCGTCTGGGCCGCGGTGGGCCAAGGCGGCCGTCATGCGCCGGAGCAGCGAGCCCTCCACGGGCCGCGTCCGGTCGGTATGAACCTTCCCGGCGATCCCGCACACGGTTCAGCCCCGCCCCGCTGCCGACGTCGGCGCCGACGCCAGCTCGCGATACAGCGCCTCGTAGCGATCCACCATCCCTTCCCAGGAGAACACCTCCGCCCGCTGCCAGGCAGCCCGCCCCATGACGGCCGCCCGCTCGCGGTCCTCCAGGAGGCGCAGGATGACCTTGGCCAGCCCCTCGGGATCCTCGGGTTCGACCAGGAGGCCGCTCACCTCGTCCTCCATCATCTCCACGTTCCCGCCGACCCGCGTGGCGACGATCGGCCGTCCGGCCGCCATGGCTTCGAGGTTGGCATTGGCGAAGGGCTCTCTCCGCGAGGACGACACGAACACCCGCGCGCGCGCCAGGAGCGCCGCCTTGGCCTCGCCGGTGACGACGCCGGGAAAGGCGACGCTGTCCCCGATCCCCAGCGAGGCGGCCTGGCGCACAAGCTGCGGCTCCTCCGGCCCCTCGCCCGCGATGGTGAGCCGCGCTGCAGGCAGACACTGCAAGACCAGAGCGAACGCCCGCAGCAGGACGTCGAAGCCCTTCTTCGCGGTCAGGCTTCCCATGGCCAGGACCGACGGCGCATCCGCCGGCGGGCCCGGTTCCCCGTCGAGCAGCCGCACGCCGTTGTGGATGATCCGGAGCCCCTCGGCCGGAACGCCGAGCGCGCGAAGCCGCTCGGCCAGCGACGCTCCCTGGGCGACCACCGCATCCGCCGCCAGGAGCGCCCCCCGCATCCGGGCGCGGAGGCGCGGATCGCGATCGATCCACTCCCCCGGCAGGATGTCGGCCCCGTGCGGCCGGATCACGAGCGGCGTACCGGTCACCCGCTTGTAGGCGGCCCCCACGTATCCCGCCGGGTAGGCCCCGTGGCAGTGGAGGACGTGGGGTCGCCGGCCCCACGTCTGGAGGAAAAGCTGCGCGAGCGTCTGGCGGGCGCCGAAGCGCTTCGAGGACGGCCGGGCGTACCGGCGCAGCCGATAGCGCGCCGCCACCCGGTTGTCCCTCCCGCGCACCCTGGGGGCCCACACCGTCACCTGGTGGCCTCGTTCCGTCAGCGACCCCGCCAGGGAATGGAGGAGCAGCTCCGCCCCGCCGACGGTCGGCAGGAAGCTGAACGTGTAGAACCCGAGTCGCACTGTTCTCTCAAATCTGAAACGTAAAACGTGAAACGTGACCGTGCTTACCTTTCACGCTTCACGCTTCACGTTTCACGTTTCACGTTTCACGATCCGCAGTTCAAACACCAGTTCCCGCGCCGGAAAGAGGAATGCGAAGAACTTCTCGTACTTGTTCGGGGAGATGCGGTAGATGAGCTGCGCCGGCCACGACCAGAAATACCCCGGGTGGAAGCGGATCTCCTTCCGGACGACCTCGATGCTACGGCCCGGTGGGAGATCCTTGCGCACCTGATCGAAGGAGCCCCGCGCCAGCCGCTGGCGATGGC
>Ga0209726_10007989_pt1 | contig 11577 bp, 9 predicted proteins | sample Subgrocontami54m_FD_187453 | JGI IMG/M metagenome (GOLD analysis project Ga0209726, IMG submission 187453) | Subsurface groundwater microbial communities from S. Glens Falls, New York, USA - GMW46 contaminated, 5.4 m (SPAdes) (version 3) | ecosystem: Environmental > Aquatic > Deep subsurface >... | reverse complement strand
GTCCTTCATCGTCTTCACCGGCGACGTGTGCCAGGACAGGAAGATGTTGGAGGCGTCGCTCATGTTGCCGACCCAGTTGAAACGGGCAAGGTCGAAACGGACCTTGTCGCTGCCGGCCACCTGCACGATCGGCAGCGTCTGCACGATGAGCAGCAATTCCGAGCCGTCCCTGGGCGCCACATTCGCCAAATAATTCGCCGCAGTCAGGCTCGATGCGCCCGGCATATTGACCACGACGACGGTCGGGCGTCCGGGAATGTGGCGGCCGATGTGACGGGCCAGGAGCCGGCCATAGATGTCATAGCCGCCGCCCGGCCCGGTGCCGACGATGAGTTTGAGGGTCTTGCCGGTGTAGAAGCCCTCCACCGGCTGCGCGATGGCGGCCGGCGCCGCGAGCACCGCAAAAAAAGCAATCGAAACCGACAGGCGCATTCGCATTCCAGCCCGAGGCCTGCGCCTACTTGCCATGCCGGCCGATGAAGTCGAGGACGGCGCGGTTGAACACGTCGGGCTGCTCCCAGTAAACAGAGTGGCCCGCTTCGGAGCCGATCACGATCTCGAGCCGGTCTCGCGGGTAGTCGAGGGCGAGCAGGTTCTCGATCCGCGGGGCGATTCGATCGGCTTCGTTGTGCGCGATGACGATGATCGACACTGTCGGCTCGATCGGCGCTCGTCTTCGGGGCTTCGCCAGGAGAGTCGCGCGCAGCGCCGCCAGCACGGGGTAACCCAGGTACACGTAGCCGAGCAGCACGAGCGAGAACCAGAAGACCAGGCGACTGCCTGGCCACCACGGCAGCGTCCCGATCGTTCCGATCACGTCCGCATGGGCCGTCGCACGGGGACGCAGCCCGGCAGCCGGAATCCCGTCAAGTGCCTTCGCGATGGCGTCGAGATCCGCGCCAGGATCGCTGCCGTCGGTCGCTGCGCGCGAGTACGGTCGAACGAGCGTCAGGCGGAAGTCACCCTCGCGCGGGATGGCGAGGTCGGCCTCTTGAATTGATCCCGGGTAGAAGTTGTCGGATGGGTATCGGCCCGCATTTCCGCCGACGATCACATTGCGACGGAAGACCGCCTCAGGGAAGTAATGCGTGAGGGTTTCGGTGCCTTCGCCTTTGCCCGAACCTGTGATGCCGTACTCGTTCCGCTGCGCGATGTTGTTCTGGAAGACGAATCCGGTGTGGGGCGCATGGTCGCCGCCAAACAGGATGCTGCCGGTCTGGAAGGCGGTGTTGTGATCGAACGTGACGTCGCTCGTCCCGTCGAGCAACTGAAACAGCCGCCCGTTGCCCCACGTTCCTCCCACATCGAGGAACACGTTGTTTCGCACCGTGATGCGGCGCGCCTGCTGGCTGGGGTGGATGTCGTCGCGCCCGAGCATATTGATGCCGGCGGCGACATGCCGGACGAGATTGTTCGAAAACGTGACGTCTTCGATCGTCGACCACGGGGCGCCGCCGTCCTGATTGCGGACCGTGAAGAGAATCGAGAAGCCGTTCTGAGCCTGCGGCCAGTTGTACTCGAACAGATTTCCGTCAACGAGCACGCGCTTCGCGTTCTTGAGCTCGAAGAGGTTCTTGACGGTCCACTCGATGCCCTCGAACGTGGGATGACCGGCCTTCCAGCGCAGCGGTTTCGCGAGATGGTTGTGGACGATCTCGATGTCCGCGGGCACGAGGTTGGGAATGGTGGGATCCGCCCCGCCGAACATGATGTTCTCGCCGGCTGCTTCGAGATAGTTGCCGGCAATCCTGATCGGCCCCGGACCGTTCCAGCCCGACACGGCCTGAGAGTCCGCGCCAACCTCCTTGAAATCGGACAGATACGAATCGACCACTGCGGCGTGACGTGCGTTCATCGCGATGCCGCGGCGTCCTCCCGTCTTGACGTCGCCGTGCACGTAACACCGATCCACGATCAGGTGATGCGGCACGGTGTCCGCGGAGGTCTCATCCGTCCCCAGCTGGACCATCGTGTTCACGAATGCGCCGGCCTTCGAAGTGATCTCGAGACCGACGAGTCGATAGTGATGCGCGCCCGGTTCCGCGAAGACGACATAGTGATCCGCGGACACCAGCTTCGGCATCTGCGCGCCGTCCGACGGCCGGACGTGATGTCCTGGCGTGGGTGGCGCGGCCGAAGAGGTGATCACGATCCAGCGGTCGCCCTCCTTCGCTTTCAGCCGGAACGGACCTTCGTACGTGGCCCGCGGATCAAGCTCGATGCGGTCCCCGCCCTTCGCCTCGTCGAGCGCTTTCTGCAAGTTACCGCCGGCTGGCACATGAATCGCGCGCCCGGCTGTGGCGAGCTCGGGGATATCGACCTTCGTCCGGGGAAGTTCTGCCGACGATGTCCGCAGGGGGGCCACGACGACTGCGGCCAGTCCCGAAGACGCCACGTACGGGACGTGCGTGCCCGTCAGCAGCAGCGCCATCCCCGCGATGACGAGGCCTTTCGCGAGCCTAACCATGGTTGGTGGATGCCGTCGTGGCGAGGAGCCGATCCGCAATACGCGAGTACGATGGTCCGAGCAGCGGCTTCACGATCGCTTTCGCGTTCCAGCCCGCCCACGCGGAGCAGCGTGCCCATGGAGCGGCGAGCACGAATCGCTTCGCCATGTCAGGGGCGTGACCGTGGCGAATCGTGAAGCGGCCGATGAGGGTGCAATCCTCGTGGGACGACACCCTTGTCGTCGGCTCCGATGTGAAGAGCACGCGCAGTCCGGCGGCGGCGGCGGTGTTCGCGACGGTCGGCGAAAAATAACCGCCCGGCACCGAGGCGACGGTCACGGCATGGCCAAGCAGGTCCTCGAGCACGGCCCGGCTGTCGGACCACTCGCGGCGCATTTCGACGGGGCTCAGCGAGCTGAATCGAGCCGGGTGGGTGGCGGAATGGCTTCCAATCACGTGTCCGCGCGCATCGAGCTCGCGGATCTGCTCCGCGGTCAGGAATCCACGCTGGCCGATGTAGTCGGTCGTGACGAAACAGTGGCCGCGCCACCCCAGCGCTTCGAGGCGATCCGCGGCCGCGGTGTAGTACGACGTGCCGCCATCGTCAAACGTGATCAATGACGGGGTCCGGGCTCCGGGGTTCGGGATGCGGGTGTCGCTGTATTCCGACGTGACCAGCTCGGCCGCCATGAGCGGCGCGTCCACGCCGGAATCGAACAGGCCGTCGAGCTGCGCTTCGAACGCGGGAATCGACAGCTTGTAGCGATCGGCGGCGTGCGATCGGAACCCGCTCGCGCTGGGATCCGACGCGTACACGTCATGAAAGAGCAGGGATACGATTTTCATGTCGACTCCGGCGCGCGTTCCATTTCCATCGCAGGTACGCCGTCAGCTGCGGCTGACCCCATACCGCTGATTCGCGGCCGTCGGTGTTGACCGGCTCGACGTGCACCCCGCGACAGATTGACGTGAGAACGGCACCAATGGCATCGAGGTTCTCGAATACGGCCCGGTATTGGATGACCGAATGCGATTCCGCGACCTCGTCAAAGTCGTATGTGCCGTGCAGAAAGACGGGCCCTGTGTCCACGCCGGGATCGACGCGCAGCAGCGTCATGCCGACGCGATCAAGATCGCGCCTCGCGAGTGCCCAGAAACAGCCGTGCGCGTTGCGGTACTCGGGACAGATCCCCGGATGCATCACGAACGTGCCCGCGCGAGGCACTTCGAAGATCGCGCGCTTCAGAATGACCTTGCAGCGCGCGATCGCGATGTCGGGCCGAAGGCGCTCGATGAATGTCCTCGACTCGTCCGAGTTCGGCGACGACACGACGATGCGCGGCACCGACTCGAGATCGGCGGGATAGCGCTGGCGCAGCCGCTGCAGCTCGGATACTTTCCAGGCTGCATCGCGGCGGGCGAGGCGGAGCCGTGCAAAGGCGCGAAATGCGATGACATCGACGAATCGCAGCCAGCCCACCCGACGGACTTCGCGCCTGGCCGCGCGCCAGAGCCGGTTCCGGGGGTCACGAATGATGATGAGACCAGCCAATCTCATTGTGCTCGCCAGCCACGACGCGAGCCCCTCGGTGTCGAGGCGATCCTGCTCGTGACAGATAAGCACCACCGTCGGCTTGTCGTCTTGCATATGCATGCTCCGCAACAACCTCTTCACAGCGTTCTTCGAACTGACGCGCAACCGTCGCCCAGGAGTAATTCGCTTCGACGAGTGCGCGGCCCGCGTCTCCAAGCGCCTGCCGCCGGGCCGGGTCGCGAAGCAGCCTGATCACCGACTGCGCGAAATCGTGGGGGGTGTCTGCCGCCAGGAAGTGGCGACCCGACTCGAGCGCGAGGCCTTCGGCGCCCACGGTGGTCGACACCACCGCTTTGCCCATGGCAAGCGCCTCGAAAATCTTGATCCGCGTGCCGCTGCCGGCTCGAAGCGGCACGACGTACACGCCCGCCGCGCCGATGGCGGGACGCACGTCATCGACCGTGCCCGTGACCTCGACGCCGGGGCGGCTGACCAGATCGCGAACACGCGCGCCCGGGTTGCGGCCGACGATGGTGAAAGACGTGCCAGGCACATCCGCCTGAATGCGCGGCAGCACGTGCTCGACGAAGTAGCAGACGGCGTCCTCGTTCGGATGCCAGTCCATCGAGCCGCTGAACACGAGCCGCGTGGGGATTTCGGTGAAGCCGCCGGGCTTGAAGTAAGCCGTGTCGACGCCGGTCGGGATGGCGGTCGCGCGGATGTCAGCTCCCAGCTCCAGCAGCCTCTCCTTGTCATCCTCTGACACGGCCACGGTGAGGTCGGCCTGCCGGCAGGCGTCAGCCTCGCGGGCACGGACCTTCCGCCATTCCATCTCGAACAGCACCCGCTTCCAGGGACTCGTCTCGATCTCCGCGAGACGTTTCCAGATGAGGTACTCGACGTTGTGTTCGAAGAGGACGACTGGGACCGGGCCATCCATCGGCACGTTCGGAGCCGCGAACAGGAAATCAGCGACGCACAGATCGACACCGCCGCCGGCGATCACGGACCGCACCTGGCGACGAACGTCGGCGACACGCCACTTCCAGAGATCGACCGGATATTGAGAGAACCAGGAGCCGACGACGGCCGCGGAGAACGCCGTGCTGCCGCGCTTGGGCACCGCGTAGGGCACCGAGATCACGCGTTCGCAATGCGCGAGTTGCCGGTCTAACCCGTCAGGGTCGTCGCCATGACCACGCGTGGTGATCACGGTGACCTGGTGGCGGCGGGCAAGCTGGGAAACCGTGTTGAGAGTGCGTACACGGCCGCCTGTCGTTGCCGGCCAAAGGCCACCCATCTTCACCCAGAGGATTCGCATACGGGTGATGGGTGATCAATATCAGTGCCGCTGCAAATTGCCGTATTGGAGAGAGATACGGGCACGAGTGGGTGTCGGCGCGCCACATTTGGACGGCTTGCGGCAGCGCCGTGGGAGGAAAGGGAAAAAACTTACCGACTGGACCTTAGACTAGCGTGCCGTTGCGACGATGGCGGGCGACAACCGACGCATCGTCTGCCGTACGCGCTGGGGCGCCACATCGGTGACAGTCGATCCATCGAGGAACCTGCGACACCACAACTCGAACGAGAGCATGGTCCACAGTTGAAGATCGAGCTCGCGCCCCCGCGCATTCAGCTCGAACAGGCGTTCAACCGTTTTCATGTCGAAGATCCCACGGTTGCGACAGGTGCCGGACAACAGGATGTCGCGTGAGAATCCGGCCAGCTCGCCTCGGAACCACCGAGCCAGCGGGACCGCAAACCCGTGCTTCTGACGGTCGATGATCGAGTCAGGAAGGATCCCGCGCATGGCCTTCTTGAAAATGTACTTCGTTGTCCCGTCCTTGAGCCGGAACCGGGCGGGGACGGTGGCCGCAAACTCGACCAGCTTGTGATCGAGCAGCGGCGGCCGGGCTTCGATCGAATGCGCCATCGTCATCCGATCGACCTTCGTCAAAATGTCGAGCGGGAGGTAGCGGTTGATGTCGTTGTACTGCGCGGCCGCAAGCCAATCGCCACCCGGCTCGCGCCAATCGGAAAGCGCGTCGGACCAGGGGTCGTGCGCCGCAATCTGCGCGCGAGCCTCCGGCTGGAACAGGCTCGTCATCTCGTCGGCGTGGAACATGGTCGAAGCGTCGAGATATCGCTTCCGCCCGTCGAGCGCGAGATGCCGCAGAAAGCGCCGCCCGCGCATGCCGTGCGGCATCAAGGCGCCGATCGCGCCGGCCGTCCTCCGGATCGCCGCGGGCACACGGTCGTACATTCGTTCGCGCCCCTCGACAACGTACTTGTCGTAACCGGCAAACAGCTCGTCGCCGCCGTCGCCGCTCAGCACGACTTTCACGTGCTCGGCCGCCAGCTTCGACACCATGTAGGTGGGAATCGCCGAGGTATCGCCGAATGGCTCGTCGAGATACCACGTGAGATCCTCGACGATCTGGACGACATCGGGACGAAGCACGAGATCGTAGTGGTCGGTGCCGAACTTCGCCGCCACCTGGCGTGCGTAGGGCAGCTCGTCATGGCTGGCTTCGGCAAAACCAATCGAGAACGTCTTCAGCTGTTGATCGTCGGGACGCGACATCATCGCGACGATGGCGCTTGAATCGAGTCCGCCGCTGAGAAATGCGCCGACCGGTACGTCGCTCACCTGGTGGAGCCTGACCGATTCCGCGAGGCGCTCGCGAAGCTGCTCGACGAGCTCGTCTTCCGTCGCATGCTCGTTGGGCTCGAAATCGACGTCCCAGTACCGCTCCACGCGAATGCTGCGGCCCTGGCTTGCCACCGCGATGCGCGCGGGTTCCAGCTTGGACACGCCTTTCACGATGCTGCGGGTCGAAGGCGTCGCCAGCGTCGTGAACAGATGACCGACCGACTCCCAGTCGAGCGTACGCTCGACGTTCTGAATCTGGAGGATTGGCTTCAGCTCCGACGAGAAGAGCAGTTCGCCGTCGCGTTCGCAGTAGTACAGCGGCTTGATGCCCAGGCGATCACGCGCGAGCAGAACCTGGCGCTTGCGCGTATCCCAGATGGCGAAGGCAAACATCCCACGGAGCCGATCCACACATCGCGGACCGAGATCCTCGTACAGGTGAACGATGGTTTCCGTGTCGCTGGCGGTGCGGAACACATGGCCGTGTTTCTCGAGGTCCCGTCGCAGCTCGCGATAGTTATAGATCTCGCCGTTGAACACGATCCAGACCGTGCCGTCCTCGCTGGAGATCGGCTGGAAGCCGTTGTCGAGGTCGATGATGCTCAGGCGGCGCATGCCGATGGCGACGCCGTCGCCGACGTACACGCCCTCATCGTCGGGGCCGCGATGCGCAATCACGCCGCACATGGCGCGGATCTCGTCCTCGCGAACCTGCCGTCCGTCCCAGCGAATGATGCCTGCAATGCCACACACGGGAATCTCTCCTTACCAGGGTGCCCGGCTGAAGCCGGACACTACCGATGATCGTCCGCAGCGCCCGCCTTGAGGCGAACGCGACGCATTACATCTGATCCGCCTGCAGCGCGACCGCCTCTCCCGGCGCTGATGGCAGGAAACGCGCGGTGATGTTCGAACCGTAGCTGAGAGCAAGATAAATCGCGGCGTATATCACCCCGCCGGCAACCAACCCCACGACGGGCGAGAGCGTTGTCTCGCGCGTGAGCCAGAGGACGGGAAGGGCGGCGATACCGGCGCGTGCGGCGATGCTGCCCAGTTGCGACCACGGCAGCGACTCGCTGAACGTCAGATGCAGGAGCCGTGCGATGCGCGCGACGCCGAGCATGTTGACGAGAGCGGTGCTCAGGAGCGTGACGAGCACGGCGCCACTCATGCCGAACATCGAGAGGAACCAGCCGATGAGGGCGGCCACCATCGCCAGGCGTATCAGGTTCATGATCAACAGGAAACGCGTCTGCGCAAAGACCCTCAGCACCGCGTTCACCGCGAAGATCGACGGAAGAATCGTCAGCGACCAGATCATGAAAATCGGCACGCTGGCGAGATAGGTGGTGGTGTAGAGCGTCACGATGAGCTCGCGTGCAACGACGAATAGAAACACGGATAACGGCACCATCAGGAACGCGAGCCGGCCGATCGTCTCGTGCCACAATGCCACCGCCGCACCGCCGTGGCTGGCTTCCTCGGCCATCTTCACCATCAGGACGTTGACCGTGGAGGTCATGATCATGTCCACCAGCGGGATCTGCAGGCAGCCGACGGCATAGATTGCAAACGTCGCGGTATCGAACCGCGAGGCGACGACGTACTGGTGGTAGTTGAGTTGCACCACCTCGATGCCCACGGCGAGCGCAAAGGGAAGCGCATAGGCCAGCTGCTCCCGCCAGAGCGTCACATCAGCGCGGAAGTCCCGACCGTACTCACGCCACAGAGCGGCCAGCAGCAGTACCAGCCGCAGCGCCGCAAATGCCGTTGCACCGATGAAGACAGCCCGAAGGCTGCCTAGCAGCAACGCCGGCGCGATGAAAAACAGCGTCCGGACAATGTCGGAGCATGCGTACGTGACCGCCGCCATGAGATGCTGCTTGCGCGACACCATGACAATCTCGAGCACGGTCGACATCAGCATGAACGTGAGGAACAGGCCGATGAGCACCATGTAATCGGCGAGTCCCGCATTGGTCAGGCGGACGGCGATCTGCGCTCGCCAGGCGTAGAGCAGCGCCAGAGACCCCACGCCGGCGAATGCCAGCGTGACGAGCGCGTTGAAGGCGTACCTGCCTGTGCGAGCCGGGCTGCGCGGGACGAAGTAGTAGAGGCTTTCAGCCATCCCGAGCTGCGCGAGCCCATATAGCGTTCCGTACACGAGGAAGAACTGCTTGTACGTGCCGAACGCGGCAGGCGCGAAGAGGCGCGCGAGCACGATCCCTATCGCAAACGACGCGACCAGGCCAATGACGCGACCAGTCACGAGGAGCGCCGCCGGACGCGTCAGGTCGGTCCTGGGCTTCGCGCTCACAGTTGATGCACCCTCTCGCACCGGCGGGCTGGGGGCCAGAGGTCGTGCGCCAGGCAGCTCAGGATGTCTGGCGTAAAGTCGCCGTCCGCGGTCACGGAAGAGCCTTCCCAAAGCAGCAGTCGCTCGATCGTCAGGGTGGGATGGCACGCCACGTCGTGTGGGCACGCCGTGTACGCGTACTGGTACTCGGCCCGCGCCACCGCGCCCACGATGTCGCTGGTGAACTGTCCGCCGGGATACGCGAAATGCTGGATTGTCTCGCCAAGCCGCCGTTCGAGCTCCCGTTTGGAACCCTCGAGCTCCTCGGCCACTGGCGCCGCCGCTCGCTCGAGAAGCGCCTCGCCCTCCTCCGCAAGCACGCCCCGAGCGACGTGATCGTCGCGGTCGCGCGCGGGCTCCTGGCCGACGAGAAGGAGCTCGAGCGCGAGCTGCCGGTCGAGGTCGTGCTCTTCTCCGAGGTCCTGAGCGTGCGCGAGGTCCTCGCGACGGAGATGCTCGAGGCGCTCGGCGTCTACACGTCGAAGTCGCTGTCGCTCTTCGAGACGGGCGAGGCCCTCGAGCGGGGCGACGAGCCCTCGCCGACCCGCTCGAGCGTGCTCGTTCGCCTCTCGCACGGCCACGTGCGCTTCGGCACCTTCGAGCGGCTCGCGACGCTCGGCCACTTGCGCGCGCTCGGCGAGCTGTGCGCGTTCGTGCGGGCACAGTACTTCCCCGAGATCGAGGACGGTCCGGCCGCGATCCCGCGCGTCTTCGCCGCGGTCTGCCGGAAAAGCGCCGCGCTCTGCGCGTCGTGGGCGGCCGCCGGCTTCGTCCACGGCGTCCTCAACACAGACAACCTGAACGTCACGGGGGAGAGCTTCGACTACGGCCCCTGGCGCTTCCTGCCGCACTTCGATCCGCTGTTCACGGCGGCGTACTTCGATCACTCGAAGCTCTACGCCGCGGGGCGCCAGCTCGAGGCGGTGCGCTGGAACCTCGAGCGCCTGGCCGAGGCCCTCGCGCCTGTCGCGGAGAAGCGCAGCCTCGATCGCGCGCTCGACGGGCTCGAGGCGAGCTACCTCGCCGAGCTCGCGCCCCGCGTGCTCTGGCGTCTCGGCGTCGCGCCCCGCGATCGCGTGTCGGATTCGCTGCTCGCCTCGCGCGCGTTCTGCTTCCTGCAGGGGAGCCGCCTGCCCTTCGAGCACCTGTTCTTCGACTGGTACGGCGGTGAGCTCAGCGCGCCGCGCGCGTTTGCGAGCCCGCACGCCGCGCTCTATGAGGGCGAGCGCTTCGCGGCCTTCCGTCGGGCGCTCGACGACCGTCCGCCCGCGCGCCCCGAGGCGCTGTCCAATCCGTACTTCCACGGCCCGGGGCCCACGACCATGCACGTCGACGAGGTCGAGCGCGTGTGGGCCGACATCGCCGAGCGCGACGACTGGCGCGCGTTCGACGCCAAGATCACCGAGGTGCGCGCGCTCGGAGAGCGCCTCGGCGCACCGGGGTGATCGGCGCGATCATGCCGGGGGCTCCCGGGGTTCGCGTATCCGGGGTGATCAGGCGCAGTTCCAGGCGCATCCGTTCGCGGGGCAGACCCTGGCGCAGCGCAACACGCTCCTCCGCGCGGGCGGGCCGATGTTCGGCCAGGCGCACGCGCCTCGCGATCTTCGCGGTCGAGCGCGCGGTCGTGGTGCGCGACCTCGTCATCGACAGCCCCACCTTCGAGGGCATCGATTTCGTGGGGCCGAGCGGCCTCGAGGCCGCGGTGCTCGACGGCGTGACGATCCGCGACCCGGGGACCGCAGGCCTGCGCTGACCGCGAGCGCGCGAGGCAGCGCCATGCTGAGCCGCGTGGTGGTCACCGGGGCGACCAAGGGCCTGCGAGACGAAGCGCCTGCCGGTTCGTTCACGCTCGGGCGCGGCGACGGCGACAGCGGCTGGTAGCGAGCCCGCGCCGGTGCCGCTGCTTACCGGAAACCGCGGCCACAACTCCGCAGGTGGCCGCGCCGGCGGCCCACGCCGAGGCGCAAGACGCGGAATTCACTGACCCAGGGTCGCGGCGGCGCATGGCACGGAGACTGCTGAGTCCCCGGGGCCAGGGAGGGTCGATGCTTCTGCTCCGGTGCACCTTCGCAAGAGCGGCCGAGCGCGTGCTTCTGCTCCTCGTCCTCGATGGCTCGCTGGCCGCGTGCGCGGGGCTCGAGGCCCGCATGGCCCGCATGACCCCGGCACGGCAGCCGCTCTCCGCCGCGCAACCGGTGCCGACCTGCGCGCCGAAGGACTGGACGGTGCCGGAGCGGCAGATGGCGCGCACGTTCGTGGCGCAGCACGCGGGTCACTCCGTGTTCTCGGTGTGCACCGACAAGGCGTCGTGGCGCCTGCGCGAGGAGACGAGCGCTCGCAAGCTGAACGTCGAGGTCTGGGTGCGCACGCAGCAGATCGATCGCTGCTTCGCGTTCCGCAGCACGTTCCACCTCGAGAACGCGGGTGCCGCGCCCGCGTGGACCGCGGACGCCCCCGGCACGCTCGAGATGGACTGCGCGACCAACCGGCCGCTCACGCACCCTTCCGCGCCGAAGACGCTGGTCAGCCAGGCGTCGCCCAAGAGCGCGCCCCCTCGCGGCGGCACCGCGGTCGGCCCCTCGAC
>Ga0209726_10007988_pt1 | contig 11577 bp, 8 predicted proteins | sample Subgrocontami54m_FD_187453 | JGI IMG/M metagenome (GOLD analysis project Ga0209726, IMG submission 187453) | Subsurface groundwater microbial communities from S. Glens Falls, New York, USA - GMW46 contaminated, 5.4 m (SPAdes) (version 3) | ecosystem: Environmental > Aquatic > Deep subsurface >... | reverse complement strand
CTGAATTATGTTGACGGGCCTCTTCTTCGCTGTTAAGTCTGAGCACCGAACCATCTTTAAGACGGACAACCGGCCCTTCTAAAGTATCACAGATGGTTACAGTTGCTCCTTTTCCTGGACGCTCTACTTTCAACTGAGTGCCGATAGCAATATATTTTTCTAACACCATCAGTGTAGCTGGATGCATTCCGGCAGCTGAAAATCCAGATACCCTGGTGCGACCATAACGAAGCCGTAAACCGCCGACAGCTAAAGGGTGAGTCAGGATCGGTCTTCCCGCGACCATGTCCATAATGAAAGTATTATTGGCCTTAACCACTTTTTTTGTATCTGCTGTTTTTTCTTTGTTTTCGGAAGCGGCATGCTGGGCGTGAATTTTTTCTTTTAACTGTAAGAATTCGCTCATGAAATCCCACTCTAATCCAAAATCTTTTCCCCATTTAGAAAGACGTTTCCAGATTTTTGGTGCTTTCTGGCAAAGTCCTTCGGCCATGACTAAAGCCATGCCTCCTCGAATAAAATTTGTCTCAATTCGCGGAATATCTTTGTAGTTTGATACTTCTATTTCCTCAGTTGGATCGCCATCAACTTCTACCGGAAGATGTGAAGCCATGAATTTAATTTCTTCATCAGATGGACGGTATTGTAGATTAGTGACTCTTTCATGATAATCCTGTATCTCAATAATGAAACGGTTTATTTCCCGTTCATCAGGATCATAAGGATGATATCCCATCTTAATTCTTACATAGTCGGCAAGAATGACGGAAGTAGATGCAGCCGTCCCTCCCGCTCCCCTGATTGGGCCGGCATATTGCAGCGCAAAGTATTCTTTTCCATCTCTTCTTTTTTTTATTTTCAAGCCGATGAATCCTTCCAGGGGAGCAGAAACTATTCCCAATGTGAGGTAAGCAAATCCAACCCTGATTCCAACTTCCATGGCTTCCAGCTTGTCTTTAAACTGGCAATGCTTTTCCTGAGCAACTTCTTCTGCAATCCTAAATCCAACCCGCCAATCAAGAAGACCATATTCTTTTTCTAATTCAGTGATACGTTCGGTCACTTTAGAATGAGTTATCTGTGGAGCTACCACTGAAATCAATCCTACCACTCTTTCCGCCATGTTTTTGGCTAACAGGACAGATACTTCCGATTCCGGATCCAGACCTTTCTTGCGTGCTGCTGTCGCTACTTCATAGGCTTGCTGGATACCTTGCCCAATTTTATCAAAATATTCTTGTATATGTGGAGATGCTTTCATATAACTCTCTTCTGCTCTTTTTCTTATTTTACTTAATTGCCTAGATTTTATTTTTTGACTTTAATTGTTTGATGATCATCCAAATTTCAAGATTTTAATTTCCCTAGTCTTGAGGTTTACGATAGGGACGCGAGCAGGTTCAGGTTGGTGGCCGAGTTTCTCTTGAAAAGTTGTCGTTCCCTGCCAGCAACTGCCTGATACAGTAGTGATCCCTTTATAGTTAGCAACGTTAGAATAATGGATGTGCCCGCTAATAAAAAAATCAGGTATTTTCTTAATGAGTAGTGGGTCTTCCTTGTGACCGGGAAAATAAGGAGTTGACTTAAATGATGGAGCTAAATGACGGCGCTTCAGTAAGAATTTTATGATTAGGTCAGCACGATGATAACCTCCATTATTTCTAATAGAATCAACATTAGCCACATAATAATCAAAACTGTAACCATGATACAAAAGCACATCAAACCCGGAAAACGTTTCCGTTTTACCGATATTTACAAGAGCAGGATTAGTGACTAAAGTGACATTAGGTATCTTAAACAAGCTAGGAGCAAATTTCTCATCGAAAGAAGATTGTGGTTCAGCTAAATGCACCGCATCATGGTTTCCTGGACAGATAATGATTTTTTTATCTGATGGTATTTTTTTTATAAGCTCAGAAAATTCTTCATATTGATGAATGATGTTGTGAACAGCTAATTCGTCCTGCTGGGATGGATAAATACCTATACCATCGACCAAATCTCCGGCGATAATGATATATTTCACTTTCTTGGCTATTTCTCTTTGGACGGGGTTGCCTGCTTCAGCATTGATCCAACGTAAAAATTTGTTGAATTCATCCTTCAAGAAAAGTTTTGATCCTACATGGATATCAGAAAGAAAGATAGCATATTCTTCTATCTCACTTTTCTTAAGTTGATTATTGGCGGGAACATCGGGCCAGGTGATCTCTTCTCCAAAAATTATCTTATCTCCTAAGGAGCCAGTTATACCTATCACTTCATCTAAGATTAAGTCTTTTGCTTTTTGGTAGAGCTCTTTTTTATTTTTAGAAAATATAACTTTTATCCTGCCAGTCAAATCTTCCACTGTCAAAATCATGTTTCCATTTTTTGTTTCACTGATATCTTCTATCAACGCAATAATAGAAACTGTTTCCTTTTCTTTCTTGCCTAAAAGTCTGCTGATAGGCATAGTGTTCTGAAGTTCCTGTCTTTGTCGTAAAATACTTTCTAAAAAACGATAACGGGAAGCAAATAAAAGAGTAAAATCCTTCACTTCATACTTGTGAGGTTCATTCTTGTAGGAGATGATTATCTGTACTTGAGATGGTGAGGAGATAGAAGAAATCAATTCTGGAGAGGAAGCCAGCACTTCTGGAGCTATTTCTGGATAAGCGGTGGCTTCAGAAAAAGTTGATTCTGAAGTGCCGTGCGAAGAATTAGTGCTAAAAATATCCTCTTCTCCATGAGCTAGAGCTATCTCTGATTCCAAACTGGTCAATTGTTGCTTTTGAGTGAAAGCGGGACTGCTTAATTGTAATTCTACTTGTTTAAAGTTTTGTAACTGAGCCTGATACAATTCATCATCGCGTTCTTTTTCAACCTGAACCCTATAAAAATCCATCTCATACCAATCAACTAAACTTTTTTGTTTGGTGACAATATCAACATAATCTGCATTTAAGACTAACAAATCTTTTTCTTGTTCTAATTTTCCGACTAAATTATCTGCTAAACTAAAATCTACTTTTTTATCTAGGATATCTTTGTTTACTAATATTCCTCTTTCAAACAAGATTTCTATTATTTTTTGTTGGTTTTCCATGTTTTTATATGGTGAATTGTGATTTAATCATCTAATTGCATTTAATGCATTTAATTATTATTCATGACTGTTTAAGCTAATTGCAATGATTTTTCTAATACTGATTTTAATTTTAAAACTAAGTTTTCGTCAACTGATAGAGATATATCCCTGGTTCTGCCATAACGTCCTTTGGATATGATTTTAGCATTGATGATTCCCAACATGTCCATCTCGGCGATAATATCAGAAACACGGCGTTGGGTTAGGGTATTCAACTTTGTCTGCTTACATAAATTCTTGTAAACATCATAGATCTCTCCAGTAAAAAAATTTTTCTTTTGCGGGCCTATTGACAAGATTGCATATAACACTGATTGAAATTGCTTAGGCTGATTAGTAGCAGCATCAATCACTTTGTCTGATTCTATTTTTTTTTCTGCTTCATCAAGATGACTTATTTCAACCAACAATGAACCACTTCGTTCAGCTAATTCTCCAGCAATCCTCAATAAATCAATGGCTCTGCGGGCATCTCCGTGATCCCTGGCAGAATACGCAGCACATTTCTCAATCACACCAGGTTGTAAAATACCTTCTTTAAAAGCTATTACTGCTCTTTTTCGCAGTATATCTTGGATCTGTAATGCATTATATGGTGAAAAAATGAGCTCTTCTTCCGATAAACTGCTTTTTATCCTTGGATCAAGATTTTCGGTAAAAACAAGATTGTTAGAGATTCCCACTAGACATATTTGAGATTTTTGTAATTCTACATTTATCCTAGTCAGATTGTATAAAATCTCATCTCCTATTTTCTTAGTAAGTTGATCTATTTCATCTAAAGCGAGAAGCACAATTTTTTTTTCACGATCCAGAAGCTTGTAGAATATATTATATACTTCATCGGTTGGAAGGCCAGTAGATGGGATTTCCTGGCCTAATTCTTTGATTAATTGTGCGATGAGGCGATATTCTGTATCAGCAACCCTTTTTAGCTTACAATTCAAGTAAATACATTTTAAAGGAATATTATTTTGGACCGCTACTTTATTCATAGAAACCATAATATGTTTGATAGAAATAGTCTTCCCCGTACCTGTTTTTCCATAAATAAACAAATTAGAGGGCTTTTCCATCCTAAGGACAGGAGCAAGGATGTTGGCTACCTCTTGCAGTTGTTCTTCTCTATATAATATGTCTTCTGGCATATATGAAGGCATTAAAGTTCTTTTATCTACAAAAATAGACTCTTTCTTCAAATAATTCTCAAAGAAATTTTTTATTTCAACCATATTTATTTACCCTGACCCCTTCATTTCTCATGGAAAATGAGTAATTTAAATTTATAATGATCTGATGTGACCGTTAATAAAGTATTTGGAAATGGATGATATAGCTTTATACTTAGATTTCCTATCACCTAGGTTGCTAGTGGAAATCAGTATAAATAACTATCTTTTGATTTATTTGACCAGATTAATTATTTATTAAATATCTGTTCTTATAATCTCCACTCTTCTTTTTGATTTATTTGTGTTTACTTGTTTATCTTAATAAATAATCAGTTAAATGTAATTACTTTGTTTTTGTTTTTTATTTTGATTAATATTATTCTCATCATAATTTTATTATTATTATCTTATTATTATTATCTATTATAAGCTTATTATTATTACTATCTTATATTATTATTTTCAATATAGAAAATAAATATATAATAAATATATAAATAATACAATATAAATAAGTTATAACAAAAAAAGAAAAGAAATGAACAAATGAGAAAAAAGAAGAAAAATTCATTAATTCAATAAAGATATATTTTAATTAACTTTATTGATGATGATAATATAATTACATTTAACAAGGAGACAGGATTATTTTAATAAAATACTAATCTTAAATAGTTTTAGAGGAAATGGTCTTTTAGTAACAATTATTCTTATTCTTCTTTATTTATCTCTTAAAACTTAAGAATACTCATGAACACTATCTTCTTTTTCTTGATTATTTAAATCTCCACTCGAAATCAAGGGGGGAGAGCACATTTTATGAATTAATAACAAACAGACCTTACATTCTTATAGGAATCTTTATATATTTTGTATTTTAATATAAACAGTTATGGTTCTGGAATATATCTTCAATCCGTTAGTTTTGAAGAAAAAACCATGGGAAATGTTTATAGTTGGTTTTATATATTCTATTATAGCTCTATTTCTATCTTATTTGGTTTTTAAAGAAGTATCCGGTCTTTTAACGGTGTTTTTGATTGTTATAGCTATTTTACCTACTATGTATATTACAGTTAAGAGTGAAGAAGAATTAGATTTAAAGTATGAAGGTGAGTGGAAATTATTACGGGAACATGCTAAAGTGATAACTTTCTTATTGTTCATGTTTTTAGGGATCACCGCGGCATTAATAGTTTCTTACGTATTTTTACCTCATAATATGGTTGAAAGCGTATTTGATTTACAACTTAAAGCAATAGTGAATGTAAATAATTATGTGCGTGGAAATATTGTAGGAGAGGGTATAACAGCACAAATCACCAAGACAGACGTTTTTGTCAAGATATTTTTAAATAATCTTAAAGTGCTTTTCTTTTGTCTTATTTTTTCTCTTCTTTACGGAACAGGAGCATTATTCATTTTAACTTGGAATGCTTCAGTGATTGCTGCCGCAGTAGGCAGTCTTATAAAAAATCAATTAGCAGATGCGGCTTCTTCAGTAGGTTTGGTTTATTTTTCCAATTATTTAGGTACAGTGATATTTAGTTTTTTCAAGTATATGTTACATGGAATTTTAGAGATAACAGCTTATTTTATCGTTGGACTAGCAGGAGGGATACTTTCCATGGCGTTAATCAAAAAAGATTTAAGCTATGATTCCATCATGACTGACGTTTTAGATTTAGTACTTATCAGCATTGGCTTCCTTTTGGTTGGAGGAATTGTAGAAGTGTATATCACTCCTTTATTGTTTTCGTAAAAGATTACAGAAGCCGTACTTTCCCAGGCATATTCTGGAAAATATCACCATTTTCCAGCATCTTCTCTATCAATTCTTCCGTCTTTTCTAATGGAGATTTTTCGATGATCTCTTCAATCATCACTCCATCACCTTTATCAAGCTGAATGATGAGTTTAGATAGTTTTTCAAAAGGAAGCAAAGGATTATTTTCTTCTATTTCTTCATTCACTATCTCAAAACTATCAGTATTTTGTTCAGTAGTTTTTTTCTGCAGAACGATTTCTTTTTGCTCTTTAATCGATTCTTTTTTAATTTCAATTTTTTTGTGTTCTATTTTTTGAGGAGCACTATTTTCTTCTTCACTTTTTCTTGTTTTATTTTTTTGTAGTTCTAAATAACGTATTTTAAGCCAGACCGGGTCAGTTTTTCTCATGACTTCAGGAAAAATGTATTTTTCCTGATTGTATATCCTTACTTTGCCGATTATTTGTACCACATCGCCGACTTCTAAGTTAATGGCAGCTTTGTTTTCTTCAAAAAGGCGTAAAATTATTTTTCCAGTCCCATCGTCTATAAGAATAGAAGTTATAGATCCCCGTAATTCTTTATGGACCAGCGTAGCTATGACATTGATCCGAAATATTTTCTTGTTTTCATGATTAATAAGATAATTTGGATTTTGTTCTTTTTCTTCAATGTATTCTCCCTCTTCCAATTCTCGGATGGATACTTTTTCTGCAGGAAAACGAAAGAATGTTTTATTTTCTGATTCCATTTTATTTTTTCATGACTATTTTTTTGACTTGATTTATTTATAATTAAGGATAATTATTATTATAATCATTATCATCAATAATTATTACAATCTCTGTATAAAACCTCTTTTTGGTTCAAATATGTCCCCGGATCTTCGTAATTTTTCAAGTGATTCTTCCACTTTTTCTGGTGTAATGTTTTTTTCTTTAGCCGCTTCAATAATATTTTCAACCGGAATTATTTTTGAATTGATTTGTTCTTCTAAAGCAGTGATTATTTCTTTCATGACTCCAAGGTTATTTCTTTGGGTAGCGGTTATTTTACTTCCCCCAAGACGGTCGATATCTATTTTTCCAGTCTCACTATCTTTGGCAGTTTCATTGAGACAGTGGCTTACTAATTCAATAGCCTTCTGAGCATCTTTTTTATTGACAGTTTTTCCCAATCTTATTTTTGCAGAAGCTTCTGATAATCTGATCAGCGCTTCCAGTTGTCTGGCAGTGATAGGGATGCTACGTATACCTCCTTCTTCTACGTTTCCAGAATTACGCATGGAAACATAATATGTTTTAATCTCTTCGATAGCAGCATCACTCATTTTAGGATTTACTTTCAGGCGCACATAAGAAAAATATTTTCGCATCAGTTCAGTAGGTATTTCTGCGACTGCCTTTGACGGATCCTTATGAAAATTCAAAATAAAAGAAGCAGTAGTCTCGTCTTTCTCTCGATTAGGCAGATCTTTGACCGGGAAAATTAGATCAAATCTGTTGATGAGAGTAGGAGGAAGATTGATTTGGTTGGCAATCAAGTCGTAGGGATCAAAACGGCCATGTTTAGGGTTTGCTGCGGCTAAGACGGTAGTTTCACATCGTAAGGTAGCTTGAATGTTGGCTTTTGCGATACTGACGGTTTGCTGCTCCAAAGCTTCGTGCAGGGCAGAGGTATCTTCTTTTCCCATCTTATCCAACTCATCAATAATGGCAAAACCGCGGTTAGCTAAAACTAACGTACCAGCTTCTAAAGACCATCCACCTAAAAATTCATCTTTTACCACGGCCGCAGTCAGTCCTGCGCCGGTCGCTCCTTTTCCACTGACAAAACGTGCCTTGGGTGCTATTTGAGAAATTCTTTTCAACAATTGTGATTTTCCTGATCCGGGATCTCCAATCAAGAGCATGTGCATATCCCCCCTGGTAGTCACACCATCAGGGCGGACTTTTCTACACCCTCCGGCTAACTGTAATATAATGGCTTCTTTGATTTTATCGTGGCCGTAAATGGAGGGAGCCAGACTATTTGCCAGCAGCTGTAATGGATCAGGAGATTTGGCTATTTTCAAGATTTCTTCCATGTCCTTTTCAGAAATGTTAAGACTGAGTGTATCATCATGAAGCGCTTCAGTGGAATTAGCTTCAACAATGAGTTCATATTTGATAGATTGCCCCCCGGTACGTAAAGTGATGGGAACTTCAGTAGCCCAGCCAACTAACTGTATCCGTGAACCTGGGCTGGTTTTTCGCTCAGTAAGTGGAGAAACAAGGTCATCCCGTAAAAAAACGTTAATTCTTTTAGGCTGCGCTCCGTCCAAGTCTTCTGCAGCCTCTTCGAGAATAAGTCCTTGGCCATCTACTAATTCTTTAGAGATCTCTTTAAATTTTCCTTTTCTTCCACATCCACAGCGAGTAGGTTCTTTATACTTTTGATCCAGCTGCAGGACAGTAAGGATGTTTCCGCAAGAAGGACATTCAAATTTAGATGCGCTGACATGCGGTCGCACGTCAGTTTTATTACGAACAATTCCATCGACCCATAGAAGTTTATTCAGATGCTTGCTCCTGATTTCGCTGATGAGAACTTTTTGTGATTCTGGAAGATTGATAAAACGGATGTTAAATTTGCTGACCTTCTTAGGTAAATCAAATTCTTTAATGGCAATTTCGCCCGCTTTAAGAAGTTCTTGAGGGTTTTCCAGCAATTCTTCTGCGATTTCGGTATTAAATTTAACCAGCTCAGAAAAATCAAGTTTGATATATGATTCACCTTTACGGACCGCTTCTAATAGCTGCGGATAGTAATTCTGTTCAATAAAGTCTCTGAATGTCTTGATTTGCTCGTCGACTTCCATAGCCACCCCCGAGAGCTTCCTCTCCATATAAAAGATTGATAAAAAAATAAAAGGTAAAGGTTATTTAAAGATTTATACTAACGGACAGAAATGATTGAATAGAGTAGTTCTGTCCGTTATATATGCAATTTTACGGCTTTTCCAATACTTTCTTAAGTCGCTCTATCAGCAGATCAGTGGCTTCGTTTACTTCTTTTTCTGTTTTTGTGCCAGTACAGACAATCTTACCATTACTAAAAAGCAAGAAAGTAGCGCTGGTTCCCTTGAGTTTATGCACCAATCCAGGAAACTGTTCTGGTTCATATTCAGTATTAGGCAGTTTTAAACCTAGTACGTTAAGGTTTAAGGCCATGCCGATGCTTCCGGAAGCAACAATGTTTTGAACAGTGATTATCGGTTTAATAGTGACATGGATATTTAATTTTTTAAGGCTCTTGATGATGCTTTGGATGCTTAACTCTACCTGTTCCATGGTTCTAGCGCCAGTGCAGACAATCTTTCCACTGGAGAAGATAAGAGCAGAGGTCTTAGGATCTTTAATACGCAATACTAATCCCGGAAACTGTTCGGGGTTATATTCGGTGTTGGGCAGGGTAGCAGCCATTTTTTCTAAAGGGATATCCTTTTCGAGACTGCTGGAAATAACGATATTTACAATGGTTATCTCTTTTTTAGAAGTGATTTTAGAAACTTTTTTTGCCATTTGCCATGCCCTCCAAATACTTATATCCCTTATAAATGAAGGGAGAGTATTTAAATATTCCCTTTATAAATACCCTTTTTTAGTTCCACCTGAAATCAAGGGGTTGCAGAGGAGAAGTTTTTTAAATGAATTTAAGCCAAATCAGGTTATGATGTATGATACGATATTGCTGCGCTATGGAGAGATTTTTCTTAAAGGCGCCAATAAAGGCATTTTTGAACGTAAACTAGTAGAAAATATAGCTAAAATGGCCAAAAACAGCGGCTTTCCTGGCGTAAAGGTAACTAACAGCCGAGGGAGACTGCTGATACCTTATTTTACAGGACATTCCACTCTGCGGCGAGTGTTTGGACTAGTATCCTATTCACCGGCAGTTCATGTGGAGAAAAATAGAGAAGAAATACAGGAGAAAGCAGTAGAATTGTTACGAGAAAGAACAGGAACCTTCAGGATAAGCACCAAGCGTTCTGACAAGTCCTTTCCAACTACTTCACCAGAATTCAATAGGGCGGTCGGTGAATATGTCGAGCAGAAGACGCCACTGCGGTTTTCCCAGACTTCTCCCGAAATAGTTTTAGAGATAGAAATAAACCAAGAAGGCGCATATTTGTTTTTTGAAACGATTATCTGTGGCGGAGGATTGCCTACTGGAGTAGAAGGAAAAGTCTTGTTATTGATTGAGGATGAATCAAGTTTGCTATCTGGATTATTGTTTATGAAGCGAGGTTGTAGTGTGTTTCCGGTTGCCTTTGAGGAGATGGATATTTCTTTATTGCAGGCATTTAGTCCGGCGGAATTGAAGCTGCAAGTGATTAAGGACTTTCATGAATTAGAAGGATTGGCGGTTAAGAAAGAAATCTCGATTCTTGTAACTGGGCAAGTTCTTGGTGATGATAAACATAAGACTAATTTGACAATAATGAAACCCTTGGTTGCCTATACTAAGAAGCAGATACAAGAGCAGTTGAAGTGGTATAGGAGTTTATGGTAGTGGTGATGTTTTTCTAACGAAATTTTATAAATAATGGGCTAAATTACGATTGTATGATAGAACCAATCGTATTAGATAATCTTGTTTTAGACGGCGAAGCAGTTTGTCATTCTGATGGAACGTATACTGATTCTCAACAAGGCTGGGAAACATATTTTTTTAGCATAGGAAAACGTCTTCCAACCGTGAAAGAATATGTTTCAGCTCTAAAACAATTAGATGAACGAAACGATTCTGCTCTACAAGGAATCATTCAAGATTTACGAGAAAGTATGTTATGCACGAGAACAAAAATTGATTATGAAACAAGTAATATTCCTGTAGGAAACGGCTATCTTGACCAACTCGTAAAAGATTCTGCATGGAAGAATGCGCTTGAAGATGAAGTGTTACAGTACGATATACATGAAGCAGTAAAAGTATTGCAGAAAGCAGGAGGAAAAATACAATACATCTGGACTCCATCAACGGAAGGAAGAAAATCGCACCCTGAAAGGGCGATCTGGCTCAATTTAAGTTCAGATCTGTTCGGTCTCTACTGTGACTATCTTTACTACGCCGGTCGTTCTCGCGGGGTGCGTGATAGCGCGAGCGTGAGCGAGCAGGAAGCGCCGAGAGGCGCAACGTCAGAAATAAAACTTCTTCAAGCACCAGCAAATATCCATTCTCAAAATCATTTAGAACAACCCATACAAACAATTTACAATCCGAATGAATTAGCATACGCTACTGGGCTACTTAATGGAAGTTCCAGAGGCACAGTCATGGATTGGAAAAGCAATAAAAAGTAATATTCAATTCCCCACCAGTTTCGAATAAATTGTTTCTGCTTCTTCTGCGGAATCCGCATTAATTAAAGCTCTTCCATCTTTGAATAAGATGATATTTTGAAAATGTAAAGAGGAATCTTCTTCAGTCACGATACCTACTTTTTCCCAGCGTTCTTTTAT
>Ga0209726_10007985_pt1 | contig 11582 bp, 10 predicted proteins | sample Subgrocontami54m_FD_187453 | JGI IMG/M metagenome (GOLD analysis project Ga0209726, IMG submission 187453) | Subsurface groundwater microbial communities from S. Glens Falls, New York, USA - GMW46 contaminated, 5.4 m (SPAdes) (version 3) | ecosystem: Environmental > Aquatic > Deep subsurface >... | reverse complement strand
CCGCTCACCGGATTCAAAGGCGGCCGCGCCGGCGGCGGTTTTCGCGGTGGCCAGGCGGTCTTCCATGAGCTGTGGCCGTGCGCCGACGGCTACGTGTCGTTCGCTCTGCGTGGCGGCCCGGCGCGCATTCCGGGGATCATCGCAATGATCGCGTACATGGACGAGAACGGCATGGCGCCCGAGTCGCTCAAGCGCGGGCGCGACTTCGCCGGATCCACGATCTCGGGGCGACCGAGGATCTTGGCCAGGCCCCAGTCGACGACCAGGACCTCGCCCCATTCGCCGACCAGGACGTTGTCGGGCTTGAGGTCGCGGTGCACGACGCCCAGGTGATGGGCGTACTCGAGGGCGTGGCACAGCTGGATCATGAGGCGGAGCTTGGCGACGAGCGACTGCGCGTCCTCGCGCATCGCCTTGGTGAGCTCGCGTCCGCGCACGCGTTTCATCGCGTAGTACAGATCGCCCTGCGGGGTGATCCCGATCTCGTAGACGGGGACGATGCCGGGGTGGGCGAGCTGGCTCGTGATACGCGCCTCGTTGCCGAAGCGCTGCTTGTCCTCGTTGCGACCATCGGGGAGGCGGAAGACCTTGAGGGCGACCTCGCGGCCGAGCTCGGTGTCCTCGGCCAGGTAAACGACGCCCATCCCGCCCTTGCCCAGCTGGCGCTTGAGCTGGTAGCGCCCCCAGCTCGCGTGCTCGAGGCCGGTGGCGGCAGCCTCACTGTCCTGCGGGGCGGCCGGATCGCGCTCGGTCGCGGGATGGGCTCCGGTCGCCGCGGCCGGCTCGTCTGGTTTGGCGTCACCACCGGGCCCCTCGGGCTCGATCAACAGCGTGGCGCGCTTGAACTCGGTGCCACCCAGCGCCTCGATCCAGCGCAGAGTCGGGCCCTCGGCGCCGACGCCATCGTGGATCGCGACGGTATCCCCCGTGTCGATGCGCTGCGTCGGTTCGCTCACGGTCACTCTCCCTGCCTCGGTCGTCTCGCGATCGACATGGTACGAGATGTCGCGTCGGCCGTTGGGGTGCGAGGCGCGTGTTTACGAGCGCGTTACACGCCACGCGGGCTCCCGAATCCCCGTTGGACTACGCAGGCGAGGGCCCGGTGCTCCCGACGGACGACTCGGGAGGCGACCCCGTCGGTGGCGCTGCATCACGGGGCGGTCATGGATGGCGAATGGGGTCGAGTAGCCTGAGCCGTCGATCTGGCGCACACCGTCTCGACACGAGGAGCCTCATGCGCTTAGCGATCGCCGTGCTGCTCACGATCCAGGGTGCTCCGTACACCCTCTTCGCCAGCGATCCGCTGTTGGAGAAGCTCGTGCGCCGCCTGAGGGACGGAAACGCCGAGGAGCAGCGAATCGCGGCCAACCAGCTGGGCGAGCTCGGCGCCCATGCGGTCGCCGCGGTCCCAGCACTCGTCCACGCGCTCGAGAGCCCGGAAGACGGGGTTCAGTTCGCCTCGGCGGTAGCCTTGGGCAAGATCGGTGCTCGAGCCGTGCCGGCACTCGTCGTGGCACTTCGCAACTCGAGGTGGTACGTCCGCCGGGCCGCGACCGAGGCGCTCGGACGTATGGGTGACGACGCGGCCGCGGCCGTGCCCAAGCTCGTGGCGATCCTGGCGGGTGACCCGAACGAGCTGGTACGAGGATGTGCGGCCTGGTCGCTGGGTCGGATCGCGACCACGGACCCGGCGGTGACGGCGCTCGTCGAGGCCCTGTTTGCGGACCCCGACGGGAACGTGCGCCGGTGGGCGACCGATGCGCTGCGAGCCATGCGCGTGCGAGAGGTTACCGGGTTGAGGAACATTCGCGACCGAGCGGCGTCGTACCGGCCCTCGCCCTGGCCCTACGAGACACCGACGAGCTCGTTCGGCGCCAAGCCGTGATGGAGCTATGGCGAGCGGGAGACGACGTCGTGGCGGCCATTCCGGCGTTGACCGAGGCGCTCGTCGACTCGGATGTCGAGGTCCAGGTCGGTGCGGCGGAGTTGCTCGGACGTTGCGGGGGCAAAGCGGCAGCGGCGGTCCCGACGCTGATCGGAATCCTAGCGGACCGCCATGCCCATGGGTTTGTGCGAATGACCGTGATCATGACCCTGGGTGAGATCGGCCCCGCGGCGACATCGGCCGCACCGGCGCTGATCGACACCCTCGGCGATTCATCCATGTGCACCGATGCGGTGAGGGCGCTCGTCGCGATCGGTGACACAGCGATGCCCGCGCTCGTCCGTGCTTTGCGGCACGGTCAGCCGACCATCCGGCTCGGGGCGGCGTACGTGCTCGGCTCGCTGGGCGACGCGTCGGTCGTGGCGAGTCTCGTCGAGATCCTCGAGGACCCGGACGAAGGTGTGCGACGTGCGGCGGCCGAAGCGCTGGTCTCGATTCGGAACCGGCTGACGAAGTAGGAGCGGCTGATTATGCGTATCCGCATAATGCTCGGGTGCATACACGCAAGTCGCCGCGATGTGCCGTCTTCGAGAGGTACGCGGCCGAGGAAAGCACGGGGTGCACGTCGGGATTGCGAGACGCCGGATCCTGGGGCGATCTGACCACTCGTTGCGGGTGCGAACCGCCCCCGTCGGGATTTCATCACAATCCCGACGGGCGCGCTGGTCGCACACCTGCCGGGGCGCACGTCAAGATTGTGAGGCGACGGCTCCGTGGGCGATGACGTTCGGATCGGGAGCGGGAGCGGGATCGGGAGCGGGAGCGGGAGCGGGAACCGCCATACGCGAGACGGATGGTCCCACGGCCCCGCCGAGCGCGGACCACCACGCTCGGCCACGACCACCCCCTCTTGCACCTGGCCGATTCTCGGGCGTCTCTGGCCGCATCCGCATTGCCCGCTCCCGATCCCGATCCCGCTCCCGCTCCCGGTCGTGTCACGACCCGCGTTAGCGCCATCGCCGAGGGCACGAAAGCCGAGCGACGCGTCCGGGCGAGCTCCTCACAATCTTGACGTGCACCCCACCTGCCGGGGCGACTTGGCGACAACTATCGTTCTCGGGTACAGTCGCAGGTAGCGCGATCGCGTGGCACCCGCGCACGTCTCGACGTTGGAACCTATGGGTATGCCGATCTCGACTCTCGATCGCAAGATTCGCCAGATGGTAAGGCGGATCATCGATGGGTTTGACCCCGATCGGATCATCTTGTTCGGATCGCAAGCCCGCGGCGATGCTGGTCCAGACAGCGACGTGGACCTGCTCGTCGTACTCCCCGTGCACGGCTCCACCCTCGAGAAGGCCATTCAAATCGGTGTGACCTTGAGCGATATCCGCGTCCCGAAAGATATCGTGGTCTCGACACCGGAGGAATTCCAGTGGCGACAGCACGTCGCGGGAACCATCGAGCGGCCGGCGGTGCGCGAAGGCGTGGTCCTGTATGCCAGACCTTGAGCCGACCCTTTGCGTTGTACGCGGTTGGGTCGAGAAGTCCGAGAACGACTTGATGAACGCCGCACACACGCTGAAGCTCGGCCCGAGCGGCCCGACCGATACGGCCTGCTTTCATGCCCAGCAATGCGTGGAGAAGTACCTCAAGGCGCTGCTCGTGCTCGATGGGACCGACTTCCCGAAGACCCACGACATTGGAGAGTTGGTCGCACTGGTGCGGCGAGGCTTCGATTCGGGCCTGTCATCCGAGGAGCAGAGGCGACTCACGATTTACGCAACCGTGACGCGATATCCGGGGAGTACGAGGCGATTACTCTCGCGGGAGCCCGTAAGGCCGTGGCATTGGCTCGGCGTGTGCGGAAGGCCGTCCGCAAGCACCTGCCGAGGCAAGTCCTGCGCAAACGTTGACGAGGGGCGGGTCGCCTGCAGCGTCCAAGGATCTCGTTGGCATTCGCTGAGTACCTGAGCGCGACCCCTACTCGTCGGTCACCTACACTGAAACCCCTACCTCCGGCCCCGACGCCCGCCAAGCCGGGCAGCCGCGGTGGACGAGACGCAGCGTCGCGGACCTCGGTCCGCGGTGGGACTGACTATGGCGTGGACCGCGAGGCACGGAACCCGAGGACGCCGTGCCTCATGCCTGGATCCCCCCGGCCCCGGGCCATCGGGCGGCAGTAGGACGCCCGAGAGTACCAGCAACCGCCGCGAACTACGAGAGCAGATGAGCCCGGTTCGGCGAGGTCCTCGCACCACTCCGTGACGTTGCCTGCGACATCGGCGACTCCGAACGGGGAGACATCGTCGGGAATCGACCCAACCGGCAACGTCAGGATGGGCATCTCCTTGGCCTTCCAATAGCCCTCGAAGAACGCCGCCTTCCAGTCGTCCTCGACCGTGCGTTTGAGCCACCAGCTGGCCGAGTTGCACTTCCGCCAATCGAACGCCTCGCCCCACGGGAATGTCCGGCCGCCCGTCCCGCGGGCGGCCTTCTCCCACTGCCACTCGGTGGGCAGCTTCATTTCTGCCCACACGCAGTAGGCCGTTGCGTCCCCGTGGTTGACGTTGACGACCGGATGGTCGTCGCCCGTGCCAGCGGGGCGATCCGGCATCGTCCGCGACGTAGCCTTGCAGAACGCCCCATACTGATGCCACGTGATCTCGTACTTGGCGATCCAGAAGGCATCGAGCGTGCGCGCCTCGTTCTTGTCGCCCGCCCTGAACGCCCCGGCAGGAACGTAGATCAATACCGACCCGTCCTTCGGGTTCGTCACCTCGAGAAATCCCTGCGCGTTCTTGCCGGACGAGGTCCATCCTCCCGGGACCATGCCTCCTGCGTTCCCCGTCTGGGTGCCCAGCTCGGCGGTGATCGCGGCGAGGACTCCCGCGTGAACTCCAGCAGCTTTCATCTGGTCGAGGAGGGCCATTGTGGGCTGGAACGAGAGACCGTGCTGCTTGATCTTGGCCAGCACCTCGGCCTCGCTGCAGACCTTCGACATCTGGACCAGGTCTTCGACTCTGAGGATGCCTGTCGGGCCGGCACCCACGGTCGTCCCCTCGAGCCTATCGATCGCCGACAGCACGCTGGCAGGGAGCCCGGCCTTGGTCAGCGCCGCGCGCGCGGTGTCGTCCCAGTCGAACGCGATCCCTTTCTCGCGCACCTCTTTCGCGAGCTGCTCCTCGCTCGCGACCTTGGCGATCGAGATGATGTCCTCGACGGAGAGCGTGCCCCTGGGCGGCTTCGGCTTGCCATCGCGCATGGCCGGGACGGCGGTGTCGGTGACACCGGCGGCGCGTAACGACCTGGCGGGGCGGAACCCGACGTTAGTGTGCCGGGTCGCCGGATCGTTCGAGTCCCGGTTCGCCGGGCGGCAGTTGGACGCTTGGTCGAGCCAGCTACCACCGCGGTTCACGCGGGCCGACGAGCCCGGCTCGAAGAGATCCTCGCACCACTCCCACACGTTGCCGGCGGAGTCGAGCAGACCGAACGGCGACACACCGCCGGGAATGGACCCGACCGTCATCGTCAGAGTGGGGTGCCCTCTGGGCTTCCAGTACCCCTCGAAAAACGTCGCGTCCCAGTCGTCCTCGACCTCGCGCTTCACCCACCAACTGGCCGAGTTGCACTTCCGCCAATCGAACGACTCGCCCCACGGGAATGTCCGGCCGTCCGTCCCGCGGGCGGCCTTCTCCCATTCCCACTCACCCGGCAGTTTCATATCCGCCCACGCGCAGTACGCCGTGGCGTCACGGTGGTCGACGTTGACCACGGGATGGTCGTCGCCGGTGCCGGCGGGGCGCTCGGGCATGCCGCGCCCGGTTGCAGTGCAGAACGCGAGGTACTGCCGCCACGTGATCTCGTGCTTGCCGATCCAGAAGCCGGGCAGCGTGCGCGCCTCGTTGTCATCGCCCGTCTTGAACTCGCCCGGGGGGACGTAGATCAATACCGAGCCGTCCTTCGGGTTGGTCACCTCCACGAAACCCTGGGCGTTCTTACCCTTCGAGGTCCATCCCGGTGGATTTACGGGGTCGTCGCCGAATGCAACGACGCTGATCGTGATTAGGGCCAACACGTGGACGCGCATTATGGCACTCCAGGGGGGCGCGCGAGCTGGCTCCAGCGGCAAGCACGCGTAGATGGTTCCTTCGTTCACCTCTGCTGCAGTGGCTGCCATTGCATGAGCTTCTGAACGCGACGGGAATGCTCCGTTCATCGATTCAGGCGAGCCCCCATTCACCACAGGCGGTTAGGCGGTTAGTTAGGGATCCGCAGGCAGGACCACTCCGCGCGCATTGCCAGTCGTGGTGAGCTCTAGCGACCCGGAGGCATAATGCAGCTTGGCCGATAGAAGGTAAGACCTGGAAATGTCGGGGCCGGGTCGCCCCATCGGAGAGTCACTGTCCAAGTGTCAATGGCCCGAACGGTCAGGGTTCGCATGACTGTCTGAACGGGAGTGGCCCACCACTTTACATCCCAACGGTCCATTACCGCATCGGCATCCCCCCTGCCATCCTGCCCAACACCTGGAAGCACGAGCCGGTGGTGTCCAGCATAGCGCCAGACAGCCCAGACTGAGATCCGCACACTTGCATTAGGGGCTTCGATCCGGCAGCGATATTTAATCGTGAGTGTGTCTCCGCTGGATTTCCGAGAGACTTCTTTGATCGGGAGTATTCTCTGCCACTTCAAGTAATCGTTATTTACCACTTTCCAGCGATAGCGCGCAAAGGGGCCCTGGATCATTGTCAGTGCGTTGCCTGACGCAGCGTCCGTGAGTTTTGGAAAATATGGCGGGACAATACCGAGCCTGGTAACTTCGGCGGCCATTTGCTCCGGGCTCATGATCCCAGGAATGTCCGAGTACGTACCAGCCACGATTGCATAGTCGGTGGGTTCTTGCGCATGCCCTTGTAAAATGGAGGTATCCTTGAATTTGCCTTCGCCGGCCCAAAGGTTGTCGCCATAGTGATCTTGGTGTGGAAAGGACGTTCCGGCGGCAATCTCGCCAATTCTCATGGGGTAGTCGATCCACTCGCCCGTCTTGATTGGCTCCTCGTCAAGGCCCAGAGGATCTATACTGTTAACGGGACTCAGCGGATAGCGATACGGTGCCAAATGTTCGGGCGACCTGATGTTCGGCGCAAGCAGAAGCGGATCCCGCTCCACAAACCTCCCATCCTCCGCCTGGTACAACCGCGTTGGCGACACATACCACACTTGCGACCCGCTTGCATGCCGGTACCACGCCTCGCCCTGGTACCAGAATTTCCCCGCCTTAGACGCGGGTTTGCAGCGTAGAGGCCCTGGGAGGGCCCTAGAGCGCGGTTTAGCGCTTGGGGTCAACTCCGAAGTCCTTAACGCGGTTTTCCGTTTCGGACGGGGTTCGGCGCGGGCGACCACTGGCGAAATTCTAGCCTCTCGCGGGGGCCAAAGTACGACGGTACGACTACGATTTTGGGGCTGTCCGACAACGCGAAGTCGGCAAAACCGGTCCAGCCAGCGCTAAGGCGGGCGGCGGGCAGCACTTAAGTGTGACCACCCGGGGTGGTCCAGGGCCGGTCCAGGCCGGTCAAATAGGCCTCGAGGCCGGTCCAGGTTGTCGTCGTACCTATGGGTCTGGGGCCCGGCCGAGGTCGTGCGACCGGAGTGGATCACAGGTGTCGGCGTGTGTCAAGGGCTTTCTGGCGAGGTTGAGCCGGTGGTGATCATGAACTGGTTAACGGGGCATGGCGTAGCCGAAGCGCGCGGCCGAGCGCCGCAGGCGGTCATGGAGCTCAGGGAGAGTCAGGGGGCGGTCGAACGCCGCGGCGGCCGGAATGGACGAGCCCGCTCGCTCGTACAAGGCGACCGCGGGCTCGCCAGCGTTCATCGACGACCCGTAGACGAGGCCCTCGATGTCCGGATAGGCCTCGTAGGCCGCGCAGGACCAGCGCTGTGCGCGCGGGCGTGGTCCGCTGCAGATCGCGGTGGATGCACCGGCGCGGGTGGGCCACGGACCGGCGAGGTCGAGCGCAGGGACATCGCGCACGAGGTCGAAGGCTACGATCCATGGCTCTCCCCGTCGCACGTCGATCGTGCGAGTCGCCTGGAAGAACTCGGCGATGCACGTCGGAAAGGACCGAGCTGCGTAGAGGATGCCGCGCTCCTGCAGGCGCGGCGGGGATAGATGGTGATCGAAGCGAGCGGTGAAGGGGCCGAAGAACCGAAACGCATTCCAGGCCGTCGGGTGCGAGCCGCCACGCTGGTAGATGCGCCACAGACGGGTTCCCGCGGCCACCATGCGGATCGCGGGGGCGATGGCCGCGAGGCGGTTCGGTGCTGGAGGCTCGGGGAACTTGGCCATACGGTCGCTCAGTCACGCCAGGTCGCGAGCGAGTTGGGCCGGGAGGCTTGGATCGCGTCCCGTCCGCAGCCAATTCAGCGGCGAGAGGGGCGTTTCGTCGTCTCCTTCGAGGTCGCTACAAGGGGTGACGAACCACCGCCAGACGGCCACGGGGTGCAGCTCGGTCGGTACGCTCTCAATGACCGGCTGAACCCCCGGAACGAGGCCGCCGGAGTCCGAGAAGTGATAGCGGGGCAACCGCCAGGCCCGACCTCGTTTGAGCCCCAGCAAGGATGGCGGCGAAGCCGTGAGCATCTGGCGAACGCGCCCTTCGGTGACCCCGAGATGGGCCGCGGCCTCCTGCGTGGAATAGCTGGTCTGGCGCAACTCGTTGAACTCGGATGCAGCGACCTCGACCGGGTCGGGCGCGTTGTCGGTCCCCAGCTCCCGGTCCACCTCTTCGAGCACGGCCCGCTCCGCACTGCTCAGGGCTGGATGCGCCGGGGCCGCCATCCGCGCAACGATCCCGTGCCGCACCCGCTCAATGATCAGAACCTCCCCGCGACGCAAGCATTCCAGGTGTCTCCTCAGCTCGTCAGCGAGGCGGCCGGCGCCCCTGCTGCGCTTGGGCAGTGAGGCCCGCTGAGATCCCGCGACGCTGACCCGTCCACTGCGGGGCGACAGCTTCTTGTCGCCTGCGCTGCGGAGCTCGGCTCCCCTCACTGTGCGGACCTTGGTGCGGGTCATCGGCGTCCCTTTCGTTAATCCTCGATAGCCACCGTTAGTATACGCTCCCGCGTCTGTCGGCAAGGCGTAGTCGACCATCACTCGTGGGCGTCCTCGGCCCGCGCCAAACCCGCCCCCGGGTGCGTGTCCTCGTAGACGCGCTGCAGCTGCTTGATCGCGACGCGCGTGTAGATCTGCGTCGACGAGATGTCGCTGTGGCCGAGCATCTGCTGGATGAAGCGCAGATCGGCGCCGTTCTCGAGCATCAGTGTGGCCATGGTGTGCCGGAACAGGTGACACGAGCCGCTCTTGCCGAGGTCGGCGTGCCGGACGTGCAGGCTCACCAGTCCGCTGAGGTGGTCGGGCGTCAGCGGGTGGCCGTCGTCGGTGAGGAACAGCCAGCCGTCGTCGCAGCCGACGACGAGCCTCGGCCGAACCTCGTTCACGTACTTCGCGATCCAGCGCAGCGCCCGCTCACCGATCGGGATGATGCGGTCCTTGCGGCCCTTGCCCTCGCGCACGAGCACGGTCTGGCGGTCATGGTCGACGTGGAACACCTTGATCGCGGTCAGCTCGGCGCGCCGCACACCCGTGGAGTAGAGGACCTCGAGAATCGCGCGGTCGCGGAGTCCCAGGGGCGTCGAGAGGTCCGGCTGCGCCAGCACGCGCTCGACCTCGGGGACTGACAGCACGGCCTTGGGGAGGCGCTGCTCCACCTTCGGAAGCTGCAGCTCGGCGGCCGGGTTGTGATCCACGTAGTGGTAGCGCGTCAGCCAGCGGAAGAACACGCGCAGCGGGATCAGCCGCGCCTTCTGGGCCCCGAACGAGAGCGGGTCGCCGTTGGCCTTGCGGTAGTGGAACAGGTGCCGTTGGTAGCGCTCGAGGATCGGGCGCGTGACCTCGCCCACCCGGCGAATGGCGCGGTCCGCGGCCCAGGCAACGAAGCGCGCCAGGTAGCGCTCGCGTTGCTCGACCGTTCCCTCGGATCGGGCCGCCGTGCGGAGCCACTCGAGGTGGTGCACGACCAGCGAGGACAGCGCGCTGGGATCGGCCGGGTCGCCGACGACGCGGCTTCCCACCTGGCGTCCCCGCCGGCGCGCCATCACTGGCCCTCCGCAGGCACGGCGAGTCCCGACGTCGTGAGAGCCGCCTCAGAGGCCGGCTCCACGAGCAGCCGATAGCGATGGCGCAGCCCGCCGCGATCGACCTCCACGTACTCGAGATCGCGCAGCCGGCGCAGGTGGATGGCGATCTGTCGGTAGCTCCAGCGCGTGTGCTCGATCACGTCGCGCCGCGTGAAGAGGCCCTCGGGCAGATCTCGGCTCCTGACCAGGTCGCGCAGCAGGCTGAGCAGTCTGCGCGTCTGCGGCGCCAACTCGTCGAGCGAGCGATCGAGGACGTGGCGCGCCAGCTTGTTGGCGAGCGCGATATCGGCCGCCGTGACCTCGATGTACTCGAGCGCCTCGCCCGCGTGGCGCGTGGTCTGCACCGGCCGCTGGTACTGGTGCAGGAGCGCGATCGCGCGGATGAGCGTCAGGTACTTGAGGTGGTCGCGCCGCGTCCGCGTCCGGTCGTCCACGAACGTCAGCTGCTCCGCGAACGGGTTCACGACCGCCAGCGGCCGGAGCAGGCGCTGGGCGTTGCGGTGGACCTGGCGGACTCGTCCGCGCTCGCGGCGCCGCATCAGCCCGGCGAGCGTCTGGCCGTGGCGCTGGTGACGGTGAATCGCCTGCGTCTGCGCGCGCTCCTCGTCCGTGGCGAGGACGAGGCAGCGATCGAGCAGCTCCTCGTCCAGGTCGGAGGCGGTCGTCGTGAGCAGGATCATCACGGGGCCGCGCACGCGGTACTCGAGCGTCCGGATCCGGCCGGAGGCCACGTCCTTGCCGGTGGTGGCGATCGACAGCTCGCCCTCCGACTGGAGCAGCTTGAGCGGGTAGCTGGCTCGCTCCGCGCCCTCCTCCTCGATGATGGCGAGGATCTTGTGCCGCAGGTCGTGCTCGCCGAGGTAGTACAGGCTCTGCGGGGTGATCGCGCTGAACTTGACCTGCTCATCCTCGGGCATGAGCTCGAGGACGCTGTTCATCAGGGCCGACTTGCCCGAGGCGCTCGACGACTGGATCACGACCGCGAGCGGCTGCTCGAGCTTGCGGCTGGTGGCCGCGATATATGCGACCAACAGGTTCGTCGACTCGCCGACGACGCCGCACGCGGCGAAGTCGCGGCCGATGCGCTCGATCAGTTGCGGATCGCGCAGGAGCTCGAGCGCGGCCTGCCGGTCCGGCTCGCTCATGGCCACGGGCTTCGACGCGGTGACCTCGAGCGCGGCCCGAATGCGCTCGTCCTGGAGTGCCTCGAGCCGCAGCAGTAGCTGACCCAGGTCGGCCTTGATGGCGTCTTGCTCGATGTGGAGCTCGCGCGCCGCCTGCTGGATGTACGCCGATCGCTGGCGCGCGGCGTACAGGTCGACCGTATCAACGTGGAAGGCGCCGCTCTCGACGGCCGACACCATCACGTTGACGCGCAGGGCACCGTACGACAGGTTGCTGGCCAGGCCGCGCACGCGGTAGCGGCGGCCACCGACTTCGTGGACCAGCTCGTGCGCGGGCGCGTCGGGGGTCGCGGCGTCCGGCGTCTGAGCAGGGA
>Ga0209726_10007980_pt1 | contig 11592 bp, 6 predicted proteins | sample Subgrocontami54m_FD_187453 | JGI IMG/M metagenome (GOLD analysis project Ga0209726, IMG submission 187453) | Subsurface groundwater microbial communities from S. Glens Falls, New York, USA - GMW46 contaminated, 5.4 m (SPAdes) (version 3) | ecosystem: Environmental > Aquatic > Deep subsurface >... | reverse complement strand
GGCTCCCTGCGTCGCCTTGTTCGAGAACGAGATCTGGATCGAGGTCGTTCCACTCTTGGGCTTTTCAAGGAATTTATCGTTGAACTTGATATCGCCATAGTCTCCCATCCAGCCAGAGGGGATGTAGTGATTATCCGGAGCCTTGGCATCGGTGTAGACCTTGAACATCTTGAAGGGTCCGGCCGTAGCTATTTCTCCGGCAGCTTGCGCCGATACCCAAACCGCGGTGCCGACAACGATTGTCGCCGCGAACATCATCAACTTACGCATCGAAGTGCCTCCCATTTAGTGAACCGCCTCATCAGCCTTACTTTATATCATCCCGTTAAAATGTGCAACTTCACTCGTATTTAATGTCGTCCAGATAGAACGTGCCGCCCTCAGGGTTCACATCGAGGTTGGTCGCCCAGCAGAAACCGCCCGAGATCGAGGAAAGGTCCTTGCCCTCGAGGTCGATCGTGAACTGCTGCCATTCGGTCGTGAGAACGACCGGACCGATACCGGCTGAGTCGGAGTCGGCATATTCGCCGGTGATGCCGCCCATCTTGAACTCCTCGATACGCTCTCCACCCTTCTCGCCGCGGGCCCAGAACGTCAGCTTCTTGGCGCCGGTCAGGTCATAACCGCCGGGACGGGTTCCCCAGTTGTTCGGGGGATTCTGCCAATAGATGCCGCTCCAACGGGCTCCCTGCGTCGCCTTGTTCGAGAACGAGATCTGGATCGAGGTCGTTCCACTCTTGGGCTTTTCAAGGAATTTATCGTTGAACTTGATATCGCCATAGTCCCCCATCCACCCTGAAGGAATGAAGTGATTGTCGGGCGATTTGGCGTCCGTGTACACCCTAAAAGGCAACCGCTGCGTTTTAGCGGCCGATGCGGCAGGAGCGGGGACGGCAACGGCCGTCGCAGTGTCCTGGGACTCGGCGGCGACAAGCGTTTCGCTTTGCACATCCATTTTTACTGCAGAAACCGGTTCGCTGTTCTTAGCGCAACCGGGTAGAACCGCCGAAAACAACCCCAAAAGAACCGCTACGAAAAGAGGCTTCATTGATTTCTCCAAATTATGTGTTTTGATTCCATGCTTTCTTGAAATAGTCATAGGACTTACGGAACTGCCTCATGAAAGGCGTATGGCTTCCGTCTCCCTGACTTGTCAAGCCGAGCCATTCCTCGTGCATCCAACCGTCAGGAAAATTGGCGGCAAAAATACCGACCGTCTCCTGGACGGCCGCATTGAACTTGGGCGGCACGCCGCTCTTCCACCATTCGTCCACGAATTCGAACTGCACACCGCCGAGCGCGGCGCCCGTACCGGGGTGACCGGCGCTGTTGTAAATAATATCCTCCCAATTTCCCTTCAAATATTTCATCTGCTCTTCTTCGGCGGTCTCTTTGTCACGGCCGAGCATATAAGCAGGGCAGCCGTATTCGGTGAAAACGACCGGTTTATCAAGATGCTTTTTGACGTCTCCCCAGAAGCTCCTGCCGAAACCGCTCGCGCCGCGGTAGACGTTGCAGCCGAAGACATCGATGTTGGAAGAATGCTTCTGGAGGATGTCGATCGTGACGACTTCGCCGTTGGAGAATCCGACGGGATGCGCGGGATCGAGTTCCTTGATCATCCCGGCGACTTCGTTCACGAAAGTGTAATGCGCGTCAGGCTGCTTCTTGGCATTGGAACCGAAGCCTTCTTTCATCGACGTGGGATCCGGATTGCCCACTTCGCCGTAGTTGGACTCATTGCCGAGCATCCACATGAGCACATACGGCTCGTCCTTGTGCTCTAGGATCATCTCGCGGACGCTTTCCTTCATGTTCTTCTTGTGCTCTTCGTTCGTGTAGTCGGTCCCTTGGTACCACTCCGCCTTGGAACCGGCCGCATACATGCCGAGCATGTCGCCGATGATCACACGGATGCCGTAATCCTTGTAGAGCTTCCGCAGAAGCTCCTTCGAGGCCGCGTGGTGGTAAAGACGGATCGTGTTCACGCCCATGTCTTTCATGAGCTCGAAATCACCGATGGCGGCTTCGTCCGAGTCCTGTTTGTTGTTCCCATTTCTGTCGACCCAGGAGTCGAAGGGGCCGTCAGCGAGACCGTTGCCGTTCGAATCTTCGGTCATCCAGCGGTTGTTGATGTCATAACCGTCGGCGTGCGGCGACTTGCCGACCGGTGTCGGCGCATACGCCACCGCCTTGATCATGTAAGGTTTCCCGTCGACGCGCATCTGCCAGTGGCCGTTCTCGAGCCTCACGATCTGGACGGCACCGGTGCCGATCGTCTGGACAACCTTGAGTTTCGAGACGTCGACGATCTTGGGTTTGAGCTCCGAGGGGTTCACCTTTACGATGCGGCCTGGGTTCACGATGAATTTGTCGTCGGTCAGGTCGAAGTTGAAACCGCCCTGGACGGTGACTTCGGCATCGACGATCTTGAGGCCAAGCTCCGGATGCGCGCGCAGAATGGAATCGATGCGGTCGAGCGCGAGACGGCCCATGTAGAGCGGCGTGCGGAAAAATGTCCAGCCGATCTGCTTGGGGAAATGCACGAGAATGGCCTGGTAAGCCTTGACCGCGTGCTCGTATTGTCCCAGTTTCTCAAGCGCCATCGCCGTGTAGAACTGCTGAACAGCCGGCGTGTCGTGGGAACTCGCCCACTTGTAAAATGTAAGCTGTTGATTCTCCATATTGACGTAGTCCCACTGCGTGCCGCCGAGCCTTCCCTTTTTCAGGAGGATCCGGTATGCCGGGTCCTTGTAAACGGAGTTGTTGGGATAAATGCCCTCGCCGACGGCGGCGGAGAGACCTTTGCGGTCGGTGAGCTTGTAGGAATACTTTTCGGTGCCCAGGCCTTCGAACGTGCCGTACTTCGTGTAATCGATAGGATTGGGTGCACCGGGGTCATACAGCTGGAACTCAAGCTCCATGCTCTCGCCGTGCGCGTTCATGATCGTGGTGCCGGTGGGCGTGACCGCCGGCTTTGGGTTAGCCGTTTCGGCGGCGAAAGAAGAAATCGTGGAAAACAAAAATGCGGCGAGCAGTAACGACGCGATACGGGTCTTCATTGGGGCCTCGCTTCTTTTTAACCTTTGACCGCTCCGGCGGTGATGCCCTTGATAATATGTTTCTGAAGCATGAGATAAATAACGAGAACGGGCAGCACCGTGATCACGATACCGGCCATGAGCAGCGGATACTGCGTGATATGCGCGCCCTGGAAGACCATCAGACCGCGTTGCAGCGGCATGAGCTCCTTGTTCGAAAGCACGAGCATCGCCAGAAGGTATTCGTTCCAGACGGCCAGGATGTTGAAGATCGCAAGCACTGCCAGCGCCGGACGCGCGAGCGGCAGCGCGATGTGCCAATACACGCGAAATCGGCCGCATCCGTCGATGCGCGCCGAGTCCTCAAGTTCCCCCGGAAGGTCGTCGAAAAATGTCTTGAGGAGAAAGATGCCGAGCGCGAGACCACCGTTGATCTGCGGGAGAATATAACCCAGGCGCGTGTCGACCAGGTGAAGCTTATTGAGCAGGACGTAGAGTGCAATGAACGAACCCGGGATCGGGATCATCATGGTCGAAATGAGGATGACGAAGAAAAAGTTGCGGCCCGGGAATTCCAGACGCGAGAACGCATACGCCGCCATCGAAGCGACCAGGAGCACGCCGATCACGACGGTCACTGTGTATAAAAGACTGTTCAGAAAATATTGGCTGAAGTCGGCCTTCACCCAGGCGAAATAGTAATTTTCCCAGTGCGGGACTTTCGGGAACAGGCTCAGGTCGTTGAACACCGTCTCCTGCGTTTTGAGCGACGAGGCGAACGCCCACCAAAGCGGAAACAAGCACGAAAGCGAAACAATGACCAGGAATGCGTGCGAGAACACGCTCACGGTCGTCCGTTTGACCTTCTCGTAATTGACTTCGCCGGAGGGCGCGATGCTCATGTTCAGACTTGCCTCATCATTTTAGAAACACGGATCTGGACCATCGATATGGCGAGCAGGATCAGGCCGAACACGACGCCCATGGCGCACGCATACCCGAATTTGGAATTGCCGATCATCGTCGACACAATACGCGTGATCGGCACTTCCGTGTGATAGCCGGGGCCGCCGCCCGTCGTGGCGATAATGATGTCGAAGATCTGCATCGTCCCGAGGATCGTGAGGATCGATACGAGAATGAACACGGGGATCATCAGCGGCGCCGTGATCGAGCGGAACACGACCCAGGCATTGGCGCCGTCGACGCGCGCGGCTTCATAGAGCTCGCGGGGAATGGACTGAAGGCCGGCGAGCAGGATGACGAAACCCCAGCCGAAGCCCTTCCACATATGGATGACCGCGACCGAGATCAAGGCGGTCTTGGAATCGGAGAGCCATGCACGGGCCAGGTCGCCCAGGCCGATGAACGTGAGAAAGTGGTTGAGCAGCCCGTAGCTGCCGTCGTAGATCCAATTCCAGATGAGACCGACGACGATACCGGAGAGCACCGGCGGCAGATAGAAGATCACACGATAAACGTTCCCGCCCTTGATCTCGCGATCGCAGATGAGCGCCAGAAAAAGTGCGAGCAGATTCTGGACCACGAGCGCCAGGAGCGTCACAAAAAAAGCGTTTCTCATCGAGAGCCAGAACACGGGATTATCGAACAGAAGATCCTTGAAATTCGCAAGACCGACGTAGTTCATCTCGGGCGAGATGCCGTCCCAGTTGGTGATGGACAACTGAAAAACTTTAGCAAATGGATAGAGGCTGAAGGTAAAAAATAGGAGCGCGGCGGGCAGAATAAAGATGTAATTTCCGACGACGTTCCGAATTTTCTGTGGATTCATGCGATCCTCCGCTCGCGCGGACGGCTCACTTTCTGGATTCTTTTTCCTTCGCCTTCTGGACTTCCGCAGCCACGGCCTCAGGCGTCTTTTCTCCGATCAGGATCGATTGGATGCCCTTGTCGAAAGCCTCCGAAACCACCGGGCTTTCGTGCACGGGATAGACGTTGGGATGTGTGGTATTTTCCATGTCGTCGGCGAACTGCGCCAAGACAGGCGGGATCTGCTTCAGACTGTTTTTATTTGACGGAAGATTGACCGTCTGCTCCGCAAGATAAGACTGCTGAGGCGCATCGGTCAGCCAGCGGAGGAACTTTACTGCCGCTTCCCGGCGAGTCGACTTGGCGTTGACGACAAATGAACTGCCGGCGCCGCCCCAGATGAGCATCGGGTTCGTGCTCGCGACCTTCGGGGGAAGCATCGCCCCGTAGTTGAGACCCGGGTTCATGCCTTTATATACATTGATGCACCAGGAGCCGTTGAACGCGTAGGCCGCGCGGCCGTTGGCGAACGTCTGCTCAGCGGTCTTGTTGACCATCGTCACGGTGCCGTCGACAAAAAGACCGTTCTCGGTCATCTCCTTAAAAAGCGAGAGCACACGCACCCAATCGGGATCCGTATAAGCAACCTTGCCGCGGTACGTGTCAAATACCTTGTCCTGGCCCATCAGGTTCATCGCGAAATTAGAGGCGAACGCATCTATCATCCAGATCTCGCCGAAGCCGCTGACAAAACCCGGGATTCCCTTCGTCTTGAGAATACGCCCGTGCTCCATAAATTCTTCCCAGGTCGCAGGCGGAACGTTGGGGTCAAGACCCGCCTTCTCGTAAAGCGACTTGTTATAAACCATCTGGATCGTCATGACGTCGAGCGGGATGCCGTAGACACCGGGTTTCACGTTGTATTCGTTGCCTTCCGTAAAACGATTGACGTTGAGCGCCTTCTCAAAGAGAACGCTCTCCCAGGTGCCGGTCGTCTTGCCGGGCTCATTGGCGACAAGATCCGGCGTGAGCTCGGAAACATAACCCGAATTGATGAAGCTCGCGAAGTCTCTCTTTTCGCCAAGGACGCCAAAAACATCCGGAAGCGTGTTGGTCTGCGCGGACGCCTTGACGCGTTGCGCGTATGCTTCGGAGGGCGCGTACAATTCAAACTTGACGGGAACGCCCGTTTCTTCCGTGTAGCGTTTGGCCAACGTATCAAACGCCTCTTCGCGATCAGACATCCAATGCCAAACCGTGATTGTGGGGTCGGTACTTTTTTGCGCGGTATCGGAACAGCCGGCGAGAGCGATCGAGATAAAAGACAGGAAGATTATAAATACTTTTAAAGATGTTTTGATGGGAGGCCTCGATTTTTCAACTAATTTGTAAAGTCACGAATGATGTATGTTAACAAACTCTTTACGAGGTGTCAACAGAAGTGGAGGGCTAGATCGTTTCATTCCAGGCCGCGCTCCGGAGGAGGTGAGGCGCATCCTTCCCGCCGGTTTTCTCAAAAGTCCCCTGCTTCCATTCCCACACTTCCAGGCGGTAAGAGTCGTACTCGAAATGAGACAAACCACCCTTACTGCCGCGGCCGGTGGCTACCTCAACCTTCCCGGGCGCTGTCCTCCGGGTAAAACCCTCATTTGAGCCTGTAAAACGTTTGATAAGCGTGAGCTCCTTTTCATCCATCCTGTAGATATCAAGAAACTGTGTGAACCCGTTCCCCCAAGTGAGGTTGTACCGCAGCCACAGCTCGGAGACCCCATCGCCGTCCAGATCCTCGAAATAAGGCTCCCAGACATACTGCAGGGCATGAGAGGCGGAATTAAGCTCGACAGGCCTAAAAGGTACGGGACGGCTCCCGTCGGCATAGAGTCCCGCGATCAGCGTGGCGCGGCGGCCTTTCGCGGCAGAGCCGAGTACCAAAAAAAGGCGCTTTGAACCGGCCTGTGTGTCGTCCGTCGTAAACCAGGCCTCTATCTTTGGATATGCAGTGACGACGGCGAAATGTTTGCCTTCGCGCACGCTGCGAACTTCCACAGAGCCGTGCTTCTGGCGTACACGGTCCTCGGACACTCCCCAAAGCGGCAGCATGGCCTTCTCGAACCAATCGATAAAACCCGGATCATACGCGGAGGATAAAAACGCGGCGGGCGTGAGCGGGTGCGCAGCGTAAAGACGGTCGATGTCCTTAATTCCCTTCGCCGATGCCGGGTCCATCGAGGCAAGCCCCAAATATCGCGCGATGTAAAAGTCGGCGTGCCGGCTGTCTCCGATGGCGAGCGCGGCGGCGGCCTTCTTATATAGAGAGTCGAGATCAGCGGCAAGTGCGGGGGCAGCCAAACAAGCGGCGAGCGCCGCAAAGAAAAAGAGCGCTCGAGAGAAGGATCTCATTTCAGCCGATCAGGATCAATAGACGTAAATATAAAGCGCCTTCTTTGTAGCGGGGTCATAGCGCAGATCGATGGCATTGCCGGCTTCCACAACAGCCTGGCTGCCGTCCACTTTGGTGCCGGCATCAAAATGGATCACAAGACCCTTGTCCTTGTTGACTGTATAGAGCTTCATCGTGATCGTTTTTTCGTCTTGATCGACAGCCATCACTTCCCCTGAAACGAATTCTCCGCTGGTCACAGGCGCAGCGGGCTCAGCGATCCTAGCCTTCGCAGCGGCCTCGTTGCCCGGCGCCGGCGCTCCGGGCGCCTTCGCGTAAGACGCGATCAAGACTTCAGCCTCTTTCGGCAATGCCGGCAAGCCGCTCTTTTTGGCCTCCGCAGACTCGGCAGCCTTTCTCGCCTTTTCGGCATCTTCAAACGCCTTTTTGGCGGATTCGATCTTCTTTTGGACTTCGGGCGCTTCGGCGAGGTAGGGCCTCAACGTATCCCACGCCTGGGCGGCTTCCTCGTAACGCCGCGCATCGAAAAGTTCGCGTCCTTTGCGGTAGGCGGATTCGATCCATTCTTTCCGGCGGGTGATGATCTTTTCCGCTTCCTGAGCATTCGTACGCGCCGTGATGGTCTCGGCGGTCAGCTTTCGGCTGGCTTCGTCGAAAAATTTCGTCATCTCCTGAATGTACGGAACGTCGCCTGATTTTTCCTTGGCGGAAAGTTCGCCGACCGTCCCTTGCGACGCCAGGAGCGCCTGATAATTCGTTTTGAGCGACTCGATGAGCTGGCGGACACGCGAATCGCCTTCGAGGTACGGGAGCAGACGGTCCCACTGCGCGAGCGCCTCTTCGAAACGGCCCTGCTCATAGAGGATCTTGCCCTTATTGAACGTCGTCATGCTCCACTCTTTGCGTTCAGCCATGGCCGTCTCGATATCGGCGCCCTTCTTCTGATTCCCGGCGGCCTCAGCCTTGAGCTTCTGATCGGCGTCATCGAGCAGCTTCATGATCTGATCGGAATAAGTAAGTTTGAGGCCTTTGTACTCGTTGGCGACGGCCTCGACCGCGGCCTTCTTGGCTTCCAGCATGTCCGCATCGCTCTGTTTGACGGATTCAACAAGTTCGGGAATACCCGATTTTTCGCCGGCATACGGCGCGAGCTTGATCCACTCGGCGGCGGCGGCGCGGTATTCGCCCTGGTCATAAGACACCTTGCCGCGCTGAAACGTCTCGGCGACCCATGCCTGGCGGTCCTGGGCCGTCTGCTCGGCTTTTGTTTTTTGCGCTTGGGCGTCGAACGCCTGAGCCTTGAGCGCCCCGTCCGCTTCCTGGAGCAACGCCGGAAGTTCTTCGGGGATACGGATCTTCGCCGTCTGTCCGGCGAGAGCTGCTTGAGTCTGCCGTCTGGCTTCGAGTGCTTTAGCGCGATTCTCAGAGACCGAAGTGATCAGTTTTTGAATATCCTCGGATTGCTGCACTTCGGGAAGGATCGACGCCCAAACCGCGAGAGCCTCTTCGTACTGCTCGTTTTGGTAGAGCGCTTTGCCTTTTTGAAATGCCTGGTCGACACGGGCTTTCCGCTCACCGACCGTCTCTTTAGCCTCGTCCTGCTTTAGCTTAGCCTGGAGCATGTCTGTCGCGAGACGTTCGTTGCCTTCGTTCAAAAGTTTGTCCAGCTCAGCCGGCGCGGCAAACTTCTGCGTCTTCAGAGCCTCAGCCTCGTCCGCAGCGCGGCGGGCGGCGAGAGCGTCCTCATAAGCCTTGGAGAGCGCCTGTATTTCGCGCCCGGCTTCACCGGCGTCCTCGAGATAAGGAAGGATCGCGTTCCACTCCTTGGTCGCCGCGCCGTAATCTCCCGCGGCGTAGGCCGCCTTTCCTTTGGCAAAAGTTGCGTCGATCCATGCCTGGCGCTCTTTGAGGATCTGTTCGGCCTTACTCTTCTGCGTTCCGGACGCAACGGTGTCTTCCTTCAACTGGCGGCTCGCCAATGAGAGCAGCGTGACGATATCTTCGGGGGCCTGAAACTTCTTGTCCTGCTTCGCGACGGCCTCTTGAAGGGCGCGGCGGGTATTCTCTGCTTCTTCGCGGCTCGAGGTCAGCTGCCGGAGAGCGGCCTCTATGGCGTCGCCATTCTCAAGAGAAGGAACGAGCGTGCTCCATAAAGCGACGGCGTCTTTATACTTGCCGGCGTCGTAGAGGTTCTTGCCGTCCTGAAATGTGAACGTGACCCACAAGCGCTTGTCTTCGATCGCCTTCTCGGCCATGGCTTTATCGGCGATCGAAACCTTAGTGGCGGCCTTCGACGCCTGAGTCGCCTGCTCGAGATATGCCGCGAGAACTTCGGGCTCCTTGAACTTCGCGTCCCGGCGGGCGGCGGCTTCGTCCGCGATCTTCGTCGCAGCGATCAACTGATCGAGCGCGGCGCGGGAGCGATCGATCGACTGCCGGATACGCGTTTCATTTTCTAGGTAAGGAGCGATCGCGTTCCACTGCTGGAACGCCTCCGCGAATCGGGCCGTATCGTAGGCGGCCTTTCCTTTTTCGAACGTGGCCTGGATCCACGCCTGGCGTTCAGTGATGGCCGCCTCCGCCTGACCATTTCGCCTTTGAGCATCCGCCGTCTGGGAAGCGAATTTCAGGTCTGCAGACTCCAGAAGCTTCTGCATTTCATCGGCAAAGGGCATTTTGGTGCGACTAAACTCTTTTTCCGTGAACGCGGCAGCGGCGCGCTGCGCAGACAAGAGCTCTTTGTAACGCGTGCGAAGGGCTGCGACGGCCGCCTTGAGTTTGGGCTCGTCCTCGAGCGCGGGACCAAGCTTGTCCCATTCGGCGAGCGCCTCTTCGATCTTTCCAGATCCGAAGAGCGCCTTGCCGTTCTGAAACGTCGCATTGAGCGCGGCCTGGCGATCCGCGAGAACCTTCTCGAGACGGGCACGCTCGGAGGCGGCGGCTGCAATGTCTGATTTTATTTTTTGGTCAATGCCGGACAAAAGTGTTTCGAGACCCTGGGGAACGCTGAGTTTGGCGGCGGCGCGCTCCGCCGCAGCGTCCGCAGCGGCCTTGGCCGCACGGGTATCAACAATTTCTTTTTCTATTGCGGCGAGCGCGGGCTGCAACTGTGCCTGCTCATTGACATAAGGCAGCATTCCTTTCCACGAAGCGAGCGCCGCGGGTAGATCTCCCGAGGCATACAACGCTTTCCCCTTTTCGAACGCCGCCGCAAACGCCGCCTCACGTTCGGACGAAGCCATCTCGGCGGCCTTCTTGTGCTCAAGCGCAGACTGAGTCGCCGCGGCAAGCTTGGAACGGATATCGGCGATATATTTGGGCAACTCTCCGGGAAGCTCAAGCTTGACGCTCTGCTGAGCGCTAGCCTCGTCGGCAGAGACTTGAGCCTTCTGCGCCGCCGACCACTGCGCGATGGCGGAATCCAAGCTCACGCCCAGCGCAGTCGCCCCTTCGACTTCGGGAAGCAGCTTCTTCCATGTCTTGAGAGCGCCCTCGTATTGACCTTTTTCGCTCAGCTGACGACCCTCTTCGAAAATGGACGACACGGCAGCGCGGCGAGCAGCGAGCGCCGCGGAGGCAGCATTCTTGCGTGCTTCAGCCGCTTTAATATCCGCCTCGATGTGTTCTGAGGCTTTAGACACGAGCACCGACAGCCCCTGGGGGACAGGTAGTTTTTCAGTTTGACGCGCAGCGGCTTCATCGGCGGAACGGCGAGCCTCGGCAAGATGGCCTTCTGCGGCGATCAACGCGTCAAGAGAGGGTTTAAGCTTGTCACCCTCTTCGAGATACGGCAACATTTTAGTCCACGTTTCGGACGCTTCCGTAAAACGCCCGGCTTCGAAAGACTGGCGGCCGGCGGCCAGCGTTTTTTCAACGAAGTCGCGGCGCTGAGCGGCTGAATTCTCGGACGCCGTCCGTGAAGCCAAAGCCGCCTGAATGTCTTTTTCAAGCTTGTCCCGGCCTTGCGCAAGACGCTCCGCGAGGGTCTGCGGAGTCTTGAGTTTGGCGCCACTCATCGCGGAAGCATTCTTTGCGGCGTTCTGCGCGGCCGCCAATTCAGATTCCGCAGCGACCAGCGCGTCCAACGAAGACTTGACCGCCTCTCCACCCTCTAAATAAGGGACCAGTTTGGACCAGGCGGCGGCGGCTTCGATGAAATTACCTCCGTCATACGCGCGGCGGCCGGCTTCCCAATTGGATTTCACGAACGCATCGCGCTCCGAGACAGTCTTCTGGGCGGCGGCCTGAGCGGCGAGCGCTGCTTCGGTTTCCCTCTGGAGTTTCTCGCTGGCTTGGGCGGCGAGAGCGGTAAGCTCTGCAGGAGTTTTCACTTTTGCATCCTTACGGGCGATCGCGGCGGAAGAGGCTTGATGAGCCTGA
>Ga0209726_10007978_pt1 | contig 11594 bp, 9 predicted proteins | sample Subgrocontami54m_FD_187453 | JGI IMG/M metagenome (GOLD analysis project Ga0209726, IMG submission 187453) | Subsurface groundwater microbial communities from S. Glens Falls, New York, USA - GMW46 contaminated, 5.4 m (SPAdes) (version 3) | ecosystem: Environmental > Aquatic > Deep subsurface >... | reverse complement strand
CGACAGAATAGTTGAGCTTCCTATGGGGGTTTTTGTAATAGCGGTTGCAACTGCTGTGCTTCCTTCAATGTCTGAATATGCCGTAAAAGAAGACTGGTTGGGTTTTAAGGAGTCATTATCCTTTGCAATAAGGCTTGTAACATTTATTACAGTCCCTGCTACTGTGGGTCTTATAGCGCTTGGCGGGCCGATTGTCAGCATGCTTTTTCAAAGGGGCGAGTTCAGCCATGAAGCAACCAAAGGGACTGTTTATGCCCTCTGGTTTTTTTCCGTTGGTCTTGTTGCATTCGGCGGGCGAAGGATTCTTTTATCAGCGTTTTACTCGCTTAAGGACACCTTAACCCCTGTTCTGGTTGGCGGCGTGGCAGTGGCTGCGAATATAATATTCTGCTTTTTGCTTATTGGCCCTTTGCAACATGGTGGTTTGGCTCTGGCAACATCGCTTTCTGCAATAATAAACCTGTTTTTACTTTTTTTTATACTGCGGAAAAGACTGGGCGGGATTGGAGGAAGGAAGATATTTGCCTCTGCTGTAAAAGTAGTCATATCCTCTCTTCTAATGGGGGCTGGAGTGTATGGTATATCCATTTTGATTGATTGGTCTCATGGCGGTATTACCATGCTAAAGTTAGCGGTGTTGGTTCTTGCAATAGGTTTTGGCGTGACAAGCTATTTGCTGTTTGCCCGCCTTTTTAAGAGTCCGGAGATGGCTTTTCTGACCGGTATGGTTATGGAGAGATTGGTTAAAAAGAAAGAGAACTGAGGCGCAATTGAATAGTGGACGCAAATCATATAATGATTTGAATTTAAAAGACAATTTACTGATTAAAAAATGTGCAATGAAGCGCAAGGCCTTATTTAATCACATTCTGGTTTTTACATTTACATTGTTTCTAACTAGTTATCCACATGCTGTGGGGAAATCGTTTTAAGAGCTTGTAATGCTTGATTTTTTTCTTTGAGTTTTGCTTCTTTCCAAAAATTTTCCATCTCTTCAATGGATGCATTATCTAAAGCCTTTCCTTTTTTTATGAGTTTATCTTCAATATAATGAAACCTTGTTATAAATCTTGCTATGGTTTTTCTTAATGCCTCTTCCGGATTTATTTCTATAAATCTTCCAACATTTACCAGCGCGAAAATGAGGTCTCCAAACTCCGCCTCCATCCTTTGAATGTTCCCTTTTTTTAGCTCAGCCTTGAATTCCGCAATCTCTTCCTCCACCTTTTCAAAAACCTCTTTTATATCAGACCAATCAAAACCTGCTTCTGCAGCCTTTTCTGTTACCTTATGCGCCTTTAATAATGCAGGAAGATGCTCTGGTATGTCTGACAGGTACCCTTTTCTCTTTTTGCCGTCCTTTTCCTCTTTTTTTATCCTCGCCCAGTGTTTTAAAACATCTTTTGAGGTCTTTGCCTTTGTTTTTCCGAATACATGGGGATGCCGTCGTATCATCTTTTCCGCTGATAGCGCCATCACATCCTTTATGCCAAAATCTCCTTTTTCTCTTGCAAGCTGACACATAAATATAATCTGGAATAACAGGTCGCCAAGCTCTTCCTTAAGCATTTCAGGGGATTTGGCGTCTATAGCGCCGATTACCTCGTATGCCTCTTCCACAATAAACGGTATAAGGCTTTCCATGGTTTGCTCTTTATCCCAGGGACAGCCTTTTGCTCCGCGCAGTCTCTGCATTATTGCGATAAGTTTTGGGAGCCCTTCCTTGTTTTTCATATCTTATGGAGGAGGGAAGGGGGAGATTTGATTATCTTTTTGACTATCCTATGAAGGTCTTCCTTTGTATTGATGTTGTCCAGAGATGATAAAACATGTTCATTTGAGAGCCAGTCTTTTTCTTCAAGCCGTTTTACTTTTATTTTTTGAAAGAGATTTGTGATGCGCAGATCTTTGGCTTTTATCATTTCCTCTATAGGTTTGATACACTTTTTGGAATAAACCGCATGGAGGGGATGATAGCGGTCCATAATATAAGGCGCTGTTGCACCCCAGCCCTCTGAAAATTTGATTACCCTTGAGATAGCTTCTTTGTTCAAAAACGGCATGTCGCATGCTGCAACAAAATTATATTCAGACGAGCTGTGAAAAAGGCCTGTATATATGCCCCCCAGACTGCCGGCGCCTTTAAGTATATCGGTTACAGTCAGGACATTTAATTCCTCATACCCGAGAGGGTCGTTTGTTACCACTATGATTTCGTCAAATAATTTTTTAAACAAGTTTACAGTTTTATGGATAATGGGTTTGCCGCCAATATCTATAAAGGCCTTGTTAAAGCCCATTCTGCTGCTTTTTCCGCCTGCCAATATTATGCCGGTCATGCCTTTATCCTTATCTCTATATCTCCATGATTTCTGCACCCTTTTAGAGATTTTATCATTCCTTTTATTGCCTCTGCAAGCAATTTATCTATGAAAGGCTTAAGGGATATCTTTTTTCCGTTTACCATTAAACATGACTTTTCGCGACAGGCCTCTTTTTGTAAAAATCTCTCTTCTATCAAATCTGCGATGCCTTTTGCGTCATTTATATCAACACACGGCACATCCTTGCATTTAAATCTAATATCACTGGCAACAGCTATAAGATTTTTATCCTTCCTGCAAATTGGTTTTGTAGATTTGGCCTTTCTAATAACCTCTATCTTGGGGTAGTCGGCCTTCTTATAGCCCTCTGTTATTATAATATCTGCATCGTCAACAAAAGAAAAACCAAGCATGAAAGGATTCCATTCCTCATCCACATCCTTTATAACTGCTATTTTGTCGGGCGAAGACAATACTACAGTCTTTGCGCCGGCCTTCTTATGCCGCCAACTGTCTTTACCTTCATAATCTATTTCAAAGCCATGGACATCGTGCTTGATGGTGCCGACTCTATAGCCCCTCTTTGTCAGTTCAGCTACAACCTTTTCAAGAAGTGTGGTTTTGCCGCTGCCTGATTTTCCTACTATGGAAACTATCGGCATCATGCTATTAAGATAGCAGGGTAGAGCGGGTTATGTCAATGAATATAGGAATAGCAGTCTGTGTTGACCTTTGTTTCCCATCCATGATAGATTTTTATATGCCAAAAGAACAGTTAAGGGGAATACCGTCGGTTGACGAGATTTTAAGGTCTCTTGGCCTGAAACAATATTGGGGTTTCTATTCAAAAGACCTTGTTATACAGGCTGTCAGAGATATTCTTGGGAAGATGAGAACTGATATTATCGCTGGCCATCGGATGGATACTTCAAGGGATAAGATAGAGATGCTGATTAAGCAATATCTGGAAAATATGCTGAAACCATCTCTTAAAAGGATGGTTAATGCCTCTGGTATAGTTTTACATACAAATCTAGGGAGGGCGGCATTATGCAATGAGGCTATTGAGGCTGTTAAGATTGCCGCGGGCAATCCAGTGAGTCTTGAATTTGATCTGGAAAAAGGCGAAAGGGGAGACAGGGACAGCCATATAGAAGCTGTCGTATGCCATCTTACAGGGGCAGAGGCGGCTGCCATTGTAAATAATAATGCAGCGGCAGTTTTCTTAACATTGAATACACTGGCTGAAGGGAAAGAGGTTATTATCTCCAGGGGCGAGCTTATAGAGATAGGGGGTTCTTTCAGAATTCCGGATGTGATAAAGAAAAGCGGATGTAAACTTCTTGAGGTTGGGACAACTAACAGGACCCATCCGGGAGATTATATCTCTGCCATAAATCAGGATACAGCCGTGTTTTTGAAGGCGCATACAAGCAACTACAGGGTGATTGGTTTTACATCAAATGTGGATTTGAAGGAATTAGTAAGGATTGGGAGACAATACAACATTCCAGTGGTTGAAGATTTGGGAAGCGGTTTGTTGGTTGACCTATCCCAATTTGGTTTCCCCGCCAAGGCGGGTGAACCTGTGGTTAGAGAAAGTGTTGCTGACGGCGTGGATATTGTTACATTCAGCGGTGATAAGATGCTTGGCGGGCCTCAGGCAGGCATTATTGCCGGAAAGAGGGAATATATCCAGAGGATAAATAAAAACCCTTTGAAGAGGGCATTAAGGGTTGACAAACTTACTATCGCTGCAATGGAGGCCACGTTAAGACTTTATTTACAGCCGGACACGTTGTATAAGAGGCTTCCGACCTTAAGGATTTTAACAAGACCTGTTTCTGATATAGAAACAGTTGCAAAGGTGGCTGTAAGGCTTCTTAAAGAGAGGCTTGGTAAGGGATATATTGTAGAGATTGAGGATGGTTTTAGTCAGATAGGAAGCGGTTCTTTACCTCTTGAGGTGATTGCTACAAAGGTCGTTTCTATCGCCCATAATACCTTGCCGCCGGAGAAAATCTTTAAGATGTTCCTGAAAAACATCCCGCCTGTTTTGGGCAGGGTGCACAAAGGAAAATTTTTATTGGACATGCGGATGATAGAAAAGGCTGAAGAAGTGGTTATAACCCCTTAACTCATTTAAGAAAAGCCTTTAGTAGGGTGGCATTGCCCACCAAACAAAAAGCCCTTTACATAGATAGACGGCTGTGTTAGAAAAGAGTGAGCTTACGCATAAATATTAACAGTTTTACAAGGCAATATCTGGGTGTATATTTGGAGAATTTATAGATGAGTTTAGTAGGAAATTTAGAGGATCTTGGACTTGGCGATATATTTCAGATTATCTTTTTGAGCAGAAGGTCGGGGGTTCTTGCTATCAGAGGCAAGGTTGTGGAAGGAAAGATATATTTTAAGGACGGCCTGGTGATTGCGGCTTATTCTACGGACATCTCAAAAAAACCTGTTAGCAATAGTGCGCAGGACGCAGTCTTCAGCCTTTTTATAGAAGAGGGTAATTTTAACTTTGAGCTTAAAGATGTGATTGAAGAGATTAAATGGATGAGGCCGGGGTCTGTCTTTATTGCTGAGCCAGGTCTTAATCCGCAGTTTCTGGCAATGGAGGGAACCCGCCTTTTAGACGAATCCAGGGCCAGAAAGGCTGCTGCCCCGCCTTCGCCGCCGCCCAAAATCGAACCTCCGCTGCCTGAAGTTGTTGCCAAACCAGCGGCAGGGCCTCCTCAAAAGGCAGGGTTTGCGCCTGTAAAGAAGGAAGAGATTTTTGCGCAGCCTCTTGAGGAGGGTTTCAGTCCAAAAAGTATCCGGGCAGAGGCGGGTATTGCTGAAGAAGAGCGGACTCTGCCTGTTGCGGCAAGCCCTGGCCTTGCCCTTCTCAGGTCAATGATATTTGAATTGCAAAATCCCCGTTCCTCCAGCGAGATAACCCTGATGATACTTAGGTTTGCAAGCGAGATTATGAACAGGGCTGTGCTTTTTATTGTAAAAAAGGATACAATTGAAGGATTGGGACAATTTGGCGTTGTCCTAAAAAACGGCGATCCTAATCGTCGCATAAAAGGGATGCGGATTTCAACTGCGGAAGAGTCAATATTTAAAGAGGCTATTTTTAAGAAGATGACAATAAAAAAAAGTCTGGAACATATTCCGGCGCATGAATATCTTGTTAATGAGCTTGGCGGGAGCTGGCCTGCCGAGTCATTCCTTGTCCCGCTTCTGGTCAGCGGCAGGGTTGCGGCCTTGTTATATGGAGATAATGCGCCGGAGGAAAGACTTGTAGGCGACACTGAAAGCCTGGAAATATTTCTTGCTCAGGCAGGTATTGCAATGGAACGGACGTTGCTTGAAAGAAGGCTCAGCGCAATACGAAAGGAGTAGGTCTTGTCATCAAAAATACTCATTGTTGAGGATTCATCAACCACCCGCGCCATGATAACATCTGCTGTGGAGGTTATAGACGGCCTGGAAATATTTGAGTCAAAGAGCGGTTTCGAGGCGCTGAAACTCCTTCCACATCATCATTTTAATCTAATTATTACAGATATAAATATGCCTGATATAAACGGCCTTGAATTGGTAGGTTTTGTAAAAAAAAACCAGAACTACAAACATATACCCCTTATTATTATTACTACAGAGGGGAGTGAAAGGGATAAAGAAAAGGGGCTTTCCCTTGGCGCTGACGAATATCTGGTAAAGCCATTTAATCCGGAGGAACTTCAGAGATTAGTGAAGAAATATCTGAAAATAGGAAAGTAAATACTATGACCGAATCTAAAATGGATATTAATGAATTTCTGGCAGAGGTGGAGGATATCATTGGTGAATTGACGAACAACCTCTCAAAGCTTGGAGAAGGGGTTGATGTCGGACATATTGAACCTGATATCCTTAACAGCATCTTCCGCTCCGCGCATACGCTTAAAGGCATATCCGGCATGTTTGGTTTTGCAGAGATGGCAATGCTGACCCATAAGATGGAAGATATGTTTGATTCCCTGCGGATGGGAAGGCTCTCCATTAAACACGAGATTGTGAATGCCCTGTTTGAAGCTGTTGACATGATAAATGAAATGGTGGTGGCAAAGGGTAAAAATGAAGAGTTTGGAATGGAGAAGGTTGACGCTATGATCGCAAAATTTGAACGGCTTACAAATTCTTCACTTCCCGTAGTATCAGTGTCTCAAGGGGATATAGATATTGATAAAGGCATTCTTGCCGTGCTTACCGAGTATGAAGAGCACAGGCTTAACGAAAATATAAAGGCAGGGAACACCCTTCTTCTCATAGGCGCGGAATTCACGCTGACTGTCTTTGATGAAGGGCTAGTTGAGCTTACAGATTTTCTTAAATCCGTTGGAGAGGTTATAGCCACGCTCCCTTCCACAGGCGCGAATAAAGATGCGCTGCATTTTGATATCCTGTTTGGCACGCACATGGGCGCGGAATTTGTTGAAGATACGCTCAAGGGACGCAATCTTGCTATAAAGATTGTGCGAGGGCATCTTATACAGGAGGGCGCCGGAGACAGGGCAGGGGCGGAAATTTTATTAGAGACAAAGATGGAAGAGACCACACTCAGAAGCGTCAGCAATACCGTGCGTGTGGATATAAAGAAACTTGACGGCATAATGAATACCGTCGGCGAGCTCTCACAGTTAAAGGCGTCCATATCTCAGATTGTAAATAAGCTGCGGCTTGAAATGGGATTTACAGGAACCGCAATTGAACTTTCCAAGATTGACAAGAACCTTGAAAAGAGATTGAAGGAACTTCAGGAGAGCATGATAGAGGTCAGGATGGTGCCCATTCATCAGCTTTTTGACAAATTTACAAGGGTAATAAGGAAGCTCTCTAAGGAAACAGGCAAAGAGGTTGAGCTTGTCCAATCAGGCGGAGATACAGAACTGGATAAATTGATTATAGAGGATATGGCAGACCCATTGATGCACATAATCAGGAACGCTATTGACCACGGTATAGAACCCCCGGCAGAGAGAGAAAAGGCGGGCAAGCCAAGGGCCGGCACAATCAATCTCAAGGCATATCCGCAAGGAAACCATGTTGTAATTGAGGTTGCCGATAACGGCAAGGGAATAGATATAGAGGCTGTAAGAAGAAAGGCTGTAGAAAGAGGGCTTACAGATGAGCCGTCTTCCAATACCCTTTCAAGGCAGAGCCTGCTTGAATTCATTTTTGTTTCAGGGTTTTCTACAAAAGACGAGATTAGCGAGGTTTCTGGGAGAGGGGTTGGTATGGATGTGGTAAAGGAAAATATAACCCGTCTGAGCGGAACAGTTGATATAGACACTGCGGAGGGAAAGGGGGCAAGGATTATCCTAACTCTTCCTATTACCATGGCCATTATACAGGCGCTTGTAATAGCGGCAGGCACAAAGAGATACGTTATACCGCTTAACGGGGTTCTTGAGATATTGAATATCCGTCCGTCGGATATAAAGACAATGGAAAAGAAAGAGGTATTTGTGCTGCGGGAGAAAACCATTCCCGTTTTGAGGTTGGAGCAGTTTTTACATCCTGGGATTAAGATAAAAGAAAAAGCGGAGATGCGCGGCATAATTGTCGGCATTGCGGATTCCATGCTGTGCATATTGGTTGACAGCATAATCTCGCAGCAGGACGTGGTTATCAAGTCTCTGGGCAAACTTCTTAAGGTTAATGGTATTGCCGGCGCTACAGATATTGGAGATATGGGAACGCTTTTAGTTGTTGATATTGCCGGAATCATAACTGCTGTGGGCAAAGGGACGAGCGAAAGGGCGGCGTGAAAGAAAGAGTCAGAGAGTCAAAAGGTCATAGAGCCGCAGTTTTTACTCTGATTCTCTGATTCTCTGACTCTTTAAAAGGATTATTTATGCTGGACATAAGAAAAAACTCTCAAATTCAGACTCAAGAATCCCAACTCTACATGGCGCCTACGGCAGATGAGTTTTATAAAAAGAATATAGAGAAGAAAGGAGAGGGAGAACTGCTTCAGCTTCTCTCCTTTATTGTGGACGACGAAGAATATGCGCTGGAATTAAGCGAGACATCGGAAGTGATTAAGATGAGAGAGATAACCGAGGTGCCGCATGCGCTGTTTTTTATTGCAGGCATAATATCTTTAAGAGGCGAGATAATCCCTGTTATAAGCATGCAGAAACGGCTTGGATTAAAGGAAAAAGATATAGGCCCTGAAAACAGGATGATAGTCGCCTCTCATACGGATATAAAGATTGGCTTGATAGTTGACAGGATAATGGGTGTTGTCAGGGTTAATCCAAATGATATAGAATCAACATCCGCTATTCAGCAAGAGGCGGGTGGTGAATTTATACGGGGTGTTGTCCATCATAAAGACAGGCTCATCATCCTGCTTAATCTCCCGATGCTTCTTAAGATGGAAGTGGCGTAAATAATTGGAAATTGAAGATTGGAAATTTGCTGCGGGTTCAAGTTTGTAATTTGAACCCAAATAATTCGTATGCAGCACATACGAAATTTAGGGAGCAGGTTGCAAACCTGCTCCCGCAGTATCTTCATTTTACAATGGAGCGCAGCGACAAATGACTGGTATAGCTAAAATACAAAAAAAGCAGGTCTTGCAGAAAACTGAGCAAACAGCAGTCGATTCAACAGATATACAGGTGGTCTGTTTTAAGCTGGGAACAGAGCCGTATGGTCTGGATATAATGCAGATAAAGGAGATTATCCGGTATCAAAAGGTTCAGTTGGTGCCAAAGGCGCCTTTTTTTATTGATGGTGTTATAAACTTAAGGGGCATGGTTATACCCATTATAGATTTAAGGAAAAGATTTGAGGCGCCGTCAGATATTAGTTCAAGAACCAGAATTGTTATCGCGCAACTTGAAAATAGAATTGTGGGCATTGTTGTTGACGATGTTACAGATATTATTTCGCTGTCAAAGACGCATCTTATGCCGCCGCCGGGGATGGTAAAGGGGGCAGAGGCTGAGTATCTGGACGCTATGGCGGATATTAAAGGAGAACTGCTGTTTGTTATAAATCTTGACAAGATGCTTACCGCAGAGGAGAAGATATCTCTAATCGCGCCTGTATAGCGCATAGCGTATAGTTGTAGGGTGGGCTCTGCCCACCAAAAAAACTGCCTCAAATCTCTATAACATTAATCTTATAAGCGGTCAGGCATAAAGGAGGCTGATATGAGTTTCATAAACAATTTGAAGATGAAAAACAAGCTGATACTTATGCTTATCTTTCCCGTGCTGGGGCTTCTGTATTTTTCAGTAAACGGGATATGGGAAAAGACACTGCAGGCAAAGGCAATGAGGGATACGCAAAACCTTTCCCGCCTTGCCGTGAATATAAGCGCCATGGTGCATGAGCTGCAAAAAGAAAGGGGCGCTACAGGGGTATTTGTAGGCAGCAAGGGCGCTAAATTTGTATCAGAGCTTTCTGATCAGCGCTCTGAGACAGACAGGAAGGTATCAGACCTCCAGACATTTCTGAGCGCCTTTCAGAAAGACCGTTACGGTGTTGAGTTTAAAAAACTCCTTGAAACCGCGCTCGGAAGCCTTGAGGAGATAACGACAAAGAGGGGCATGGCGAGTGCCCTGACCATATCAGGAGATGAAATAGTTAGTTATTACACAAAGATGATTGGCCAGTTTTATGACCCTATATCTTATATGACAAGGATAAGCGCGAATGCTGACATTGCGGTAGCAGCGGCAGCCTATGCGAATTTCCTTTTTGCCAAGGAAAAGACTGGAATTGAGAGGGCGATTCTCACCTACACCTTTGGAATGGACAACTTTGGGCCAGGGGTGTTTAAAAAGTTAGTCTCTGCTGTGTCAGCGCAAGAGACATATCTTAACATGTTTCTCTTTGTTGCTAATGCGGAACAGAAGGATTTTTACAAAAACAAGGTGCATGGCCATGTTGTAAGCGAGACCGAGAAGATGAGAAATATTGCCTTTGATAAGGTTGCCACAGGTAACTTTGGTATTGATGCCCCTTACTGGTTTAAGATGCAGACCGCCAAGATAAACCTCCTGAAAGAGGTGGAGGATAAACTGACCAATGATCTGCTCGCTGTGGCTGAGGGGCATAAATCCTCTGCTGAAAAGGCGCTTGCCATGTATGTTATACTCGCGATTATTGCTGTTGTTGTTGCGATTATTCTCGCCTATGTGATCACGCGCAGTATAACAAAACCATTAGCCAGAATGGAAGAATCCTCAAAGAAGCTGGCGAATGGCGATCTGAATGTGGGGGTCTCTATAAAATCCAGGGATGAGATAGGGGAACTCGGCAGATGCATAAATGAAGCAGCGAAGGGCATGACGAATATCATCCTCAAAACCAAAGGGTTTTCTTTAAATGTGGATGCGGCGGTAAAAAAGATTGCAGACAGTGTGTCCAGCATTAAAAGGGGTTCGGAGGACCACGCCGCAGCCATGACAGATGTTTCAGCGTCAATAGAAGAGCTTCATAAGATAGCGCAGGATATTGCCAAAGGCATGGAGCAGCTCCTGAAACTATCGGAAGATACATCTTCCTCTATTCTGGAGATGGCTGCGTCTGTTGAAGAGGTGGATGGCAGTGTGGCTGACCTTACAGTTGCCGTGAAGGATACATCAACCTCTATACAAGAGATTGACGGCTCACTTAAAGAGGTTGCAGCTGGAGTTGATAATATCTCAAGGGGGGCGGATGAGACAGCCTCATCCCTTATTCAGATAGACGCATCAGCCATGGAGATAGAGAAACATGCCAGAGAGGGTGTTGAACTTTCCAATGAAGCGGCAGTGGAGGGCGAAAAGGGGGTAAAGGTGGTAGAGCTTGCCCATGCAGGCATGGAAAAGATAAAGGAATCTGTGAATAGTCTTGCAGCGGTTATAGATGAACTCGGCCGAAGGTCAAAGGAGATTGGCAAGATAGTAAATGTGATTGACGATGTGGCAATGGAGACCAATCTTTTGGCATTGAATGCCACGATTCTCGCAGCCCAGGCAGGGGAGCACGGCAAAGGGTTCAGCGTTGTTGCAGATGAGATAAGGGAGTTGTCAGAGAGGACTGCCGCCTCAACCACAGAGATTACAGGGATTGTATCTGGCATTCAGGGGCAGATAGAAAAGGCTGTTGCATCGGTTGAGGAGGGAATGGCAAAGGTTGTGGAGGGGGAAAAACTTTCAACAGAGACCACCCTTGTGCTTAAGGGGATAACGGGAAGATTCAAGACATTTCAGTCTATGAGCCTTGAGATAG
>Ga0209726_10007973_pt1 | contig 11598 bp, 10 predicted proteins | sample Subgrocontami54m_FD_187453 | JGI IMG/M metagenome (GOLD analysis project Ga0209726, IMG submission 187453) | Subsurface groundwater microbial communities from S. Glens Falls, New York, USA - GMW46 contaminated, 5.4 m (SPAdes) (version 3) | ecosystem: Environmental > Aquatic > Deep subsurface >... | reverse complement strand
CGGATGGGCAGCGCCCATCCCAACATGCGGTCATGGCGGAATTGGTAGACGCGCTAGCTTGAGGTGCTAGTGGGGCAACCCGTGGAGGTTCGAGTCCTCTTGACCGCACCAGCCTACGCTCTGTGAGCTCTCGCCGCGCGGGCGCTGGCGCAGCGGGTCGGCAAGCCCGAAGAAACCCCAAGCGACGCTGCCGCCGAGTCCTGGCGCCCGATGAGCCTCGATCTCAAGGTGACCGGCGTGAACAGCCTGGTGCTCGTTCACGCCTAGTTGGCTGTTGCTGCAATTGACTACCCGCCGTGGCGGGCGGAAAATCTGAAGGCAGGCGCATAACAATCATAAAGCGCCCCGGTTCAAGGGAGGACGGCGCCATGCGGTCGATGAGGCACGGATTCTGGGGCCTGGCGGCGCTCGCCGCCGCAATGCTCATCGCCACTCCGCTCGTGCGGCTGAATGCCCAGCAGAGCGCCGCCGTCACCGTGGGCGAAAAGGAGATCGGCGGCGTCGTCACCGGACCGGGCGGGCCGGAAGCCGGCGTCTGGGTGATCGCCGAAACAAAAGATTTCCAGACCCGCTTCTCCAAGATCGTCGTCACCGACGACCGGGGCCGCTATCTCGTGCCCGATCTTCCGAAAGCGAATTACAGCGTCTGGGTGCGCGGCTATGGGCTGGTGGATTCCGCCAAGGTCTCAAGCGAGCCGGGCAAGACCGTCAATCTGACTGCGGTTGCCGCGCCGAATGCCGCGGCGGCGGCGCAGGTCTATCCGGCGATCTTCTGGTATTCGATGCTGAAGCTGCCGTCGAAGCAGGAATTGCCCGAGAATGTTTCCATCGAGCGTTATCTCAACGGGATGAAGAATAACGGCTGCGTCGGCTGCCATCAGCTCGGCAATCTCGCCACCCGCGCCATTCCGAAAGAGCTTGGAGAATTCAAGAACTCGGAAGAAGCCTGGATGCGCCGCCTTGCGTCCGGCCAGGCCGGCAACCAGATGGTCAATCAGGTTGCAGGCGAGATGGGCGGCGTTCCGTTTCATTTCTTCGCCGACTGGACCGACCGCATCGCCAAAGGCGAGACCCCTGAATCCAAGCCCCAACGCCCGCAAGGCATCGAGCGCAATGTCGTCGTCACGGTGCGCGACTGGCTCGACGAGAAACACTATCTGCACGATCTGAGCGGCACCGACCGGCGCAAGCCGACGGTGAACGGCTATGGCCCGCTCTATGGCGCGCCGGAGCTGAGCACCGACAACATGCCTATCCTCGACCCGGTGAAGAATGTCGCCACCGTCTTCACCGCGCCGGTGCGCGACGCCGATACGCCGAGCCAGGCGCGCACGCCGCCGACCGCGCCGTCGCCCTATTGGGGAGACGAACGCATCTGGGACAGCAAGGCCAACATCCACAATCCGATGCTGGATGAAAAAGGCCGGGTCTGGCTCACGGCCGTTGTGCGCGCCTCGAAGACGCCGGATTTCTGTAAACAGGGATCGGATCATCCCTCGGCCAAGCTGTTTCCGACCGACAGCACCGGCCGCAATCTCGCGGTCTTCGATCCGAAAACAAAAGAATACAAATTCATCGACACCTGCTTTTCCACCCATCATCTGCAATTCGCCTACAACGATCCCAATAACACGTTGTGGACCAGCGGCGGCGGCTCGGTCATCGGCTGGCTGAACACCAAGATGTTCGACGAGACCGGCGACGCGGCGAAGTCGCAGGGCTGGACCGCGTTCATCCTCGACACCAACGGCAACGGCAAGCGCGACGACTATGTGGAGCCGGGCGATCCGGTCGATCCCGCGAAGGACAAGCGCGTCAACGTCGGCTTTTATGCGGTGATGCCGAGTCCGGTGGATCGTTCGGTCTGGGGTTCATTCCGCGGCTTCCCCGGCGCGCTGGTGCGCGTCGATCCAGGTTCGAACCCGCCGCAGACCGCGCTGACGGAAGTCTACAACGTGCCGATGCCCGGCTTCGGCATCCGCGGCGCGGATATCGACCGCGATGGCGTCGCCTGGGCGTCGCTCGCCAGCGGACATCTCGCAAGCTTCGACCGGCGCAAATGCAAGGGTCCGCTCAACGGCCCGAAAGCCACCGGCGATCATTGTCCCGAAGGCTGGACCTTCCATCAATTCCCCGGCCCCGGCTTCAAGGGCATCGGCGCGAACAGCGCGGAGTCGAGCTACTACACCTGGGTCGATCACTGGAACACGTCGGGCCTTGGCGAAAATGTGCCCATCGCCACCGGTAATCTGTTCGACGGATTGCATGCCTTCGTCGGCGGCAAATTCGTCACCCTGCGCGTGCCTTATCCGCTCGGCTTCTATGCCAAGGGGCTTGAAGGCCGCATCGACGATGCGAATGCGGGCTGGAAGGGCCGGGGCTTATGGGTGACGAGTGGTGATCGCACGCCCTGGCACAAAGAGGGCGGCAAAGGCGCCAAGCCTCTGGTCGTGCATTTTCAGGTTCGTCCGGATCCGCTGGCGCGGTAGGTCTGCGCGCGGAGCGCCGTCAGCCGGGAGGGTTGGGCGCAAGGTTCGGTTCGTGGCCGACCGGTCTATTGTTGGACGTGTTATTGCAGCGGGGCGGTAGCCCGAAGCCGAGCAGATCGAAATTGCGGCACGTCGTCGTGGTTGTGGTCGCCGCCGCCGCTGCCGGGCGCGGCGTAATTTTGCGCGTGACGACGCGGGACGGTTGAACAGCGGGCCAGACCGCGGTCTTTTCCGACGGCAAAAGATTGGCCGGCTGAATGGTCTGCGGCCAGTCGGCGATTTCCGCGTCCGGCGCAGACGGCGTCACAACCGCCAGCACCACGTCCTCCTCGTCGCGCGGCCAGAGTTTCTTCATCTCCGGCTTATCGTTCGCCGATGCCCGCGCCGTGAATGCAGTAATGGCCCTCGGCCCAACGGCATAATTGACGCCGAAGCTTTCCAGGCGAGGCACGATCGCGCCAGGCTTGATGTCGGTGGCGGCTTGACCTTCGGCGACGCGCGTGCGGTCCCGCTTGTAGGAAGCCCACGCCTGCGGGTCGGTATTAGTCGCGGGCTGGCTCGCGCTTGCCGGCACCACATGCACGATGCGGAAGCCGTGCGCCTTCAGTCCTTGCAGGATTCCCGGCAATGCGAGCACCGTTCCTGGGTGAATGTCATGCAGCAGCAAGATGCCGCGTCCCCGCGCTTGAATGCGCGAAAGCGCGCGCTGCATTATCTCATTGGGAGTAATGTGCCTAAACCAGTCGTCGGCGACGAGATCGACGCTCCAGGACACGAGCGAGCGTGATGCCAGATAATTTTCCATCGCCGATGTGCGCCCCAGGCCGGGGAAACGGAAAAAGGGCGCAAGTTCCGCCGAGTCGCCCAGCGCCGCGCTCACCGCGGCAATGCCGCCATCGATTTCCTGTTCGGCCTGCGCCGGCAATAGGCGTTCAAAGGGCAGCGGATGACGGAGGCTATGCGTGCCGATCGTGTGTCCGTCTTCATGGATGCGGCGGACGAGATCCGGATAATTTTTCGCCATGCTGCCGACAAGGAAATAAGTCGCCTTCACGCATTCCGATTTAAGGATGTCCAGAATCCGGGCCGTATAGGGCGGTAGGGGGCCATCGTCGAACGTAAGCACCACCTCGCCCGGCGCCAGCGGCAGGGTTTCGCTGTATTGCTGCGACCCCAGGCGAAGATGGGTCTTATTATCGATGACTAATGTGCGGCTCGTTCCCAATGCATTGGGGTTGGGGCATGTCGCCGCGAGCGCGGGCACAGTACCCGCGGCAAGCGCAAGCGCGCACAAGATCGGTGTGATGCGGCGCATTTACACATCTACTCGAGGCAACGGCGGATTTCGGAACGCAGCTCCCCGCGTACCTCGCCCCCGGAAATTACAAACTAGCATATTAAAGCCGCGTTAGGCCCGCGACTTTTCCCCATAAGCAACGGATCCAAAGCACTTTTTACCGCACCTGTTGCAAATCGGTCGCTGCGGCTGGGCTGGCCCGCCCGCCCGCGGGGACCACGTGGACGACGTGATAGCCGGTGCGTTTTAGCTCGCGCAGGAAGGCCGGTATCATCGCGGCTGTCTGCGCCTTGGTATCGTGAAACAGCACGATACCGCCACCACTGGCATGCAGCCGGCCCAGCACCAGGCGGAACTCATCGGCGGGAGCCATCGGGTTCCAATCGCTCGCCCAGAGGTCGGCCCCGAATACGACGATCCCGCGTTGCGCGAGCCGGTCGAGCAGGGCGGGGGATGAGGCGAAGCCCGGGAAGCGGAAGAAAGGTGTCACCGGCTCCCGGCCGCTCTGCCCATAGACGGCCTTTTCGACCGCGGCGATGCCGCGGTCGATCTCCGCCTCCGCCGCCGTGGGCGCCATGTGATTGAGGAGGGGGTGTGAATAGGTGTGGTAGGCGACGGTATGGCCTTCGGTCATGACGCGGCGCGCCAGCGCCGGACTTTCCACCGCCCGCTCGCCCACCATGAAAAACGTCGCCTTCACGCATTCGTGCCGCAAGGCGTCGAGTACCCGATCAGTCGTGCCCGGCCAGGGCCCGTCGTCGAAGGTCAGCACGACTTCCTTGGGCGCGAGCGGCAGCGTCGCGGGAAAGTGCTTGCGCCCGACGCGCGGGGTCGAGCGCGCATCGACGGCCAGCACGCGCTCGGTGCCGAGCGCGCCCGGATTGCCGGGGCAGGGCGCCGCTTCGGCGGCGCTCGCACAGACCAGCGCCGCCAGTCCCCACAGCCATCGCGTCATCGTATTTGCGCCTTCCGTGAGGCCGTCACTTGAGCCGAGGCGGGTTGGGCGCGCAAGCGGCAAATGAAATCACAGCCATCGTCCATGAATGATTGCCATGCATGGGGGCCGAGCGTACAAGCGCCGGAGAGGTCTCTCTGTTCCCTGCGGGGCGCGCATGACCGATGACGCCGACATGACCGTCATGCCTGCACTCACGATGCGCGGAAAAAAGGGCGACATCCGTCCGGAATTCATCGAACGGGTCAACGATGCGATTGCCGCTGGCGATTCCGCCGCGCTCCGCGAACTCGCCGGTGACCTGCATGAAGCCGACATGGGCGACCTGCTGGAGGCGCTCGATCCGGAGATACGCCCGAGGCTGATTGAGTTGCTGGGGTCGGAATTCGACTTCACCGCATTGACGGAAGTCGACGACACGATCCGCGAGGACATCCTCGAGGAATTACCGGCAGAGGCCGTCGCCGAAGGCGTTCGCGAACTCGACTCCGACGATGCGGTGGAAATCCTCAAGGATCTGCCGAAAGAAGAACAGGCGGAGATTCTCGATCAGTTGCCGCCGCCGGAACGAGTGGCGCTGGCGCGCGGCCTCGACTATCCGGAAGATTCCGCCGGCCGGCGGATGCAGACCGAAATCATCGCCGTGACGCCGTCATGGACCGTCGGCCAAACCATCGACTACATGCGCGAGACGGCCGATCTGCCGGACCGCTTCTTTGAGGTTTACATCGTCGATGCCGGCCATCGTTTTCTTGGCGCGGTTCCGCTCGACCGGTTGCTTCGCAGTAAGCGGCCCGTCACCGTTTCCGAGCTGATGGAAGAGGACCGCCGCCGCGTGCGGGCCACGGACGATCAGGAAGAGGTCGCCCGGTTGTTTGAGCATTACGATCTGGTGGCCGTGCCCGTGGTCGATGCCGAGGACAGGCTGGTCGGCGTCATTACCTACGACGATATCCTGGACGTTGTTTCCGAGGAGGCCGAAGAAGACATCAAGGCGCTCGGTGGCGTCAGTGGCGAGGAAGAGTTGTCCGATACCGTGGCGACCATCGCCAAAAGCCGCTTCCCCTGGCTGTTCGCAAATCTACTGACCGCCTTGGCGGCTGCCTGGGTCATCGGCCAGTTTCAGCATTCGATTCAAAAGATGGTGGTGCTGGCCGTGCTAATGCCTGTCGTGGCCAGCATGGGCGGTAATGCCGGAACGCAGACAATGACCGTGGCGGTGCGCGCTATTGCGACGCGTGATTTGGGACGCGCAAATGTTATGCGTTTCATCCGTCGCGAGCTGCTTGTCGGCCTGATCAACGGCGTGTGCTTCGCCGTCATCATGGGAATGATCGCGGTGGCTTGGTTTCAGGTCAACGACCTGGGACTAGTAGTTGGGCTTGCCATGCTGTGTGTGCTGGCTGCTGCCGCGCTCGGTGGAATTCTTATTCCTGTGGGCTTGGCCCATCTTGGCGTCGATCCCGCCGTGTCTTCCGGCCCCTTCGTGACGACGGTCACGGACGTCGTCGGGTTTTTCTCTTTCCTCGGCATTGCCACGCTGTGGTTTGGTTTGAAATGACGCCTTTGTGAGCGAAAGCGTCCGCTGATCATAATTCATTAACCGTCTTTTCCGACTTGGCATTAACCATTCGTTCCCTATCGTAGCGCACGGGCGTGTGTCCCGTGCGTGGGTGAGTATTGCATGGAAGTCGGCCCTGATCTGAAGTATGTCGAGTACGCCGATTTTCCCCGGTTGCCGGATTCCACCCGGCTATCTGCCGCTTTGCGTTTAGCTTCACGTATCATCCCCCGACTCTTGCTGGGTCTGTTGGTGACGATGATCGTCGGCGTGGTGGTATTTTATGGCCATGCGCGCCTGGGCGACAACAGCATCGAAGCGGAGCGCCGCAGCGCCATACGTGCTGGAATCGAGAAATTTAACTTGATGCATGACGGCGACACCGCCGATCCCGCAAGCCTGCTTCTCCTGGAACAGTTTTCGGGAGTCAGAAGGCTGAGATGGGAGACCGAACCCGACCAGCACGGTCGTGAAGTCCAATCAGTTCTCGATGGCAACGGACGCATCCTCGGCTGGCTCAGCTGGGACTCGGAGCGCCCGCTGACCACCACGGCGCAGCATTTCCTTCCTTTGTTTGTTCTCATTGCTTGCGGCCTCATCGCCCTCGCTTTCCTATCTCTTTGGCAAGCGCGCCGCATCGCCGATGAGCTTGCAACCATCGATCAGCGCATGCGCGGACTCGCATGCCAGGATCCGCTAACCGGCTTGCCCAATGGCACAAGAACTATGCAGATCCTGGAGCAGGCGCTTGCAACCCGCGCGCCCGACGAAGCCATTACCTGCTGCTATCTGGATCTTACCGGATTCAGGGAGTTGAGCGACACGATCGGTCTTCCGTGGTGCAATGAGCTTGTACGCGTGATTGCTCTCAAGCTGACTGAAACCTTGTCGCAAGGAGCGGTACTGGGCAGGATTGGCCGCCATAGATTTGTACTCATCCTGCGGACGCCAAGCGCCCAGGCGGGATTTAATATCGCCCAGGAAGCGGAGAAGGCAGTCTCAAATCCGCTTTGGGTTCACGGCCAGGGCGTGCAAATACGCGCAAATATTGGGGTTGCCCATGCGCCGCGCGATGGTCTCACTTCTGATGAGCTTTTTCGGCATGCGACACTTGCAATGCGGGTGGCCAAGCGCACCGGCCCCGGCCATGTCGTGGCTTTCGAGCCCGCGATGGAATCCGATCTTCAAGAGCGCCGCTTCCTGGAGCGCGAGCTCAAGCGTGCGCTCGACGAGGATGCTCTCGATCTGCACTACCAGCCGATCGTCTCGGCCCAGGGTGCGCGCATCGTCGGCGTCGAGGCGCTGCTGCGCTGGACGCATCCGACTCGCGGAAAAATCCCGCCAATGGCCTTCGTTCCCATTGCTGAAAACTGCGGCATGATGGCGCGGCTCGGTGAATTCGTCCTGTACCGGGCGCTCAACGATGCCAAGCGCTGGCCCGATCTCTTTATTGCGGTCAACTTGTCACCGATTCAGGTGAAAGATCGTGCTCTCTATGCTCTTGTCTCTTCCATGCTGGCCGAAACCGGAATTGAGCCGTCGCGCGTCGTGCTGGAGATCACCGAGGGTGTGCTCATCGATGATCCGGAAGAGACGCGCAAACGGCTGGAAGAACTGCGCGAGCTTGGCGTCCGTATTGCGCTCGACGATTTCGGCTCGGGTTATTCCAGCCTCCGGTATCTGCAGAATTTGCCTTTCGACAAGCTCAAGATCGACAGCGCCTTTGTTGCTCCGCTTGGCCGCTCCGCCAACAGCGCAGTCATCATCCAGGCCATCGTCACGCTCGGCCGTGCGCTGAACCTCAGCGTCCTGGTCGAGGGCGTGGAGACTGAGGAGCAGCGGGTGCTACTGCGCCTGGCCGGCTGCGACGAGATGCAAGGATTCCTATTCGCCAAGCCGATGCCGCGCGAAAAGATCGACGAACTGCTGCTCGCAGCCAAACTGGAATCCGCACGGGGCACCGTGAGCACGGCCCAAGCATCCTGACCGCTATACGGTCGTTCACTGGCCGAATAGGTCTTTGGCCTGCTCGGCCAATGGAGTGCTGCTAACCCGGTTTTAACCCGAGGTGGAGAAGAATTAGGCCAATGGACCACAGCCGGGGAGCTGGATCATGCGCGTGCGGTTGAAGGCGGATGGGCGCCTCGTGGAAATTTTGTCCGACGGCCGCGAACGAGCCATTGCCGCAGGGGTCACGGCGGCGGAGGGGGAAAGCCAGGCTGACTATGCCCGCCGGGTGCGCGCGGCCACGCAACTGACGCAAGCCGAATTCGCAGCCAGCATCGGCGTTCCGATTGAAACCGTGCGCAATTGGGAACAGGGCAAGCGCTCGCCGCGCGGCCCTGCGCGCGCGTTGCTCAAGCTCATAGAACGCGCGCCCGATCTGGTCTTCGCGACCCTGGGTCCGGCGCATTCTGCCGTCTGAGTTTAGATTGCTTGCACTGGCTTGCGCGGCGGCGCTGCCGCTCGCATCAGCACGGCCATGCTCGCAATGACTGCCACATAGACGATGACTTGCAGCATCGATGGGCGCTCGTTGTAACCCATGAGCGCATGCAGCGCCCGGCCGACGATGCCGCTTTGCGGCAGCCACGTGGATGTGTCCCACACGCTATCGGTAAGCACCGTCACCACGCCCGCCGCGTCGAGATATTGCACCGCTTGAGCCGCCATGCCGGCAGCGAGCAGGGTAATCAGGATGGTCGTCACGGAAAAGATGTAGCGTGAGGGGATGGCGAGCAGGCCGAGATAAGTCAGGCCGGTGAACGCTGCCCCTGCAACGATCCCAAGCACGCCGCCCAGCAGCATATCCGAGCCGGATGTTCCGCCGGCGACAATGCCGTAGAGGAACAGCACCACTTCCGAACCCTCGCGCAGCACCGCGAGCCCGACCACCACGGCTAGGGCGGTGAGGGGGCGCTTTCCTTCCGTCACCGCTTCGCCGATCTGGAACATTTCCACGGCCATCTCGCGGCCGTGGCGCGCCATCCAGGCGTTGTGCCACATCAGCATGACCACGGCGGCGCCGAGCACCGCGGCATTGAGCAATTCCTGCCCCCGTCCGGCGAAGGCGTCGGAGATTGCGCCGGCGAAACCCGCGACAATGCTCGCACCGAGCACGCCGCCCAGCACGCCGAGTGAAATCCATTTTCCCCGGCCGTGCACGCCGCGCGTGGCGGCGAGCACGATGCCGATGATGAGACCCGCCTCGATGACTTCGCGGAAGACGATAATCAATGCGCCGATCATAGGCCGCCGTTACTCCGCAATGACCACGCCCTGGGCGGTCTTTGAATTGAACTCGCCTTCAAATTTGTAGCTTCCAGGCTTCAGTGGCCCGAATTGTATCACTGCCTTCGATTTGCCGGGGATGACTTTTTCCACCTTCAGGGCGCGGCTTTCGAATTCCTCGGGCGTAGCGTCGTCGTTAACCACGGTGAGCGTGATGCGCTTGCCGGCCGGCACGCGTAGCTCCGCCGGTGCGAATTTGTGGTCCTTGATGGTCGTGGTGAGGCCGTCCTGCGCGCGGGCAATGCCCGGCATAAGCCCGGCGGCGGCCGTCAAAGCCAATGCCAACACAATTGCTTTCATGACTTCCTTCCAATCGTTGTGATGGCGTACACAAAGACAAAGAAAACCCTTGATGCAACAAGATTTTTCTACAATCGAATTGTTCCAATGTAAGAACGCTGGCTAACGGTCTGTGACCGCACAGAACGGACCAAGATGAGAATTTCTCCAATCTTTCGACGCGGATGCCGGACTCTGCTGCGGCAAGCGTTGGCAAGCCGTCGCCGCCCCGGCATTGTGGCGCGGAATGCAAGGCAACAACCCATGCGCGTGACCGAAAATGACTGAGAAAATGTCCGTCCCGCAAAGCCGCGACAGCGCCCTTGTGCTCTTTTCAGGCGGACAGGACTCCACGGTTTGCCTCGCCTGGGCGCTCGAACGCTTTGCCCGCGTCGAAACTGTCGGCTTTGCCTATGGCCAGCGGCATGCGGTGGAGCTGGAGCAGCGCCCGCGCCTGCGGGAAAAGATCGCCGGTTTGCGCGGGGCCTGGGCGAGCCGCCTGGGTGACGATCACGTCGTCACGCTCGACGCGCTCGGCGCCATTTCCGAGACCGCGCTCACCCGCGACACGGCGATCGAGATGGCCGAGACCGGTTTGCCCACCACCTTCGTTCCCGGCCGCAATCTGGTGTTTCTGACTTTCGCCGGCGCGCTCGCCTACCGCCGCGGCTTGCGCCATCTCGTCGCCGGCATGTGCGAGACCGATTATTCCGGCTATCCCGATTGCCGCGACGACACTATCAAGGCCATGCAGGTCGCGCTCGGACTCGGCATGGACCGCCGTTTTGTCATCCACACGCCGCTGATGTGGATCGACAAGGCGGCGACCTTCGCGCTGGCAGAAGACATCGGCGGCAAGCCGTTTCTCGATCTGGTGATCGAGCACACCCATAGCTGCTATCGCGGCGACCGCTCGCAACGCCACGCATGGGGCTATGGCTGCGGCGAATGTCCCGCCTGCTGCTTGCGCGCGGAAGGATATGCCCGCTTTGCCGCGGCGTTATGACGAGGGAGGTTCGCCCTCCAGGAGCGCGCGCCGCGCCGTCGAGCCGAATTGCCGCCGCGCCATCACCACCAGCACGCCGGCGGTGGTGACAATAAACGGCAGCGGCCCGACGAACCAGCCGAGATAAGCCAGCGCGAAAAAGAAAGCCCGTTGGCCGCGGTTGAATTGCCGCCCGGCATCCTCGCAAATCTGCGCGGCCCGGTGCGCGAAGTCGCGTGCCGCGGCTGTGTCCTTTTCCGCCGAGGGCGGGGCGGCACCGAGCATGATCGCCATGTAGTTGAACAGGCGGTATGACCAGGCGAATTTGAAAAACGCATAGACCAGGATGGTGGCAAGCCCCGCGGTCTTCGCCTCCCATTGCAGCTGCGTCGGCACCACGCCGAACGGCAGCGCGCTGACCAGCGCGGAAAACTCGGCGCTCGAATGCAGCAGCGTCACCGCTCCGCCCACCGCCAGCAGCGACGTGGAGGCGAAAAAAGCCGTGCCGTTTTGCAGCGAGGCGGAAACCTGGCCGTCGAGCATGCGCATGTCGCGGCGGATCATCTGCCGCATCCAGTCCTCGCGATAACGGTGCATCAGGATGTTCAGCCCGCTCCGGCCATAGGCGGTGCGGTCGAGCACGATGGCATAAGCCACCCAGGCAATGAGAAACCAGGCGACGGCGACGGCATCAAGGTTGGAGAAGGACAGCATCGTTCACTTTCCATAAAGTCGATTCCC
>Ga0209726_10007970_pt1 | contig 11601 bp, 10 predicted proteins | sample Subgrocontami54m_FD_187453 | JGI IMG/M metagenome (GOLD analysis project Ga0209726, IMG submission 187453) | Subsurface groundwater microbial communities from S. Glens Falls, New York, USA - GMW46 contaminated, 5.4 m (SPAdes) (version 3) | ecosystem: Environmental > Aquatic > Deep subsurface >... | reverse complement strand
GGCGGTCGTCGCCGGTGTTCTTGCGCAGCTCGAGAAATTCCTCGATGTCGAGGTGCCAGGTTTCGAGATACGAGCACACCGCGCCCTTCCGCTTCCCGCCCTGGTTCACCGCGACCGCGGTGTCGTTCACCACCTTGAGGAACGGCACCACGCCCTGCGACTTGCCGTTGGTGCCCTTGATGTGGGCGCCCAGCGCGCGCACCGGCGTCCAGTCGTTGCCGATGCCGCCCGCGTATTTCTGCAGCATCGCATTTTCCTTGATCGCCTCGTAAATGCCGTCGAGATCGTCCGCGACGGTCGTGAGATAGCAGCTCGCGAGCTGCGAGCGGCGCGTTGCCGAATTGAACAGCGTCGGCGTCGAGCTCATGAAATCGAACGACGACAGCACGTTGTAGAACTCGATCGCGCGCGCTTCGCGCTGGCCGGCGGGCTCGTTCAACGCAAGCCCCATGGCGACCCGCATGAAAAAGGTCTGCGGCAGCTCGATGCGCTGGCCACCCACGTGCAGGAAATAGCGGTCGTAGAGAATCTGCAGGCCGAGATAGCCGAACTTGAGGTCGCGGTTGGCGTCGAGCGCGGCGCCGAGGCATTTGAGATCGTAGTTCGCGATCCGCTCATCGAGCAGCTCGGCCGCGATGCCTTTTTCGATCAGCCGCGGGAACACGTCCGCGTAGCGCGCCTGCATTTCGGACTGCATCACTTCCTCGCCGATCGTCTCGAGGCGCAGCGTGTGCAGCAACAGCCGTGCGGTCGCGTAGCTGTAAGCCGGGTCTTTTTCGATCAGCGCGCGCGCCGACAGTACCAGCGACTTGCGCACCTCATCGATCGGCACGCCTTCGTAGAGGTCCTTGAGCGTGCCCTGCAGGATCAGCTGCGGATCGACCGCGCTGCCGAGACCTTCGCAGGCGTCCATTACCAGCGTGTTCAGCCGCGCCATGTCGAGCGGGCACGTTTTCCCGTCCTCGGTGACATTGATCGCCAGCTGCGCCGCGGCGTCCTGCGCCTGTGTGTCGCGCTGGCGCGCGCGCTCCTGCGAGCGTTGTTCCCGGTACAACACGTAGGCACGCGCGGTTTCGTGCTCGCCGGAGCGCATCAGGACGAGCTCGACCTGGTCCTGAATGTCCTCGATGTGGAACGTGCCGCCGCTGGGTTGGCGCCGCAGCAGCGCGTTCACCACCGCTTCGGTCGACTTGGCGACGAGTTCGCGCACGCGGGCGCTGGCCGCGCCCTGACCCCCGTTGACGGCGATGAAAGCCTTGGTCATCGCGATCGAAATCTTGGACGGCTCGAAGCCGACGACCGCGCCGTTGCGGCGGATCACTTTGTAGTCGGTGTAGCGGGATTGCGCGGCGGGCGCCTCCTCCTCCTGGGCAAAGCTGACAGTGGGTGTTACGACGGGGACGTCGGTGGCTAGCTGCATGGCGATCTCTCCTTTATCCCTACGTTTCGGCGTATTTTTCTGTACCGACAGTCCGAACCAGCCGGCAACACCAAACCACTATATGTTGTGTTGGGGTTTGATGTTGAGACTAATTCTAGTGGCTCGATTTGGAGAGTGCAATAGCTTTTTTGAGACTTTTTTGTCCCTTTTGAAAGTCCCTGGGAATGGCCCGGGACGGAGCGTTGTTAAGCGGAAAATCTGCTCAAAAAATACGCAGAAAGAACCCGCGGAAGGGCATCACATGCGGCTAGGCGGACGTGTGGCGCCGCAACAATCGCGGCCGGCTTATCCGATCAGCGAACGGTAACGCGCCCAGTCGAAGCACGGCCCCGGATCGGTCTTGCGCCCCGGCGCGATGTCGGAATGGCCGACGCTGGGTATGCCGGGATACGCCGTTGCGAGTGCGCGCACCAACCCGGCCAGGCGCTGGTATTGCGCGTCCTCGAATGGCACCTCGTCGGTGCCTTCAAGCTCGATGCCGATTGAGAAATCGTTGCAGCGGCTGCGCCCGCGCCAGTTCGACTCGCCCGCGTGCCACGCGCGCAGGCCGCACGGCACGAACTGGAGCAGCTCACCGTCGCGCCGGATCAGGAAGTGCGCAGACACCCTGCGCCCCGCAATCTCGCGGTAATACGGATGCGCGCCCGGATCGAGCCGATTGGTGAACAACTCGACAATGCCCGGCCCGCCGAATTCTCCCGGCGGCAGGCTGATGTTGTGGATCACCAGCAGCTCGATCGCGCTGCCCTGGGGACGCGCGTCGCAGTTGGGCGACGGGAGTTGACGGATTCCGGCGATCCAGCCGGATTCATCCATGGTCATCGGCGTTCGCTGCGGGACATGAGGAGTCAAGCGGCTACTTGATCCCCAACCGCTCCATGCGGTAACGCAGCGCACGGAAAGTGATACCGAGCAATTTCGCGGCGGCGGTGCGGTTGTAGCGCGTTTTCTCCAGTGCCTGCAGGATCGCCTCTTTTTCGACACGATCGAGGTGCTCCTGCAGTGGCAGCCCGGAGAAATCGCCGGCATCGCCTTCGATGCCTGCCGCCGCAGGCGTCAATTGCAGGTCCGCGGTTTCGATTGCGTCGCCTGAGCACAGCGCGAGCGCGCGCTCGAGGATGTTCTCGAGCTCGCGCACATTGCCGGGAAATTGATAGTCCTGCAGCGCTGAAATTGCCGCCGGCGACAGCGCCGGCACGGTACCCGCGCCGTCTTCCTGCGCGCTCCTGCGCAGGATCTCGCGCGCCAGCACCGGAATATCGTCGCGCATCTCGCGCAGAGACGGCATTCTGAGTTCGATCACGTTGAGCCGGTAAAACAGGTCCTGGCGGAACTTGCCGTCTCTCACCGCGTCCGCAAGCAGATGGTGCGTCGCGCTGATGATGCGCACATCGACGTTTTCCTCTCCGGTCGAGCCGACCTTGCGCACCTTTTTTTCCTGGATCGCGCGCAGCAGCTTGACCTGCATCTGGATCGGCAGGTCGGCGACTTCATCGAGGAACAGCGTGCCGCCGTTCGCGGCCTGGAAAAACCCGTCCCGGTCGAGATCCGCACCGGTGAAAGCACCTTTCTTATAGCCGAAAAATTCGCTTTCCATCAGGTTTTCTGGAATCGCGCCGCAGTTGACCGGCACAAACGGCGCCTCGCGGCGCGGGCCCTTCAGGTGCATCAGCCGCGCAGCAACCTCCTTGCCACAACCGGACTCGCCGCTGATGTGAATTGGCGCCTGGCTGCGGGCGAGCTTGTCGATCATCTGCCGCGTCTGCTGCATCAGCGCCGAGTCGCCGAGCAATACCGGGAGGCCCGCAGCGTCCGCTTCCCGGTCGCCGCTTTTCTTCATGGGGTCGGTGCTCGGCAGCTTCAACGCCGATTGCACCAGCGCCCGCAACTGGTTCAGGGACACCGGCTTGGCCAGATAATCGAATGCACCGGCCTTCAATGCGGCGACTGCATTTTCGGTGCTGCCGTGCGCAGTGATCACCGCGACCGGCGTGCGCGCGTAATTTGCGCCGATGTGCTCGAGCAGTTTCAGCCCGTCGCCGTCGGGCAGCCGCATGTCGGTCAGGCACAGGTCGTAGCCGTGCTTCTGCAGCAGCTGCACCGCGTCGAATTCGCTCGCGGCGCAATCGGTGTCGAGTCCCATCCGCTGCAGCGCGAGGCTCAGCAGCTCGCGGATATCCGCTTCGTCATCGACGACCAGGACCCTGCTCTTGTTCATCGGTGCCGCGCTCCCCGGGACAGGACCGTGAACTGCGCTCCGGACGCCGTTTCGACGTAATCGAGCGTCGCGTCGTTGGCCGCGCAGATCTCGCGTGCAATGTACAACCCGAGCCCGGTGCCGCTGCTGACGGCAGTAAAGAACGGCTCGAACAACTGGCTGCGCAGCGCGGAGGGCACGCCCGGCCCATCGTCGAGCACATCCAGTTTGATGAAATCCCCGCCGCTCACCACGCTCACCACGATGCGCATGCTCGCCTCCTGGCGGCGGCAATGCCGCAGCGCGTTGCGGCACAGGTTCCACATGACCTGGTTCAGGTGGCTTTGGTCGAAGGACACTTCGGGCTCGGCATTCAACTCGAGCCCGATGACAGCCCGCGGCACTTTTTCCGTCTGGCAGAACTCGTCGGCGAACTTCTTCAGGAATTCGCCGACGTTGAATACCTCGCGATGCGCGCGGTCGCGGCGGTTCAGCTGCAGGACATCCTGCACCATGCGGTCAAGGCGCTGGGTATTGTCGTGAATGATGGCAAGCAGCCGCGCGACGGTATCGCCCACCACCGGCTCTTCCTGCAGCAATTCGGTGGCGTAGCTGATCGCCGACAGCGGGTTCCTGATTTCGTGCGCCATGTTGGCGGTGAGCCGGCCGAGCGCCGCGAGCTTCAGCTGGCGCGCCTGCTCCTGCACCCGCGTCAGGTCCTCGAGAAAAATCACCGCGCCGACGTTGCGGGTGCGGCCGACCGGCACGAAACGCGCGCTCACTTTATTGTTGAGCGCGACCGCGCTCACCGCGTTGCCTCCGGCCACCGGACTCCCGAGCCATTCCGTGAGCTTCTCGGCGAGCCGCGGCGCATATTGCCTGAGGTTCAGCTCGCGCCGGTGCGGCTGGCGCAGCGATCCGAGCATCGCCTCGGCGCGCGCGTTGTATTGCCGGATCAGGCCGTGGCCATCGACCACCAGCACCCCGTCCTGCATGTCCTGAATCACCAGCTGGCTCACTTCCGCCATGTTGGCAAGGTCGATTTCGCGCTGCGCCACCAGCTGCTCGGTCGCAACCAGATATTTCGCGAGCGTGTGCGCAACCCACGCCGTCGTGAAATAGCCGATGCTGAGCAGCCCCGCCTGCACGTATTGCGTGGTAGGCCCGTAGAACCACAGCACTTCCACTGTTTGCTCGAGCAGCATCGCGATGCTCGCGAGCGCGGCGTAAAACAGCGTCAAGCGGCCGCGGCTGATGAGCCCCGCGGCGGCAAGCCCCGACAGCAGCAACAAACCGAGCCCGCTCGAAATGCCGCCGCTCGCGAACATCAGCACCACGATGAACAGGATGTCGGCGCCGACCTGGACTCCAAGCTGCAACTGGAAGTGCCGGCGCCAGGCGATCACGATGAAGCAGAGCATGCTGAATATCACGTAGCCGGCGCTGATGGTGACGAACAGCCCGAAGTCCGTCGAGCCGAACGACAGCGTATTGCCGAAAACGGCGACGGTCGCCAGCAGCAACAGCGCGACGACCGACCGGTAACCGTTGAAGAAATAAAGCGTGCGCCAGTAATAATCCGGCGGCTCGGACAACGGCGCCGGCAGGTTCAGCGCCAGTTGCCGCGGTTCAGTCTGCGTGAAGGACGACATGGGCTCCCAAGACCTAACCGTGCAGGCGCAGATGCTCTTCGCTGCAGAAAAAACTGCCGCCGCCGGGATGGCTTTCGCTGCGCGGCAGATGCACCCCGCAGTGGGCGCAGCGCACCATGTCTTCGACCGTGCCGGCGGGTGGCGGCTCCTTGCGGGTCAGGGAATGGCGGTATTTCTTCAGTATCCACCAGGCCGCCGCGAAAACCAGAATGATGAGAAACAGCTTGCTCAAATCTTGGCGCCCCCGAAATATGAGATGCAATGCGCCCAGCCTATCATTTGGCCTTGCGCATATAAAGCCTCACCCGCGCGTCCCGGTGGCCGCCAGATGCCGGTCAGAGGTGGAGCATTGCGTCTGGCGCAATGCAAAACGATGATCGCAGCCCGCGTGCGCCGGTTAGCGGCGAACGGTTCGTGGGCTTGCGGCGTCACGCGGCGGAGGCGGTAGATCCTCCACAGCCGCATCGTCAATGGTCGGGGTGAGAGGGTTCGAACCTCCGACTCCTGCGTCCCGAACGCAGTACTCTACCAGGCTGAGCTACACCCCGATTCAAGCGTTAAGCTGTCAGCATTCAGCCTCCCGAAAAACACGCGGCCAACCCGCGTGTTTCGGACCGAAGGCTGGCCGTGATGGCTGACAGCTAGTAATTCCTCGTTACCGCAAAGTCCGCCAATTGTAGCAAATAATCACGCTGCTTTGAACCTGGCAGCGCCGCCAGCGCGGCACTCGCGGTGCGCGCTTCGGCCCCGGCCTGGCGCCGGGTGTAGTCGAGCGCGCCGGTGCGATGAATCGCCGCGACCACTTGCTCGAGCTCGCCCAGGCCGCCGGCCTCGATGGCCTTGCGGATCAGCACCGTCTCGGCGGCGGTGCCGTGCCGGATCGCGTAAATCAACGGCAGCGTCGGCTTGCCCTCGGCCAGATCGTCGCCAACGTTCTTGCCGGTCGCGTTGTTGTCGCCCGAGTAATCGAGCACGTCGTCGATCAGCTGAAATGCAGTGCCCAGATGCATGCCGTAGCTCGCCACCGCGTGTTCCTGCGCCGGCGTCGCGCCGCCGAGGATCGCGCCAAGGCGGGTCGCCGCCTCGAACAGCTTGGCGGTCTTGTAGCGAATCACCTGCAGGTAGTTGTGTTCGTCGGTGTCAGGGTTGTGGCAATTCATCAGTTGCAGCACTTCGCCCTCTGCGATCACGTTGGTGGCATCGGCCAGCACCTGCATCACGCGCATGCTTTCGACTTCCACCATCATCTGGAAAGCACGCGAATACACGAAGTCGCCCACCAGCACGCTCGCCGCGTTGCCGAACAACGCATTGGCGGTGGGACTGCCGCGCCTGAGCTCGGAGGCGTCGACGACATCGTCGTGCAGCAAGGTTGCGGTATGAATGAACTCGATCACTGCCGCGAGCTGATGGCGGTGCGGGCCCTGATAGCCGAATGCGCCGGCGCACAGTATCACCAGCGCCGGACGCAGGCGCTTGCCGCCGCTGTTGACGATGTATTCCGCGACCTGACGCACCAGCGCCACGTCGGAGGCAAGCCGGTCTCGAATCACGGCATCGACCGCCCGCATGTCGCCGGCAACAAACTCCTGAATCGCTGAGATGGACATCGGGCTTCTTGAGATATGGGATAACCGGCACCGCCACGGCGCGGTGCAAGCCGCGTCAACAAGGCGCTGTGCCCCTCGGGCATCCGCGTCATTTTACCGGAACCTGCCGCAACAATATCCACGCGGTGCGGTGCGCCGCAGGAATTGCCGGCGCAAGGCGCGGGCTGCGGGCAATCCCGGGATAGGCTATTGCTTTGACTAAAGAATCGTGCTTGGGTATAATGCGCGGTTTTCCGAATCCGGCAAGTCAGGCGGCTCAGAAGGGTCCAATCATGTATGCGGTCATCAAATCCGGCGGCAAGCAATACCGCGTCGCCTCCGGGGAAAAGCTCAAAATCGAACAGATCGCGGCCGAAGTCGGCAGCGAGGTCGTGCTCGACCAGGTCTTGATGGTTGCGGACGGCGAGAGCGTCGCGCTCGGCACTCCGCTGGTCACGGGTGCGTCGGTCAAAGCCAAGGTCGTGTCGCAGGGACGCGGCGACAAGGTACACATTTTCAAGATGCGCCGCCGCAAGCACTACCGCAAGAGCCAGGGTCATCGTCAGAATTACACCGAGATCGAAATTCTCGGCATCGCAGGCTAAGGACTATCGTGAACAAGGGGGCGACGCCCCCTTGTAAATCCCCCAATTCAGAGGAAGCCTTGATTGGTGGAAAAACTGAATCAGGGCTTCCCGGGAAATAGACATCATGGCACACAAGAAAGCAGGCGGCAGTTCGCGTAACGGCCGCGATTCAAACGCGAAGCGGCTCGGCGTAAAAGCGTACGGCGGAGAACTGATCCCGGCCGGCAGCATCATCGTGCGCCAGCGCGGCACGCGGGTGCATCCGGGAGTCAACGTCGGCGTCGGCCGCGACCACACGCTGTTCGCGAAGATCACGGGCAAAGTCGAGTTCGCGGTCAAGGGGCCGGACAAGAAGAACACCGTCAACGTGCTTCCTGCGTAAACACGGCTGCGCCAACGACCAAGCCCTGCAATCGCAGGGCTTTTTTGTTTTACGGGTTCATTCATGAAGTTTATTGACGAAGCGACCATCGAAGTTCACGCCGGCAAGGGCGGCGACGGCTCGGCGTCGTTCCGGCGCGAGAAATTCGTGCCGCGCGGCGGCCCCGATGGCGGCGACGGCGGGCGCGGCGGCAGCATCCATGCGGTCGCCGACCGCAACATCAACACGCTGGTCGACTACCGCTTCGCCCGCATTCATCGCGCGAAGAACGGCGAGCCCGGCCGCGGCTCCGACTGCTATGGCAAGTCTGCCGAGGACATCGTGCTGCGCGTGCCGGTCGGCACGGTAATAGGCGACCTCGACAATGGCGAGGTGATCGCCGATCTCGCCGCGCATGACCAGCGTGCGCTGCTCGCGCAGGGTGGCAATGGGGGGCTCGGCAACCTGCATTTCAAGTCGAGCACCAATCGCGCTCCGCGCCAGTTCACGCGCGGCACGCCGGGCGAATCGCGCAAGCTCAAGCTCGAGTTGAAGGTGCTGGCCGACGTCGGGCTGCTCGGCATGCCGAATGCCGGCAAGTCGACTTTCATCCGCGCCGTGTCGGCGGCGCGGCCGAAGGTCGCCGACTATCCGTTCACCACGCTGTATCCCAACCTCGGCGTGGTGCGCGTCGACCAGAACCGCAGTTTCGTGGTCGCCGATATCCCGGGCCTGATCGAGGGCGCGGCCGAGGGCGCCGGCCTCGGCCATCAGTTCCTGCGCCACCTCCAGCGCACCCGGCTGCTGCTGCATCTGGTCGATGTCGCCCCGTTCGATCCCGGCGCCGATCCGGTCGCGGAGGCGCGTGCGATCGTCAACGAACTCAGGAAATATGACCAGTCGCTGTTGGCCAAGCCGCGCTGGCTGGCGCTCAATAAGGCCGATCTGGTACCGGCCGAGGAGCGCGCGGCAGTCACGCGGAAATTTATTGCCGATTTCGGCTGGGAAGGCAGAAGCTTTATCATTTCAGCTCTGACGGGCGAAGGCTGCAAGGAGCTTACGTATGCCATCATGGAGCACCTGGACCGGAACAAGGAAACCGTTGCGGGTTGACGATTACTTATGCGTTCGGAATTAGCCAAAGCACGGCGCCTGGTGGTCAAAGTCGGCAGCGGGCTGGTCACCAACCGCGGCCAGGGGCTCGACCACGCTGCACTCGCCCGCTGGGCGCGGCAAATCGCCGAGCTGCGGGGGCTCGGACGGGAGGTGGTGCTCGTGTCGAGCGGGGCCATCGCCGAAGGCATGCAGCGCCTGGGCTGGAAGCAGCGGCCAAGCGCGGTGCACGAGCTGCAGGCCGCAGCGGCAGTCGGCCAGATGGGCCTGATCGAGGTCTACGAATCGTGTTTCCGCGAGCATGGACTGATCACGTCGCAGATCCTGCTGACCCATGAGGACATGGCCGACCGCAAGCGTTACCTGAACGCGCGCTCGACGCTGCGCACGCTGCTGGAACTCGGTGTCGTTCCCATCATCAACGAAAACGACACCGTGGCCACCGATGAAATCCGTCTCGGCGACAACGACACGCTCGGCGCGCTGGTGACGAACCTGATCGAAGCCGAGGTGCTGGTGATACTCACCGATCAGGCGGGGCTCTACTCCGCCGACCCGCGCAAACATGCCGCGGCGAAGCTGATCGCGTTCGCGCAGGCGGGTGATCCCGAGCTGGAAAAAATCTCGGGCGGCGCCGGCAGCGGGATCGCACTGGGCGGCATGCTGACCAAGGTGCTCGCGGCGAAACGCGCCGCGCGCAGCGGCGCCCACACGGTGATCGCGTCGGGCCACGAGCCGGACGTGCTGGTGCGGCTCGCGCGCGGCGAGCAAATCGGCACGCTGCTCAAGGCCGCGACACCGACGCTGGCGGCGCGCAAGCAGTGGCTCGCCGACCACCTGCAGGTGCGCGGGCGGTTGATGCTCGACGCCGGAGCGGTCAAGGCATTGCGCGACCAGCACAAGAGCCTGCTGCCGATCGGCGTCCACGAGGTGAGCGGCGAGTTCGAACGCGGCGAAGTGGTCGGCTGCTGCGATCCGGACGGCGCCGAAATCGCGCGCGGGCTCGTCAATTACAGCGCCGCCGAGACGCGCCGCATCCTGAAAACGCCCTCGGGCGAAATCGAAGCCAGACTCGGTTACGTCGACGAGCCCGAGCTGATCCACCGCGACAATCTGGTTCTGCTTTAGCAGGACCCACCAGACTCCGCGGGGGTAACGAGTTGCAGGGCACCGCTGTAGGGCGCAGATTCATCGCGCCGACCGCGCCGAACGGTCTCCGCCGGATCGATGGCGCGATAAATCCGCGCCCTACGCTGGCGGGGGGAATCTTGCAGGGCGCAGCCGTCAACGCGGCGGTGCGCCGTACTTGAAGCGGCGAATAGCTTCCGCGGGCGTTTTGACCGGTCGTTTCCCCTCGAGACACAGATAGTCCGCATACAGCACGCCGTGCGGGCTGTTGATGTTGCCGTACTCGATCCGGCGCCAGTTGCCGGGGCGCGGGTTGGACCAGGCGCCATCGCGCCGGCCAAACGCGTAGTATTTCTGGGCGCGCGTCTCGCAGCGGATGCCTTCATAAGAGACGTTCTCCGCGCCGCCCGAACTCCTGATGACCAGCGTAAAACGCACCACGCCATCATCACCAACGAGAATTGACTGCGAATCGATGTAGAACCGGTTGCGGCTCGCCGGGCTGACCTCAAACGCAATCAGGTTTTCGGACTTGGGAAACGGCGGCAATTTCAATTCGAGTTCGACCCAGGCTTTGGGGTCTTCATCCTCCAGGATTGCCCACGGCTGGGCGGCAGCCGCCACCGGCGGCAACAGGCAGCATGCGAGGAGCCATCGCAGCATTGCGCTAGCCACAATAGACGTGCTCGCGCGTAAGCGGGGTCGACTGCGTTCCACCCGGCGTTGGCCGGCCGGCCAGCACCTGATTGACCGAAACCCAGCCGCGCTGGAACGCGAGCGCGTAACCCGCCATGTAAACGCGCCAGATCCGGTATTTCTTTTCGCCGACCAGCGCGCGCGCCTCCTCCCTGCGCGCATCGAGCCGGTCGACCCAGTGCCACAGCGTCTTCGCGTAGTGCGGGCGCAGGCATTCGACGTCGAGGCATTCGAGGTTCTCGCGCGCCATCAGTTCGATTTCCTTCGACAGGTGCGGGATCTCGCCGCCGGGGAACACGTAGTTCTCGATGAAATCGGCAACGTCGGGGCTCAGGCCGCCGGAATGCAGGCCCGTCGAAGTCAGGCCGTGGTTCATCACCAGGCCGCCCGGCTTGAGCAGGCGGTAAATCCTGGCGAAATAAGCCGGCAGCATTCTCTTGCCGACGTGTTCGAACATGCCGACGCTGGCGATCTTGTCGAACGGCTCGTGCTCCGGCAAATCGCGGTAATCGAGCAGCCGCACCTCGCAACGGTCGGCGAGATTGCGCATCCGGATCTGGTCGTTCACGTAATCGAACTGATTCTGGCTCAGCGTAATTCCGGTCGCGTGCGCGCCGTATTTTTCAGCGGCGCGAAATATCAGCCCTCCCCAGCCGCAGCCGATGTCGAGGAACCGCTCGCCGGGCCGGAGGATGAGTTTGCGGCAGATGTGGTCGAGCTTCTGCTGCTGCGCGAGATCAAGACTGTCGTTCGCGTCGCGGAAATACGCGCATGAGTAGACGCGCTGCGGGTCGAGCCACAGCGCGAAAAAGTCGTTGGACACGTCGTAATGCTGAG
>Ga0209726_10007966_pt1 | contig 11607 bp, 13 predicted proteins | sample Subgrocontami54m_FD_187453 | JGI IMG/M metagenome (GOLD analysis project Ga0209726, IMG submission 187453) | Subsurface groundwater microbial communities from S. Glens Falls, New York, USA - GMW46 contaminated, 5.4 m (SPAdes) (version 3) | ecosystem: Environmental > Aquatic > Deep subsurface >... | reverse complement strand
GCTCCCATATCGAGAGTTTCTGAAAATGAATACGTCCACCAGTTTTCGGATTGGCCTTAAAACACACGCCAACGGGGCCTAGCCCTGGTTTCTTGAGTTTTCTGAGAGTTGCTACATAATTGCCGTTTAGAAATCCGCTCACCTCTCTTCCTGTTTGATAGATCGCCAATGTGTTAATGTCAGGCTCTCTCGCGACTGTCAATGGTCGCCATGTCGTCCAGTTCTCCTCAGACTCATACATATAGTATCGATCCACAGAAGCATCGATAGCAAACCACACCCCCAGACCTTTCAGCTCCAACACACCGGCACCACTCAACCCCGCAATGCGCACAGAAGCAAAATAGTTTGCGCCAAAGTTACTCTCGGTATCAGCGCAAGAGAAGGAATAGGAACCTGACGAAGGGGGAGCAGTGAACTCAAAATACCCTGGAACACTCGTGCTCACGTCAACCAATTCGGACTTACGCACAAGCTGATTTAGGGAAACGATTAATAGTTCCCTTTTTGCTTGGCTTACATCAGGAAGGGTCTGGATTGGGGACTTCTTTTCATCGCTCGGCTGCTGTACGGAAAGTGGAGGAGGAGTGGGCGATTCTTGCTTGACTACGCGAACCAAGTCAATGCGTGGGGGTTTGACACCCCAATAGAGATTGGCCCCCCGAATTTCGTCCTTTGACACCGACTCCGGAGAAGCGCCAATCTTCAAAGCGAGGTCTCGGAGTGCTCTGTGTTGCGCCTCCGCATTGATGCCAATCTTGGTATCGAAGGTCACCTTGTACACAGCGTCCGCCTTCAGCGCGTTTTGGAGAAAGCCAAGACGAGAGCGATCCCTAATGTTCTCAATTGCCTGTGTACACCCCGGTTGCTGCAACTTATGGCCTTCGAAAACCCTGTCGTCCGAGATCTCCTCTACGGTGACATTATTAAGCGTCGCGCTGACTTCTCTTACGTATTGGCTTCCAATCCTAACATTGATCTGGTCTAGGTAGTCAGCGCCGAGAGAAAAGGTGCCGGAAAGCTTTTGATTAGCCTGTATAGAGGCGGCTTCAGCCTTTGCTCCGGACGCTGAGCCGATATAGCTCCCGAACTCACAGACGGTGATCGCTTGGAAGGGGTCCGCTTTTTCAATCAAAACGACTTTTCCTGGGCGGTACGCTGTAGAGGGGAGGGCAACAGGGCTATAGCCCAAGTCCCGAATCGTGTTCTCAAGGGACGCACAACCCGAAGCAATCAGAAGCAAGCTAGCGAGAACAGAACGGGAAAGATATCGGATCAGCATTTCAAGGATCTCCAATGCGTTTCAGGACCAAAGAGATGCTCAGTCTATGGATTACATGGTTTCCACCCAAGACCCCGAACCTGCCTTCGGGTCAGCCTAACTCGTGTGGATGGGAGTCTCCAAAAACGAACCGGCCCTCTGTACGGAGAAGTACGGAGAAGGGGACGTTCTTGACTAACTAAACTTCCTTCGGTACCGCTCGTTTCAGGGTCTTGGCAATGGCGGGCGCGCTTACCCCCAGCAATCGAGCCGCCTCGGCTTGCGGGAGCCCCAGATCGAGTACCAGTCGCTGGACCAGCCGTGTTCTCACGCGCGAGACCGGTTCCCGCCGGCTTCCTGATTGCAGCTCCGCGAGGGAGACCCTCTCCTCCGCACAGCCCCGCTCCACCAACCGCTTCCCCTCCCGCCACCGCCGTTCTGCCGGAAACTGACGCCTGAGCCTTTCCTCCGCCTCCTCCAGCAGCCTCTGCACAAACTCGCCACCCCCCAGGATGCGCGCGTCGGAGAGCCCGCGCTCGTCCGTGCCTCGCCGCGACTTGACCTGCGACCAGCCCCCCCGGGAACGAATCAACCCGCCTCCCACCAACTCCGGGCGCCGCCCCAAGGGAATCCCGTCCTCCACGTGGTGGGGCGTCCTGGGCGCATCGAGTCGGGCCTGTCGCGGCATTCTTCCTCCCACCGTCCTCCCAACGGGTCGTCGGCGTCAGGGCGTGCATCGTATCACAAGTTTACTTAGTCAAGAACGTCCCCCATTACAAGTTTACTTAGTCAAGAACGTCCCCCATTACGGCGAATCTTTCCCACGACGCGATGTTCCCTCTGGTGGTAACGCTTGTCAATTTCGGGTTGGCAGGACAAGTCGTCGGCCTAACGTCCGGCTTCAGGCGCGCGCCGCGCGCGGCGCGTCGCTCTGGAAGCGTTGTTAGGTGATACATATTTGCGAGGTACTGCGTAGATCACCGTCCAAAATACGAAAAGCGCCAATCAATCTGATCTGGTCGAGAACCTTTGGCCCGCAAAAGCGCGCGGTACTCAGATTCCCGCTCCAGTTTCTTGGCGATGTATGGACGACCGGGACCACCAATTGCGTTAACTGCTCTTTGAATATCCCTCGCAAGGAAACCGTAAACCCGGCCTATGAACACGAGCTCTGCAAGTTCGCCAGCTATGGAAGGATCGTCGAGGCTGGGGGCTGCGAGAGCAATCTCCCGAATGCGGTCATGAAATTCCAATCCCGTTGGGTCGCTCTTCCCTAGAGCAATCTCACGCTGAAGCTCCGCCCGATAAGCTGACGCAAGAACTTTCTTCGCCTCCGAATCCTGTATTTTCTGGATTAGCAGTCGCGCCGTTGCCAAGCGAAGTTGGTCAGAGTTGTCATTTAATAGGCGGCGTAGAGGCGAAACATACTTTTCACTGAAATTGTCCCGCATCAACTCGAATGCTTTTGTTCTGGAATTCACATCACTTGCTTCAGTTAGCTGTGTGAGAGCAGCGACCTCGGTGCCCGCCTCTCTTAGCAAGCCAAAGGCGTCCCGGGAAACTTGTGGAGAGTTCGAGCGAAGAAGTGGTGCCACGGATTCATTGACGTTTGATCCCCATGTGATGTGCCCCCGCTTCAGAAGTAGTTTGAGTAAGCTGAGTCCATCACTACTTACATTTGGCGCACCACTCCGGAGCATGTTGTGCATCTCGGCGATAACGCCCTGAATGACCTCCCGAGCTTTTGAATGTTCCTTATTTACCGAAAGGGTTTCATCGGCCCATTCGATAGCAGACGCGTAGTTCTTTTCGAGCATAAAAGATCGGGCGATCTCATGGCGCGCATCGGTATTTTTCGGTTCCTGAGATATAACTTGCATAAACTCTTGACGCGCCTCTGCGTATCGCTTTATTTCCATCCACTCTTTGCCACGTTTCATATTCGGACTCTCGGACGGCGCGCAAGCGAGCAAACTAGCGCAGATACCTAGTATGAGTCCGAGATTTCTCACGCACCGACGCGCCGCGGCAACCGTTATTGAGTGCTCCATTTATGTCTCCCGATCTCTGCTACAACACGATTTCCCAGTGTCACCTAACGTTTTGGTGAACGGCGGGCCAGCACGGAGAATGGATGTAGCACAGCGCTTACCGCCCGTCCGTTCGACCTAAAGTTAGGCCAGACAAGATTGCCGAAGCTCGTACTACTTGTACGTGGGGAATATGAAGAACCTTCCTCTGATACGGTAGTCACTCTCGGAGATCTTCCGAATTATTCCAGTCTCGAAATCGAGGTCGTAGACGACAACATGTTCAGGGACATTTGAGACATAGTAGCCTGCCTGGGATTCGCCAAGCCCCCACGTCCAGGTTTCGCCAGTCTTGTAGACCTTGCGGCTTGCCCCGGGTCCAAAATACGTCTGGTCGGGATTGCCGCGCGCCTTCTGTACCTCCGAGAAGTGCGTTGCGAGCTTGAAACCGTGAAACACACCGGCGAACGGCGCACTGACACTTATCGAGAAGACCTTCCCTTGCCTCGCTAAAACCTCGATGCCCATCTTCCTATAGACGAGCGTCTCAATTCCCATCTCTTTAAGCTGGCGCTGTGCGTCACCGTGGGTATCCTCGTAGCCAGCGACTCTTTTGCTCGGATTCCCGAGAAGCCTGAGGACAACCTCGACGGAAACACCTGTATGAAGGTCAAGTACCTCGGAGGGGGATTCGGCTTTGGCCCGATTGGCAGGAGCAATGGTCAGGCAACATGAAAGGACTGCTGCGATGAGAATCCCAAGGTATCGATTCTTGGTCATCATTTCCTCCTCAGCCGGATTGGCCTAACGTCCGCGTTGAACGGCGCGAGCGAACGCGCGAAGCGCGGCTCGCGAGCGTCCGTTTTCGAACGCGTTGTTAGGCCGCTTCATAATGACATGATCTTGATTCGATCAGCATTGCTGAGAAGAGGAGATGTATTCACTGCGCTGTCCAGCGATGCTTTAAGAATCTGCCCTATAGCAGAAATCAAGATTCCAAGGATAAAGAGCAAGACACCGACAACAATAGCCGCAAATAGCCCTATGCCAATGATGACCGGACTTTTGTCGGCTGCAGCGAACGTGGCAACGAGAATTGCAACAGCAAGAACGATACCCACAACCTTGATAATGCCGCCAAAGCCATTGGTCACCCGCGCAACTGTGTAGGCGTCGCTGTAGCGAGTTGTAAGTGCTGCAAGCTGATTGGACTTACCGCGCTTTTCAGTGCGTGGAGCCGTTGACTCGACCTGAGCTTCCTCAAACTCGACTGGTGCTTCCGGCGGTGAACCGTCCTTGCCGGTTCCGCAACTCCAGCAACGGTCAAACGTATCTTCCAGTGCTTCACCGCAACACTTGCATTTCCACATATGTTGTTATTTCCTCTTTGGATACTGGAGGCCGATCAGCGGCCTAACGGCCCGCATCACCTTAGAGGAACCCGCCGCGGGTTCCCAGTAAGGTGGATGCGGTGGTTGGGGCCGAGATCATGGTTTCGCAGAAGCACGACATTTCGCAAAGCGCTTCTCAAGAATCGCAACTCGCCCCTGGTGACTCGTAACGTCGTTTGTGTTGCGATTGAAGCCGTCGTATTCGACGAGTTCACGGTCAGGCGATTTGCCGGGGCGCGGAATCGAAACCAGTGCCCTGTTCGCCTTGCGCTTGCGCTCGAAATCAACGAGGAACTCACGAATGACGGTGTCCTCCTTAGGCATTCGTTGACGGATAAACCAATAGTAGACAGGCAAAATGCCTGCGGAGGTCAGCAGCAGGTCACGTGGCAAGAACACCCCCGATATGCGATCAAGAGTGTCTATTACGCGGCGACTGGCAAGCTCAAGCCGATCCTTCGGAGCCCGCTTTGCATCCTTCGTGAACTGATCAAGTGTTAGCTTCTTCGTCTCTGTGACCTTGCCGGAGTGCTCGAACAACAGCAGTTTGGCCGCAGCGTTCTTGTCTTGCCCACGCGACACAGGAAACCGGATGCACGACTTGAAGACGTCGTGCGAGACCAGAAATCGAATCAGTTCTGGCACTGGTCCTGTCATTGCGTTTCGGATTTCGGCGCCGGTTAGTGGCTTGCTTCGATTGAGCCGAACAAATAGCTCGTTTATTTTCTCGTCGTCGTCAGCGATTACTCTCATGACGGAGAGCGAATAATTGTCAAAGATGTCCGCAACATCGGGATAGTTCTTTTGCAGGTCAGTGTATCCGAGTCCGCCAAGCTTCATGCTCGGTTTGTCTTGAAAGACGAAGTCCTCATCCAACACCAGTGCGCCAGTGAAGAAGTCGAACAGTGCCTCGAAGCGTTGTTTCCCGTCGATAATCGCGTAGGGCAGCCCCTTTTTGTTTAACCGTGATGAGCCGAAGGTAAAATCTGCCATATAGATTTTGGGAATATCATACTCATTGAGAATCGAATCGATCAGAAACGCCTTGTCTGTGGTAGACCAGAGCCGCCCGTGGCGCTGATAGGGGGGATCCATGTCGATCTTGGTGCTTTGAGATTGCCACCAACGCAGCGTCTTTGGTTCAAAATGTGTGACTTTAAACATGGCTATACCTCAAATCCGTATTCGCGTTTGATTTCCCGAGCCAACCCGTCCAAGTCTGGAAAGACGACAGAGTCAGTCAGCCCGTGAGGCCTGAGCGCATCGTAGAAGTGGGGTAACCTGCCCCGTTCGACAGTGACCTTCATCAGACAATCGGCAGGAAATCGTTCCTGAGCATATGTGGCCTCCATCGGGCGCGTGTCTTTGCCGAAGCACACAAAGACACCTCGTTGGGCAACGATTCGTTGACTGTTGTGCGCCCCATAGATGGCGATTGGATAAGATTTCATCGTGCTGATGTCGCCTATCGGCTTGTAGGCATTGGCATTCGGATCATCGGTGGTCACAACCGCGCCTGTGAAACTGCGGAGGTCGACAGCCTGTTTGTTCCACTGCACCGGGTCAAGTACCCAGATCGCGGCATCTCCATTAAAGACTGGCTTTCCGTGTGCGCCGAGTTTGTGGCAGGCGCATGTCACGGCGAAGAAGAGGGCCATGAGAGGACTCTCGGACCAGTCGAGTAGTCTTGTTGGGATGCCATAGTGCTGCATCAGAAAGAGGCACTCCCAAGGGTCTGTAGTCGATCGCGAATGGAAAGGAATGCTCCGTTGGCGGAAGCGTTCGATGAGAAGCTTTTCTAACCCTATGAAGTCTTCGATGCTTTTCGATCCTTTATGCCGATAGATTGATGGCTTCAGTTCGTGCGTTACCTTACCGCATCCTCTGTACCACAGCGGACCATTGCGATTTGCACGAAGACCCTCGACGAAGGCAATGTAGGTTTTGAGGGACACAACCGTCTTTGTCTTCAGTGTCGCCATAGATCGCTCCAAGGTATCAATGTCGTGGTCATGCCTCTCATCTTGTGCCCCAACGCCACGCTCAGCGGCCGGGAGGCGAGCAACGCGAGCACCCGGTCCGTTGGCGTGATGTTGGGCAGCCATCTGAGACTCATGGATCGATCACCCGATCAGCTCGCAACAAGAGCATAGGCGGGACAAAGGCCCTTTCTGGGTAGGGGGCATATCGGTGTTCAGTATTCCTTAGGTCCGCGCTTTTGCTTTCGGCTCAGTTCTTCCTTTTCCTTTTGAGCTTTTTGCTGCTGTATCTCAACTGCCTTCCACAGGTTCAGCAACGCATCCGTATCCTGATACAAGAGCAGGTATTGATCATTGCCGAACTCAAGAAATTGAATCACCGTGCGTGAATCTACCCACACAGCTCCGGCTCTCTTCCAGGCAAGCAACGATTCGGGACCTTTCCACCAGACTTCGATACCGGGCTCATTCGGCTTTAGTGGAGCCATCAATCCGGGCCGGTATCGCATGAGAGGCTCACCGTATTTCGCAACCAGCGCCTTATACATGACTTCCTTCGACGTATGTGGCTCAGTGACGATGGTGTATAGCCGAGACTTGTAGAATCGGAGGATGAGCCTCTTCGTCTCCTCCGACCCCAGCGGACGAACACTTGCGATTGGCTCTACCCCTGCCGTTCCATTCGCGATGAGCCCGATCTTCTCTCCCTTCACTGCCCTGCCGTACGTTGTCCAATTGAATTCAGGTTCAAGTAACGCGAACTGCTTCTGAAGGACCCCGCGGCGGACTAGTGCCTCCGCATCATCGAGGGATACACCCAGCGTAAACCCAGCTATCGATCGGTTAAGGAACGTGCGCTTTGTTGCCTGCTCGATCGATTTCGATTCGGCCTCTTTCTCCTTCTTCTGGATACCTGCTACTAGTTGCGGCGAGAGCTGATATTCGTTGTTCGTGAAGAGATCGGATAGCGTTTTATCTCCGAAAGTGTTCCTCCACCTGATTGCATATGTGACACCCTGCCAAATAAAGTCGTCCCACGGCTGGGCATAGCGTGGATGATAGATTTTTACTCCTATATTTTCGAAGGTGCCCCTCGCACACCTCTCCTCCGCAAAATTTGCCGCCGCCCTCAGCACGGAGGCAAGGACGGAGTTGTTGGCTAAGTCGACACTGTCAATGGCATCAACTCGGACGCTGCTGGACCTCGTGATTTCCTTATCGCAGGACTCTAACTGTAGGTGAACTCCGTCTGGCTGACCTATCGCTTTCAGGGGAAGCGTTAACAGGGCACACAAGACCGCGACGCCGAGTCCTATCCCGCTCTTGCTGACCTTCATTGCACTTCTCCTTTGGTCGTAGTATCGGCTCGACCCTATTGAAGGAGCGAGATCGCGGCAAGACCTTGCTCCCGTCCACGCCTTCGAGAACAACTGATCCTGCAACAGAAGTGGACACCCGTCTTGCCTCACCTCCGGCTCGGCAAGCCCTTGGAGCATAGTCGACATAAAGAGCATAGGCGGGACAAAGGCCCCAGCCTCCCCTCCGCAAATCGATAGTCGGTGACGATGTTCTGCCCTTCAACCCATCCGAGTTCTCGCAGGCCTTGTTGGAACGCCCCGCGGTACAGGTTAGACGTGGACGGGCCGCTCGAGAGATAGCCGATCCGGTGGACCTTGCCCGGCTGCGCGTCGGCGACCATCGGCGCTGCGAGAACGGATACGGCCACCACAAAGCTGAGCTTGGTGACGGTCGCTGCCACAACCCGTCCCCCGAGAGTCGTCATGACCGTGGCATACACCGCCTGTCTGCCCAACGCGCGACATCAGCCGCGGCCGAAGGCCGGCGGCTGAATGCCGAAGTTCGAAATGCCGAGCAGCGCCTTTGGATCAGTCCCGCCCAATGCGGCGAGAGGATCAGCGATGACCATAGGATTTGCACGTCTAGTTGAAGTCTGCCAGGCGCACTGATTTCTCGGATTGAATGCGGAGACGAAACACATTATTAGGATTGTGGGGACCACCTTTCAAAACCAGGATGGCTTGGTATCTGAAAGACTCGAGCTCTGGAGCCAGCGGAAAGGTCAGGGTGAACCGCTTGCTGCTGCCCTGAGACACCGCGACCGGGCGATCACCACTGAGTCCGATTGCTTGAACCAGAAAGTGCTGACGCCCGAATTGGTCGATCACGAAAGCGCTTTCCTGGGGATTGTCCAAAGATACCCCTGAATAGTCTACGCTAGAGTCCAGACTAAGATTGAATCTGAGTAACCTTCCTTCGACGATCTCGATGCTGAACAGGTGAGCAAAGGTACCCCCGTACCCGCCCTGCCACCTTACTCCCACTGGGAGTATTCCCGACCTCTTCGGAGCGGCTGTCCTCGGCGCCTCAGGAAGCCCGATTGGCGCGGTGGCTTGAGGCGTTGCGCTCGGTCCTGTCCGCCCACTGGTCAACAATTGCGCGACGACCTGGTCTTTGCTGAGCGTCGCGGAAACACCTGGGAGGATGTTGTTGGTCTCGATCTCAATGATCCGAGCATCTACGTCGACTTGGTTCCCGAGGTCCGAGACGGATCCAACCACCAGTCCTTCGACGCCTAACATCTTCCCCAATTCTTTCGCTTTCGTGGGGTCGACCAGGTCTGAATTGCTAAACTTCAGCTCACCTAGAACCAGGCCCAATCGGCGGCGCTCGATCACCCGGAATTTCTGCCCCTGCACGGAGAGCCGGGTCGTCAAGCGTTCGGCGATGTACCGTCCGAGGTCTGAGGTGATCCCCTGGAGATCCGGGAAGTCCGTCACCGCGACCCGCCACGCACGGCCTTCAGGGATACTCTTGCCAAGCTCGATCGCAAGTTGCTCCACCCCCTGTTTCAGGTCCGCGGCCCCCGCGCCACCGGGGACTACGAGCAAGCCGGCAATTCCGGCAGTCACGCAAATCACCCAACCCGTCTGCCATCGCTTGGACCGACACATGAAGCCCTCCTCTGTTGCTGCCGCCGATGCCGGTTGTCTGTCGTGCTTCCAGAATCTGGGTCCGGAGGTGCTTGAAGAACAGCCGATACGCCAACCCAACTCGGCAGCTTCTTTTGCCCGGCTTGCGAACGGCCGCGCTCAGCGGCCGCAGTGCGAGCAACGCGAGCACGCGGTCCTTTGAAGCGCGATGTTATGCTTCCTCAAGCTCAGCTCGCCTTAGCCGCATGGCCTACGAGCGAGCTACTCACGCTGTTGAAGAAGCCGAAACAACCCTCGAACGCAGCACGCTGGAGAATCTTCATCGGCGTAAAGGAATGTTTCTAATCACCACAGATTTAAAGCAGACATCCAAACCCTTGGCGCACCAACTCAACACAAGATTTGCAGAGGTGGCGCCTGGCCGGAGTTTGGCAAAGGTGATCCAGATCTGCTCCTGGATTTGAGGGGGGAACACCCGTCTCTTATCGAAGGAATCGCCGGTGTACCGATATCGGTTGCCGAGATTGTCAACCAGGTAAGTGCTGTTGATGTCCATATACCCCTCGCCAGGGTCGTCCTGTCGATTGGTATAGAGAAATGTCAATTTGATTTCATCACCGGTCACCTCGGCGGTCGTTAGCTCAAAGGCAAACGCCTTGTCGTTATAGCGAAATCCCTGTAGACCCCGAGGAGGCGCAACGCCCGGGGTCGGAACTGCGGATCCGAGTCCAGGCTGGGCGACCGCCGCTTCCTGCCGTCCCCGCTCGAGCAACGATGTCACCGCCGGGTCTTTGCTGATGGTGATGGTAGCCCCGAGAAGCAGCCGATTAGTCTCGATCTCAATCATGCGCGCATCCAGGTCTACCTGATTCCCGAGGTCGGAAACCGTGCCCACCGCAATGGCCTCGACGCCGGCCATGTTTCCCAATTGCTTGGCTTTTGCGGGATCTACGAGGTCCGACATGCTGAACCTCAGCTCTGCCAGGACCTGGTTTAGCCGCTGGCGCTCGATGACGAAAAATCTTGGACTCTGCGCCAAGCGAGTGGTTAGACGACTAGCGATGTAGCGGCCGAGATCGCTGGTCACTCCCTGGAGATCCGGGAAGTCGATCACAGCTATTCGGAGTTGCTTACCTCCAGGTGCATTCTTAGCGATTCTGTCTGCCAGTTCATCCACGGCGGTTCTGAGATCCTGCGCCGACGCTGTCTGGAGCGAAAAAAGGAGGGCCTGCCCAATTGCCATGACAACAAGGACGCAGAACAGCCTTCTCATGGTTCAGTCCTCCGCATTCTGGGCCTGCGATGCACTCCAGCTCGCTCAGCCACGTTCCGGTAATGAGGCTCAGGTCGTAGTGTCATTCCTTGGGCTCAACACCTTTGAGGCATAACACAAAGTTCACCGGGAGCGTAAGCGATCCGGTGAAACGAGGGGTTATACGGTTCTTCATCCTCCGCAGAGAAGCACGGAGCTATTACACCTCGCCTTGATTGATTTGTTAACCGACCCCCGATATTCAATAAATTAAAATATTCTGTCTATTCACATTTTGTTGTGCAGTTCTGAAAACTGCATTTTCCTAAGCAGCCACCCATTACCAAAATTTTTCCTCTATAGCAATCTACCGCACAGTCATAGTACTCGGTACGACACACTTGTCTACATTTCTTTGGCGGTGGCTGAGGGGGACTCTTGTAGGTTCCTCTTCCTCCATCATCTACAGAGTAGTTGTCAGATTGCTGAGCAAAAACATCTGAGTTGATTCCAAAAACAAAAGCTATAGCCAACAGTAACGCTATCTTTCTCATTTTCCTCTCCCTTTCTAATTTTAAATTACTAATTGAATGAGTATAACTATTGTGTATCTGGGTCCAGATAAGAACACAACACCGCAGTTCCTGTCAGCATATCACGCACGTTGGAAAGCGCAGGTACTTACACTCAAGTTGCGAATTCTCTTGCCAGTCTTGCGGTCGGTCCCATTTTATCATGGCGCG
>Ga0209726_10007950_pt1 | contig 11622 bp, 9 predicted proteins | sample Subgrocontami54m_FD_187453 | JGI IMG/M metagenome (GOLD analysis project Ga0209726, IMG submission 187453) | Subsurface groundwater microbial communities from S. Glens Falls, New York, USA - GMW46 contaminated, 5.4 m (SPAdes) (version 3) | ecosystem: Environmental > Aquatic > Deep subsurface >... | reverse complement strand
TTTGAAAATTGCCATCGCCAAAGCATGACCGATTTTTCCCCTGAAGGAAAGAAGGTTTTGCCCGATAATTACCTGGTTTCCGTGGGTTCTTTGGTCGAAAAGTACCCACTAAAAAACGCGATGTTCCATAACTATTAGCAGATCCATTGCTTTAAGTGTTTCGGGATGCTGTCTGCCAAGTACGTGCTTTCTTTCCAGGACAACGGTATTTGCAATAACCTCAGCCTCAGCTGGGCGCTTCTGACGACGTAACAAAAAGGCAAGATTAGATTTCACCGTAAGCGTGAAAGGATGGCTATCGCCGAATCGCCGCCCGCATCCATCAATCGTCTCGTTGAGCATCTCTTCAGCGACCTTCTGGTCGCCAAAGGAACTATGAAAAGCTGCGAGATTGCTTTGAGCCTGCAACACGTCTTCGTGGTCGGCGGCAAGCTGTCGTTTCCGCCCGTCGAAGCTCTGTTGGTAAAGCGCACCGGCTCTTTCAATCAGATTACGATCCTTCTTCTTTTCCCCCTTGTCTCGAAGAACACTGGCAAGAACATTCTTAATGGTGAATATTAAGAGGTCATCCGCTATCAACGTGCTCTCAGCTTTTTGAAGGGCTTCTGAAAGTAATACCTCGGCGTCATCGAGACGTTTCTGGAAATATCGGAGCGATCCCAATTCAACATCCGTCGTCAAGGTAAGTCGGTGCGTCGCACCAAGCGTGGCTCGGCGCCCCGCCTGCGCCGCAAGAAGATGGGCCTCCGCAATGTCGTATTGCCCCAGATGAATGTACGTTCGGCCCATTGTATACCGAATTGCACTCTCAGTTTCTGGTTGATCCTTCATGCTCTCGATTTCTTTGGATGCCTTGTCCAGAATCTCCATCAAAGTGATCTTCGCACCAATGGGATTGTTTACAGGAGATGCCTGAAACAATACTCGGTCGCGCCAAAACTCGTTAATCGACTCGTTCGTCGTTGCTGCACGTTGAGCTGCGTCTCTTTCTTTAGCAGTTTCAGTCTTCGCTTCAAGAATGCCCCTACGACTCTGATCCACAAAATAGAGAACGACGAGCAAAGAAAGCACGATCGTTGCCAAGAGTGCTATTGCACTGACTACAATTGTCAGATGCCGCTTCGTAGTGCGTGCTATTCGATCGGTAATTGGATCTGGAAAAGCTGACACGGGATCGTCATTGAGCCAGTCTTGAACCTCTTTGCGAAACTCCTCGACAGTGGAATACCTTTTGCCTAGGTCACGATGCATAGCCTTGGCACAAACTGCAATTAAGGCTCTATACCGGCTTCGAGCTAATCCCGCAGGAGGTGCAGGTTTTGCATCCAGTAGAGGTAACGGAGGCGTTTCCGCTAAGCGTACTAGAACTTCTGCGGCGCTTCCCAGATAGGGAGCCCTGCCTGCCAGCAGTTCATAGAGAATTGCGCCCAGACCATAGACATCCGCTCGCGGTCCAAGCAAGCGCAGGCTACGAACGTCTGCTTGCTCCGGCGCCATATATGTTGGTGTCCCAGGAATTTGCCCTTCAAGAGTTACTTTTCCCTGTTCGGCCTGTACCGAATTGTGTGAAACACACGTCGAAACTGTTTCTAATTCAGTCGTTCGGCCTGGCAAAGTGATTGATGGTTCATGGTGCCGCTGCGCTCTGACGAATTCCTTTGCTAGCCCCCAGTCCAAGACCCAGGTTTCGCCATACTTTCCCAACTGGACGTTGCTTGGCTTGAGATCCCGATGGAGAATTCCTTGCGAGTGCACGTATGAAACGGTGTCACACACCGCGAGCACGCGCTGTAGCAACTCACGGAGCGTCGCGAGGGTGCGATCCTTATGATGCGCCTCGATGGCTTGTGCAAAGGTCTCGCCCTCAACGAAGCGCATTGCGAAAAATGGATCCCCGCTCTCATCCTGCCCTCCGAAGTAGACTGGTACGATCCCCGCATGTGCTAGTTGGGCGGTAATCTCCGCTTCGTTGCGGAGACGTTGTCGTGACTGCAAGGTTTGACGGTCCGATCGAATGAGCTTGATTGCAACATTTCGTTTTAGCACCGGGTCGAAGGCGATGACAACTTCCCCCTGTCCTCCTTTGCCGTGTGGCGCTCTGATGAGGTACGGCCCTACTTGTTGCTCGATGGTGATTTGCCGTTTTCTTTCGCCGCCCGAATCCGATGGCGTGGAACCAGCACTACGAGCACTGCTCGCTTCGTGAGAAGCAGGATCGCCCTCAGCTTGGGTGCCCGAAATCTGATCGGAGGCATGATATTCGTGTGAGTCGCGCAGTGGCTTGTCGGACGCCATCGTCCACCCCCAGTCCATCTTAAGCGAGTAATTCGGCTACGGTCCTGTGCTCCCTTGAATTGTACGCACCGGCAGCCGTTTTTGCGCCATAAGTCGGTTGCGCCAACACCCAGTTTGTCCGCTGCACCGCAAAAAACCGCCAGCAGTCGCACCGGAGGCCATCGAAACGGTACCGCAACGGAAGCGGGAGCAATTCTTGCGAATTGCTCCCGCGACGGTGCCTACACCCCCCCATTCATACGATGACGTAACGCTCCGAAACACCCTCAAGGCGCACTCGCCCATCGTCGCCGACGCTGACGGGCGTCCACAGCCACGGATGGACATCCGACTCGATCAGAACCACGAAGTCAACCTCGTGGACGGCGGGATCGAATGATGCCCCCAGGATCGGCGGATTGGACGAAAGGACCAAGAAGCGGTCCGTTGTCTCGCCAAAGTTGTTCGCGTCGCCTCGCGGGCTGTATCCGACGATGTGCAATCGTGCCCCATCGAGCGAGAATTGCGAGACAGCCAAGCGTCCCCGACGCCGGGTCTTCGGCGCTTTGGCCGCAAGGGACTCCAACACGACACGCGATTCGTCTCTGGCCATGACTCACTCCTTCTGTAGAACACTGCCGGTGGTATCCGCGGCTATGCACATTGCACAGCCACGACCACCAGTCGGCAGCGTCGTAGATGATGTGAATGATCAGAGACAAAAAAACCCCCGCATCTCTACGAGGGCAAGGATTCCAGTGAGTGAACGAACTACAACTCACGCCCGCCTCGTAGAGGGGAAGTCATTTGCATCATCCCGGTGCCGACGAGCAGAAATAAGAAGTGACTCACGGCACAACCATACCGATTCAGATGAGTTTGTCAACCGATTGAGCCTTACGTTGACAAGAATGCCCTGCATTTGGCAATTCAACGGTCGTTTACCGTCCGAACGAGTCTTTCGTGTTCGGGTCGCCCATGCCAGTCAATCACCTGATTCAGACTCCGAGCACCTGGATCGCGGAGGCCATTGCCCGCCGTCATCTCCCACAGCGGATTCGCGGCGAAGAACAAATTCCCCGCGGCTACGTCTTGGAACTCGCCCAGCATTTTCCCCCGGCGGATATCGGTTTCCTGTTTCGCCTCAAAGACTACGCGAAAAACACGGCTCTCCCAGCAATTCCCGGACCCCTAAAAACGCTGGGAATTAAGGGGTTTTTGAACAACCTTATCGTAAACGACCAGAACATATTTACACCCATCTACACCGGCCAGGCTGAATTTATCTGGAAACTGGGTAAGCTGAAAACGAAGGCAAAGACATTTTGGCATCCTGGCTTTCCCAGTTACTGGTATCTTGCGTAGTCTTTCCAAATTGTTGCCGGGAATTGCTGGCAGGCCGCTCACCGAGCTGTTTTAGATGATCCTGGAAACGAGGCGCGTGCCCCAGACAATAGAGAATGTCCCGTTTGATTTCTCCGTTTGATTTCTCCCGCGGCCACAAGTCAATACTCTTGACTTGTGCCGCCGCCGGTCCGATACTGGCGCCATGGCAACCGTTCGCATCACTCCCGAAGCGTATGAACAAGCGGACCGGCTGCCCAAAGTGATTCACGGCCGCATCTTGAAATTGGCGAAGCGCCTGGAGAGTTGGCCGGACGTGAGCGGAGCGAAGCCCCTGTCCGGCGACCTCGCCGGATGGTATCGCCTGCGCACGGGCGACTATCGCCTGCGCTTCCGCGTCCATGGCGATACCGTTATCGTGGACAAGATCGGACATCGGAGGGATTTCTATGAAGACTAAACATCACCGCAACGGAGTTGCGGCAGCGCGCCGAGTCGTCAACGGCAAGCGCATGGTCTTGCTGGAAGAGGCCGAGTTCGCGCGGCTCTTGCTCAAGGCCGACGAATGGGAGCCGCTCATGCCCGAGCCGGACGCCGACGGCAACTATCCCGCGCTGGAAGCCTTGCGCGTCTCGCTGGCTCGCAAGATCATCCGCGATCGCCGCCGGCTGGGACTGACGCAAGCGGAACTGGCCCGCCGCGCCGGCATCCGCCCGGAATCCTTGAACCGCATCGAACAGGGGCGCGTCGCGCCGACCGTCCGCACCATCGAGAAGATCGACCGGGCACTGCGGGAGGCGGAAGAGGGGTAGATTGAAGACGGGGGCGAGAGTCGGATGTCTTCAGCTAAGACCTTGGATCAAGCTCGCTTTTTTGTACGCCTCGCCGAAGGATCGTGGTATGATCCCACCCAATACATCCCATCGCCGCGCCGAATTCCCCGCCGACCAGCGCGTGGGGCCCTCGCCGACTGAAGGCGGCAGGCGGCAGCAGCAGGCAGTAAGACCAACTTGTCTTTACTGCCGCCTGCCACTGCCTACTGCCGACTGTTGGAAGAAGGCAGGCCGCTCGCCGAACTGTTTTAGATGGTCCTGGAAACGAGTCGCGTGCCCGAGACAATAGAGAATGTCCCGTTTGATTTCTTTCGGAGTGGTGAGCGGGATTGACCGGTCCGGGCGAAACAACCTGATCGGTCTTGACGGCAACGACAAGCAACAGAGAATCACCTTCGCGCAATTCGTTTGACACGGGGACAATTGCTGCTTACTCTTGCGAATGCTGAAATATACGACCTTGCTGGCTCCACAGACGAAAAACAAGACCTGACTCGCCATGCTAAAAGCAAATGCGGACCGTGTTTGGACGTTTTTTGCCGCGGATTTTGAACCATTGGTTGGATTCGAGGCGAAGCTGGCCGGCGCCGCTGAGGCGATGCAATCACGCTTGAAAGCGCCACATTGGGGATACGCGCCAGGAAGGTATGTTCTCCGTGACACCGTTCAACGACTGCTCGCAATCGTGGATTTCCGCCGTGTATTCTTCCAGTCACTTGGACTCGGCGTGTGGCAAAAGAACCTGGACGAATACGCTGAGGTCATCAAGGTCGGTCTCCAAAAGCTGGGGGTGCAGCAGCTCAAGCGAATTGGCTTCCAGGCCACGGCTAACCTGGCGATTGGCATGTCACATAAAGAGATGGCCGAGCTGATGTTCGGCAGTTACATCAGGCCTGCCAGGGAGTTGCAGGATGTCGCCAGCAATTTTGACGACGTGTTGCTGCAACTTTACGGAGAAGAGAAGGGCATCAAGTTTCAGCTGACGGTTGCACCGATGACCCAGGAACAAGCGGTCGCTACCTTCATGGCAACTGGAAATCTCGAAGTCTTCCTTGAGCCAAAGCTTGTTGACGCAGGCGTCAAGGAATTCAAGGATCGGATTGCCACCGACTGCTTCCATGTCAGTCTTGACCTGTCTCGCAGCGACGTCGCTCAAGCGGAAATCCCGATCTTCCTCAGGCAATCCCTCGACCTGGCTGATACAATGAGTGCTGCCGCCATTCAGAAGCTAAAAAGTCTTCGAGTGAAAAAAGGCTAGTTTCATGCCCTTTCCGGAATCTATCACCGGCAGATCGGTCGGCTCGCCGTTCACGGGTTCCGCCGGTTCAATGGCCGTTCCGAAGTCGGCTGGTTGGTGCCGAGATTCGCTTTCAGCTGAAGCGGAACAGCTTCTATTCGCAGAGGCAAACGTTGTCGGCATTTCCGTGTTTCACGAATTGGGCTCGGACTTGGCTGGCGGCACCATCACGGAAACCCGACGAGTCGGGCCGTCGAAACGCGCGACGCTGGTCACCGTCACATCCCACGTAATCCCACATTCGGCGCAAGCGATTCAATCGCCAGAATACATGGAGACTGTTCGGCGCCGCCGAGCCGGCAGCATCGCCGAAGCCTTGAGCGATCTTGCACCCCATGCAGCACGGGATGATTTCGCTGTCTGCACCTACCCAGTTGTGAAAAAGATCAGCGAACTGTTGGAGACCCTCATTAACGCCCAGACCGAGGGCAACACACGGGAAATCCTGCGCCAGCTACGAAACACTCTGATGAACGGCGGTTGGCGAGATTATCGTGACGCGAAAGTTCGCAAAACGGCGATTGCGATTGTAAGAATTTTGCAGGAAGCGGAGGAAGTTACACCTCAACAAGTCGAAGAGGCCTTTGACCAATTGCACGATGCCGGTCTCAATCCGGTCGGCCCTCCAATTTTTGCAGACAGCGACGAGAATGAAGGTGCCGATGTCCAAGCTCAAGTATCTGGTTGAGACCTCCGCGGTTCGGCCAGCGCTGGGTAGTTCCACCACGGCTCACAATCGGCATTTCGCCGAAAAAACGGCGGGTGGGAGCCTCTGGTCATCCACCTACATTCGGAAGGAATTCATTCATCGTTGGGTCTGCGACATGATTCGCATTGCGGTCACGATTGAACAATGCGACAACGTATCGGACGCGTTGATCATCCTCGAGCAGGATTTCAGCCCACGCAATGTCAAGGGAACGCTCGCCGCGGTGGCCCAAATGCTGCGTGAAACCGGTGCGCTCGACAACAAGCGTTTGGCAGAAGAAGAAGTTGCGAGCTTGGCGATTCGTTGGCTGAAGCTGTTCGACAAAGATCTCGCTTCTCGAATCGCGAATTTGTGCAAGTGTCAGATTGGCGGTAGAACACCTGCCGTCGATTACAACAATCTACTAGACGACCTGCATTCATTTCACGAAGAATTTCGTACTCCTGTTTTGGATTGTGAAGTGAATGCTTTTCTCGCGTTTGTTGATCCGTCTGGTCGTGCAGCCAGCTTGCTTGCCGACCCTGAGGTGTGTGAATTGCCAGTCGGGCAAAAACTTCAACAGTATGCGGCCAAGCAGACCTGGGTCACCTGCAAAGAATGCGCGTCGATTGGCGACGCAATAATCGCCTTGGAACAGCCGCCATCCTGGTGCCTGGTTCATGTCGACAGGTCGTTTAACCATCTGTGTCGGGCGCGCGACAGGGCGCACCTGCCACTTAAATCGGTCCAAGCAATCAATAAGATCTAGGCACGTTCCACCCAAAGTCGCGGTGGCGTTGGTGTCGAGGGAAGAGTAGAGTCGAGGAGTGGCGAGGTGGTTTAGGTGAAGCCTTGCGTGTTGGCCGGTCCTTTGGGTTGCCGGCGGGGAGAAAATGGTGTCAGTTCATTTTATCCGGAAAAAACAATGAACTAACACCATTTCTCCGGAATTCCCCGCCGACCAGCGCGTGGGTCCCGTCGCCGACTGAAGGCGGCAGGCGGCAGCAGCAGGAGGCAGTAAGTCCAACTTGTCTTTACTGCCTCCTGCCACTGCCTACTGCCGACTGAAGGAGGAAGGCAGGCCGCTCGCCGAACTGTTTTAGATGATCCTGGAAACGAGGCGCGTGCCCTGTTTCCCCCTTTTTTTCACCAAGATATGCGAGTAAACGATATTCTTCTCCGTTACTCGGAAATGCGTGGCCAAGGCAGCTCGGTCACGCCGGAAGATCTATGCGCGGCTTATCCTCATCTCTTGGAGGACGTGAAGAATGCCATCGAGGCTCTCGACTCCATAGCTACGCGGTTCGAGCCTGGCACGAATCCACCATCATCGGCTTCGCACGCGGCCGCTGGCTGGACGATTCCCGGTTATGAAATCCTGGGGGAGCTGGGCCGCGGCGGCATGGGGATCGTCTACAAGGCCCGCCAAGTTGCGCTCAAACGGGTCGTCGCCGTCAAAATGCTCCTGGGCGATTTTCCCGAGGCGCTGGAGTTGCGCGCGCGCTTTCGCCGTGAGGCCGAGGCCGTCGCGGGACTGCAGCACGCCAACATCGTGCAGATCTACGAAGTCGGGGAACACGACGGCCGGCTTTACTTCTCCATGGAGTTCGTCGGCGGCGGCAGCCTGGCCCAACGCCTCGCCCGCGGAATCTTGCCAATCGAACAAAGCGTGGAACTGAGCGCCGCCCTGGCCCGCGCCATCTTCCATTGCCATCAACGCGGTATCGTGCACCGCGACCTCAAGCCCGCCAACGTGCTCCTGCTCAAGGGTCAGGAATCAGGAGTCAGGAATCAGGAATCAGGAGTCAAGAGTCAGGAATCAGCAACCAAGGGGCACGTTTCTTCTGACTCCTGTCTCCTGACCCCTGACTCCTGGATTCCTAAGATCACCGACTTTGGGCTCGCCAAGCAGCTTGCGGAAGATGTCGGCAAGACACGCAGCGGCGCGGTTCTCGGCACACCCAGTTACATGGCGCCCGAGCAAGCGGCCGGCAAGATCAAGGACATCGGCCCGCGCACCGATGTCTACGCCGTGGGCGCTATCCTATATGAGTTGCTCACCGGTCAGCCCCCGTTCCGTGGCGATAGTGTGCTGGACACGCTCGAGCAAGTGCGAACGCGCGACCCGGTACCGCCGTCGCGATTGCGCGCCGGCGTGCCGCGCGATCTGGAGACGATTTGCCTGACGTGCCTGGCGAAGGAACCGCAGCGCCGCTATGGGTCGGCCTTGCTGCTGGCGCAGGACCTGGAGCGGTTTCAGGCAGGCGAATCCATCCTGGCGCGGCCGGAAGGGATCGTGCGCAAAGCGTGGCGCAAGGTGCGCCGGCATCGCGTGCCCGTGGCCGCGCTAGGCGTGGTGGCGCTCACCCTGATCGTTGCTGTCCTGGTCATCCAACGAATCTCGAAGACAACGGCGCTGGCGCGCGAATGGGAACAGGGCGTCGCCGCGCCTGGATTGGGTGAGGACTTCCTGGCCCGCATGGAAACCGTACTCGCGGATCGTGGGCTGGGGCAAGTCCAAGCGGAGGCCGAGCGGCAGAGATTGTACGAGTCCTATAAAGGGAAATTCCGGGCGGAGCTGGGCAAACGCCTGACACCGGAAACAACCGCAGCGCTTTTCGCAACGGTGGCAGCGCTGCAACCGCGGGCGCCGGCCCTGGCCGACCAGCTGCGCAAGGAGTTGAGCGAGCGCCAAACAGTCCCGGAGCCGCTGTTTCATCTGGGGACGCCCTTTGCCGACCTTGACACGGTTCACGCGGTCTTTGCGCCCGATGCGGTGAGCCTCAAAGGTGACCGTCTCTATCCCGTGCCGGCGCTGAAAGGCCCGATGTTGACCCGGCAGGCTAGTTCGGGCAACGTGGAGTACAAGGCGGTATTCGCGGATCCCGAATGGCAAACGGCGTCGCGCGTGGGGCTGGTGTTGCAAACCTCGGAGGGCAAGGGTTATGCCTTGCTGCTGCGGACGGCGCCTAGGGCGGCGCACGACGGGAACCAACCGCCCGTTTCCTTCGGCGAAGTCCGGCAAAGTCAGAGCCTGGTCACACTGCAGATCGAGCGCGACGGACGCTTGTTGCGCGCGCAGCAAATCGAGTCGGCGGCGCTGCCGGCCGGGCCGCTGACGCTCGAAGCGCGGCGCGAAGGCGACAAGTGGACGTTTCGCATCCATGGCCTGCCGCCGTCTCACAAGCCGCTGGTGTTTCAGGAAGTGTTCCCGTTGCGTGATGCGGGACCGGTGTTTTTCGGGCTGATCTGGCCGCGCGGCGTCGGTCTGGTCGAGCTGCAAGCCACCCGGCAGACTCCGCCCGTTGTCCGCAACCCGCTCGAGCAAGGCGATGAGCTGCTCGGCCAGGGGCCGGAGCATGTTGAGAAGGCGCTGGAGGTCTTTCGGCGCGAAGCCATCGCCGCCGCGGGCAACGAAGAGGCACAGGAAGCACGCTACAAGCAGGCGATCTGCCTGGCCCGTTTGGGGAACACCGAGCAAGCTGCCCAGCTCTGGCAACGGCTCGGCGACGAGCACGGCACGCGCTGGCCCATCCTGGCCCAGGTGCAGCTCCTCGTCCTCTATTTCCGCGAGGGTCGGCTGGAGAAGGCCGACCCGCTGCTGGTGCGGTTTTCATCCCCTTTGCTGGTGCCGCCTACGGATCTTCTGGGCGGTCTGCTGCTGGATCCACGCCCGCCCTTGGAGCTACTCGCGGCCCTCATTCCCAGCGAGGATCTTCAGCAGATCTGGGATGCCTTGTTCAAGAAGCACTCCGGCCTCAACGTGCTTTTCTTCGATCCTCAGCATGTCAAGCGGCTTGAATTGCTGGCCCCGTTGGTCAGGAATCTGGATTTCTCCAGGCGTCAGCGCGTCGTCTTTGCACTTACCCTGGCGGTCGGCTATCTCATGAGCGACTCCCCTCTCCAGCGCGACAAAGCTCTGGGTGTGTATGAGGAAACCCTGGCACGTGACTGGGAAACCGCCCGACAGGAAGGCTTACACTTGCCTCTTGTGGAAATGTACTGCTGGCTGCTGCGACTGAAGGGCCGAACGTCCCAGGCCATCGACGTCGTCGACCGTTGCCTGTGGGAAAAACCCGGTGTGTGTCGTGAGGGTTGCGAGACGCTGTTGCTGACGCAAGCGCGCAATCATGCCGCTCTTGGGCAATGGCGCGCGGCCGACAACGACCTCAACGCGCTGCTGGCCCGCGTGCCGGTTGAGCGCCTGCCTTATCATTCGTTTGCCAACGCCTGCTTGCTCCGCGGGTATGTGCAGCAAGAGCTGGGGGCCCCGGAGGACGTGGTGCAAGCCGCCTGGAAGCTGGCGCGACTACGCCTGTTCGCTCCGGGCAAAGGCGGGACGAGCCGTGATGCGCTGCGCCTTGCGGGGGTCGCCGACGTGCAGATCGCACTCCTCGTCGGCTCGCTCACCAACGACCTCACGCGCGCTGATATGGAGGAAGGCGTGGCCCGCCTGCTGCCGTATATCGTAAGCCAAGAGCCGGTCCTGCAGCTCCTTCCGAGCAGCCTGGTGAAGACAGCCTCGAAGCCTCTGCTCGGGCAGGTCAATCAGCTTCTGCCCGCCGCGGCGCTGACACGCGTCTGGCGTACCCCCGAGGGCCAGGACTATGCCCGGAAAATCGTCCTGCAGGAGATTTCCTGGCGTGACGTATTTCAGGTCACGGTGCGCCTCACGGTCGTGGAGATCATGGCCGAGCGTGCTTTTGCCGGCAAGCTTGACCCCGAGCAGCGCGCCGTGCTGGGCAAGTTCGCTGAAGACTGGTATCTCGCGTTCTGCCGTAAGAAGGTGAGTCTCCCACAGGTCTTTCTGATGGCCGGCATTGTGGACGGAAAGCAGGGGTTCGACCCGTTCGTCAAGTGGGAAACACTTGAAAAGGACTTGGAACCCTCTTTGCAGCCGGGCTTCGCCTACCTCTGCGGTTGCCGCTATCTCCGGTTGAAGCGGCCCGACGAGGCGACCGAGTTTTTCCGGATCGTCCAGCGGCTCGCGGCGCCGGATACCCCGGTCTACCGACTGGCCGCGAGCGAATTGGAACGGCTCGCGAAGTTCCCCCAAGAGCCTAACGCGGCTGAGCCGCAACCATTGGAACACTAATCATCGCTAATCGTCACTAATCGATTTTTAGCCGCCTCTTCCTAAATCAGTGAAGATTAGCGAGGATTAGTGTTCCAGCCTTCCCGAACTT
>Ga0209726_10007949_pt1 | contig 11623 bp, 6 predicted proteins | sample Subgrocontami54m_FD_187453 | JGI IMG/M metagenome (GOLD analysis project Ga0209726, IMG submission 187453) | Subsurface groundwater microbial communities from S. Glens Falls, New York, USA - GMW46 contaminated, 5.4 m (SPAdes) (version 3) | ecosystem: Environmental > Aquatic > Deep subsurface >... | reverse complement strand
CATTCTGAAAGCCAGTATAGCCCACTGGTTTTCCGCAACTTGAAGGCGACTCATTTTCCGTCCTATTCGTCAGCTATACTCAAAAATTGCCATGGGAATTTCGTACTCAGACGGCCCTCCGCTCCGTTTTGGCGTCATGTGTACGGCTTCAGGGCTGTCGGATTTCGCGCGCCGATGTATCGACCATGTCACCAGGGATGGCTTGGCCGAACCCGTTCTACTGATCCTCGACGAAAGCCAAACGATGCCCAGCAGTATCGGCACGAAGATCAGGAAGAGTCTTCGTTTGGATGGCAATCTGTGGCACTTGCAGTCGAAGCTGTTTCCTCCTTCGCGGATTCCGGCATATCGTTTGGGGCCGTTGCCCGCCGGCGTTCCGCGGATGTCCTGCAAGCCCGAGTACAAAGGCAAGTGGAGCCAGTATTTCACGGCCGCGGATGTCGAAATAATCCGTTCGCGCGACCTCGATTTTATCCTGAAGTTTGCGTTTGGCATTATCCGGGGTGGACTTCTGGAGTCGGCGCGCTATGGAGTCTGGTCCTATCATCACGACGACGAGGAGAAATACAGGGGTGGGCCTCCGGCGTTTTGGGAGATTCATCAGGGCGACGCGGTGACCAGCGCTCTGCTGCAGCGGCTTACCGATCGCCTGGATGGCGGCATTGTGCTGAAGAAATGCCACGTGGCCACGAATGGACTTTCGTACCGCAAGAACCTCCAAAGCATCCAGCAGAGTTCCTGGCACATGGTGCGGTGGGTCTGCCTCGATGTCCGGGCGGGCCGGGCGGAGTACCTGAACTCCCCGCCAAGCCGCACCGAAGCCCCAATTTACAGGGCCCCCAATGACTTTCAGATGCTGTGGTTCTGGGGGCGGCTGGCGGTCAACTGGTTCCGTTACAAGCTCGCCAATCAGCGAGTGGACGATTGGAATGTCGGCCTGATCCGCAAGCCGCAAGCTGCCTGGCTCGATCCGGCCTTCGAGCCGGAAATCGAGTGGTCGGCGTATCGGGAGAGCGGGCAGTTTGTGGCGGATCCGTTCCTGATTCCGTCGGCGGAGCGTCCGCGGGTGCTGGTGGAAGAGTTTAATTGGTCAACGGAAAAAGGGCGCATTAGCGAGTTCCGCTGGCCGGAAGCTCCGGGTCAAACGAGTGCGATGACGCCGGTTATTGATGAGGGATTGCACATGAGCTACCCTTTTGTCTTCGATCACGAAGGCGCCGTGTATGCGATCCCCGAATGTGCCGAGTCGAACGCCATACTACTGTATCGTTTGGACCCCGAGTCCGGCACGTGGCACCGCGAAATGACGCTCATCGACAAGGTCGATGCCCTGGACACGACTGTGTTCCGGCAGGGCGACACCTGGTGGCTGATGCATTCTGGCCTGGATGGGTGCGGACCTTGGTCGCTCTACCTGTGGCACGCCCCGTCCCTGTTCGGACCGTGGGAATCGCATGTCGGCAATCCGGTCAAGACGGACATAAGCGGGACACGTCCGGCGGGCAATCTCTTCTGGCATCAGGGTAGTTTGTACCGCCCCGCGCAGGATGGCAGGGCCAGTTATGGCGCCGCCATGTGCATCAATCGCATCGATGAGTTGACCAGGAAGACGTTTCGCGAAACGGTCGTGCGGCGGATCCAGCCGGATCCGAACGGACCTTATCCCGACGGGATCCATACGTTGAGCGGGTTTGGGGAATGGTCCATCGTGGACGGGAAGAAGCACCGTTGGCCTCCCCTGGTATTGGCCCGAAGGTTCCTGGTGAAACGGCTGAAGTTGAAGCGTCGGGACTTCGCCTATTCGGCGGTGAGGCTTGCTGGTCCTGTTGCGGTTCCTCGGAGCCCGGCTTCTTCGCGCGGCTAAGATTCCTGCGTCCGGTTTATGGAGCACCGGCTTTGTGCTGTTTCCGGTTTTACGGAAGAAGCGACACGTTCAGGCGGGGACTCTCGCGCCCATCGACGGAGAGCCAGATTTGATTGTCTGAACCGGTGCTGATCGGAGTGGCGGGGTTGAGTTGAAAATTAATCTGGAACAGACGGGAGGATAGTGGTGTAAGGCCGGCGTATAGGACCTGATGCGGGGTGCCGTTGACGATTACGTAAGTCTCCGCCGTCACGCGCGCAAAGGGTTCCTCCGCGGGCGCCAGGGTGTTGAGGTCCGGCTGGGGAGACGTTGGCCCAAGTCCGTTGGCATAGATAACACCAATCTCATTGAGGCGGAGCGGGCGGCTGCTGGCCAGCAGTTCGGTGGGGCCGTTCAGTGACCCATCGGGGTTTTGCATGACGGCCCGGATTTTTTTATCGCTCAATTGATAGGTGAAGATGGCTGGGGCGGCGTTGACAATTGAGGCGGCTGGTATGATCGCGGTGACTTTTTCGTCCGCTCCCGAACCCCTCTTCACGACAACCTGAGTTTGCATGCCCACCTGGACGCTGTCTGGCATGAGCGCGTTTATTTGTCCCGGACTGGCATAAAGAAGGGGCGCTTTGTTTCCCCCGTACTCGACCGTGGTATCGCAAATGGACTCGGGAAACGGAAATTCTGTCGCGCTTTGGTAGCAGTTGGCCAGATTGTTGCCCAGCATGGTGACAAAAGACCCGGGCGACACGGGGGCTTCGAGGCTGGCGGCGTTGACGGCGGGCGCACCCAAGCTGGCGGCGCCGGTGCCGGTTTCGACGACGATGACACGATGCCGGTTAGCCTCACCGAAATTGGAATCGGCCATCACATAAGAGCCATCAGGGGACATGCAGGCGCGAGGAGAGGTCCAGTAAGAATTGGCCGGCTCGGAATTGAGAGCCAGGCTACGGTGCATGAACAGCCGCCGTACCTCGGTAAGGTTTTTGATTACCAGGACTTCGCCGACGTGTGGTGTGTGGTTGATGGCGGCCGTACTGTTGGCCGGGTATTGGAAGCCGAAGCTGTTATAACCGATCGAAACAGCGCATTGCGGCGAAAGTTTCGCGCAGCCTATATGAAGGTCGGCCCATATCGCCTGGCCGCCACAGCGGTATAGACGCATAACGCGCCGCAATCCGCCGCCGAGCTCAACCGGCAGGCCGGGCTTGTCTTCCCTGTTCAACTGATAGGCGACGATGCCGAATTCGCAAGGAACCGAAGATTCGGCGGCTGTAATCAGATACTGTAAGCCGGCGGAGTCTTCCACGGTGTCGGCGTGAGGATTGCTCAGGCAGGGTTCGCCGGTGTCACAGACGCCGTCGCGGTTGCCATTGCTCGTTAAGAGCTCGCCTCCCCGGTAGGCAAAGTCCAGTTTCTTAGCAGGTTCGTTGACCGTGAAGACCAGCATGACAGGAGCCGACATCAGCAGCACATAACGTTTGCCGTTCCCTTTGTCGGGGCCTTTGGTCATCAGAGGGTAGTCGATGGTCAGATTGCCTTGGACGATGCCGGTATAGCTGGCGCAGTAGGCGGTACGGGTGTCGATCGACAGCGCGCAGATCTGCTGTTGATCGGGAGCGTAGACGGAGATCCAGTTGTCCTTGGATCCGTCGCCGGTGCCGCCGGTGCTGATACGGGTGAAACGGTAGGGCGCGGCTCCGAAGTCGAAGACAGTCTCCGTTTGGTTGCTGGTGACCCTGTGCTGCCGGACGCGGGGACCTTCCAGGAAATAGAGCGCGTCTTCCAGCCGGGCATCCCAGATCGCGCCCTCAAAAGAGAAACCCAAGCCGCTACGCACCATCTGGCCTGTTTTGAAATCGACCACACGCGTATTTTCGTTCTCCTGGAAGAGCAGGGCATAACGATTGTTGGCGCTGATGGCGCTGGGCGTGGAGTACCCGTGGTTGGAGCGAGGCGCTGTGAGAACGCGCACTTGCGCGCCGAAATTAGGATCGGTATAGGTTTGCCCAACACCGGGCGGTGTGAAGCGGCCGGCGGGCCGTTCATCGGGAACTTCACAGGTAGCGCTGTCGGGATATCCTTCCACAGCGCGGCAGCCGGTGGGGCCGCCGAGGTAGGTGAATCGCGGATCGGGCAGTTTTGCGACGACGGTAAGAATGATGCGGACTGTTTGCTGCGTCTGAGGCGAACTGGTCAGGGAAAAGGCGAGCGTCTGTTCGTAGACGCCTGGCGCCCGGCCACCTGACCACCAGTCGACCAGCGCGACGATGACGGAATCAGTCCCCGTGCCTTTATCCTTGTTCAACTGCAGCATGTCACGCGAGCCGTCTCCCAGGGTGAGCTGCCACGCGGCCGGGGCGGAGACGGAAATCGTCTGGCTCCCGGCCAGAGGGCCGCCCTGCACCATCTGCAGGCGAATTTCGCGCGGGGTTACGTTGAGCGGCGTTTGCGCCAGCACGGCGGCCGGAGGCAACAGGAACAAACCCAAGGCCAGCCGGTAATTACTGAAAATCCTCATGATCCGTTCCGATCCCCAACCTTAACATACGATATAACACAGCCGCCGGTTTCGAGTTTCCCTATGTGACTGAAATCAGGTCCAATAAGCCCTGCCGGATCATAGAGAAAGAACTCGCCGCCGTCCGCCGGGCCGGGATGTCCAAGTCTTTACTATTGTTTAGCTGCTGGCGACAATGAACGGCACGGGGGAACGTATTGCTCCGATCGGGACAGATCCGTCATAATAGGAGCAACATGCTGGACAATCTCTACCGGCGGGTATATCAGGGCGTCAACTACCGTTTGCGCGGTGTGGCTGGAGGCCGTTTGGCATCGTACTGCCGGCCTGTATCGATCGGGATCATGTTGACCAACATTTGCAATGCACGCTGCTTGCACTGCGATATCTGGAAGAACAAGGGCCATGACGATAGTCCGACGTTGGAAGAATGGAAGCAGGTTTTGACGGACTTGCGGCAGTGGCTGGGGCCAGTGTCGATTTTCTTCAGCGGAGGGGAAGCGTTATTGAAGCCCTACGCGCCGGATCTGGTGTCACATGCCTCGCGGAGTGGATTGGCTGTCGAGTTTTTGACCCATGGCTACTGGGACGAGTTGAAGCGGGTGGAACGATTGGCGATGGCCAATCCGTCGCGGATTACTCTGTCACTGGATGGCATTGGGGAGGCGCATACATTGGTGCGTGGCCGCCCGAATTTTTTCGAGAAAACGACGCGGACCATCAATCTGCTCCAGACCATGCGTAAAGAGCATGCTTTAGGGTACGATCTGCGCATAAAAACGGTTGTTATGGATCAAAATCTGGATAGTGTGTGCGAAGTTCCGAAGTACACGCGCCAGGAGGGGATGCACAGCTTCTTCCAGTCGATCGAGCAGAACTACAATACGCCGGAGGATCCGGACTGGTTCCTGACCAGTCCCAACTGGCCGAAGGATACCGGAAAAGCAGTGCGCGTGGTGCAGCAGTTGATCCAGATGAAACACGATGGGTATCACATCGATAACAGCTACGCGCAGCTCGAAGCGATGATTCGGTACTTCCGCGATCCGGCCTCTCTGCGCGTAGCGGTTCAGTCGCACAGCGCGCACGAGAAGAAAGCCCAATGCGCGGCGCTGGTGAACCTGCAGTTCAATCCCAATGGGGATGTGGTGACCTGTTGGGGAATGCCCCCAGTGGGCAACGTCAAGGAGAAGGGAATTCGAGAGATCTGGGAAAACAGGCCGGCCTGGTGGCAAGGTGGATGCTGCTTCGAGCGCCGCTGCAGCGCGGAAGAGAAAGAGCTGCTGCATATAGCGAGTGTTAATTGAGTGGCGGAGGAGTTACAGCCGCCAACCGCTGTTTCCGTAATGGGCATCGAGCCGATGCGCATTGGAAACGGCGAACATTCGGTGCGCGAATTGTCGTTGCAATTGGGCCAGGCCGGGTGGCGCAGCGTGGTGTGTTTCGCGTCGGCTCCGCCGGAGCCGGTCCGTGAGTTCCTCTCGCTGCCAAATGTTGTGATCGAGGTCATTCCCAACTCATGGGAACTGGCTTGGCGGCCGGTCAGTGATCTGCGGCGGATTCTCTCGCGCTACCGGCCGCGCGCACTGCATTTACAATTTACCGGTTTCCTGGGACCGTATCCGTGGTTGGGGAAGCTATACGGTGTGGAGCGGATATTCCATACGGACCACACATCCCATCCGGACGGCTACACACCGGCGCGCGCTCCGCTATGGAAGAGGATGGCGGCGCGCATCATCAACGCGCCGCTCACCAAAGTGATCTGCGTCAGCGATTACGGGTATCGCTCATTGACAGAGCTGGACATCATCGACTCCAGCCGCGTGGTGCGGATTTATAACGGGATACAGACGGTGGCGCCGGGCGATCCGGCCGTGCTGGGGCGGTCCTTCCGTGAACGGCATGGTATTCCCGCGGGCCGGCAGTTGGTGGTGCAAGTGAGTTGGATCATCCCGCAAAAGGGCATCGGCGATCTGCTCGCAGCGGCGGCCAAGGTACTGGCCAGGCGCCAGGACGTCCATTTCGCCATTGTCGGCGAGGGCGCCGACCGCCAGCGGTATACGGAGGAAGCAGACAGGATGGGCATTGCGGATCATGTAACCTTCACCGGTTTGGTGCGCGATCCGTTTGCCGAGGGCGTCTATGCGGCAGCCGATATTGTTTGCCAGCTTTCCCGGTGGCAGGAGGTGTTCGGTTGCACGATCACCGAGGCGATGGCGATGCGGCGTCCGCTAGTGGCGACGCGCGTAGGGGGCATTCCTGAGTTGGTGGTAGAAGAGGAGACGGGGTTGTTGGCCGCGAAAGGCGACACGGACGCGATGGCCCATCATTTGTTGCGGCTTCTGGACGATCCGGAGCTGCGCGGGCGAATGGGCGAGGCCGGGCGGAGGCGCTGCGTGGAGCGCTTTGAGTTGAGCAAGAATATTGCCGAGGTGGTAAAGCTCTACGGTACCGGTTGAAGTTGAGGAATGCCCCACCATCCATCTCATCGGAACTGGTTGGATAGCGTCAGCACGTTCGAGTAGCCCCCATCGGCTTCTACCGAGATTCCCGCCGTGAATCTTTCAACTGAGGAGCAGCAAGGTTCCACTGGCGATTGGTTTGAACGCCCGATTTCGCGGCGCTGACATGGTTCAGGTTCGGGCAAGGTGCCACGGAGCGAACGAAGAACCTTAAGCCGGACGTGGCCAACCATGCTGAATTGTAGGGGGTGGGAAATTGAGACTTTAATCCATACGGGAGTCGCGTGGCCGCTCACACACGGGCTACCGTCGCGGCTCATTCGCTCCGTTTTGCTCGGCACACAAACGAGAATGGCGGCCCGAAGGCCGCCATTTCAGCAGAGGATTACCGCGGGCTTTTCGCGCTTATGCCTTGGGGTTCTCCACCTGCAGTCTGTTGGTGACTCCGAACACTCCAAAGACGCCATTGGCCCGAATGTTGGCTATGTTCTTTTCAGCTTCGTTGGCCACCACGCCTTCGAGTGTCACGTTGCCATTCTTCACGATGATCCGGATGGCCGGCTGCGTTCCCAGCGCATAGCGTTGCAGCGCCGGATAGCCGTAGACTGCCCGGACCACAGCGAAGCGGATGCGGTCGTCGTTGGGCGACAGCGGCAGAACCTCGATCTCATTGATCACGGAGGTGACGCCTTCGAGCCGGCGGACTACGTTTTCCGCGCTCGTCTTCAGAGTTGGCCTGGTTACCTGCCCAGACAGGGTCACTACGCCGTCGGCCACTTGAAACGCCATGTGGTCAAACACGCCGAAGTAGGGCAGCATGACCAGTTCATGCCGGACTTTCTCGGCAAGCGGATCCGAATTCGCCGCACCCGCGGCTGGGCTAAGCACCAGCGCGCCGGCCAGCATCACGATTGTCAATCCCAGGTTTTTCATTTGACTTTCTCCTTCTGCCCGTTGATACGAGGCCGGAGAATACCTGGTTTCACTGTCCGCAAAGCTTTTACTGGACTTTTACAAGGTGGTTCAAATCAGCCAGTCCCCCACTTCCATGTTGAGCAACTCGATCCAGCCGTCCTGCGGCAGAGCATCCAGCGGAAGCGCACCTCTCCAAAGCGAAATGCGCAGTTTGGCTTTCTCGCCGGGAGCCACGCCGGCCAGCACCAAGGGGATTCTGGCTTCCATGACGCTGCGGTAGGCGACCTCGATCGGGGCGCCCTCCAAAATCCGCACCGCCGACGGTGACAGCTCCAGCTTCCAGGATGCCGCCGGGAAGCTCAGGTTCACTTGCACCGGCTCCTCCACGGATTCCAGGTCCAGCCGCAGGCAAATCTCCTGCTCGTCGCAACTGTAATGGAGCTGCTGCACAAGGAGTTTCTGGCCGTGCATGGAACCGGACCGGCCATCCACCTCATACTGCCCGGCGCCCATCCATTCAAAGTAAGAGGTCACCTCGCCATCGATCACCGGCTGTACCGGCGCTGTCGGTTCCCGGTGCACCGCCGAGGCAAACACCTTCCGAATGGGCCGTGACAGGTCTTCCGGCGCGGGTTGGCCCAAGGCGCGATACACATTGGCCAAGTGGCAGCGGTAGAGATGATCAAACTCGGCCGCGTTGTCGGAGTGATGCTCCGGCCCATACCACCAGCACCAGTCGCTGCCTTCGGCAATGAGCAATTCTTCAAAGGCGAGCTTCCTGTTCACCTCCGGGATGGAGGCATCTTTTTCCAGGGCTTCGTAGGTCTGCCGTGCACGCAGGAGCATTTCCCAGGCGCGGTTGTCCTCCTCGGCTCCGATCCAGATATCGAAGTTCGCGTTGATCCAGGATCCGGGAAAGATGTGGCGGATGGGCTGCGCCTCCACCTTCTCCAGAGCTTCGGTGACTGTGGCGGCCCGCAAGTCACCCGAATTCTGGATGCGGCCGTAGAGTTCCCGGAGGAACGGGCGGCCACTTGCCTCGTAGTGCTCCCAGGCGTTCTCGCCATCGAGAATGATGGGCACCAGCGCGTCCCGGCCGCCGGCCAGGATGTGCCCGCAATTTTCCCGGATGCGCTCCAGGAAGTGGCCCGCGGCCTCGGCCGCTCCCATGCGGGAATAGACGAAACCGATCAGGTCACTGAGATAATGATCGCGGAAAATGACTCGCATCTGGCGGCCGTCCTGCTGCCAGAGATAAGGCCGGTAGGTGTGCGTCGTGTCAGCAACATGGCCAAGGGTGCGGCTCAGAACCCCGTTGTCGGTGGCTGCCCATTGCAGGCCAAGATCCGCGGCGAGTGCGAACACCTCGTCCGACACGGAGCCTTCGGAGGGCCAAAAGCCGCGCGGCACTATGCCCATTCTGTCCTTCATGTAGTCCAGCGCGGTGGAGAGTTGATGGCGCGCATCGGCCGGATACCGGAACCGCGCCGGGAGCTGGACATGCGGATGAGATTTCCCGGCGATTTCGGAATCACACAACAGCGGCAGAATCGGGTGATAGAAAGGCGTCGTGGTCACTTCAATCTGGCCAGTGGCGGAATACTGCTGGTAGACCGGCAGAACCTGCTGAATGATCTCCACCTGCTTCCGGCCCATCCGCGCCTGGTCTTCCAGCGAGTAGCCGCGTCCTTTGGCTATCAGCTCCCGCACTTCCTGATCCTTACTTTGAAACTCCTCGTCAAACCAGGCCAGTTGCGAAAGTACTTGCAGGTCCCGCATGGTCTGATGCGAAAAAGCATGCATGGCGCGGCGCGCATTGCGGTCGGCAGCCTGCCAGCCGTCATACAACTCGCCGTAACGCGGATAGCGCCGGATCATACGCGAGGGATGTGCCTGGAAGAAGTAGCGCAGGATGAAATGCTGCTCCTGCTCGCTCAACTCCTCGGCCGGCTTGAGAGCGGCCCGCAGAAACGGATCCGCCGCCTGGCCCTGCCCATACTCTTCGATCTGGACCATCATGGAAGGCACCAGATTGAAGGTCTGGTGAACGCCGGGGAACTCGCGCAGCACCTCCACCATTCCGTAGTAGTCCTTGAGGGCGTGCATGCGTGTCCACGGCAGATGGTATTCACCCGTGATCAGATCCTTGTAAAAGGGCTGATGCATGTGCCAGGCGAAACAGAGATAAATTTGCGGCATGCCAGTTAGCGGGCGAAGATGCTCCGTACCGGCGCGGGAGGCTCACTGGCGCGGAGAGCGCGCCAAAGAATCTCGTTCAACGCATCATCATCGATTCTGTCGGCTTCGGAGAAGTCCATGGCCGCCGACCGTGCCGCGCCCGCGGCCTGCGGCGGGTTTCGATCCAGCAGCGAAATCTGCGGCTTTTCGGCGACGTAGGGGGTTGTGTCCGGTTTGCCGGAGAGGGCTTGGAACATGATGGTGGCGCCCGCATCGAAATGCGTCATCGGGCGCAGTCCCAGGATTAGTTCAATGGTTCGCAGCATGGAGGTCGTATTGTACATGGTGCTGTCGATGGTTTTGGTCCGTGAGTAAGGGGAAAGCGCGTAGGCGGGCGAGCGATGGCTGTCCACGTGATCCGGACCGTTCTGCGCGTCGTCCTCCAGCACGAAGATCGCCATCTTCGGCCAGAACCGGCTGCGCGTGCAGGCCTCGACGATCATGCCGAAGGCGTAGTCATTGTCCGCCATCGCGCTCAGCGGCGCGATCTTGCCGGCCGAGGTGCCGGAGGTGTGATCGTTGCCCAGGCGCAAGATCAGAAAGCGCGGCAGTTCGCCGGTCTTTTCAAATTCCGCCAGATCGTGCAGAAACACCTTGGCGCGCTCCACGTCCGGATAGTCGAGATCAAAGGCGCGGTATTTCATGTTGGTAACGTTGCGGAGTGCCGGATCACGGACCACCTCAATCTGCGTTCCGTCGGGCAGGGCTTCCTTGCGATTGGTGGCAAAGTATCCATAGTTCCGCATCGAGAGTCCCTTGTTCAAAACCTGGGTCCAAAGGTAGCCGGCCGGTGGCAGGGCGGTGGCCTCCTGCCCTTCATAGTCGTAGAGTTTTCTTCTTCCCGCATAACTGTTCGGCCACATTTTCTGAATGTAGTCAGAGGCGATGGCCGCTGTGGACCAGCTATGCCCGTCGGCGCTGACATCGGCGCTGACATAGAAGTTGTCGAGCAGGACAAACTCTCTCGCGAGTTTATGATGATTGGGCGCAACTCGCTCCGGAAACAGGTTCAAGGACGGGTCGCCGTTGCCCTTGCCGAGGCTCCCCAGCACCTGGTCATAGGTGCGATTTTCCTTGATGATGTAGATCACGTGCTGGATGGGTGAGACTTGATCCGGACGCCCGGGAATTGGGCTGCCGGCCGGAATCTTGACCTCCGCCAGCAACTCATCCCGGTAAGGGCTGTTGCGAACCACGGTTTCACTGTACCGTTGCAGCATCGGCTTGTCAGGAGGGTCGATGATGGAGGCCGAGCCGCGTTGTATGCGGCCTACATACTGCACCGCTTCGATCCCTTCGTGGACCGGCGCGGCCTTGCGCGTCGGCACAGGGCCGCGCGGATTGGGGTAACTCCCCGGTCCGCGTCCATTGAAAACCCACAAGCGGCCATCCCGCACCACGCGCGCCGCCGTGGGATACCAGCCCACGGGAATGAATCCCAACAGGCGAGTCTTGGCCTCGGATACATCGGCGACGGCGACGGCGTTGGCGTCCGAACAAACCACATAGAGGCGGCTTTGATCCGCATTCATCGCCAGCGCGCTCGGTGTCATCCCCAGCGGCTGGCGCGGAGTGATGGCAACGTTGATCGTCTCCAGTTGCCGCATCTCCTTGGTCCCGGTAACG
>Ga0209726_10007948_pt1 | contig 11624 bp, 9 predicted proteins | sample Subgrocontami54m_FD_187453 | JGI IMG/M metagenome (GOLD analysis project Ga0209726, IMG submission 187453) | Subsurface groundwater microbial communities from S. Glens Falls, New York, USA - GMW46 contaminated, 5.4 m (SPAdes) (version 3) | ecosystem: Environmental > Aquatic > Deep subsurface >... | reverse complement strand
ACGCCAAGCTCGGCCAGGGAGAAATTCTGGTGGCGGAGGCCGATGAGAGCGACGGCACCTTCCTGCTCCTTTCTCCGATTATCGCCGTGGTGACCAATATCGACCGCGAGCACATGGACTTTTATCAAACGATGGACCAGCTCATGGCGAGTTTTCTCAGCTTCATCAACAAGGTCCCTTTTCATGGGCTTTCCGTATTGTGTCTGGACCATCCCAACGTGCGGGCGCTCATCCCGAAAGTGAAGAAGCGATTCGCCACTTATGGTCTTTCCACGGAGGCCGATTTTTATGCCCGGGAGCTGGAAATCGCGCCGATGGAAACGCGCTTTTCCGTGTGGCATCGGACGGAATGTTTGGGCCGGCTGAAACTCCGCCTGCCCGGGCGCCACAGCGCGACGAACGCCCTGGCGGCGGTAGCGGTAGGGATGGAGCTGGAGATTCCCTTCGCCGAGATCGCCCGCGCCCTCGAGGCCTTTACCGGCATCCATCGCCGCTTCGAGCTCAAAGGAGAGATTCGGGGCGTGACCGTGATCGACGACTACGGGCACCATCCGGAGGAGATCCGCGCCACCCTTCAGGCGGTTCGCGATGGCTGGAAGCGGCCTCTCACGGTGGTCTTCCAACCCCATCGCTACACCCGAACCCAGGATCTCTTCGAGGATTTTTTGAGCGCCTTTGAGGGAGCGGACCGGCTCGTGCTCACCGAGATTTATCCGGCCGGGGAAGAGCCGATCCCCGGAATCAACGGCGAAGCCCTTTATCAGAGCCTGAAGCGCAAGGGACACCTGGAGGTGGAGTTCGTCCCCGACAAGGAAGAGATCGTGAAGAGACTGCTCCCCAAGCTCAAGCCGAACGATGTCGTTCTCACCCTGGGCGCCGGGGATATTGACAAGGTGGCGGAAAAGCTCGTTGAGGCGCTGGGGGCGCATTGAAGGCTGAAATGGTTCCGACCGACAACGACGCGCAAGCGATTCCATTCTCCCAGGAGTTGAATGGGGTTCCAGGCTTGAGGGTAAGGCTCTCAGAGCCGGTGGCGCGCTATACGTCCATGAAGATCGGCGGTCCAGCGGACTATTTTCTTGACGTGGATTCCCGCGAGGCTTTACCTCGGGCTTTGCGGATCCTCGCCCACCATGAAATCCCGGTTTGCGTCCTGGGAAACGGCAGCAATGTGCTGGTGAGCGATCTTGGGGTGCGCGGCGCCGTCATCCGCCTGGGCAAGGACTTCAAGCGGATCGAGTGGCATGAAGACGAATCCGGCGTGCGAATCGATGTGGGCGCGGCGTTTCCCGTCACGCAGCTCGCGCGTGAGGCCGCGCGCAGAGGATACACGGGGTTGGAGTTCGCCGAAGGAATCCCCGGCAGCGTCGGCGGGGCGCTGGTCATGAACGCGGGGGCCTATGGCGCCGAAATGGAAAAGGTGGTGGATCAAGTGGAGGCGGTCACCCGGCAGGGAGAGCCGCTGGTTTTAAAAAGGGCGGAGATCGTCTTTTCCTACCGTCACTCGAGCCTCCCGCGCGGGAGTATTGTCACCCAGGCGCTGATTCGCCTGGTCCGGGGCGACCAGGAGGCCGTGCGCCAGAGGCTAGGCGAGTTGGTGAGCCGGAGGAAGAAGAGCCAGCCGTCCGGTTACCCGAACTCAGGCTCCATGTTCCGCAATCCCCCCGGAGATTTCGCCGGCCGGCTGATCGAAGCGGCCGGGCTGAAAGGGACCAAGATCGGCGCCGCGGAAATTTCCGCGCGCCATGCGAATTTTATCGTCAACCTGGGCGGGGCCAAGGCCGCGGACGTGAGACAACTTATGGAGGCGGTTCAGGCGGGAGTTGAAAAGAAGTTCGGTGTCCGGCTGGAGCCGGAGGTGCGCTTGTTGGGAGAGTGGCCCGAGCGGGAGAGGGGCGAGTGAGAAGATGAAAATTCCCGAGCGGGCGAGGTACCGAAACCGGAGAATCGGAGTCCTCATGGGCGGATTTTCCGGCGAGAAAAAGATCTCCCGCATGAGCGGCAGGGAGGTCGTCAAGGCTCTTCGCTCCAAAGGTTATCGTGCGATTCCCATCGAGGTTAGAAAAAATCTTTCTCAACTTCTCAGGAGACACAAGATCGAGGTGGTCTTCAACGCGCTCCACGGCAAGATCGGCGAAGACGGTTGCGTCCAGGGCCTACTGGAGGTCATGGGCATCCCCTATACGGGATCGGGGCTCGCGGCTTCGGCGCTGAGCATGGATAAGATTTTGGCCAAGGAGCTCTTCGTGAAAAACCGGGTCCCCACTCCGGCCTATCAGGTGGTGAGGCGGGGCCAATCCCCGAACGAGATCAGGCTCGCTCCGCCGCTGGTCGTGAAGCCCAGGGCCGAGGGCTCTACTCTGGGCGTTTCCATCGTGCGGCGGCGAAGAGAGATCCCCGCCGCCTTGGCGCGGGCTTTTAAGTTCGATTCCACCTGCCTGGCGGAGAAATATATCCCCGGGAAAGAGATAGCCGTCGCGGTCCTCGACGGCAAGGCGTTGGGCGCGATCGAGATCCGCCCCCTCACGGGATTCTACGACTTCAAGACGAAATATACCGCGGGCATGGCCCGGCATCTCTATCCGGCCCCTCTCAAGCGGGGCGCCTATCGCCGGACGCTCAGGGCGGCTGAGATGGCCTCGGCCGCCCTCGAGTGCGAGGGCGCTCCCCGCGTGGATCTGAGGGTCACGCCCGAGGGAAGAGTTTATGTCTTGGAAGTCAACGCCTTGCCCGGGCTCACGCCTTTCAGTCTGCTTCCGGAGATCGCCCGGGCCGAGGGAATCTCTTTTCCCGATTTGGTGGAGAAAATCCTGAACGGAGCGAAGCTGAGAGTCCATGTGGCGCGTTAAAAACCAACGAAACTTGAAAAAGGCCCGGAGAAGAGAGTGGAAAGGGAAAGGGCTCGCCGCGAAGATCGGTCTGGCGATTTTTATCGGGCTCGCCGGCTTTTGGGGGGCAAAGGAACTGGAGTTGGGGCAGCGCGCGTCCCGGCTGGGTCATTTCCTGGCCAGTCATGTTGATTTCTCCGTTAGAGAGGTGCAGGTCAACGGCGCCCGGCGGCTGGCCGGCAGTGAGATCGTAGGGATGACCGGACTCAGGCCGGGGATGGGCATGTGGGGTCTCTCTTTGGGAGCCACCGAAGAAAAGTTGCGGAAACACCCCTGGGTGAAAAATGTAGTAGCGCGGCGAGAGTTTCCCCATCGGGTCGTCATTGAAGTAGAAGAGCGAGTTCCCAAGGCGATCGCAGCCCTGGACAAATTCTATTACGTGGATGCCGACGGATTCGTTTTTCAGGAGGTGGGGGAGGCGGGAGAATCGGATTTGCCCGTCATCACCGGCCTCGCCGCAGCCGATTGGCTTTCCCGGGGCGCCTCGTTTCGAGAGAAGATTCGCGAGGTTTTGCGGGTGAATGAACTTTTTGGACAGCAGTCCTTTCCCCTTTCAGAAATTCGTTTCAGCCGCTCCGGAGGGGTGGTTTTATATCCGGTCGGCTTCCGTGTGGCCCTTCGTATGGGATGGGGAGAGTGGCCGGGAAAACTCATTCGTCTGGAGCGCGTTCTCTCGGAGTGGAAGGGAAAAGAGTTTCGCCTTTCCGAGTTGGACTTGAGTTTCCGTAATCAGGTGGTCGCCAGGATAAGACCGACGAAGGGATAAAGGGTTTAAGGGTTCAAAAGTTCAAGGGTTGAAAGTTATTAGCAGCGATGGCCAAGAAAAATAACCTCATTGTGGGATTGGATATCGGCACCTCCAAGATCTGCGCGGTGGTGGGCGAGATGAGGGAGCGGGGTATCGAGGTGGTGGGTGTCGGGACCCATCCGTCGCAGGGATTGAGGAAAGGGGTGGTCATCAATATCGAGAGCACGGTGGGCTCCATCAAAAAGGCCATTGAGGAGGCGGAGCTCATGGCCGGCTGTGACATCAACTCGGTTTTTACCGGGATTGCCGGAGGGCACATCAAAGGCTTCAACAGCCACGGGATCGTGGCCCTCAAGAATCGGGAAGTCACCCAACGTGACGTCGACCGGGTCATTGAGGCGGCCAAAGCGGTGGCGATCCCGATGGACCGGGAAGTGCTTCATATTCTGCCTCAAGAGTACATCATCGATGACCAGGACGGGATCCGGGAACCTCTGGGTATGTCGGGAGTCCGTCTGGAGGCCAAGGTCCATATCGTGACCGGCGCGGTCACCTCCGCGCAGAACATCATTAAATGTTGCAACCGGACGGGTTTGGATGTGGCGGACATCGTGCTGGAGCCCCTGGCCTCGGCGGAAGCGGTTTTGACCCCCGAGGAAAGAGAGCTGGGCGTGGCCCTGGTAGATATGGGAGGGGGGACCACGGATATCGCCCTTTTCCACGAAGGGGCGGTGAAGCACACAGCGGTCCTGGCCCTCGGCGGCAACCATTTGACCAACGACATTGCCGCCGGACTGCGCACACCGATTACCGAAGCAGAGCGGATCAAGCAGAGATTCGGCTACGCCCCCGCGGGCGTCGCGGACAACAATCACCGGGACGATCGCGTGGAAGTGCCGAGCGTGGGAGGGAGGAATCCTCAGACCATCTCGCGGCAACTCCTGGGGGAAATCATCGAGCCCCGTCTGGAGGAGATCTTCGAGTTGGTCCAGCGCGAGATCTCCCGCTCGGGCTATGGCGAGATGTTGGTTTCCGGCATGGTCCTGACCGGCGGTTCTTCGCTTCTTCCCGGGATCGTGGAGATGGCGGAGAAGATTTTTCACATGCCGCTGCGCCTCGGGGTTCCCATGCATGTCGGGGGGCTGATCGATGTGATCTCCAGTCCGATCTATGCCACCGGAGTCGGGTTGGTTCTTTACGGCTTCAAGCAGCACGACAAAAATTTTTTCCGCATCCGGGAGAAGAACATCTTCTCCAAGGTCAAAGGTCGCATGACGGATTGGTTTGGGGAGTTTTTCTGAGATCGAAAAAAGTCGAAGACGAAAAGTCGAGAAGGAGGAACGGTTATGTTTGAACTGATTGAGCAGGCGGGCCTCGGCGCCCGGATCAAGGTTATCGGCATCGGGGGTGGCGGTGGAAACGCCGTCAATACCATGATTGCGGCCAAGCTCACCGGGGTGGACTTCATTGTCGCCAATACCGATGCCCAGGCGATCGACGCCAGCCGCGCCAAGGTCAAGGTTCAGATGGGAGAGAAGCTGACTAAAGGTCTCGGCGCCGGGGCCAACCCGGAGGTCGGGCGGCAGGCGGCGATGGAGGATCAGGATCGAATCCGGGAATTCCTGGCCGGGGCCGATATGGTTTTCATCACCGCGGGCATGGGCGGGGGAACCGGAACCGGCGGCGCGCCGGTGGTGGCCCGGATCGCCCGTGAGGTCGGCGCGCTGACCGTAGCCGTGGTGACCAAGCCTTTCATCTTTGAAGGGAAGAAGAGACAACGCCAGGCCGAAGAGGGGATCCGCGAGCTCAAAGAGAGCGTGGACACACTGATTACTATTCCCAATCAAAGGCTGCTGAACATCGCCGGAAAGACCACTCCTCTCCTCGAGGCGTTCCAAAAGGCCGACGATGTTCTCCTCCAGGCGGTGCGGGGAATTTCGGATCTCATCGTCACGCCGGGCCTGATCAATCTCGATTTTGCCGATGTCCGCGCCGTCATGGCGGAGATGGGGCTGGCCCTCATGGGCTCCGCGTCGGCTTCCGGAGAGAACCGGGCTGTGGAGGCGGCGAAAAAGGCGATCTCCAGCCCCCTCCTGGACGATGTCTCCATCCGCGGGGCCAAGGGGGTTCTCATCAACGTGACGGGTGGGGTGGACCTGAGCCTCTACGAGGTGAATGAAGCGGCCACGATGATCCAGGAAGAGGCCCACGAGGACGCCAATATCATCTTTGGCGCCGTGATCGACGAGAAAATCAAAGATGAGCTACGCATCACCGTCATCGCGACCGGCTTTGGCGAGAAGGTCAAAGAAGAGCGGAAAGTTTCGATAGCGCCGGTGCCTGCGCCCGAGAAGGGCAAGAAGGTCGTCCATCTCGGCATGATCGTGGATGACCTGGACTCGCCCACGTGGCAGCGCAAAAAGAAAGATTCCGGGGAAGTGGAGACCGTGACCCTGGACAAAGCCTCTTTTCAGTTCAGCCAGGAGGAAGAAGACGCGTTCGACGTGCCGACCTTTTTGAGAAAGCAGATGGATTAAGGGGGGAGAATTCCGCGCTCGGGACTCGTATCTCGTGCTCGTCGAAGGGAGGAGGGGCCGAACACGATCACGAACCACGAACACGAAAAACGATTTCGCCACTCTTATGCGGCGACGGGAGCGCCGGCTGCGACGGGCTCTCTGGGTGACCGGGCGGTAATTCCGAGGGCCATGGCCGCTCCGGCGAGCGCGAGTACTCCGCCGCCGAGAAACGCCGCCTGATAGTCTCCCAACCATTCGTAAACGAACCCGGCGGCTATGGCGGCGATAGCTCCGCCGAGTTGATGCGATAGGAAGACCCAACCGTAGATGCTCCCCAGAGTCTTTCGGCCGAAGCTGTCGGCGGTCAGGACGATCGTAGGCGGTACCGAGGCGAACCAATCCAGGCCATAGATGATCGCGAAGATGGAGAGGCCCCGGAGATCGTTCACAAAAGGCAACACGAAAAGTGAGACGCCGCGAAGCGCGTAGACGGTCGCAAGGAGCTTCCGGGCATTGATCCGGTCCGTAAGCCATCCGGATAAAAGAGTTCCCACGAAATTCATCCCCCCCATGACCCCGATGGTTGCCGCCGCGGCCACCTCCGAGATTCCTCTCTCTATGGCATGGGGAATCAGGTGCGTTGCAATCAGTCCCGCGGAGGTTGCTCCGCAAACAAAAAAGCTTCCAGCCAGGAGCCAGAAGTTGAGGGTCTTCAGCGCTTCACTAAGAGGAATAGCTCCTGCTCCGCGTGCTGAAGGCGACTGCCGGGAACCAGTAGGGGCTGAGCCGTAGGGCAGCGCCCCCACTTGAGAAGGATCATCGCGCATCCACAAGGCCACCACGGGTATCAAGCCCAGGACCACCATCATGAGGATCAGGGAGCCCGTGCGCCATCCCGCGGCGACGTTTACGAACATCAAAAGGGGGAGGAAGATCAACTGGCCGGTGGAGTGGGCGCTGTTTAGAATTCCCAGGGCGAGGCCGCGGCGCGCGGAGAACCAGCGGTTTGCCACGGTGGCGGCAAGCACCCCCCCTCCTCCGCCAACCGCCAGCCCCAAGACGACGCCCCAAAAGAGAACGAAGTGCCAGAGCTGCGTCATGAAAAGAGTTCCAGTGAGCGCGACAACGACGACGCCGAGGGTTGCGAGCATGATGCGGCGGGGTCCGAAGCGGTCGATCAGATAGCCGCCCGCCGGCGCGGCGGCGCCGACAAGCAAGAGATTGAGGCTGATGGCGAAGGCAATCGCCCCGCGGCTCCAGCCGAATTCCATCTCGAGAGGATGGATGAGCAGGGGAGAGGACGAGCGGACTCCGGCCACGGTGAGGGCGGTCACAAAAGTCAGACCCATTACGATCCAGCCGTAATGAAAGGGAAGGGTGATTCCTAAAAATTTGGCCTTGGCGCTAGGTTCCTGCATCGCCGCATGGTACTGGATTTCGGGTAAAGAGCAACCGCGAGATGGTCCAAGTTTGAAATTTAGATCTGAAATGGTAATCCTGTTTGACCCCCAGCTTCTGGTGGCGGCAGTGGCCGAGAAGAGATAGAATATCCTGCAAGCGACGCGGGCGTTGGCAAAAGCGCGCGAGTTTGTCAGTCAGATCAAGAAGGGGATGTCCAATGGCTAAATCTATGTCTTCCTCAGAACGGCGGCTTCTTGTTGACAAGTACCTGACCGAGCTGAGCTTGCTGGCGAAGCAACTCTGTCCTGAGGCCAGAATCGAAGCCACTATGGAGGGTTTCGAAGATGAAGACGGCCATATACGGATTTACCCGCCAACTGGCATGAGAGAAAAGGAGATCGAAGAAATCGAAGGAAAGATTGCCGACAGGTGCGTGGACATCTTGGTTGGAGAGGGTGTTTTCATCTGCTCCGCAGTTTATGATTAGTCGATGAGTTACTAGGGAAAGTCTGGAACCCTTACGACATATTTGAAGCTATGGCACATCACAAGCGTGGACGACCCAAAAACCGCCGGTCCGGCTGCTTTCTCTGCAAGCCGTGGAAGATGAACGGCTTCGCCAAGGGCAGGTTGGATGCCGAGCAACTTTCTAATCATCGTCGCCGGGACTCTGCCGATCGGGAACTGGAAGAGGCCAGGAAGGGCGTGTCGCAACTCTGAATCAATCGGTTCCTGTTGCCTTCCGCCTATTGCCTTCTTAAGGAATCGGCCCTATTTTACGCGGAGCTAACTTCGGCTGGGTTTCTTGATCCGGTCACATCTTCGATCCCACATCACCTCCCGGACTGGATCAATCTGCCGAGGTTTCTGTCTATGACGAGATAAGTTGGGAGTCCGAAAAATTAAGAATCAACAGACGCGACCCTGGATGCTGCCGACCTCGGCGTCGAGCGCGACCCGCGCTCCAACGCCAAAGCGGAGCACGGCAAATTCGCGACCAACGTTGCGGGCGTTTTCGCCGCCGGCGACTGCCGCCGCGGTCAAAGCCTCGTCGTCTGGGCGATCAACGAAGGGCGCGGCGCGGCCAGAGAGTGCGATCGGTATTTGATGGGGGAGACAAATCTGCCGTAGGGAAGTTCAACCACCCCGAAGTTACCGGCCTCGCGCTCAACGAAAACATCGCCATATCCCCATGGCCGTCTCGCACTCTATTTCTCCGACTACAAAACGTGCTACATCGCCGGGCCGCCATCGAACAGGTCAAACGTCGGCTCAGGCCCGCGATATCGAAGGGACGGAGATGACCGGGGAGCGGTCAAGTTTAAATATCGCTATCAAGATTTAAAGATCTGAGCCTGATAGCATCGAAAACTAAGTTTGGTTAAATGGCTGGGCCTAAAAATCAACATATCATCCCACAATGCTATCTAAAGCAATTCGTGGATCCGAATACCCCAGCGAACCACGAGCCGTATGTATGGATCTTTGAACGAGGAACAAGGAAGGGGAAAAGAAAAGCGCCGAAAAATATACTTACAGGAACGGATTTTTACACTCTAAAATTACGCGGCGGTGACAAAGACTATACTCTGGAAAAGACTCTTTCCCAAATCGAAAGTGAATACGCCGCTGTTTTTGACAAGAAGATTAGAAACCGCATTCCTCTTGATGATTATGAGCACGTAGTCCTGTGCGTATTTATTGCTGCAATGCTACAAAGGACTACCAAACAAAAAGAGAATATCGAGAACTTTATTGATCAAGTCATTGAACGTATCGAGGAATTAGAGAAATCACACGGTATCTCACCCGAGACTTCCCGTGAGTGGAAGCAAGGACGGGAAGACGCGCACAAGATAAGTCTTATCGAGTCTATTCCGCGCGTCACAGAAATACTAACGAAAATGAATGTTGCCTTTTTGTGCGCCACCAATGAGAACTCGTTCATAACTTCTGATGCGCCTTGTGTCATGTTCAACTCTCAGCTGCAATGGCAACGGTCTTACTCGCCAGGATTAGGACAAAAACACGTAGAATTGCGAATGCCGCTATCTCCGCAAGTTGCTGTGTGTTTCAGCTGGGTTAACAACGTAAGAGGTTATTTGGAAATAGGAAAGGACAGGATTCATGAAATTAATCGCTCTACGTTCGCATATTCCCATGAGTATTTTATTGCTCGCTCCCCTAGAGTGAAACGACGTTGGTTTCGCAGGTTCCCTCTTGATCCAATTTTTATGTGGCGCTTCGTGGTAAACAAGACAAAACAGCGTATCGCAGACCTAAAAATGCGTCGAAAATACCATGTCTGAATCGGATAACTTAAAAGAGGCACGGAGACTTATTGCAGCTAATAAAATCGATGAAGCGACGCCGTTACTTTGGCGACTCTATTCTTCGACGAACTCAGCCATTCAATTGGATGCAATTCTGATCCTAATAGGTATCCTCAACGCTGTAACCCAAAATGACAAACTTCTGGAAATTGTCGACGCTGGTATTACTACCGCCGAATCGATGGGGAAAACGGATATCCGCGGCTTTTTGCTTGCAAGGAAAAGTATCTTTCTTCGTTCCCAGCTCGAATTGTTAATTTATCGACAGAAAAATCTTTTGCTATCCGCATATGTTTTTCGGTGGATTAACTTTTCAACTGAGAGAGAGAAGAAGGAGTACGAGGCCATTTCAAAGAAAAGGGAGGAATTGGAAAAAGAAATAACAGAGTTACAAAACACTGTCTTGGAGCTGGCACGGTCGAGTACAAATAACTACTTCAAAGGGCATATTTACACAGCAATTGCGGATTTGTATAGCTCGAAACTATTTCATGACCAAGTCGATTTTATTAGGGGTGGAAGGATGCGGAATATGATTGGCAATATACACTTTATAAAACGATGGAAACTGGGAAAGTGGTTCTTGTATAGAAGTAAAGACCGAAAAACAATTATGATCGACCAGAGGGAGTCTATTCGCTTTTACAAACTTGCGATTTCAGAATTTAAGACTGGCAAGTACATCACCGAGTTGGCGCAAGCACATTATAACCTCGCAGCGAAATTTAAGATAACCTACTGTTTTAAGCGATCAAAAAAATATTTAGGGTTAGCAGAGCGCATCGCTATGAAAAATAATGATCAGCGGCTGCTCTCCCAAATCTTGCTTCTCCGTAAGGGCATAGCGGACAAGAATAGAAACATTAGGAATTATGTAGAAGAAATGGGATTGGACCTGCCTTGAGTAGGGCTTGGGGTCAGGCTTGGGGTCAGACATAACATTCTTTACAATCTTAGACCATGCCCAAGCGGCCGTTAAACCTGACTCCGAGAATCTAAGCACCCCGCAAATAAAGGTCTAAGGCTCCGCTCTCGCACCTTGCATCTCCGACACTTGGAATTTCCGGGGACAGCATACTGCAATTGAGGGATAGAATAGGACTTTTACGATCTAATCCCGAGATCTTCCAAGGCACAAGGCAAGGCGGTCGCGGCAGGCAGGGGCTACGACTCTCGACCGCCTTGAGGACGTTGGTCAAAGCCGAGATGGATCGAGGGCCTGATTTTCTGCGCCTGGCTAATGCCCTCTCCGCGTTGTATACGCGGGGTTCTGGGGAAAAAGACTACTGGATGCGATGTTGTTGGCAGTACCGAGATGAGGCTTTTCTGTTCTACGTTTTTATAACTTCAAAGGGATGGAGCTTGCCGTCATCGTAGACCTGAAAAAATTTTTCCTTCCACGTCTTCGACAGGAATTCTTTGATAGCTCCCATCCAGATCTCAACCCGTTTGTCTATTGGAAGGAGAAGTGGTCAAGTCTGCTGTTGACCTTTTAGGTTATAAGCCGACTTCTTTCTTGACATCTGCAAAGGCTCCCATCGCGAATTCCAGGTCTTTGCGGTTATGGACGGCGGAGATTCGGACGCGGATGCGGGCTTGGCCCTTGGGCACGACTGGGTAAGAGAAGCCGATCACATAGATTCCTTTTTCCAATAACTTTTCAGACATCTTTTGGCCAGGGCCGCGTCGCCGAGCATGATCGGGTGGAGGACTGAATGGAGCCGCCGGATTTGAG
>Ga0209726_10007946_pt1 | contig 11627 bp, 11 predicted proteins | sample Subgrocontami54m_FD_187453 | JGI IMG/M metagenome (GOLD analysis project Ga0209726, IMG submission 187453) | Subsurface groundwater microbial communities from S. Glens Falls, New York, USA - GMW46 contaminated, 5.4 m (SPAdes) (version 3) | ecosystem: Environmental > Aquatic > Deep subsurface >... | reverse complement strand
ACATCTGGGCGGAAGCGCGTTTTGCGATGCGGGAAGCCAAGAAAAGCAGCCTGTATCGCAACCAGGTCACGGAAGCGGCCAGCAGGGCGGTCAAAACGGCCGTGGCGCGTTACCTCGAAGGAGGGTTTTCACCCTGCCCACTGAAACAATGGCCGGGTGCGCGCGGAAAGGAACATCCCCTCATGCGCCAAGCCGACCGGAAAATAAACTGGGAATCGGACGACACGCATACGGTGCTGCGCAAGATTCATGCGGCGGATGGTTTTCCCGGCGTGCGCGATGAACTGTTTGGCTCGCCCTGTTTTCTTTTCGATGCGTATGCCGAGCCGGGCATGGCAGGCCGCCCGGGCGCCCTGCTGGGATGGCGCGGCCACGGCGTGGTGAGGGCAACGCGCGATGGCGCGGTGCGCATCGGGCACGTGCGCAGGCCTGACGGCGAGCACACCTTCAAGCTGCCGGCGCCCGTTGCTTTTGCTGCCGAGTCGGGGAGCCTTCCGCTATTGGATAATGCCGGCGCGGACGGTACCAGCTATGAGGAGGCGGAGGGTGTCGGCTATCTGTATTTCGATTTCTACAACGGCGCCATGTCCACCGCACAATGCCGCCTGCTTCTCGATGCCTACCGCAAGGCCTGCGCGCGCCCGACACGGGTCATCGTGCTGATGGGGGGCGAGGACTTCTGGTCGAACGGGATACACCTCAACCTGATAGAGGCGGCAGAAAGCCCGGCGGATGAATCCTGGAACAATATTCAGGCCATGGATGACCTGGCCGAGGCCATTCTCAGAACCACCAGCCATCTGACCATCGCGGCGCTCGCGGGCAATGCCGGGGCAGGCGGCGCATTTCTGGCATTGGCTGCCGATCTGGTATGGGCAAGGCCGGGTATCGTGCTCAACCCGCACTATAAGAACATGGGCAACCTCTATGGCTCGGAGTTGTGGAGCTATACGCTGCCGAAACGCGTGGGCGCGGAGCAGGCGCAGGACATCATGCAGAACCGCCTTCCGCTCGGCGCGGAGCAGGCGCGGCGCATGGGCATCGTGGATGCATGTTTTGGAACGGGTATGGAATCTTTCCGCAGCGAAGTGAAACAGCGCGCCCTGGAATTGTCCGCCATGCCGGATTACGAAGGGCGTCTCGCCGCCAAAACCGAGACGCGCCGGCGCGAAGAATCAACCAGGCCTCTGGTGCTGTACCGCGAAGCCGAGCTGGCCGAGATGCGCCGCAATTTCTATGGCTTCGACCCGAGCTACCACTACGCGCGCTATCAGTTCGTGCACAAGACGCCCCATGCCTGGACGCCAAGGAACTTGTGCAAGCATCGCGATATCGGATAGCTGCAGGTGCGGGGGAATTTTGGTTGGCGCCCCGGTTTGGATTCAAATCAGAAAGCAGGACTTCCAAAATGCCGGGATACAGCAGTAATATGTATCAATCTGGAGGGTTACGCTCATGAATCAAAAATTGCATTACGAACACCCAAGAGGGCTGGTTATCAGCAGGTTCTCAAGAGCTTTGACAGGGCATTTTTCGTCGTTGCCGCAATTACGATCGTCGCTGCAATGGTGGGTGGTTTCCCCGGGAGGGAAGCGCAGGCGGCATCGCCCGAGCGTACCCCGCCGGGCCGGTTCGGCCGCATGTTCCAGAACCTGCCACCCTTTGCTCCGCCAAACGATACTGTGCGGGCGGCACTAATGGAACTGGGCAAGCCCGGCGGTCTGATCGATGCCAAGGATAATCTGGGTGCGGGGCCCAAAGACCTCATTGCCGATCCGCTCCTCAGCCTTAACAACCCGAATAATCCCTCCCACCCAGCAGGCTCCACGTTCATGGGCCAGTTTCTGGACCACGACATGACCTTTGATCCTGCGTCTCCGCTGGGACAACCCACACGCCCGGAGATTGCGCAGAATCCCCGCAGTCCATCTTTCGACCTCGATTCGGTCTACGGCGATGGGCCGGCCGGATCACCAACCCTGTATGATCCGAACGACAAGATCAAGTTCAGGATTGAAAGTGGCGGCTTGTTTGAGGATCTGCCCCGCGATGGAAACAACACGGCGATCATCCCCGACCCGCGTAACGATGAGCACATGATAATCGCCGGCCTGCACGCCGCCTTCCTCCTCTTTCACAACAAGGCGGTGGATCTGGTCAGATCCCGGAACCCGTCCCTCCCGAACGATGACGCATTCCGTGAGGCCCGCCGGCTCACCACCTGGCACTACCAATGGATGATCCTCCACGAATTCCTTCCGCTCTTCGTGGGGCAGCCGATGGTGAGCGATATCCTGGCGAACGGGCGTAAGTTTTACACTCCCATCAAGAACCAGGCGTTCATCCCGGTCGAGTTCCAGGTCGGCTACCGTTTTGGGCACAGCATGGTGCGGCCCTCCTACCGGGCTAACCTGGCAGGCGACAGTGGCCAGCCCTTTTTCGGGATGATCTTCGATCCCTCGCAGGAAGGGAAACCCGATCCCAATGATCTGCGCGGTGGAGCGAGGGCGCCGCGGCGCTTTATTGGCTGGCAGACGTTCTTCGACTTCGGAGACGGGGCGCTGAAACCGAACAAAAAGATCGACACGAAGATATCCACTCCGCTCTTCAACCTGCCGCTTCAGGCTATCCCGACTGGCGACCCGCCCACCTCGCTTGCCCAGCGCAATCTGCTCCGGCACCTGAACTGGCAACTGCCATCCGGTCAAGCCATCGCCCGCCAAATGGGCGCACCCGTGCTGAGCAGAAAAGATCTGGCGGAGCTCCGCAACATCCATCCGTCCTTTGATGTCTCCACGCCGCTCTGGTACTACATCCTCAAGGAAGCGGAGCTCATGGAGGATGGCTTGCATCTGGGGCCGGTGGGCGGAAGAATCGTTGGCGAGGTGTTCATTGGTCTGCTCCAGACTGACCCGAACTCCTATGTGAACGTCCAGCCGCACTGGCAACCCACGCTACCCACCAGGACGGGCAACCCTGAGGACTTTCACATGATCGATTTTCTCACCTTTGCCGGTGTTGATCCGGCCAGCCGAGGGCAGTAAGGAGGGGGGGTGGGCAAAGGGTGTTGAATTGTATTACCGATTGACCCGTTCTTTGCATTATTGGATGACCCACCAAAGAAATTTTCTGGTTGTATAACTCAATGGGTTTCATTCACCGAGGCGTGGTACCGTTAAATGCAAATATCCGAATCAAGTGGGTCAATCGGTTGCGCAATTCAACAACCGCAGGGTTACAGCGCTATTATTCCCCACCGTCTCTCCTGCAATATTCTAGGCTATTTTGCAGTGGAAGAAGAATCAGGAGCGGGAGAACTAGGTGTTGTGGATGTTTCATCCGGATGTGTGCTGTCACACGCAAACGCTTCAGCAAACACGGCAAGGCTCATCATCATAAATAAAGAAATCACAAGTTTTTTCATAATGCCTCCTAAGTAAAAAACGACCGCCATATCTGCTCGCATTTATACAGCTCTCTAATGAAATATGCAATCTCATTTGCCAGGCGGCGCCGACTTCAATGGCGCGCCAATGTCAAATTGGAACCGTGAAAATCCAGTGCCCGGATTTGCCTGAGCCGGGGAGCCAGACATAACTCGAATTCTGAATTTGAACTCGCCACACAAACCAGACAATCAGTTTGGTGCCGAGTGTCGCCGTCGGGCAGATCAAATGCCCATGCAGAAAAAGAAAGAGCCAGCGCAAGGCTGGCTCCAACGACAATCCGCGAGGAAATCACAAACGCCTACTTTTTCAAACAGGCGAATTTCCACAAAATTTCGATGCCGCTGTCAGGCGGGACCGGCTTCCACCTGGTAGTATAAGAGTCGCTATAAACCACCTTGCCGCCGCCCATATTCTTGGAGTGCTGGGAGGAAGCGCGCCTTCTCACTTTCACTTCCTTGCAGTCATATTCATTTTGATCCTTCGTCGACAGATATGCCTCACCCATGTCCTTATTGGCCGTCTTGTAGTCAGTCAGAATCCACATCTTCGACATATTGCCCGATCTTTGAATGGAGGCGGGATCGACATAGATGGCAGTGTATTTATTGCTGGCAACACCTACCCATTCCGCCATCGCACTATTGCTCACAACAGCCAGCAACATCATCAAAACAACTTTACGCATTGCAATTCCTTATAAATCGAACTTCAAATGTATTTGTAACGGGGTTCCCCTTTGTATTTCATTTTCCAAGGGACGAGCTTCATGCTACCAGTTTTTCATCCTGTTGAGTGATGCCCCGGTCATCAAGGGGCAACCGTTTTTTAGTATAAAACAAGCTGTGCAGCCACCCACGCCTGGCCCAGCGCAATGGCCGTGTCGCCCGGCTGCACCAGCTTTGCCGTGAGCATTTTCAAGCCTGCGCCATCAAGCCGTTCGCGCAAACCCGCCGATAGCAATTTATTGAAAAAACACCCGCCGCCGCAGGCAATGGTTTTTATTCCGCTGTGTTGTGCCGTCTGCTCCGCCCAATCGGCGAGTGCGGCGACCAGCGTGGCATGGAAAACCGCCGCGCCGTACTCCGCATCGGAGATATCGGCAAGGTGCGCGAATACCGGCAGCAGGTCAAGCTGGCCTGTTTGATCAATATGCCAGCCGTTCGCCAATGGCTGCGGCATGCCATGCGCGGCAATGTAATGCGTTGCCGCCTGCTCCAGCGCGATGGCGGCCTGCGCCTCGAATTCCATCTTGAGGCACAGGCCGAGCAGTCCGGCGGCGGCATCGAACACGCGCCCCGTGCTGGAGGTGCGCGGACAGTTCAGGCCGCGCACCAGCATCGTCGCCACCGTTGCCGCAGCGGGCTCACCGGCAAAGCGCCGGGCAATCTCTTCATTGCGCCCAAGTTCATGCAGCACCGCCGCCGCCATGCGCCAAGGCTCGCGCGCGGCGCGGTCACCACCCGGCAACGGCAGCGGACGCAAATGACCGAGGCGCTGAAATCCCGTTCTGGTAACCCGCAGCAATTCCCCGCCCCATGCACTGCCGTCGCTGCCGAGGCCGACGCCATCCAATGCAAGACCCAGCACCGGCTCATCTATCCGATATTCGGCAGCCAGTGCCGCGATGTGCGCGTGGTGATGCTGCACGGCAATGAGCGGCACATCCAGTTCTGCCGCAAGCTGCGCGGCAAAGCGGGTCGAATGAAAATCCGGGTGCAGGTCATGCGCAATGACTGCCGGTTTTTCTCCCAGCCAGTCCAGCAGCGCGCGGGCCGTATCCACATGGGCGCGGCAGGCATCCGGGCTATCGAGGTCGCCTACACTCTTGCTGACTAACGCCTCTTGTCCGGATGCGATGCACAGGGTGTTCTTGAACCATGCGCCCATCGCCAGCACGGGTTTGACTGCGCGGGGCAGGCGGATGACGTGTTCGACGCAGCCGGGGTGGATCATGCGTTGGACTGGTGGTGGGCAATCAGCTTGTCGATGAACTGGCGCAGGAAGTGGTCCGGCTGCGCGCTGTGGAAACGGTCGAACTCCCGGCCGCGGCTGTACGCGATGACTGTCGGAAAGCCGCGCACTTTGTGCTTTCCGGCGATGCGCATGTTCTCGTCGGCATCCACTTTAGCCAGCATGAATTTGCCGCCGTATTCTTTCGCCAGCTTTTCCAGACGCGGGCCGAGCACATTGCACGGCGCACACCACTCCGCGCCGATGTCGAGCAGGATGGGGGTGTCCTGCGAACAGGCGACCACGCGCTCGTCGAAATTGGCTTCCTCTACGTCGTAAGAAAATGGGTGGGTGTCATGCGTGTGCATGGCGCATCAAGTCTGTTTTGTGATCGTTTTGCGTTGTGCATCCAGCCAGGCCGTCCAGTCATTCATGCCTTCGCCGCTGGTCGCCGAGATGCGGATGATGCGGATGTCAGGATTGGCGCGGCGGGCGTGGCTCTCGGCGTGTTCAATATCGAAAGACAGGTGCGGCAGCAGGTCGCACTTGTTCAGCAGCAGGAGCCGCGCGGCGCGGAACATGTCGGGATACTTGAGCGGCTTGTCCTCGCCCTCCGTCACCGACAGCACGACCACCTTGGCCGCCTCGCCCAGATCGAACGCGGCGGGGCACACCAGATTGCCGACGTTCTCGATGAACAGCACGCCGCCGTCGAGTGATGGCAAGCTGTCCAGCGCATGGCCGACCATCTCCGCATCGAGATGGCAGCCCTTGCCGGTGTTGATCTGCACTGCCGGAGCGCCGGTGGCGCGGATGCGCTCCGCATCGTTGTCGGTCTGCTGATCGCCCTCGATGACGGCCATCGCCATCCGCCCCTTGAGCGATTCGATGGTGCGCACCAGCAGCGTGGTCTTGCCGGAGCCGGGGCTGGAAACCAGATTGAGCGCCAGGATGTTGTGCCCGGCGAAGAAGGCGCGATTGCCCGCAGCCAGCGCGTCATTCTTGGCGAGGATATTTTGCTCGACTTGTATCCGGCGTGCCGTTGTGTCGGCAGGCGCAGGATCGTGATGGTGCTGCTGGTGCGGACGGAACAGGAGGCGCTCGGCGGATGTCGCATCGCCACCCCGATACGAAGGGCGATTGAGGTTTCGCCGCGACACGGCCATGCCGTTAATCAGCGTATTGTCGCCACCGCAGCCGCAAGTAGTACACATAAAGGTGCCCTATTATTTGTATTAATCCAGAGTTGATCTGATAAATAGTGCCTGCACCAACTTCAGTTGCGACAAAAACCGGTCTTCGGCTTGCCCCTAAGCGGTTAGTGGCTGGCAAACATTAGGGAAGCGCTGAACAAGTCAAAAATCGTCATTGCGAGCGTAGCGAAGCAATCCAGAAAATATTAAGGATCGAATAGTTACGGATCGCCACGTCGCTTCCCGCCGCGCTTCGCTCGCGGCTAAAGGCGTATTTTCGCGATGACACTCTTATTCAGCGCTTCCTTAGTAGATACAAACGCATCCCTAACACCCCTTGAATTTATTAGCCGTGCATTTTCTGGCGAGTTCCTGCGCTTCGGCAAGCTGCTGTGCAGTCATATTTTCCGCCAGCCAATCGCGCAATTTAATAAATTCCTTCTGCCCTTTGCTGCCAGTTGCACTTGTAACAGCTATGTTTGTCCACATATGCGCCAGCACATAGTTTTTAGGAACACCTTGCCCTTCGCTATACATAAATCCAAGGATATATTGCGCGTCGGCATTCCCTTGTGCCGCTGCTTTCTGCTGCCATTCCGCTGCCTTTGCAGCATCCTTGGGAACACCGTCACCGATGGCATACATCACGCCGAGGAGGTATTGCCCTTTCGCATCTCCCGCTTCCGCTTTCCGCTGCCACTCGGCACGCTTCGCTTCAGCGCTTGCTTCCGCGGTTAATTGTTTTTCAGTTTTTGCCGGCGCAACCGCTTTGGTCGCAACTGATTCGGTCATATTGTCGGCAGCCGTCTCGCCGCAACCGGCGAGTGTCAGCAGTAATGCAGCAAGCAAGGAAATAGAAAGAGTGTTCATGAGTACCCACCTTTATCGAATCAGCGTAGCGAGATTATTGCATCCTTTCCAAGGATGACAGGCTTTTTAACCCTTGCAGGGCGCATGACTGCACGGCCAGATATGTAGGGCTGCTCCCGACTTTCAGAAAGCACATTCGCCCAACAGGTTCATGTTAATACAAATGAAGGATGTTTGCTTCTTCCATCTGAGCCGATTAGTGCCATTGAACCTTGAATGTCTGCTGGCACATCCTGGACGATCAGGCTACCGCTTTGAGATAACGATAAGCTGACAAGTAGCGTCAGATCAATTCGCGCTTGGCGATTATTCAACTTCCAGTTCCTTGACGCGCATTTCATTGCCGCTGGTAATTTCCACGCGCGCACCGCCGCATTCCGGGCAGAGTCCAAACCTTTCGCGCAGCAGCACGGTCTTGCTGCACTCCGTGCACCATCCCTCTCCGGGCCTGTCGAGTATCTCCAGCCGCGCGCCTTCGGCAATGCTGCCGCGCGTCACGGCATCGAAACAGAAGCGCATGGCATCCGGCTCCACCGCGGAAAGCGCGCCGATCTCCAGCACCACGGTGCGCACGCGCTGAAAATTCTGGGTGCGCGCCGATTCTTCGATAATCTGCAGCATGTTCTCAGCCAGCGACATCTCATGCATGCATTAACCCCAGATTGTTCATTAGGCCGTTCGTGGTGAGGTATCGAACCACTTGATGCCTGCCCTTCGATACATCCGTTGTGGTTTGATACCTCACCACGAACGGATATGCCCTGTGCTGAGTTTGTCGAAGCATCAGTGCGAACGGTTGAGTACTAAGTCAACCCTCAAACAAAAAACCGCCGCCGCATAAGGTGATCGCAACGCCGGCAAGGCGCAACCATTGCGCACGGCCGGTTCTTCCGGCAAACAAGGCAATGCCTATGCCAGATGCATGGAGCAGAGCGGTGGACAGCATGAACCCTGCCGCGTAGGCCAGACCCGAGGCGATCTGAGGCATCTCGGCGCCATGCGCGTAACCGTGGCATAACGCAGACACGCCGACCACGGCAGCGCTCACGGCGAGCGGCAGCCGGATCGCGGCGGCAATCAATACGCCCAGAACCAGCAGCGACATGACTATGCCCTGTTCGGTAAAGGCAAGAGGAACGGCGGCCATGCCGAGAGCTCCGCCCAGCGCCATGACGGCGATGAAGGTGAGCGGCACCAGCCAGACCGCGCGCCCTCCCATTTGGGCAGCCCACAGGCCGACGGCAATCATCGCGCAGATATGATCCAGCCCGCCGACGGGATGGGCCAGCCCGTGAATCCAGCCGCTGGCATGGCCTGCGCCGGTGTGGGCATGGGCGAATGATGGAAGGCCAAGGATGAACAGCGCCAAGGCAGCCAACTGCAGGAACTTCAAACACCGTGAAGAATGCTTCATGGGGGTCTCCTATCTCAGTTTGATTTCAGTCCACATGCGCGACAGTATACGCCGCTGGTTGCGGTCGAGGTCGCGCAGCATTTCCAGATGCGCCCGATGTTGCGGGTCGGGAAAGATGGCCGGGTCTTGCGCGATTTCCGTCTTGATGTAGCGCATCGCATCCAGGTTGGGATTGCCGGAGCCGATCAGATTGGTCAACTCGGCGGAATTCTTGCCGTCGAGCATGAAGTCGATGAACTGGAGCGCCAGGCCGGGCTGCGGCCCGCTCTTGTGCAGCACCATGGAATCGAGCGCCAGCACCGCGCCTTCTTTCGGGACGCTGGCGGCAACAGTGAATTTCCTGCCGGCTTTTTGCGCGTCGAGGTTGGCCTGGAAGATGTCGTTGGAATAACCGTGCACCAGCCAGATGTTGCCGACGGTCAGTTCCTTGATATAGCTCGACGCGTTGAACGCCGCCCAATAGGGCTTGGCGCGGATGATCAGGTCGCGCGCCTGCTTCCAGTGCATTTCCCCGGTGTCGTTGGCCGAATAGCCAAGATATTTCAATGCCGCCGCCATCAGCTCGCGCTGCGAATCGAGCACGGTGATGCGGCCTTTCACTTTCTCCAGATATTTTGGCTCGAAAATCACCGCCCAGGTGTCGGTGGGCAGCCCCAGCTCGCGCATCTTCTCGGTGTTGTAGCCGATCAGGGTGAGGGTGTAGGCATAGGGCACGGAAAATTTATTGCCCGGGTCGAATGCCGTGTCCAGGTAAACCGGGTTGATATTTTTCAGGCCGGGCAGCCTGGATTTGTCGAGCGGTCGCAGTGCATTCTGCCGGATCAGCGACTCCATCGCGTTGCCGGTCGGCACGATGATGTCATAGCCGCTCGCGCCCGCCGCCAGCTTGGCCAGCATCTCCTCGTTGTCGGAATAATAGTCCTGCTCCACGCGGCACGCGCATTGTTGCTCGAAGCGCGCCACTGTCTCGGCGGAGATATAGTTGTTCCAGTTGTACAGGTGCAGCACATCATCGGCCAGCGCATTCCCGGACAGCAGCAGAAACAGCAGCAGGGCGCGCAGGTTATGGTTCACGTTTTGCCTCGCAGCACATCGGGCGAAAACTTGCTGGCCAGCACGATCATGGTCAGCGTGAGCAGCATCAGCAGGGTGGATACTGCATTCACTTCCGGAGTGACGGCGATCTTGATCATCGAGTAGACGCGCAGCGGCAGCGTGGCGACGCCGACGCCGGCGGTGAAAAAGGTGATGACAAAATCGTCTATGGACAGGGTGAACGCCATCAAGCCGCCGGCGACCACGCCGGGCAGGATCAGCGGAAAGGTGACATAACGGAATGTTTCCCACGGTGACGCGCCCAGGTCGCGCGCCGCTTCAAAGATGCTTTCGTCGATGCCTGCCAGGCGCGCGCGCACGATCACCGCGACGAAGCCGATGGAGAAGGTGATGTGGGCGAGGATGATGGACACAAATCCCAGGGTGAGGTTGAGCACCTGGATGAAGAACAGCAGCAATGACACGCCGAGCAGGATTTCCGGCATCGCCACCGGGGTGAGCACCATGAAGGTCAGCGCTTTCATTTTGTAGCGGTGCATGGCAATGCCGGCCATGGTGCCCAGGACGGTGGCGGCCAGACTGGACACCAGGGCAATGAACAGCGAGTTGCCCATCGCGGTGAGCATGTCGTTATCGTGCAGCAGCACGTCGTACCAGTGCCAGGTAAAACCCACCCATTCGGCGTTGAGGCGCGAATCGTTGAATGAATAAATAATGACGATAAACAGCGGCACGTACAGAAAGGTGTATACGCCGAGCGAGGCCGCCCACAACCAGAATCCTCTACGCATAGCGCCCCCGGGTAGTTCCCAGTTTTGCCGCAATCCAGACGAACAACAGTACGGCCAGGGTGAGCATGATGGACAGTGCGGAGCCAAACGGCCAGTCGCGCGTGACCAGGAACTGCTCCTTGATCAGGTTGCCCACCAGCATGTCGCCGGTGCCGCCGAGGATATCGGGAATGGCGAACATGCCCAGCACCGGGATGAACACCAGGGTGGAGCCGGAAAAAATGCCGGGCAAGGAGAGCGGAAAAGTCACCCGCCAGAACCGGTGCCAGGCGTTCGCGCCGCAATCCTGCGCCGCATCGAGCAGGTTGGGGTCATGTTTTTCGAGATTGGTATACAGCGGCAGCACCATGAACGGCAGGTGCACATACACCATCGCGATCAGCACCGCGAAAGGCGAAAACAGCAAGTGCACCGGTGCAATGCCCAGCACGCCGAGCAGGCCGTTCGCCAGCTGGCTGAGCGCCGCCTGCGGCCCGAGCAAAATCATCCACGCATAGACGCGGATCAGGAAGCTGCTGGCAAACGGCAGGATCACCAGCAGCACCATAAGGTCCCGTCTTTTCTTCGGGCTGCGCGCGATCAGCAGAGCCAATGGAAAGGCCAGAACCAGGCAGATCAAAGTGGTGGCCAGCGCCACCAGAAACGACTTGGCGAAAATTTCCGTGTAAATGAGGTCGCTGAAAAAAAGCGGTAAGTCTCCAGCGTGAATCCGTGCAAGGTGTTGGGGTCGGCAGCGGCGAGCGGCGCCAGCCCGCCGAACTCGCCCGGATAGCGAAACGAGGCGATCACCATGATCACGCCGGGCAGCACAAAGAACAGCAACAGGAATGCAAACGGCGGGCCGCTCACCGCCCATTTGGTGAGCCGCGCGGGAGCAAACAATTTGCGCGCACGGTTACTCATG
>Ga0209726_10007943_pt1 | contig 11634 bp, 8 predicted proteins | sample Subgrocontami54m_FD_187453 | JGI IMG/M metagenome (GOLD analysis project Ga0209726, IMG submission 187453) | Subsurface groundwater microbial communities from S. Glens Falls, New York, USA - GMW46 contaminated, 5.4 m (SPAdes) (version 3) | ecosystem: Environmental > Aquatic > Deep subsurface >... | reverse complement strand
TCCGCCACCGGATTGACGATTTCCAGATGCGAAGGGTTGAATGCCAGCGTGACGTGCATTGCGCCACCCGGCACCGCGATGTCGGATGAAAATCCGTTGTGGTATTTCACATCACCCGAAATCAGGTGTCCGGCGTGGATGCCCTCGAATTCGGCAAACAACATGGATGGCAGCTCGCCCAGGGTGTTCACCAGCACATTCAGCCGTCCGCGGTGCGCCATGCTGATCACGGTTTCCTGCACTCCCTGGCTGCCGGCACGCTGCAACAGATGGTCCAGCAATGGAATCAGCGTATCACCGCCTTCCAGCGAGAAGCGCTTCTGCCCTGTGTATTTGGTATGCAGGTAACGCTCCAGCGTCTCGGCGGCAGTGAGCCGCTCGAGGATGCGGCGGCGCATCGCCGCATCGTAACCGGCCAACCCGCGCACGCTTTCCAGACGGTTCTGTATCCAACGCTTCTGCGGCACATCACTGATGTACATGTATTCCGCGCCGATGCAGCCGCAATAGGTCTGGCGCAACAGCCGCAGGATTTCGCGCAGGGTCATGCGCGGCGCGGCCACCAGCATGTCGGTCGCGAAAATGGTATCCATGTCGGCTTCGCCCAAACCGTAATGCGCCGGGTCAAGCTCGGCAATCGCTGGCCTGGCGTAGCGGTTCAGCGGGTCGAGACTGGCGGCACGCACACCGAGGAAACGGTGCGCATTGATGAGCTGCAACACACGGACTTGCTTGCGTTCAAGGTCGGCTTCCGGTGCGACCGCAGCATTGACACCGGTTCTCGGCAAGGCCGCAAAGGCGCGCCGGATCGGTCCGTGTGCCACATCGTGTGCGCCGTTCGCCATTGCTGGCAGCGCATCGAACCAGGCGCGCCACTCATTCGGCACACCTTTCGGATCAGCGAGATATTGCTCGTACAGCGCTTCAATGAAGGGCGCGTTAGCCCCGAACAGCAGCGAGCTGTCCTGCATCCATTGCATGAAATTAACGGGCATGGCAGTACCCACCCCTGATAATGAAACTCACCATGCCCGTTTCCCTCTCCCCAACCCTCTCCCGCAAACGGGCGAGGGGGCAAACGAATCGCTTCGCGAGTTTCACGTTAACGGGGTCGTTCAACGCTTCTCCAGCGGCACGAAATCGCGCCTGGTAGCGCCGCGATACAACTGGCGCGGACGCCCGATTTTGTGATCCGCATCGGCGATCATTTCGTTCCATTGCGAGATCCAGCCCACGGTGCGCGCCACCGCGAAGATCACCGTAAACATGTTGACCGGGATGCCCAGCGCGCGCAGCACGATGCCGGAGTAGAAATCCACATTCGGATACAGCTTGTGGTCGATGAAATACGGATCGCTCAGGGCAACGCGCTCCAGTTCCATCGCCAACTCGAACAGCTTGTGGTTTTCCAGCTTCAGTTCCTTGAGCACCTCGTAACAGGTCTGGCGCATCACTGCTGCGCGCGGATCCATGTTCTTGTAAACGCGATGGCCGAAACCCATCAGGCGGTATTTCCTGTCTTTCACGCCCTGCACGTATTCCTTCACCCGCGAGATGTCGCCGACCTCTTCCAGCATTTTCAGCGCGGCCTCATTTGCGCCGCCATGCGCGGGCCCCCACAGCGCGGCAATGCCGGAAGCGATGCAGGCAAACGGATTCGCACCGCTGGAGCCGGCCAAGCGCACGGTCGAAGTGGAAGCGTTCTGCTCATGGTCGGCATGCAGGATGAAGATGCGATCCAGCGCGCGCACCAGCACCGGATTCGGCACGTATTCCTCTGCGGGCGTACCGAACATCATGTACATGAAGTTTTCCGCGTAGCTGTATTTGTTCTTCGGATACATGAACGGACCGCCGATGTAGTATTTGTGCGCCATTGCCGCGATGGTCGGCACTTTCGCCAGCATGCGCATCGCCGAAAGTTCGCGGTGCGCCGGATTTTCGATATCGAGCGAATCGTGATAAAAGGCCGACAGCGCGCCCACGACGCCCACCATCACCGCCATCGGGTGCGCATCGCGGCGGAAGCCGTTGAAGAAGCGCGCGAGCTGTTCATGCACCATGGTGTGCCGCGTCATGCGCTTGGCAAAAGCAGCATACTGGTCGGCATTCGGCAATTCGCCATTCAGCAGCAGATAGCTCACTTCCAGAAAATCTGATTGGGCGGCCAGTTGCTCGATCGGATAGCCACGGTAATACAACAGCCCTGCATCGCCATCGATGAAAGTGATATTGGAAGTGCAGCTCGAAGTCGAAAAGAACGCCGGGTCGTAGGTGAACAGACCCAGCTTGCCCAAGGCGCGGATGTCGATCACATCCGGCCCCAGCGTGCCGGACAGGATAGGCAATTCGATACGGCGGCCATCATCCAGAGTCAGTGTTGCAATGCGTTTGCTTTCCATAAAGGTATCCCCCCGATATTATGCGGCTATTAAACTGACCTGATCTTTTCCAGCAACGCCTGTTGTTCGCCAAGCTCTGCATCGCACTTGCCGGCAATCATATCCCAGAGCGGGTTATCGGGCATATCCAGCAACACCTCAAATGCTTGCCGTTCGGCATCGTCAAGCTGCGCATAATGCGCGTCGATGAAACGGCCCAGCACGATATCCAGCTCCAGCATGCCGCGCCGGCTGCGCCAGCGCATCCGTTCCAGATTTTTCATACCACCCGCTTCACCATCAGGTTTTTTATTTTTCCGATGGCTTCGGTGGGGTTCAGCTCCTTGGGGCACACATCCACGCAGTTCATGATGGTATGGCAGCGGAACAGGCGGTATGGGTCTTCCAGGTTGTCCAGCCGTTCGCTGGTGACCTGATCACGCGTATCGGCAATGAAGCGATAGGCCTGCAACAGCCCGGCGGGGCCGACAAATTTGTCCGGGTTCCACCAGAAAGAAGGGCAGGCCGTGGTGCAGCATGCGCACAGAATGCACTCGTACAGGCCGTCCAGTTCGGCGCGCTGCGCCGGCGATTGCAGGCGCTCGGTTTCCGGAGGAGGGTCGTTGTTCACCAGGTAAGGCTTGATCGAATGGTACTGCTTGAAGAACTGCGTCATGTCCACGACCAGGTCGCGGATCACCGGCAAACCGGGCAGCGGGCGCAGTTCGATGGGCTGTTTCAGGCTGGACAGCGGCGTGATGCAAGCCAGGCCATTGCGCCCGTTGATGTTAATCGCGTCGGAACCGCACACACCCTCGCGGCAGGATTTGCGCAGACTCAGGCTGTCGTCACGTTCCTTGATCAGGATAAGCGCATCCAGCAGCATCTTGTCGCCGGCCTCGATATCCAGCTCGTAATCCTGCATGGCTGGCTGGACGCCGGTTTCCGGGTTGTAGCGGTAAATCCTAAAACGAAGTGGCGACATAACTAACTCCACCAGTAAATACCATATTAACACTGAGTTTCAGTGCAGGCTCATATCGGCGTAGCCGATGTGAAGCGTAGCGGCCAGAACTAAATTTCATGGTTGCATTCCCTGTCTCGCAGTTCTGGAAGGATGCCCTGCGGTTGGCGCGCACTGAAAACTGGCCGGCTGTGTCCGTTGAAGATCGACCGGGTGTTATAGCGGCGTAGCGTACTACACGGCTATGGATAAGTCACCAGACCGGACTGGGTTTGACCTCCTAACAAATTAACTGGCCCGGTTTTCTGCCTCTATTCCGCGCTTGCCCGGTTGATGGAACTGTTACCGTAGCAATGCAGAGTAGCGCCCCGAAAAGGCTGATTTTTTGTTCAAGCCGATTGCCAGAAAATTCTGACAGCTGTGCCGACAGTTCATTCAAGGCAAAGGTAACAAACAGGGAGATAAAAAATGGGAAGGATGGGAATTGCAAATTATACTCAACATCCATTGGAGGCCGAGTACACGCAAATCTCCACTCGGTTTGATCCGGATTACAGAATTTCCTGGGTATTGATGAACCCCGAGGCGGTTCCATGCTTTAATTTGAAAATCTTGAGCGAGTTGCAGCAGTACAATCAGTCCATTGAAGATAGCAGAGGCAAGATATGGGCAAATGGTGCGTTGCATTCAATCCGCTATCTGGTCTTTGCTTCCGAAATTCCCGGTGTCTTCAACTTGGGTGGTCAGCTTGAACTGTTCAGCCAACTGATCAAGAATGCCGATCGGCAGGCATTGGCGCATTACGCAAAGATGTGCATTGACGCGATGGCTGCCAGAGTAAGGCATTACGATTTGCCTGTGGTCACGATTTCGCTGGTTCAGGGCGACGCGTTGGGCGGCGGGTTCGAGGCGGCTTTAACCAGCGATGTCATCATTGCCGAACGCGGCTGCCACATGGGCTTTCCGGAAATTCTGTTTAATCTTTTCCCCGGCATGGGGGCATACAGTTTCCTGGCCAGAAAAGTTGGAACTGCACAAGCCGAGAAGATAATTCTGAGCGGCAAGCTATACAGTGCGGAAGAGCTTTATGAGCTTGGACTGGTTGACGTGCTGGTTGAAAAGGGTGAAGGAGAGGACGCAGTCTATGATTACGTTGGGAAACAGGCGCGGCGTTCCAACGGTTACGTTGCGCTGCAAAAGGCGCGGCATCGCTTCAATCCGGTAACCTATCAGGAGTTGATGGATATCACCAGCATCTGGGTTGACGCGGCTCTGCAGCTGAATGCAAGAGACCTCAAGGTAATGGACCGCTTCGTGCGCTCGCAGCAAAAGCTTTGTAAGGAAAAAGAGATCGCTCAGTGCTGCGTTGCGACAAAGTATGAGCTGAATGAAAGGAGCATTTCATGAGCCATAATCTTACCCAGCCGGAGGAAATCGATCTTGTTTGGATGGCAATGGCTGGCGATGATATGGAGGTGGATATACCAATTCCGGATTGGGCACAGTTAAGCGGAACCATTCGGAATGCTGAGCGACATGAATCAGCCATGGCGCGCATTGACTACAGGGTCTCATGAAGAGCCCTCAAGATGTTTCAAGGTACCGGACCATCGCTTGTTTGGAGACGTCAAAGCTGCCTTGGGCTTTATCCAGCAGGTTGCTGGCCGACGCCTGCAAATCGGAGTGGTTAAGCCGCGAAATTTCGCGGCAAATCTGGAACAAGGCATCTGCACCAATATTGCCTGCGCTTCCTTTGAGGGTGTGGGCCAGTTCCTTGAAAGTTACGTATTCATGTTTAAGCAACTCGGTTCTCATGGCTTCCAGCAACTGCTCGCCCTCTGAAATAAATCCTTGAATTACGGTATCCACGAAATCCCCTCCACCGCCCAGCGATTTCAGGCGGCGCAAGGTATTTTCATTGAGCAACACCCCATCCCCTTTCTTTGCCGACGCGGGGGGCATAACTGCAAAACCTGTTAAGCCAGCATTGTTAATGGATGCTGTGAGTCGCGCAGCAGTATCGAGTAACGTGATGGCGTCAATGGGTTTTGTAAGAAACGCATCGATTCCCGCTTCCTCGCACTCGCGCCTTGTTTCGATAGTCGCGCTGGCCGTTAAAATAATAATCGGCATCTGAGATTCATGGTGAGTGGTAACCCGATAAATCTTTGCCGCTTCCAGTCCGCCCATAACGGGCATATACATATCCAGAATCGCCAAATCAAATTGTTTGTTTTCCAGCAAGTCCAGCGCCTGATCACCGTTTTCCACCAAATCAACCCGGTGCCCTCCGCGCTCCAGTATTTTCGAAATGATTTTGCGGTTTGTCCCGTTATCATCAGCAACCAGAATGTCGAGCCCGGATTTCTTCAGGTTGTTTCGCTCATAGGGATCCCTGAATGAAATAACGTCATCTGCCGGCAGGGTTACTGCCACCCCATGGAGCGCGTTGAACAAGAGCGATATATTGATGGGTGTCTTGAGCAGACAGGAATACCCCATTTCAAGCAATTCTTCCTCAGTGTTGCCATAGATATCCGGGTCAAGCAGGATCAACGACACATTATCCTGAGAAAATTCCGCCCATACATGTGCGGCAAATTCCTTCGCCCCCATGCCGATGCCCTGTGGTGCGATAAGCACAATGAGTCTTTCCTGCCCATTGGGATTTTTACGGAAGAGGTGTGAAAAAAATTTGGCCAAAGATGATGCATGGTCGAACCGCCCTCCCCACCCGGCCAGATGGTTCGCAACAGCTGTTCGCTCCCCGGCATTCATTCCCACCCCTATTACATGAACCTGGCTCAATGACGGCATGGCATCCAGAATATGGTTTGTGGGCTGTTTCTCAAACGGAAGTTCAAACCAGAAAACACTGCCCGTGCCTACCTCGCTGGTTAATCCGATCTCACCGCCCATAAACTGGACCAGTTGTTTGGCAATGGTAGTGCCCAATCCTGTGCCGCCATATATTCTGGTAATGGCCGCATCTGCCTGGGTAAAGCTCTCGAAAATAGCCTGCTGCGCTTCTTGCGCGATCCCGATGCCGGTATCGATAACTTCAAACCTGAGACGCGAAGTTGTCTCATCCTGCTTCAGGGTGCTCACCCTCAGCTCCACCACGCCTTCACTCGTGAATTTGATCGCATTTCCGACCAGGTTGATAATGATCTGCCGCAAATGCAATGAATCCCCGCGCAGCAAAAAGAAAGTTTCAGCGGAGAACTGCGTATGCAAGCGAAGTCCTTTTTGTTCTGCTTGTGGCGCAAACATATCCATGATGCCGTTGATCAAGCCGTGCAAATCGAAATCCACCGCTTCCGCAACCAGCTTTCCACTCTCAATCTTGGAAAGATCCAGGACGTTCTCGATAAGTTTGAGCAGCATCTGTCCTGAATTTCTGAGGGTCTGGACGAGATCTTTTTGTTCCGCATTTAAAGGGGTTCCCAGGATCAAGTCGCTGGCCCCGATAACGCCGTTCAGCGGCGTGCGCATTTCGTGGCTCATGTGCGCAAGAAAGTGGGTTTTCGCCTTGCTGGCTTCTTCGGCATGTGTGACTGCCTGAGTCAGGCGCTCCAGCAACTTTAGTGCGTAAAGGGGGATCAGGATCAGGGTAAGCAGCAATCCCACCGCCAGGGTCCTATGAGCCGACCAGAAATCGTTCGTCGCGATCACCGCCGTGAATCCGATCACACTCAACACGTATGATCTGATGAGTGCCCGGGTGCCATATCGAATCCCGTTCCCGACAATGACCCAAAGATAGATGCCGTAGAAGAGCGCGCCTGCTTCTCTCGTCATTAACATCCCGAATGTAACCGCGCTTAAATCGGCGACCATCTCCAGCGGTTGCCTTATTCCGGGAGGTTTCAGGCTGAAAGAAATCACCCGCTCCAGCAACACGGCGTAAATGAAAAAGATGCCGGAAAAAATGAGAACAGTTTTTTGAGTCGAGGAGCTTTTATCTGAATCAAAAGCCAGAAGCAGAAAAGTAAAAATCAGCAGCGAAAAAACAACACGCAATATGGCCTGTTCATGCTCGCCACTTATTTTCCTGGGCAGCGGGATTTCCCGGGCTTGCTGAAAAAAAGTGATTGCTCTCTGGATCATCCAGCCACCTGCACCAGCTGGGGTCCAGAAAAATCGAATATCTGTTGTATGAGATTTATATTGCCGAATTGGGAGACAAATGCGTCCACGCAGTCCGGATCGAAATGGGTTCCCCTGTTCGCTGTCAGGTACGCCAACCCTTCCTCGCTTGACCATGCTTTCTTGTAGGGGCGGGGTGACGTAAGTGCATCATAGACATCAGCAACGGCGACTATGCGCGCTTCCAATAAAATCGCCTTCCCCTTCAGGCCATCCGGATAACCGCTGCCATCGTATTTTTCGTGATGCCCCAGTGCTATTTCTGCCCCCAGGCTCAGGTACTTTGACGGGCTATGCTGGAGTATCTGATAGCCAATTCTGGTGTGATCTTTAATGACGGAGAATTCTTCAGCAGTCAGCCTGGATGGCTTAAGGAGTATGTTATCGGGTATGCCGACCTTGCCAATGTCATGCATGGGAGCCGCGACTTCAATCAAATCGCATTTTTCCTCTGTCAGGTTCAACGCTTCCGCTATCAGGCGTGAATACTTTGCCATGCGCACAATGTGGTTGCCGGTATCTTTATCGCGATGTTCCCCGGCCTTCGCCAATTTAAACAGAGTCTCCAGTTCCCTCAGGCGAATCTGCTCTGTTGCATCCGCAATCGACTTTTCCAGAAACCGCGACCGGTTCAGGATAACTTTCTGCTGCATGCGCAGTGAAAGCATGTTGCTGCACCGGACTCTGCACTCATGCGGGTCGATCGGTTTTGTGATGAAATCGGTTGCACCGGATTCCAGCGACTGATACCTGATATTCCGCTCTTCCGTGGACGTGACGACCACAATCGGCACGTTTTCGAGGGCCGGTATTCGTCGTATATGCTGCACTACTTCCAGGCCAGTCATGCCTTTCATCACGTAATCAACCAGGATCAAATCCGGCTGGTTCGCTTCGATCCATTTCATGGCAACAATGGGCTCGGCAAAGGTTCTTACGGTGATATTTTCCTGGATATTTTGTACGATTTTTTCGAGTATGACCCTGCTGGTGAATTCATCATCGATGATTACAACAGTTGGTACCGAATCTTTCATCAAGTCCTGATCAATCACTTCAAACGACATGGCAATTCTTTCCTCTCTGCGCAGGACATGGATTCAGAAGCAGGCTCGTTTGCTTAAACTTGGGCATGATTTCCGGTTTTTGGATAGTGCTCAACAATTCAATATACCCCCAACAACCCAATAATTGCAACTAAGGGAAAATATGAGGTTTATAACATAAGCTGGTGTATTCAGGATTTTTGTGGGTTTTGTGCTTTGGAGTGATCAAGGTAAATCAAAACCATGGCTCACGCTGCGTTCGCTGACCGGCGTTCGTTTATCCGCCGGCAAAAATGGCGTAAGATGCACTCCCGACTGCAATAAAGCGGTACTAATACCAACAATATACAGGGGGTGCAAGACATGGCAAAAAAGAACGCATTTTATGCCCAGTCCGGCGGCGTGACGGCAGTCATCAACGCATCGGCATGCGGCATAATTGAAACGGCGCGCAAGCACAAGGACAAAATCGGCAAGGTCTATGCCGGCCGCAATGGCATCATCGGTGCACTGACCGAAGACCTGATCGACACCGGCAAGGATAGCGCCAAGGCCATCGCCGCGCTGCGCCACACGCCGTCCGGCGCATTCGGTTCCTGCCGTTTCAAGCTGAAAGGGCTGGAAGAAAACAAGTTGCAGTATGAACGTCTGATCGAGGTATTCAAGGCGCACAACATCGGTTACTTCTTTTACAACGGCGGCGGCGATTCCGCCGACACCTGTTTGAAAGTTTCGCAGTTGGCAGACAAGATGGGCTATCCGATCCAAGCTATCCACGTACCCAAAACCGTGGACAACGACCTGCCGGTCACCGACTGTTGCCCCGGCTTCGGCTCGGTGGCGAAATATATCGCCGTATCGGTGCGCGAAGCCAGCTTCGACGTCGCTTCCATGGCCAAGACCTCGACCAAGGTATTCGTGGTCGAAGTGATGGGGCGCCATGCCGGCTGGATCGCCGCTGCGGGCGGCCTGGCATCGGACAAAGGGTGCGAGCTGCCCATCGTCATCCTGTTTCCAGAAATACCCTTCAACAGGGAGCAATTTCTCGCCAGGGTAGATGCCATGGTGAAGCAGCATGGCTACTGCTCGGTGGTGGTGTCGGAAGGCGTGCAGGGCGAGGACGGCAAATTTCTCTCCGACCAGGGCTTGCGCGATGCCTTCGGCCATGCCCAGCTGGGCGGCGTGGCGCCGGTGGTGGCCAATATGGTCAAGGATGCGCTGGGTTACAAATTCCATTGGGCGGTGGCGGATTACCTGCAGCGCGCCGCGCGCCACATCGCTTCCAGAACCGATGTCGAACAGGCATATGCGCTCGGAAAGTCTGCGGTGGAACTGGCATTGAAGGGCAATAATGCCGTGATGCCCGCCATAGTCCGTCTCGCCGACAAGCCCTACAAATGGAAAATCGGCGTCGCCCAGCTGAAAAACGTCGCCAATGTGGAGAAGATGATGCCGCGCGACTTCATCACCAAAGATGGTTATGGCATCACCGAAAAATGCCGCGCCTACCTTGCCCCGCTGATCAAGGGCGAGGATTACCCGCCTTACAAGGACGGCCTGCCGCAGTATGTCCGGCTCAAGAATGTGGCTGTGCCGAAGAAGCTGGCTGAATTTAAGATATAATTGCCGGCTTGATGTTTCTGTATTGTCTATCTGTCGGCTTTGAATGGCCGGTTTAACCTCAGGGGGAGAATGTATGTCTGGTGGTCTGATTTTTACGCTGTTATGCGCGATTGCAGCGCTCCTGTACGGAGCTGTTTCGATAAAATGGATTTTGGGCCTGCCGACCGGCAATGACAGAATGCGGGAAATTTCCGCTGCCGTGCAGGAAGGCGCATCGGCCTACCTCAATCGGCAGTACACCACCATAGGCATCGTCGGTGTAATTCTGCTGGTTGTCATCTTTGTCGCGCTGGGCTGGAAGACCGCCATCGGTTTTGCGCTTGGCGCGATTCTGTCGGGTCTGACCGGTTACATCGGCATGAATGTGTCGGTGCGCGCCAACGTGCGCACCGCGCAGGCTGCCAGCGAAGGGCTGAACGCCGCGCTCAACGTCGCCTTCAAGGGCGGCGCGATTACCGGCCTGCTGGTGGTCGGTCTGGGCCTGCTGGGCGTGGCCGGTTATTATGCCTTCCTCACCCTGGCGATGGGCGCCAACGCCACCGAAGCAACCCATTCCCTGGTTGGACTGGCTTTCGGCAGCTCGCTGATTTCCATCTTCGCCCGTCTCGGCGGCGGCATCTTCACCAAGGGCGCTGACGTCGGCGCCGACCTGGTGGGCAAGGTCGAAGCCGGCATCCCCGAGGACGACCCGCGCAACCCGGCGGTGATCGCCGACAACGTGGGCGACAACGTGGGCGATTGCGCCGGCATGGCCGCCGACCTGTTCGAAACCTATGCCGTGACCATCATCGCCACCATGGTGCTGGGCGGCCTGATGATCACCGGCTCTCCCGAAGCAGTGATCTATCCGCTGGTGCTGGGCGGCGTCTCCATTATCGCCTCCATAATCGGCACCTTCTTCGTGACCGCGCGCGAGGGCGGCAAGATCATGAACGCGCTGTATCGCGGCCTGATCGTGTCCGGCGTGCTAGCGGTGCTCTCGTTCTACCCGGTGACCACCTGGATCCTCGGAGCGGGCGTAACGATAAACGGCAATCTGGTAACATCAATGAGTCTGTATCTGGCTTCCCTGATCGGCCTGGCGCTGACCGCGGCGATGGTGTGGATCACCGAGTATTACACCGCCACCGAGTTCAGCCCGGTGCGCCACATTGCACAAGCCTCCACCACCGGCCACGGCACCAACGTCATCGCCGGTCTGGGCGTGTCGATGAAATCCACTGCCGCACCGGTGATCGCCGTGTGCCTGGCGATCTGGGGCGCCTATCATCTGGCCGGACTGTATGGTATCGCCATCGCCGCGACCTCGATGCTGTCCATGGCCGGCATCATCGTGGCGCTCGACGCTTACGGCCCGATCACCGACAACGCCGGCGGTATCGCCGAAATGGCCGGCCTGCCCGACTCTATCCGCAATATCACCGACCCGCTCGACGCCGTGGGCAACACCACCAAGGCCGTGACCAAGGGC
>Ga0209726_10007938_pt1 | contig 11643 bp, 11 predicted proteins | sample Subgrocontami54m_FD_187453 | JGI IMG/M metagenome (GOLD analysis project Ga0209726, IMG submission 187453) | Subsurface groundwater microbial communities from S. Glens Falls, New York, USA - GMW46 contaminated, 5.4 m (SPAdes) (version 3) | ecosystem: Environmental > Aquatic > Deep subsurface >... | reverse complement strand
CAATCGATTCCCTGGGGCAAAGTCCCTCACCCGATCGGCTCTTTGCCAGACTTTCAGGGGCAATCTCGATGACGCCTCGCCGATTGATCTTGGTTCGATCGGCTCGCTTCAACCCATAGATGTCAACGCCATTTTCTTCAATAATCTTGGCGTTCACAAAGCTCTCGCCCCGATTAGTAATCAGATAGTCTTCCAGATCCGTGGTTTTGCGCAACGGCTTAATCGGCGGGCTTTTTGTTCCGAAGATGGCATAGACATCGTCGGCGTTCACCTCTCCGAAGTTCCCATTGATCGTGCTCCAAAAGATCTGGCCCTCCGGCTTCCCCTTTGTGCAGTCTTCCGTGAGGATTGACCGCTCATCAGCCTTAGGAGCTTTCCCAACCTCCTGGCGAGCCCCAAAGGTGCAATCCTCAGCCACGATGAAGTGCCCGCCCTTCAGGTAGATGAGGTATTCAGCATCCGAGGTGGAGGATAACCCAAGGAGGAGCAGAAGAGTCAGTATTCGGATCTGACGTCTGTTTATCGAAAAGTTGGGTCTCAAAGCCGCGACTCCTGAAGAATGGATGGCGTAAGGAAGATCAGAAGCTCCACGCGCTCATCGGGTCCGAGCGACCGCCGCTTGAAGAGCCAGCTTAACCCGGGGATGCGACCCAGAAACGGCACCCTATCCTCGATGACCCGCTCATCAGTTTTCAGCAGACCACCGATAACCACGGTTGAGCCGTTCTGGACCAGGATGTTGGTCGTGGCCTTGCGCGTGTCAATGGAGAAAACGACCCCGAAGGCGCCAATGAACTTCTCTTTTGGGAAAGAACTCTCTGCCTCCACCTTTATCGAGACCCGACCGTCTGGCGTGATGTGTGGCTTGACTTTCAGTTTGATAAATATATCCTGGAAGGTGATAACGGTCCTACCCGAGCTGTCGATCGTCGTAAAGGGGACCTGAGTCCCTTGTTTGATTTCCGCCTCTTCGTTGTCCTGAGTCGCCACTCTTGGCGACGATAGGGTCCTGACCCTTCCATCGCTTTCAGCCGCGGAAAGCTGTACCCCTACGAGGAACCGATTCGCGAGGCTGGCGATGGTTGCGCCAATCACGAACTGGGGCGCGGCTGCCGGAAGATTCAGGGCAAGCGGCACCGGCCCGAAGGGGGCTCCTCCTCCAGTCGTTGGGGGAAATGGCATGCCAGGGGGGAAGCTGATAGACGGAGGCGGTGTGCCTCCGATTCCACCGAAGGTCGTCACCCCCGTTCCACTCCCTGGTGTCGTGGGAATCCCCGCCCCACCCCATTGGATCCCGAGGCTCTGGGAGAAGCTGCGAGACGCCTCGACGATGCGGGCCTCGATCAATACCTGGGGGGTCGGAATGTCGATCTGCTTCAAAAACGTCTCTATCCTCTCGACGGCCTCTGGGAGGTCCTTCACGATGATTCGGCTCGATCGCTCATCGACGACCACGCTTCCCTGCGGCGTCTTCAGCACGGCCAGGTGTTGTTTCAGATCGGCCGCCTTCGCATAGTTAAACGGCAGCAGCTTGGTCACGAAAGGATCTTTCGGCGGTGCATCGAGCTCTTTAGCGTGAGCGGCCATCTCCTGACACACAGGCTCTCTATCGGTTATAATCAGGGTATTGGTCGACTCCTCCGAGTCAATTCTTCCGTACCGCGTCTTCAGTCGCTCCAGATGCTTTTTCATATCTGGGGTTTTCATATGTGCTAAACGCATCACCGCCGTGCATCGAGACGCTCCAGCGTAACGCCGTTCTTCTTCCTCGGCCTTCTTTCGCGCCTCCTCAATCTTCTGTTTTACCTCCTCAATCTTCTGTTTTACCTCCTCTATTCTCGAATTGTTCTTCATGGCCTTCTCAATCTCTTCTGCCCGCTTGTTCTTGCTCTCTTGGATCTCAAGTTTCGAGCCCACATAGATCACATTTCCGTCCTGCTCATAACTGAGACCCTTGGTGCGGAGGATGACATCGAGGGCTTGACGCCACTCGACATTTATCAGGCGCACGGTGACGAGCCTATCCTTTGGCTCCTTCAGACCATGAGCAATGACGATGCTCAGGCCACTTTCCTCATGGAAGACGCGCCACAGCACTTCATTGAGATCAGCGTCATTAAAATCTAATGACAACCGCCTATTGTCACCAGGGACTTTTGGCGGGACCGATGGTGGTGGAGCAACTTGTTGTTCAGCAGAACCGGCTGCAATAGAGGGTTCAGCCACTTTCGGCGCTTCTTCCACCAGCGTTGGTTTCGGTTCTCCGCCGGGCTGCTGGGCAACTGGCTGGGGCAGTGGCTTCTCCGGGGTCGGCGTCTGTACCGTCGGGGCTTTCTCCCCTTCGACGGAGCTCAGGGCAGGTTTCACGGCGGGAGGTGATGGAGAAGGCTCGATCAGGCCTTCTACTGCTGCCGAATACCCAGGCAGGCACACCGTGAGTAGCAGCAGCAGAGCGGCTGCCCAGATCAAGCCGTCTCGTGATGAGATCGCTCTCCGGAGCGTCTTCATCTCGATTTCACTGGCAGCATATGTTTCTCTACGTAGCGGGTGAGCAATTTGCCCTCCGAATTCTTCGTTTGCACCTCAAATACTACACTATCCTTGGTGATCTTGACTACTTTGGCCGAATCAACCATGTTGTTTTCTCGGATGACGTACCCCATGCCTGGTGATGAGTCCGACTCCACCAACGCATAGTAGGAGTGGACTTCCCGGATAATACCCGTCAGCTTGAGATGCACCGTCGGGGGCTTTTCTGCCGTCATGACCCGAGGCAGCCGAAACGGATCGCGGCGCCCCCGGGACTGGTACGTAACGGGACCCTCCTTCTCCTCTTGAGGTAAAGAGGCGATGGGGGGCGCAGGCGGGGGCAGGCTCTGGGCAGGAGAAGGCGTGGAGGGCGGTGTTTCCCTGCCGCAGGCCGTGGCAGTCACAAGGATGAAGATGACCACACTGCCAACAGCCGTATTACGCAGGAGCCTATTTTGCCGCACTCGCAGCCTCACCACTCTTCGCTCCCGCATTGCCTGAGTCTGTCCCGAGCGCTGTCGAATGGTAGGTATAGGTCACCACACCAAACTCGGCCTGGATGCTGTCCGCAGCCCTCTGGCCTTTCGCTGCCGGGCGGATAGTCAGGTCGGCCACGTTCACAATCCGTTCCAACCGGCCAAGTCGCTCAAAGAGTAGCCCGAGGTCATGGTATGTCCCCACAACCTTGAGTTGCACTGGAACCTCAGCATAGAACTCCTTCATCACTGCGGTGCCGGGCTTGAACAAGGTGACGTCCAGATCCGCCTCCTGGCCTAGGCTGGCAACCCGTTTTAGCAACGATGGGATCTCCTTTTCAGCCGGAAGCTTCTCGACCGCACGCTGGAGGCGTGCCTCCAGGAGCTTGACCTCTTGTTCCAGGTGAGGTCTTTGGCTCGCGATCTGCCTGCCCTGCTCCGCCTTTGCTCTCAACTGGAGCAGTTCAGCTTGGACCTCGCTCCGTACGGCCCACTCCGATCTGAGAAAGAATTGCCAGTAGACCACGGCCACAAGGGTAGCAAATATGACGCCGATAGCAATCTTTTGCTTCCGCGGGAGGTTGGCAGTGTAGGCCGACAGATCAATGGAAGACAGCATCACTCTCCCCCCGTCTACCCCGACAAGGTCGCAAGGATCTCGAACCGTTCGACCGGCCTGCCTTCGTACAGCGCAAGCTCTGAAAAGTTTAGCTCAACGCTACTCATGATCGGCTTGAGTCGCTGAAGCGCCAGCATCAATTCCGCGACAGCAAAGTGTGAGGAGGCATATCCCTGAATGACGAGTCTCCCGGACACTTTACTGATTCCGGTAAGCCAACCGCCATCAGGCAGTGCTTGGCTGATACCATCAAGCAGATGGACCGGGCTATTTTGAGCGGCGGCCAATCGCTGAACGAGTGTCAGCCGGTCCTGAAGCTGCTTCTTATCGCGAGTGTACTGCTCGACCATTCGAACGACCTGTTGATTCCTGCCGATCTCGCTTTGCGTCGCGACGATCTCCGCTCGGAATCGTTCCACGTCCCGCTTCACGAAATACCAGTATCCCCACATCCCGCCGGCAGCGAGAATCGCCACGGCAACGATCGCTACCTGAGGGATCTTTACTTGAACCTTTCTTCGTCGCTCCTCACGCGAGAGGAGGTTGATCTTGATCATGCGACATCATCCTCCGGCTCGCGAAGGGCTAATCCCACGGCGACCGTCATCTGGGGGGCGATAAAGGCCAGGTATTGAGGGTCGAACTTCTTCGGGTCGACAACAATGTGCTGAAAAGGATTGGCGACCTCAACAGGAAGCTCAAGCGTACTTGAAAGGGAGGACGCCAAGCCTGACAACAGCGCGCACCCACCGCTTAACACCACTCGGTGGATGGTATTGCTTTGGCTCGTTGAGTAATAAAAATCGAAGGAGCGTCGTATCTCTCCGGCCAACTCGCTATTGGCCATCTCGACCACAGGCATAGCGTCCGCGACGCTATGCCCCTCGACCGGCTCTCCCCTCTTTAACGCCTCGGCCTGCTCGAAGCTTATGCCCAAGCTTTTCTGCAGCGACTCGGTGTGTCGGTTGCCCCCCAGGGGGCTATCCCTGGTAAAGTCCGAAATCTCGCCGTGAAGGATATTGATATTGGTAACGGCCGCTCCGATGTTCACGAGGGCCATCACCTCGCCCGGCTGGACCTTCTTGGACATCGTGAAGGCATTCTCGATGGCGAAGGCGTCCACATCAACGACTGCGGCGCTCAGCCCGGCCGCAGAAATTACAGCGAGATAGGCATTGAGGGTGTCCTTTTTCACGGCGACCAGCAGCACATCCATCTCCTGCTCGCCAGAACCGGCCTCTCGCAGGATCTGGAAGTCAAGGTTGACATCCTCGATCGAGTAGGGAATGTGCTGCTCAGCCTCCCATGCGATCCCTTCGCGGAGTTCTGCCTTCTTCATCTTGGGAACTTTAATCTTTTTACTAATCACCGAGTGGCCAGAAACAGAAAAGGCCACGTCCTTGATGGCGATGCTATACTCGTCGAAGAGTTGCCGGATGGCGGTGCTGACTGTGGCGGCGTCCATGATGATCCCATCCACGATCGTCTCGGGATGGAGACGGGCGATGCCAAGTTCAGCTAATTTGTAGGCGCTTCGTGATCGTTGAAGATGCACGGCCTTGACAGAGCTGGTCCCGATATCTAATCCAACCAGCTCCTTTTGACGTGTCATCCATGAAAACATTACTGTGTCCTATTGTTAGCCACAATTCATTATTGAATAAGTTAATATTATATCGCTTTCATACGACGTTACAGGGGGCGTGTCAAGCGGAATGTCAAGCCCAGGTGTCACACCCAAGAGCAGCGGCAGCTACCCTCTGGCGTAAGCTCGAGGGTCTCTACTCGATTGTCGCCGCCTTCAGTGACGCAACGAAATCACCCGCACATTTCAACTGATCTGCCTGCCCGGCTGTTTGTTCCAGCAGCGAGACGATGGCGCTTCCTACGATCACCCCATCCGCCACCCTCGATACCATCCGCACCTGCTCCGGTGTTGAGATGCCAAACCCCACCGCGAGCGGCAGGTCGGTCTCCGATCTGATAATCCGAAGGCTGGCCTCAAGATCCTCGCTGAGCCTGGAACGAACCCCCGTCACGCCCCGTAGGGAGACATAGTAGATGAAGCCTTTCGATGCGGCCGCGATCGTCCGCACGCGCTGCTGCGGGCTGGTCGGGGCGATCAGGAACACCGCATGAAGGTTATGAGCGGCTGTTGCCTCAATTAGCTCGGCCGCCTCTTCGGGTGGCAGATCCGGCACGATCAGCCCATCGACGCCGGCCGCTGCGGCCTCCTTGGCGAATCGAGCATAGCCAAAGCGAAAGATCGGGTTCACGTAGCTCATCAAGAGCAGCGGCAGCCGACAGTCCGACCGAAGATCCCCTACCATATCGAGGATCCGCGAGAGTGTCGTGCCTGCCGACAGCGAACGTTGCGACGCGCGCTGGATGGTGACCCCATCGGCTAAGGGATCGGAGAAAGGGACGCCGAGTTCCAGGAGGTCCGCCCCTCGCCTCTCGAACTCCAGGATCAGCGAACGGGTGGTAGCAAGATCGGGATCGCCGGCAGTCAGGTATGGCATCAGGGCCCGCTCTCCGGCCTGCTTGAGACGACGGAAGCGCTCGTCGATTCGGTTCATGCTTGTACCTCGCACTCAGGGCAGCCACAAGGGACTGCCCCTACCCAGCACACCCTTTCCCTGCCCCTACCCCTCGCACCCTAACAGCTTGGCCACAACCTCCACGTCTTTGTCCCCTCGGCCCGAGAGGTTGATCACGACAATCTGATCCTTGCTGAGTATCGAAGCCAGCTTCTTGATATGGGCGATGGCATGAGCGCTCTCCAGGGCCGGGATGAGGCCTTCGAGCTCGCTTAGGAGCTGAAAGGCCTCAAGGGCCTCCGTATCAGTGGCCGAGACAAAGTCGATCCGTCCGAGGTCTCGGAGGTAACTGTGCTCCGGACCGACGCTCGGGTAGTCGAGTCCGGCAGAGACCGAATGGGTCTCCTGAATCTGGCCATCGCCATCCTGCAAGATGAAGCTCATCGTCCCGTGCAGTACGCCCAGTTCGCCGGTCGCGAATCTGGCCGCGTGGCTACCAGTCTCGATGCCCAGACCGCCCGCCTCTACCCCGATCATTCGGACAGCGGGCTCGTCAAGAAAGTCGTGAAACAAGCCGATCGAGTTGCTGCCTCCGCCGACGCAGGCCACCAGGTAGTCCGGAAGCCTCCCCTCCAGCTCCAGGATCTGTGCCCTGGTCTCCTTGCCGATGACCGATTGAAAGTCCCGCACCATCATCGGGTACGGATGGGCTCCCAGGACCGAGCCCAGGATATAGTGGGTCGTCTCGACGTTCGTGACCCAGTCACGCATCGCCTCGTTGATCGCATCCTTGAGGGTCCGGCTCCCCGACTCGACCGGGGTGACCTTTGCGCCAAGCAGGCGCATACGGACGACGTTCAAGGCCTGCCGCCGCATGTCCTCGGTGCCCATGAAGACTTCACAGGCAAGACCAAACCGCGCGGCCACTGTGGCTGTGGCCACCCCATGCTGCCCGGCGCCGGTCTCAGCGATGACCCGAGACTTCCCCATGCGGCGAGTGAGGAGGATCTGGCCCAGGGTATTATTGATCTTGTGCGCACCCGTGTGGCAGAGATCCTCGCGCTTGAGGTAGATCCGAGGCCCTCCCAAATATTCCGTCAGCCGGCGCGCGAAATAGAGGGGCGTTGGGCGTCCCACATAATGCCGGAGATAGCCTTGCAGCTCGGACTGAAAGCTTGGGTCGGCCTTGGCCTCGAGATAGACCTTCTCCAGCTCCGTCAGCGCTGCCATCAAGGTTTCCGGAACAAACTTCCCTCCGTACCTGCCGAAGTGTCCGCGGGCATCGGGAAGCGGTCCCTGATGTTGCGCCTCAGCGTGCGTCGGCTTTTCTTGCTTGCTCAATGAACTCCCTCACCTTCTGATGATCTTTCCGGCCTGGGGAGGCTTCGACGCCGCTACAGACGTCAACAGCATACGGCCTGACTTGCGCCACCGCTAGGGCGACATTGTCCGGGGTTAGCCCACCGGACAGGATCACCCTGGCCTGGCGGACGGCCTTGGCCGCGATCTCCCAAGGGAAGGTCCTGCCGGTCCCGCCCGGTCGGTCAGCGACGTAGGTGTCCAGCAGGAACGCCCTCGCCTGCGGATAGATGTGTAAGACCTCCAGATCGTGCTCGCTTTGGACCCGGATCGCCTTCACGAAAGGGACACGAAGGCGCTGGCACAATGTTGGGCTCTCGTTCCCATGCAGTTGCGCGAGGCTGAGACCGGACGCGCTCATGATCCGATCGATCTCCTCGGGCGTCCGGTCGATAAACACCCCCACGGTGGCCACAAATGGCGGCATCTGGGCGACGATGACAGCCGCTGCCTCGGGCTCGATATGCCGAGGGGTCCCCTTCACGAAGATGAATCCAAGGGCATCGGCCCCTGCCTCTACGGCGGCCCAGGCATCTTCGCGCGAGGTAATCCCGCAGATTTTGACCCGTATCATCCGTTGGCGTCCAGCAACAACTCGCGAAGCCTTCCGCCAGGATCCGGACTCGCGAGTAAGGCTTCGCCGACCAGGATCGCATCCACAGGCGACGCAGCCAGCCGTCGCACCTCTTCGGGGCGGCTGATGCCGCTTTCGCTCACGACCACCGCCTTCGGAGGAAGGTATGGCAGGAGCGCAAACGTGGTGTCTACCCTGGTCTCCAAGGTTGCAAGATTCCGATTATTGATCCCGATGAGCGTGGCCCCAGCCTTTTTGGCGCTCTCAAGTTCTGCGAGGGTGTGGACCTCAACCAATGGGTGCAGGGATAGCGATGTGGCCAGCGAATAGAAGTCCACCAGTTGCGAAGCCTCAAGGGCCGCCACGATAAGCAGGATCGCGTCCGCCCGATGCGCGCGACTCTCGTAAATCTGGTAGGGGCTCACGATGAACTCCTTCCTGAGCACCGCCAGATCGACCGCCCCTCTGGCTATCGCGATATCCTCCAGGCTCCCCTTGAAGAACCGGCTATCTGTGAGAACCGAGATCGCGCTTGCGCCAGCCGCCCGGTAGGACGCCGCAATCGCTGCCACGTCAAGCGACTCGCGAATCACCCCCGCGGAAGGCGAGGCGCGTTTAATTTCGGCAATCGCCTTTAGGGGTTCACGCGTCGCCGTCTCCCTTCGCCTCCTTGTCACGGCCGCCGTGAAATCGCGCGGCGGTGGCGAGTCGAACGCTTGCGCCCTCAGCTCCGCGAGCGGGATCGCCGCCTCCCGTTCGGCTACCTCTTGGCGCTTGTACTCAAGAATACGACGCAGCATCATCGCTTCGGCTCACTGCCGGCAGTGTCGCTGGCTGAACTCCACCAGGCGGCAGAGCTTCTCCATGGCGGCGGCGCTATCGATCGAACGAGCAGCCAGCCCGACCCCCTCCTTGAAGTCATCAGCCTTGCCGCCCGCCACGATGGCCAGGGCGGCGTTCATCACCACCACGTCGCGTTTCGGCCCCTCTTCCCCTCCCAAGATCTGCTTGATGATCTCTGCGTTCTCTGCGGCACTGCCACCCTGCAGGTCGCTGAGCGAAGCTCGCTTGAGACCGAAATCCTCCGGCGCGATCATGTACGTGTGAACATGCCCATCTTTGACCTCGGAGACCCTGCTCTCTCCCGTAGGTGAGAGCTCATCAAGCCCGTCAAGGCCACACACGACAAACGCCCGCTTCGACCCCAGATCATTTAGCGTTCTCGCTAAGAGTTCAGTGAGGCGCTCCTCATACACGCCGACCACCTGAGCCGATGCACCGGCAGGATTGGTCAGGGGGCCGAGAATGTTGAACACCGTCCGGATTCGTATATCTCGGCGAGCCGTCATCACGTATCGCATGGCCGTGTGCAAGAGCGGCGCGTACAGAAACCCAATCCCTACTTCGTCGATGCAGTCCCCCACCTGCTCCGGTGTGAGCGCAAGATCTACGCCCAGCGCCTCCATCACGTCCGCGCTTCCGCACAGACTCGATACCGAGCGGTTGCCATGCTTGGCCACCTGGACCCCTGTTCCGGCCACCACAAAGGCCGCCGCCGTTGAGATGTTAAAGGTGTGGCTAACATCGCCCCCGGTGCCACAGGTATCGACCAGCCTGGCATCGTCAGTGCCAGAGCTCGAAGCCTCGACTTGGCTGCGCACCCTAACCCGGCCGACTTTCTCCCGCATCGCCCTGGCAAAGCCGGTAATCTCAACCACCGTCTCGCCCTTGCATCGAAGCGCCGTGAGAAACGCTGCGATCTGCGGGTCAGACGCCTTCCCTGACATCATCTCTTCCATGGTCATGAAGGCCTCTTCAGGGCTGAGGTCTCTTCGCTCGACCACCTTCTGTAACGCCTCCAGGATCATCATCTATCCTTGTACTCTTGCTGTCCTTCAGGAGAGGGAGAGGAAGTTCCTGAGTAGGGCCTTGCCTTCTTTCGTGAGGATCGATTCGGGGTGGAACTGAATCCCTTCGATCCGATGCTCCTTGTGGCGAACCCCCATGATCTCTCCTTCGGCGGTCTCGGCGGAAATCTCCAGGCAATCCGGAAATCCCTCCCGATCCACAAGGAGCGAATGGTAGCGCGTTGCCTCAAAGGGGTTCGGCAGTCCCGAGAAGATGGTCCGACCGTCATGATGGATCGGAGAGGTCTTGCCGTGCATCAAACGAGCTGCCCTCACGATCTGGCCGCCAAACGCGGCACCGATGCACTGATGGCCGAGGCAGACACCAAGGATCGGGATCTGTCCGGCAAACTGTAAGATCAGATCGCAACTGATGCCGGCTTCCTTCGGCGTCTTCGGACCCGGAGAGATCACAATCCGATCCGGATGAAGCGCTTCGATCTCCTCCAGGGTGATCTGATCGTTTCGGAAGACACGAGGACGTTCGCCGAGCTCGCCCAAATACTGGACCAGATTATAGGTGAAGGAATCATAGTTATCGATGACGACCAGCATCTGAGTTTACCCCGCACACCCGATTGAGAGATCGCCTGATTCGGCCATCTCGATCGCCTTGAGCATCCCCCTGGCCTTGTTCATCGTCTCCTCGTATTCCCGCTCCGGGTCGGAGTCGGCGACGATCCCGGCGCCTACCTGGACATGTGCGGTCCCATCGGTGATGACAACGGTGCGGATGGTAATACAGGTATCCATGTTGCCGGAGAAGCCAAAATACCCGACCGCGCCCGCATACGGCCCTCGGCGCACCGGCTCCAGCTCCTCGATAATCTCCATGGCTCGTATCTTCGGAGCGCCGGTCACTGTCCCAGCGGGAAAGCAGGCGCGCAGCAGATCGAAGGCGTCATACCCCTCAGCGAGCATCCCTTTGATGCTGGAGACGATATGCATCACGTGCGAATATCGCTCCACCGTCATCAGCTCCGAGACGGTGACCGATCCGATCCGGGCCACTCGCCCAACATCGTTTCGTCCGAGGTCTACCAGCATGATGTGCTCTGCACGTTCTTTGGGATCGCCGAGCAGCTCCTGCTCCATGACCAGGTCCTCTGCATCGCTCTGTCCCCTGGGGCGGGTGCCGGCGATCGGACGGAGGTCGATCCTGCCCTCCTCCAATCGGACGAGCACCTCAGGCGAACTCCCGACCACCTGGAAATCACCCAACCGCAGGTAGTACATATACGGTGACGGGTTGATGGTCCGGAGGGCCCGGTAGATATCGAAAGGATCGGCTGTAGTTTTGGTTGACAGACGCTGGGAGATCACCGCCTGGACAACATCCCCAGCTCGCACATATTCCTGAGCGCGCTGTACGGCCTGGATGAACTCCGCATGGCTCATGGTAGAGCAGAGTTGCAGCTCCCCCGCGCCTCGGCCCTTCGTGTGGCTTACATCAAGTGGACGCCGCAGCGCCTCGATAATCTCATCGATCTTCCTGGCGGCGTCATCGTACGCCTCCCGGAGTCGCCGCGGAGTCGCCTCGGGAATAAGGACATTGGAGACCACCTTGATCCGGTGAGAAACATTGTCGAAGATCAGCAGGGTATCGGGCAGGAGGAAGAGGGCATCGGGTAGGTCGAGA
>Ga0209726_10007934_pt1 | contig 11647 bp, 9 predicted proteins | sample Subgrocontami54m_FD_187453 | JGI IMG/M metagenome (GOLD analysis project Ga0209726, IMG submission 187453) | Subsurface groundwater microbial communities from S. Glens Falls, New York, USA - GMW46 contaminated, 5.4 m (SPAdes) (version 3) | ecosystem: Environmental > Aquatic > Deep subsurface >... | reverse complement strand
CGCTGGCTCCTCCCGGCTGCCATTGTGCTGGGTTTTTTTGCCTCTTCACACGCCGCCGGCCACTGGAAATCTTTTCTCCTATTTTTAAATTGGGTTCCTTTTGGAATTGAAGATCCCGTCTTTAACCGGGACATTGGCTTCTATGTTTTTCGTCTGCCGGCGATCACCGCTCTTTACAACTGGCTTAACTTTACTCTGGCGCTTACGTTCCTAGCGACCGCCTCTACCTATTTCGTCTATCGGGGAGTCCTGTACACCCCGCAAGCGATATCCCTGACAAATCGTGCGCGAACACATCTTTTGATCCTGATTGCCGCTATTCTGCTGGTCAAGGCCGGAGGCTACCTGCTGGACACGTTCGAGCTTCTTTACTCAGCCAGAGGCGCAGCTTTCGGCGCGAGCTATGCGGATGTCAATGCTTCCCTACCCACCTTGCGATTTATGGCTTTGCTGGCGCTGATAGCAACCGGGCTTTGTCTCATGCAGATCTATCGCCCGGGCTTCAGATACATTCTCGTCGGCGTGGGGAGTCTGCTCGTGGCCCATGTCGCGGGATTGAACCTCTACCCGTCTTTGCTCCAGCGTTTTCGGGTAGTTCCAAACGAGATCGCCGCGGAGCGGCCGTTCATCCAGCGCAGTATCGAGTTCACGCGCCGAGCCTATGGGTTGGATAAAGTCGAGACCGTGGAGTTCCCGGCCGAAGAGAAGCTTACCGCCGCTGATCTCAAGCGCAACGTCCTGACCATTAAGAACATCCGGCTCTGGGAGCACCGACCTCTGCTGGCCACCTTGGGTCAGCTCCAAGAGATCCGCACTTATTACAAGTTCCTCGATGTCGACAACGACCGCTACCAGATTGACGGCACCTATCGCCAGGTGATGCTTTCAGCGCGAGAGCTCTCGCATGAGCATCTGCCCAGCCGCATCTGGATCAACGAGCATCTCACGTACACCCACGGCTATGGTGTGGTTTTTGGGCCCGTCAACCAGGTCACCCGTGAGGGCTTGCCGGAGTTCTTCATCAAGGACATCCCGCCGGTCTCAAGCCAGCCGATTAAAATCACCCGCCCGGAGATCTATTACGGAGAGCGGGCCAACGACTATGTTTTCGTGAAGACCAAAGCTCAAGAACTGGATTATCCATCAGGAGATCAAAACGTTTACGCGACCTACGAGGGAAAGGGAGGGGTGCCGGTACATTCCTTTTGGCGTAAGCTCCTCTATTCAGCCAACTATGGAACCCTGAGAATTGCTCTTTCAAATGATATTACCAATGAAAGCCGCATTCTCTACTACCGTCAGATCCAGGAGCGGGTAAGAAAAATCGCCCCGTTCATCACTTTCGATCGCGACTCCTACCTTGTCATTGCCCAGGGGGGTCGTCTCTTCTGGATCATTGACGGGTACACGACCTCGGACCGCTACCCATACTCGGAGCCGGCCGGGAGGATGGGAAATTACATCCGCAACTCGGTCAAGGCGGTCGTGGACGCCTATAACGGGACGGTAACCTTCTACCTGAGCAACCCGGATGATCCCATCATCCGGGCCTACGCGAAGATTTTCCCCGGCCTCTTTGAGCCCCTGGAAGCGATGCCGGAGGATCTGCGGGCTCACATCCGCTATCCTCAAGATTTGTTTGCGGTCCAGGCGCGTATGTATGCCACCTATCACATGCAAGACCCGCAGGTATTCTATAACAAGGAAGACTTGTTCAGCATCCCCCGTAGGGAATTCGCGGCTGAGGATCAGGAGACAGGTCGCGCGTTGGGAATGAGAAGGGACCAAGTCGTTGAACGGGAGATAGATCCCTACTACACCATCATGCGCCTTCCCGGCGAACAGAGAGAGGAGTTTGTTCTCCTTCTTCCTTTTACTCCAAACCAGAAGGACAACATGCGGGCGTGGCTGGCCGCGCGGAGCGATCCGCCCCATTACGGCAAGCTGATTGCTCTGGACTTTCCCAAGGCCAAGCTGGTTTACGGACCGAAGCAGATCGATGCCCGGATCGACCAGGATGCTTTCATTTCTCAACAGCTGAGCCTCTGGGGCCAACGCGGGTCGCAAGTGATCCGGGGAAGCTTGTTGGCGATCCCGATTGAAAAATCCCTTCTTTATGTTCAGCCCCTTTACCTGGCAGCGGAGAAGGGATCGCTTCCAGAGCTGAAGAGGGTGATTACCGCCTTCGGTAACCAGATCGCTATGCGAGAGACCCTGGATCAGTCCCTCGAGGAACTGTTCGGTGACAGGACAACCCGGGAGACCCCCCAAACGGCGGCAGTTTCCGCAGGCGCCACAAAGGGAAGGAGCTTGGCGAGCCGTGCTTTAGAACATTATCTGAAATCCAGGGAGTTTTTGCGCGGGGAGAATTGGGCTGGATACGGTGAGGAGTTGAAAAGGTTGGAGGAGCTACTCAGGGAGATGCAGAAGGGTGGTTGATTCAATATCTTAAGGTCTCGCCGCGAGAGTAAAGGAGCCCGACCGTGCCGATCTCGCCATTGAACGAATTTCGTTGATGTAAATTTTTTCCACCGAAGCGCTGCCAGACGGCGCTGCCGCTGTTATGGCGGGCCAGAGCTGTGCTGGGTCTCCGCAGGCAAGAGCGATTCTACCCGCAAGATTACGTGACATTGCCAAGCCGCTGCTAATGGATACCCCATTTTTCTTTACCGGAAACCGCCTGCGAGTTGAAATAACCGCACCTTATCGGATACGGCCGCCGCAGTACGGCGATCCGGACCAGGACGCACTTCCCACTGGGGTCTGTTCCCACTCTGACGGCGGCCTGGCGCGTGATCGTCGGGGGAATTTCGGAGTTCTCTGTTACGCTACCTCAAAAGGAAATTCCTATCACTCATCTTTGATTCGTTTTATGATGCCCGGATTGGTCTTTTTCACCGGCCTGAAAATAGAATTTGACAACAAATGTGATACGTGAGGAGCCGTCGCACATCACTCTTGCTTGCCTCGGGCTTTTTGTTTTGGGGCTGTCCGATGGAAGAAAAGCTCATCTTTTTTCCGGTCGCGGAAATCGAGCGGACACCACGCGATCTCGGCCTTGCCTTCGAGGATGTCTATTTTACGACTGCCGACGGCGTGCGGCTGAACGGCTGGTTTGTCCCACACCCGAAGGCCACCACCACGCTGCTTTGGTCGCACGGCAACGCGGGCAACATCGGCCACCGGCTGGAAAACATCCGGCTGCTCCACGACAAGGTGGGGATCAATGTCTTCATCTTCGACTATCGCGGCTATGGCCGAAGCGAAGGGAGGGCGTCGGAAGAGGGGACCTACCGGGACGCGGAGGCGGCGCTCGAATACCTGCGCGCGAGCAAAGGGATGGAGCCGAGGCAGATCCTCTTCTTCGGCCGTTCGCTCGGCGCTGCCGTGGCTGCGGAGCTGGCCGGGCGCGCGGATTGCCTGGCGTTGATCCTGGAGACTCCGTTCGCCTCGATCCCGGAGATGGCGCGGATCGCCTTTCCCTGGCTTCCCATCGGCCATCTGCTGCGCACGCGCTACGACGTGATCGAAAAGGTCAAAAGGGTGAGGGCGCCCGTGCTGGTCATCCACGGGGATCAGGACGACGTGGTGCCCTTCGAGCAGGGGAGGCAGGTCTTCGCCGCGGCCCCTTCACCTAAAGAGTTCTATACGATTCGCGGCGCGCACCACAACGACACCTACCTCGTGGGAGGAGACGCCTACTTCACCAGGTTAAAGGAGTTCATCGATCGGGCTGCCGCCAGCCGGATCAAATCACCATAACTTATCCCCATCCCACGCATCGGCCCTTCAAGATACTCCCATCCTGGCCCTTAAGCTTCTGGACAAACAAACGCTCCTTGGCCTATAAGTGAAAGAACATCGAAGGGGTCTGTCTATGAGCCCGCCATCATCTTCTCTTACCGATCAAGTTGACATGACGCCACCTTATCGGATACGGCCGCCCCAAATTGGCGATCCGGACCAGGACGCACTTCCTGCTGGGGTCTGTTTCCACTCTGACAGTGGGCTGGCGCGTGGTTGTCGGGGCGATTTCGGAGTTCTCTGTTACGCTACCTCAAAAGGAATTTCCCGCTATCATCGCGCCGCGACGGAGAAAGGGTAGGGAGAGGAATTCCCACAGGCTGGTTCTTGGAGTGTATGAAACCTTAGCATCGGAAACTTTTGTGTATGTGCTGACGAGAAAAAGTAGCCTTAAGAATCTCTGTTATCCTACGCAGGTGCTGTTTCACACCATCCGGCGGTGACGCCAAGTCGAGCATTACCCGGAATTTTAACGAGAGTCCAGGTCTTTATCCGGAACGTCAGTGAAGCGATAAGGCATAAGGATTTGGTTCTCAAGGCTGCGAGCCAAGCCATCGAGGCCGCGGAAGAGTGTTGCGGAGTTTATGTTCATGCGGTCCAGCTCAGCCAAGCAGGAAGACAGAAGCTTCAAGTCACAGGCGATAACAATCTTGCATAGGTGTTCAGCGGCCTGGTTTTGGTCGACGAGAGCCCGCAAGTTGGCCATGAAAGATCTCGTTGCATCGATCGGCAAAACGAAAATGCCTTGCTGCGCGTGTAGTCTCTCGTTAAGTCGAAAAGGATTCACCGACCAGATTCCAGGCTTGTCCTTGCAGTTCAAAATAAGCTTAAATTCCTTCGGAGTATTAGAGGCCTTTTTAAGGATATTCTTCAGACCACGTATTTTTTCCTTAACACGATCCTTCCACCAATCTATATCGAGAGCCCAAACTGCACATGTTCCTCCTACCTCCGCGCTTTCGAGGGCGAAGTATAAGGCAACCCAAAAGGAGTACGTCCAGTCGAAGAATCTTGTTGGCGCGCCGTAGTGCCGCATAAGAGCTAACCATTCCATATTGTCTTCGTGCTTAGGGGGTTGATTGAGAAACCTAGGACCATTACGCATAAATTGCCGACGGAGATGATTTTCCCATTTGCGTGCCGTTGCTAGAGAATAGCCGAATCGTTTCCGAAGTGTTCTTTCTAACGTAGTAGTAAGGCACCAGGTGCTGGATTGTTGGCCCCTAAATACCCAACGCTTCCTGCGTTCCGACCATTCATTACAATAATACAGGTCACGCAGATCGTTTCATGTCCTGATCTGAATTTTTCGGTATAGATCCTCGCTACAACATTCGCCTTTCTTACATTGGGGTATGGTCGCAGGCATGTATGCTCCTTTTTATAGACAGCGCAGATCCGAGCACGGCTTATTTCTATTGACTCTCAGTGCAAAATGGCCAACGGTTTGGCAAAAAATGCAAAGGCAAGATTTACTACAAGACTCCGCTTCACTTCCCGGTGAGACAGGGTTTTGCCTTCTTGGAGTTCGCGAAGGCCACAATCCACACGTTGACGGAAATACAGCTCGTACATGATGTCTTCAAGCGAAGCATCATCGGGCATACGCTTGATGACTCTTAAAGCTGTTTGCTTGGTAATGCCCACCATATCCTTACCTTTTTCTCATCTAGCAGTCGCTTATGCAAAGTATTTTTTTCTAGGTCCCATAAGAAGTCAAGCCAAACTGGCCATGAGCCGGCCGAAGCCGGTGATCTTTTCCCTTACGTGGGCCAGCTTCAGACCGTACCAGGACAAAAGAAGTCCCTCAAGCATCAGCTACTAAAGCTCAGGAGGTCTCACCTTTAACGGGTGCGGAGCAGCAGGTGGCTGTGAAGAAAGAGACTCCAACTCCGGCAGTGGTTGCTCTAAAATGCTGGAAATCGGAGGAAGAGAGGGCGGGCTATCAAGCATCTAGGTCTATGGGAAGAGTCCCATGCCCCGCCCGGAAGAGATCCTCCAGTAAAAGAGATTACCTTCGATCCATCCTACGGTTCGACCGTTCGAGTTCCTCACGGCCCTGAGGAGGATCGAAGGGTAAACTCACCGTCCCGTCTTCGACCCTGAGGCTTAGACCCGAAGGGAGGAAGATCGAGGGACAGTCTCAAAAGGAACTTCCTATCATTTGGTACTCAGGCCTTCTTTCCGGGCCGCTAAAGCGAGGCGTTTATCGAAACAGAAAAACATCACGCTCCGACTAGCCTGCTTACCTAACGTGACGCTCGAAGCAAGGTGAATCGCATCAGCGCCTCTCAGGGCATGCTTCTCCGCTAAAATTCCCGCAAATCGCACCACGCTGTCGGACACATCGACGATAAAATAGTTTTCCCAATCTTGATCCAGGTCTTCGATAACAGAGCGATAATCCTTGCGCGACAGGCCATGCTCTCTATGCTTCCTCGCCAGCGCCGCTCTGGCTTCAGCATATGCAATTCGCGATGTCGCAATAGCTTCAGCTTCGACAGATTGCCGCCTAACGTCGAGACTTCCAACTTCTTGGACGTAAATCTTAACAAGGGCACTCGTATCCAAGTAAAGAATCACCGCCGCTCCTCAAGAACGATGTCTCCGACCGGCTTGCCCTTAACCACGACGAGGCGGGAAGCGCCTTTTGGCTTGCCTCCCTTCCAGTATCCCAGACCGCTCTTGGCCAATCTTTTAAGCGCTTGAACGTCCGGGTGCTCCTGCGCGGGAACGATCGTCGCAACGACCTTCCCTCTTTCCGTGACCACAATGGAGCGACCTCGTTTAACCTCTTTGAGATACTGACTTAATTTGTTCTTGAGCTCTCTGACTCCGGCTACGGTTTCCATAGGGCCCCCTCCTTGTTCGAAAGTAGCTACAAATTATAAAACTAGTGGACACATTGTCAAGTGTCGGCGCTTACGTCTGTTCCTCTCTGCCCGAGCCCGCCGGCCTTGCCTTTCACCCCGCAGCGACATAGAGTTGACTCTATGTGTGGGCCTCCTTTCTGGCCCAGGCTGTCTCGCTTCGGAACCTTGGACGAACCACTCACAGACCATTCCTTCTATCTTTTTCTTCCCGACAAAGGCTGTTGAGGGAGCAGGAGTTCTATCTCTATGTTTTTTGAGAGTCTTTGGTTTGAAATCCTGTTGATATTTTTTCTTATCCTGGCCAATGGCTTTTTTGCCGCCGCCGAAATCGCCATCATCTCCACCCGCAAGAGCCGCATCGACACCCTATTGAAAAAAGGGGTCAAATCCGCCGCGGCGGTGGCGCGGCTGAAGAATGATCCGGATCGCTTCCTGGCGACCGTCCAGGTGGGAGTGACCATGGTCGGGACCCTGGCGTCCGCGATCGGCGGAGCGGCCGCCATCGAGTTCTTGAAGCCGATGATCCTATCCCTGCCGTTCCCTGTAGTGGTGGAATGGAGTGAATCCATCGCGGTGCTCCTGGTGGTTATTCCGATCGCTTATCTCTCTCTGGTTCTGGGAGAGTTGGTGCCGAAGTCGGTGGCCCTCAGGTTTTCCGAACGGATAGCTTTTCTGGTGGCTCGTCCCATCGATTGGCTTTCGCGGCTCATGGCCTATCCGGTGAAGGTGCTCACGGTCTCCAGCAACGCCGTTCTCCGGCTCTTTGGCGGTAAGGAGGCCGGTGGGGCAAGCTTTATCTCCGAGGAGGAGGTCAAGACGCTCATCCGCGAGGGTGCCGCAAAGGGGATCTTCAACGAGACCGAAAAGGAGCTGATCCATAGTGTCTTTGAGTTTGTCGATACCCCGGTGAAGGTGGTCATGGTGCCCAGGACCGAGATCCATGCCGTGGAGATCGATATGCCCGCTCAGGAAATACTCAAGAACTTCGTGGAGAGCGGCTTCTCCCGCATTCCGGTTTATGAAGGAGAGATGGACCGGGTCGTGGGAGTCCTTTACATCAAAGACGTTATAAAAGCGTTGCAAGAGAAAGAAGATTTTCGCGTCCGCGACCATCTCCGCCCGCCCTTTTTTGTGCCGAGCTCTCTCCCCATCAGCGAGCTCCTGAAGGAGCTGCAGCGAAAGCGCAGCGCCATGGCCATGGTCGTGAATGAATTTGGCGAGGTGGAAGGTCTGGTGACTCTGGAAGACCTTCTGGAGGAGATCGTGGGGGAGATCCGGGACGAATACGACCGCGAGGAGAAAGGACCCGTGGAACGCTTCCCGGACGGCTCCATGGTGATTCAAGGTTCCACCCTGCTGAAGGACCTGGCATCCGATTACGGGCTCCCGTTTGAGGAGTCGCCTGATTATCTGACCCTCGCCGGCTTTGTTCTCGCCAAGCTGAAGCGTATCCCCCGGGGAGGGGAGAGGGTGGAGCATAACGGCTACCGGCTGACCATCGTCGATATGGAGGGGAGGAGGATTGTCAAAGTGAAGATCGAAGAGATCGGAAAAAGCTAACAGGCTGCTGAAAAAGCCTCATAGGCGGCGTTGCGCTCAATCGCCTCGCTCGACGTACTGGCTAAGTACGCCTCCGCTCGTCGATTTATCGCGCGCCTTGCCTCTGAGATCTTTTTGAGCAGCCTGTAAACAGAGTTTTTCCGCACGCTGCTAGCGCGGGCCTCAACGGCCGGTCGTGAGGATCGTCCCCATTTCTTTTAAGAGGATGGTGTTTTGCTGCGGTGTTCCCACTGTGATGCGGAGGCTATCCCGAAGTCCGGGCTGGTCAAAATAGCGGACCAGGATTCGCCGTTTCTTCAGCTCGCCATAGAGCCATTGGAGATTTTCCCCGTCCCGGCGCGCCATCACAAAGTTCGCCTGGGAAGGGTAGACCCTGAACCCCAGCCGCGTGAGACTGCGGGTGAGCTTCCGGCGGCCGGCCTGGATTCTTCGGACATTGCGCTTCATCCACGGAAGATCTTGGAGAGCCGCGTGAGCCGCGATCAAGCTCAGGCGGTTGGCGTTATAGGAATCCTTGACCTTGGTCATGGCGGCAATGATTTCCCGTGACGCGAAGGCAAGACCGATCCGCATGCCGGCCAGGGAAAAAGATTTGGAGAAGCTTCTGAGCACCACGACGTGGGGAAAGCTCTGCGTCAACGGAAGGGCGGAAGCCGCCTCGCTGTCGGCAAAGTCGATATAGGCCTCGTCGACCACCAGGACCCCCGAGACCTGGCGGGCCAGTCTTTCGATCTCTTGCGGGGACACCAGCGTCCCCGAGGGAGAATTGGGATTACAGAGGATCGTCAATACGCCTTCCTGGGCGAAGAAAGCTTCCGGGAGAGTAAAGTCGGGAGGATAGTCAACCGCTACCCTTTCTCCTTCCTGAATGGCGATCAGTGTATCGTAAAGGGTGTAAGTCGGCACCGGGTAGACCACCCGCTCTCCCGGGCCGACGAAGCAGCGAGCCAGAATCGAGAGCAGCTCGTCGGACCCATTGCCGACCAGAATATTTTCGGGCGGTGATCCATAAACCTGGGCTGCCACCGATCTCACACGGTCGCCCATCGGCTCGGGATAAAGGCGCAGCGATGCATTCGCTCCCCGGCGAACGGCGGACAGGACTCTCGGTGAAGGCGGGTAGGGGTTTTCGTTCGTGTTGAGCTTGATCGTATCGCCATTGTGCGGTTGCTCCCCCGGCACATACCCTTCCAAAGAGGCGACGGCCCTTCTTAACCCCCGGATCATGAGGAGGAATTTTAACCTTCTCCGGCCGGCCGTTCAACTGCCTGATCCGTCGATAAGGGGCGTCTGCGGCGTTGGAACTTCAGGTCCGCATCCTCACGTACTGCCTCGTACGCTCCGGTGCGGGCCTTCGTTCCGCCTTGCACCCGCCTCCTTCTCGGCGGCCAGGGTTTCCAAGGTGTTACAAGCTTACCAACGGATTAGGGTCAACTGCCTTGCCCTTTCCAATAGAGGAAAAATTTGTTAAAAAGGAGCGTTCATGGCCAGAAAACGTCTTTCCACCGGGCTCCCAGGTCTCGATCCCCTTATTGAAGGTGGATTTCCAGAGGGCAAGTCCTACCTGATTACGGGAGAATCCGGCGCCGGGAAGAGCATATTTTGCATCCAGTTTGTTCTCCAAGGGCTCAAAGACGGAGAAAAAGCGGTCTATGTGGCCGTGGATGAGAAACCGGCAGATGTCGTGGAAGAAGCGGCCTCTTTGGGATGGGACTTGACCAAGTACATTGAACAAAAAACCCTGTTGATTCTTGACGCCTCGCCTTATTTCGCCGCCCGCATGGGTACAGGGGGCAAAGAGAGAGAGATTGATGTCCAAAAGACCGTGAGCGACCTGGGCGCTTACGTCCAGCGCATGGGCGCCACCCGGGTGATCATCGATCCGGTGGTTCCATTGATTGTCTCCCGGGATTTTTCCTATCGCGCCCAGGAGTATCTGCGGACGCTGGTCCATGCCCTGCAGGATAATGTCGGAACCACCAATCTGCTGACCTCTTATCCGACGATGGGTTCGTCCGGGGTGGAATCGGGCGTGGAAGAGTTCCTGGTGGCGGGGGTCGTCGTGCTCCGCATGAGCCGAATACAAAACCGTTGGGTTCGCTCTCTCTTGGTGCGTAAGATGCGCGGGACGGCTATCGATCTGATAGAGCACCCGTTCAGCATCGTCAAAGATAAAGGGATCGTCTTGAAACCGGTTCTCTGAGGGAAGGCCTATGGCCGGCGAAAAAAAGATTTTTATTGCCGAGGACAACTATCAGTTCTGCGAGCTCTACCGGATGGCGTTGGGCGCCGAGGGCTATGACGTCCAATTCGCCCACACCGGCAAGGAGGCGCTGGACAAAATTCCCATGGAGAACCCGGACCTCGTCATTCTCGACGTGATGATGCCCGATTTGGATGGATACGAAGTTTGCCGCCGGCTCCGTGAGATGCCGGAATTCGCCTTGACGCCGATCATCATGCTCACGGCCCTGTCGACGGACGAAGATAAAATTAAAGGCTACCATGTCGGGGCCGACGACTACATCACCAAGCCCTTTTCCTTAAAAGTTCTCCGGGCGCGCGTGCAGAATATCCTCGAGCGAAGCCGGGCAGAAAAAGGCCAGGAGAAAAAATCGGAAGCGCCCCAGCCCATCGTTCAGCCTCAGGTTCAACCTCCTCCACCTCCGCCTGAAGCGCCTCTCTCCCCGCCCGTCGTGCAGGTGGTTTCCCAACCCACCACCATTATTCGGGAAGTCCCGGCAGACCGGACGCGGAGTTCGATCGTTGCCGCGAGGACGCTGAAGTTGGATGGAGATCCTTTGGAGCAGCTTTTCGGCGGCGGGGTTCCATCGGGTTCCAATATCCTGATTTCTGGTCCCCTGGGAAGCGGGAAGTCATTTTTTTCAAGGCTCTTTGTTTCTTGGGGGCTCAGGAACAACAACAAATGCATGATGGTCTGTCTCGACGATGATCCCTCTATGGTGCGGAAGGAGCTCGCCGCTCGGTACCACGTCGATCCCGCTCATTCCGAGGAGCAGGCCCAGATGCATTTTGTGGACGCCTATTCGTGGAGCGGCGGGCGGGCCACGCCGGCAGAGAAGTTTGCCATTACGGGGACGCTGGAGCTCGCGGACCTCTCCGCGCTGGTCAGCGACGCGGCTGAGGGGCTGGGCCAGACCGAGCAGAAGAAGGAGGGTGGGCGGCGGGTCATCGACTCCATATCGAGCCTGTTTCTCAATTTTGATCTTCCCTATGTCCAGCGGTTCATGGCCCATCTGGCTCGATCCGGTCACTTTGCCGGGGTCACGACGATCTTCGTCGTGGAAGATAACTCTTGCGACGAGCAGGCCTTGAACAACATCAAGTACGTCATGGACGGAGTCTTGGAATTCCGCAACGAGAACCAGCATTTCTTTTGCCGGGTGCAG
>Ga0209726_10007933_pt1 | contig 11647 bp, 8 predicted proteins | sample Subgrocontami54m_FD_187453 | JGI IMG/M metagenome (GOLD analysis project Ga0209726, IMG submission 187453) | Subsurface groundwater microbial communities from S. Glens Falls, New York, USA - GMW46 contaminated, 5.4 m (SPAdes) (version 3) | ecosystem: Environmental > Aquatic > Deep subsurface >... | reverse complement strand
CTGCGCCAAAATGCAGCGAGCCGGTCGGAGAATTTCGTTCCTCTACCAAGATCATCAAACAACTTATCAACATGTCGCACTTCACGTCGATAAAAACCACAATCACAGAGCAAAAACACTTGCTGCAGGCGCTTCGCAGCCTGGGCTATCAGCCCGAGGAAGGGCGAGTCTTCGTCACGGGGTTTGCCGGAGCCCAGACGCGCGTCGAGATCCGAGTACCCACCAAGAACCCAGCTTACGATCTAGGGTTCCGGAAGAAGGGCGGCACCTTCGAACTTGTGGCCGATTGGTATGGTCTTTCCGGGATCGACCGCACGACGCTCCTGCAGCAACTCAATCAATCCTACGCTTATCACGCTACACGCGAGAAACTCGCAGAGCAGGGCTTCAGCCTTGCGTCAGAACAAGTCCAGGAGGACGGCGCCATCCACTTGGTCCTGCGTCGAGTCACGTAGGAACAAACATCGAAAATCCAAATCCGGCGCGTTCGACCGCGCCATCGAAAGGGAAAGCCAGCCATGCAACTCGAAGAAATTGAAGTCACGATCGATGCGAACGGCCACGTCACGCTACAAGTCCGTGGCGTTCAGGGTCCGCAGTGCCTGGCGCTCACCAAAGAGGTGGAGGAAACCCTCGGCAGCCAGATCACCTCGCGTCAAATGACCGCGGAAGCCTTTGAAACCGCCGAGGAGCAGATCCCCGAGCGTCAGCACTTGTCAGGTCGCCATTAGCCGCGCACGAGATGAAACTGCGTATCCACAGCTACCTTCCATTTAGCCGCGCCAATGGACCCGGCTGCCGCGCCGTCTTCTGGGTGCAGGGCTGTCCGCTGAGCTGTCCAGGTTGCTTCAACCCCGAGACTCATGCCTTCGCCCAAGGTCAGTGGATCGAGATCGACGATCTGCTTCACCGTGTGCAGACCATCGCGGATCGAATTGAAGGCATCACGATCAGTGGGGGCGAACCCCTCGTGCAAGTCGCTGCAGTCCAGGAATATGTTCGAAGAGTGAAGCAGTCAACGCCACTGTCGGTGATCCTGCTGACCGGGTTTGGCTGGGAGGAGGTTCAACCAATCGTCGGGCGGCAGCCCGCGACAGTGAACCGCGCCACATCCGAACACGGCCAGAACCAGGCCTCCGACCCAACACTGCCCGGGGCCGACTTGCTGAGCTATGTCGATGTACTCATCGCTGGCCGGTATGACCAAAGTCAACGGCTGGCCCAAGGGTTGCGCGGTTCAGCGAACAAGACCCTGCACTTTCTAACCGACCGATATGGAGCATCGGACCTCGCGCGAGTGCCCGGTGGCGAGGTCATTGTTCATCCGGATGGTGAGATCGTCGTGAGTGGGGTCGAGCCGCCAAGCCCCCAGCTCCAGTACCGCGAAACCTGAACCCAACGCCTATGAACCCTGATCCCTTCGAAGACGCACTCGACCTCCAAGTGAGGTCATGCGCCAGCCTGATCGTCGTCGAGACCTGCGAGGAGGAGCGCCTCGTCCGAAAAGTTAAGACAGTCTGCGAGCGGCTCCAGCGCCAGGGCTGGACCTTCGATCTCGGAAAAGGCTTCAAACCTCTCTGGGGGACCAATGGGGCTCCCCCCGCGGTGAAAGACCAGATCTCGGCTCTCGACCACATTGACCAAAGCAAAGCTGACGCGCTCTACGTGCAGACCGATGCGCAGGATTGGTTAGATAAACCGCCAGCCAAGAGCAAGCTCCGGAGTGTCGCCTGTCGTCTCAAATCCACGCGCAAGTGCATCCTCATTCCCTGCTCAAGTTTCAGCAAGCTCCCGGTGGAGCTGAACCATCTGGGCGCCTCCCTCAACCTGCCGTTTCCCACAACCGTTGAGCTCGGCCATCTGCTCGACTTCGTGGTGCGATCCGCCAATGCTCGTGATACCTTGAGCCCGCCTGACCGGGATCAATTGCTCCGGGCAGCGGTCGGCCTTAACGAAACCGAGGCCAGAATCTTGTTTGCCAACGCGATCGTGAAGGCGGGCGTGCTCGATCCCCGCGCCATCGAGTTCGTGAGCCAGGAAAAGACGCGGATCATCGCCCAGAGCTGTGCGCTCGAGATCTGTTCTACTCCTGAGCGAGCCGCGGACGTGGGCGGCTTGGGAGCCCTCAAGGAGTGGGTGCGCCAGCGCGGAAGCGCCTTCACGCAAGCAGGGCAGGCCTACGGCTTGCCGTCGCCGAGAGGCCTTCTGCTCCTCGGCATTCCAGGCACCGGCAAGAGCCTCGCGGCCAAAATGATTGCGACCACTTGGCGACTACCGCTGGTGCGCTTGAACGTCGGCGCGATCTTCAACAGCCTGGTAGGAGAGTCCGAGAAACACCTCCGCGACGCCCTGTCCCGAGCCGAAGCAATGGCACCCATAGTCCTCTGGATTGAGGAGATCGAAAAAAGCTTCCCTGCCCACGGCGATCTCGATGGAGGGACAAGTCAAAGGGTACTTGGCTCGTTCCTCACCTGGACGTCGGAGAACACCGCGCCTGTCTTTGTCGTGGCCACAGCGAATGACATCTCGGCCTTGCCCCCAGAACTTTCGCGCAAGGGCCGGTTCGACGAGACCCTTTTCCTCAACCTCCCGACGTTAGCCGAGCGTCGAGAAATCTTCCAGGTTCACCTGGAGAAACACAGGCGCAAATCCCACGAATTCGACTTGGAACGGCTCGCCCGCGCCTCGGAGGGCTACGTCGGAGCCGAGATTCAGGCGGCCGTCATTGACGCGATGCACATTGCGTTCGACGACCGTCCCCGTCCGTTTACCACCGAAGACATCTTGGCAGCGTTGCACGCCCTCGTGCCGCAGGCCCGATCCCAGCGCGAAGCCATCGAAGGCCCGCCAGTGGCAGAGAGAAGGCCGTGCCCGGCCAGCCTCCTTCAGTGAACCCACCAACAACCCTCCGCCTCCGCCACCGATTGAACTCAGGTAGCCCGGAGTCGACTCGCGACTCTGGAAACGCGATGCATGACATGACAACGGAGAATTGCAAACAGCACAACGACCTTCGACGCGGCTGCACCACGTGCGAATGACACTTACATCAACAACTCCTCCTATCTGCACACAAGTGACAACAAACAGCACTTCAGCAAACCCCGTCGCGGCATTTTTGCTCGCGCCATCTCTTGAAACCTACCCGCGGACCGCGATGCAGCCGAAATCGCCCGGTGATTACTGGGACCGCTCCGCGGTCATTGCGCCGAACAACTTCGTTTACAAAAGCCTGTCGAATTCGGCCTTCAACATCCCGGTCGGCTGCGGACATAGCTGAGCATTTTGTTACGTGGTGGCGGTCGCCACCAACAAACTAGCGGCAAAACTGGAGGCCTACAGGGTCGGCGAGCCCGACGCGGAGTGGGGCAATTACGTGCTGCTCCGTCCCTTGGATGAACGACTGTTTCTGGCCTCGCTCCGCCGTGCCGAGAATACGCCCATTGACCAGCTCAACCCAGATGGAAATCGCGCGGTGAGTTACTGCAGCACAACGGACGCTTACCAGGTGATCCACCATGAAGATCCGGCTCGCCAACAGCAACTACAGGAGCACTTGCGTTTCGTTGTTCGACGTTCCCTGGAACTGATCCGCGATCACTCAACTATTAACGTCCGCATCCTCACCCGCAGTCCGCTCGGCCGGGCCGATTTTGATTTGTTCCGCAGCTTCGGCAAGCGCCGCGTGTTTGGCATGAGCCTGCCCACGCTGCGCAACGACCTCGCCAAGGTTTATGAAACGAAAGCACCTGCGCCGTCACGACGCCTCGCTACGCTCCGCGCCGCCAAGGCAGCCGGCGGTCCCGTCCACGGCAAACCGTTGCCGCATCGCAATCCGAAGACCACTGTGATTATTGATTACGTCGAATCCTTCGACGGCCATAAGCCGGGCCATGGCGGAGGTGGTCGCGGCGGAGAATGTACCCCAAACACGCTCCATGCGGGAAACCAGATCGGCCATTACGAATTGATCGGTGGCGTGTGGGCCGACGCTGATGCCGGGACTCCTGAAGTTGATCCGCAATTGGACTTCGTCGTCGACCTGCGAGCGTTTCCGCCTGGTTCGCAGACGGCGATCGAAGCCGCGTTCGCCCTGTGAGAGAACGAGACCGAGGGGCAATTGGTCGGAACGCTCGCGTACGCGAACACCACCGTGGCGTTCGGCGACGGGCTCAACACCTACTCGATGCGCAACCTAGCGGATGGCGCCGTGCTCGCTTCCACATTCATCACGTGGGACGATGCCAACGACAATAACTCCATGGACGCCGGTGAGGAGTTTCTCGAAATGGATGTCGTCCACAACTCGCTGATCAAGTGGGGCACTGATGTGTGTTCTAGCCATCGGCCAAGCGGTGGTACGACGTGCAGAATCTGGCGGCGCACGAGAACGGGCACGTCTTCGGCTTGGACCATCTAGCGCAGCATGTCCGCCCTGCGCGTAATCTTCCCCCTCCGCTGAAAGTTTTCCGTTTGCTTAATGCCGGCGATAAGTCCGCCCCCGCCCCTCGCCGCATCCGCCGTCAAAAGCCACGCGCCCCCGACCGCTGCCCCAGCTGCCGGACACCTGTGCGCCGTTCAAATCGTTGACTCTCTGTTGCGTCTGAGCGCGATGGCGAAGCGTGGCCGGTCAGCCTGGCCCACGTTGAACGTGGCGGTTCTTGGCCCGATTCGGCGAGTGAATCAAGCGCAATCTTGTGCCGGATCGAAGCGTTCCGAGGGGCGTTCCACCTTGACGGCGCGAGCGAGTCATACAATTCAGGCGCGAGGCACGCTGATCTCGGTCGGGACGAACGCATGGTCGTCTCCATCGCGGGCGACGGGAAGCTGCAAGGAACGCCAAGGAAAGAAATCGTCGCGGCGCACGCGGTGGGTTGCGGAAGCGAAGTCGTGGTGGGAGAGAAATTTCTTGTCCAGTCTTGTCTGGACACTAATGTGATTCCTGCTCGTCGCGCTCGGAAAGTCAGGCAGAGCCGCGAGTTCCTGGTCACTAAGTGAAAGTCACGTTCGTTTATCCCAGGTTTGAAAAGTTGCTCACTGGCCTGCCGGAGTTAGGTCGGGGGTTGGTGGATTACTTCTTGGGCAACTTCACGACTCCACCTTCGCTGGGCATCCCCATCCTCGCCTCACTCACGCCGCAAGAGATCGAAACGGAACTGATCGACGACAACAGTGGCCAGGCCCTCAACCTCGACGCTCACACGGACTTGGTCGCCATCAATTGCTTCACGCCGCAGGCCACCCGCGCGTTTGAAATCGCCGACGGCTTTCGCGCTCACGGCAAAAAGGTCATCATGGGCGGACTGTTCCCTTCGTTCATGGTCGAGGAATGTCTCAAGCACGCCGACGCCGTGAATGTCGGCGAGGGCGAGGACACCTGGCGGCAGATTCTGGCGGACTGCCAGGCCGGCAGCTTGAAACCGGTTTACCACGGCGGCTGTTCCGCCGATCTGGCGGTGCAGCCGATTCCCTGGCGCGAGATTTTTTACCGGAACGATTTCTACGACTGGGACGAGGACCTCGTGCAATTGACGCGGGGCTGCTCCTACACCTGCGGCATGTGCTCGCTCCCGGCGCAAATGGGCGGGCGCATCCGGTTCCGGCCGATTGACCGCGTGGTCGAGGAACTGCGTTCGCTCAAGCACGAGAATGTGTATCTGGCCGACGATACGCTTTTCTTTCCCCATCGGAAGATCAACGACTATGCCCGCGCCCTGTTCCAAGCGGTGGCGCCGCTGGGCAAAAAGTATTTTGTCTCGTCCACGATGGCGTTGAACACCGATCCCGGCTTTCTCGATCTGGCCACCCGCGCCGGCGTGCGGAATTTCTACTGCACCATGAACGTGGACCCGGTTTCGATTCGCGCCATCAAAGGCGAAGCCCGCGAGCGGCAGATGCTCAAGGACCTCGTCCGGAATCTGGAGGATCGCGGCATCCGGTTTTTCGGCTCGTGCGGCATCGGCCGGGACTGGGACGAACCGGACGTCGTGGACCGGGTGTTGGAGTTGTTTGCGGAGGCGGACATTCGCACGGCGGAGTTTTTCATTTTCACGCCCTATCCCGGCTCCGTCCACTGGGACCGCATGAGCCGGCAGGGCCGCATCTTCGACCGTCAATGGTCGCATTACAACGGCGCGCACGTGGTTGCGCGGCCCGCAAATTTCACGCCGGAACGGCTGCGCGAAGAATTCGTCCGGTTGTGGCGCGAGTTTTTTGGCCGGCAGAAAACGCAACATGCCGCGAATCTCGAACCCGCGACCTGGAAGAACGGCGTGCAGGTGGTCGGCAAGCCGCTGCAACGCCAGGGCGTGCGCCAGCAGGCGGTCGTGACGGGCCTTGGCCTCATCAGCCCCATCGGGCACGACGCGCCAACGGTGACGGAAGCGTTGCGCAACGGCCGGCATGGAATCAAACCCATCACGCGCTTCGACGCGCGTCACTTCCGTTCCAACCTGGGCGGCGAGGTGAAGAATTTCAACCTGCGCGACTGGCTCACGGACGCCGAGCACGAAGAATACGAAGACCTTTACCTGCGTTACGCCATCGCCGCGGCGCGGCGGGCGTTGCGCGATGCCGGACTGCAACGGGACGGAGGCGAAATCCGCCGCGACATCGCGCTGGTGCTCGGCACCTGCAACGGCGGCCTTTGTTCCGCCGAGGCTGAATACGCCTGGAAGCACGGGCGCAGTTCCCGCGCCTTCGATGAGCGCATGAATTTGCAGGCGCAGCTCTACGGTTTCGGCAAGGCACTGGCCAGCGCGTTGAAGTTCGGCGGTGAAACCTGGGTCATCACCACCGCGTGCTCTTCGACTACCGTCGCGCTTGGGATGGCGCAAACGCTCATCAACCGGGGCTATTACGACACCGTGCTCGTGGGCGGCGCGGATGTTCTTTGCGTGGCCAACATGTCCGGCTTCGACGCGCTCAAGGCCACCGCGCCCGGCCACATGGCGCCGTTCTCCATGCCCTACGGCATGAACGTCGGCGAAGGCGCGTGTTTCTGGGTGGTCGAGAACATGGAGAAAGCGATCCTTCGCCACGCGCGTTGTCTCGGTCGTCTCGCCGGTCAGGCGACCACGTCCGACGCCTATCATCCCACCACGCCGGATCCGCGCGGTTCGGGCGCGCAACGCACCTTGCGCGCCGCGCTGGAGGATTCGGGCCTTTCGATCAGCGACCTCGGCTGCATCAACGCGCACGGCTCCGGCACCGAGGCGAACGACAAGGCCGAAGCGCACGGCATGGCGGCGTTCATGGACGGACATCCGTTGCCGGTGGTTTCGACCAAATCATTCTTCGGCCATTGCATGGGCGTGACCGGCATCCTGGAAGCCACCGCGCAATTGCTGGCGATGAACGCCGATTTCATTCCGCCCACGCTCAACTTCAGCGGACCGCGTCCGGGTTGCGCGCTCGATTTTGTGCCGAACGAAGCGCGCTCCAAGAAATACGACGCCTTCATTTCAGCGAACTACGCCTTCGGCGGCAACAACGCTGCCGTGGTCGTGTCCAAGTGGGATTCGCCCGTGCCCGCGCGCAAAGAAATCAACGAACGCGTCGTCATCACCGGCGTTGGCGCGGTCACGTCGCTGGGGTTGGGCATTCAGAAAACGCTGGCGCAGCTTCGCAACCATGTTGTGGGAATAACACCCGTGGCCGCCTTCCCGCTGCGGGCCGAACGCTCGCGATTGGCGGGCCAAGTCGTGTCCTTCAAAGCCGCTGAAGTGGACCGCCGGATTGATTTCGCGGGCTTGAACCAAATCAGCCGGTTTGCCGTGGCTGCCAGCCGGCTGGCCCTGGAGCACGCCGCGTTGAAAGTTTCGCCGAGCCATGCCGAGGAAATCGGCGTCGTGATGGGCGCGTGCAATGGGCCGTCGGAGATGGGCCACATGGACAGCGTGTTCAGCAGCGATTCGTTTCAAGCCAACGTCACGAGCTTCTCCAACATCGTGGCCAACTCGACCGCCGGCTGGGTGTCCAACGCGCTTTATCTCAAAGGCGTCAATGCCTCGCTCTCCGCCGGGCCGCACGCCGGGCTGCAAAGTCTGGCCTACGCGTTCGATGCGCTGGCCGGGAAACGCGCCCAGGCGATTCTGGCGGGCGCGGCGGACGAGGTTTACGCGCAGACGTTTTACAACTACGACGGCATCGGCTTCCTCTACGCGGGCGTGGAGGAGGCGGATTACCGTCTGCGGCTTGACCGCGAAAAACAAAAAGTGCTGGGCGAAGGCGCGGCCACGCTGGTGCTGGAAACGGCCACGAATGCGCTCGGACGCGGCGCCACCGTGCTTGCGGAAGTACTGGGTTACGGCATGAGCATGGATGCGGAGGGATTCACCGCGCCGAACAATGGCACCGCGGGTTTGCACCATGCCGCGCAACTCGCGTTCTGCCGCGCCGGTCTGAAACCGGAGCAAATCAGTCTCATCGTTTGGGCGCCGCAGGGCAATCGCCAGGACCTCAAGGTGCTCACCGTCGGCGAAGAATTGTTCGGGCCGGATTTTAAGAACTTGCCGCTGGTGACGACCACCTTCAACACCGGCTACATCGAGTCGGCCTCGATTCTGGTGAGCCTGGCCGCCGCGCTGGAGGCGCTGGCAACCGGCGGCAAACTGTGGCCGCAGCGCACGGGCGTCAGCGAACTGGACCAGCGGGAAGGACGCGGGACGCCGGAATACATCCTCGCGCTCGCCAGCAGCGATGTCGGTTACAACTTTGCCGTGGTGTTGCGAAAAGGGTGGAAACCGTGATGTCAAAAGGTTTCGTCTGCCTGCAAAGCGCCAGAGGACTGGCGCACTCCAAGACACTTCGCGTATTTCAGGAATCATCATGTCGCGCGCGGCGTCTTGGAGTGCGGCGGCCCTCCGCCGCTCTTCCCAGAGGCATATCAAACTGTGCCCATGTTGACTCGAACTGCTTTCCAGTGAATTCGCCATGAGCCGGCGCGTTGTCATCACGGGATTGGGCGTGCTGTCCGGCGCGGGCGCGAACGTCGCCGAGTTCCAGCGGAACATCACGGCAGGCGTTTGTTGTTTGTCGCCCATCACCGACCCGCGGGCGGCGCATTTCAAATCCCGGTGCGCCGGGTTGCTGACCGGAACCGCTGCCGCCGCACTGGAGACTCCGCCCGATCTGGCCGGCTTCGACAGACACGTTCACATGGCGGTGGTGGCGGCGCGCGAGGCGCTGGCGTCCGCCGGCGTGCGACCGGCGGATTGGGGCCGGCGGTTGGGACTCATTTTCGCAACGTGCTCCGGACCGATGCTGCTGATTGAGGCGCACTACGAACGCATCATCGGTGGCGATCTGCGGTTGACCGAAGACGAGTGGCTGGCCAAGCAGTATCACACCGGCGCGCGAGTGCTGGCCCGCGTGCTTGGGGTGCAAGGTTTTTCCACGACAGTGGTGACCGCCTGCTCCGCCAGCACGGCGGCAATGGCGCTGGCCGCCGATTTGATCCGCTGCGGGATGCTCGACGCGGCGCTGGCGGGCGGCGCCGACGCGTTTTCCACCAGCACGCTTGCCGGTTTCGAGGGGCTTAAAGCGACGTGCGAAGGCAGGTGCGCGCCGTTCTCGAAACCGTTCGGTTTGAATCTGGGCGAGGCGGCGGCGTTTGTGTTTCTCGAATCACTCGCGGGCGCGCAGAAACGCGCGGCGGCGATCCATGCGGAGATGCTTGGCTCCGGCATGAGCAACGACGCCTTCCATTGCTCGGCACCCGAACCGGCGGGACGCGGCCTGACAACAGCGATGAAAAGCGCGCTGGGCGACGCCGGGCTGGCGCCGGAACAAATCACTTACATCAACGCCCACGGCACCGGCACCGAGGCCAACGACAAAGCCGAAACCAAGGCCGTGCGCAAAGTGTTCGGCGCGCACGCCGAACACACGCCGATCAGTTCCACCAAGAGCATGGTCGGTCACTGTCTTGGCGCGGCCGGGGCGGTGGAAGCCATCGCCAGCATTGTGTGCGCAAAGTCGGGCGTGTTGCCGCCCACCGCCAACTTTGCCGGACCGCGCGAAGGTTGCGCGCTGGACTGCGTGCCGGAGGCCGGACGGGCCTGGCCAGCGCCGCAAGTTTTCCTGAGCAACAATTCGGCCTTCGGCGGGCATAACGCGAGTGCGGTTTTCTCGTTGCCGGTGGCAGCCTCCCAGACAAGTCCGGTTCAGTCTTCGCACGAGCGGACCGTCGTCACCGCGTGTGGCGTGGTTTCCTCACTGGGCATCGGCGCTGAGGCGCTGGTGGAGGGCGTCGCGCGCAGGCAGCCAAAACTGCGGACCGTTTCCATTCCCGGGCTGCCACCCATGCTTGCCGGCATGGTGGATGCGAAAGCGGTTGAGATATTTGACCGCCGATTGGACCTCCGGCAGATGGATGCTTCGAGCCGTTGGGCCACCGTCGCCACGCGGCTGGCCATCCGCGAGGCGGGCTTCTCCGAGCGGCCCGCCGCGCTGGCGGAGTTGGGATTGTTCCTGAGCCTTTCAACCGGGCCGTCCTGGGCGGAGTCGGAATATCTGACTTCCTTTCTCTCAAACAACCGCCAGGTGACACAAGTGACCGCCTTCCCCTACATCGTGCCGAGTTCCGTGGCGGGCAATGTGTGCCGCGCGCTCGGGCTTGCGGGCCATAATCTCACGTTGAGTGCCGGAGCCGGCGCCGGCCTGCTGGGCTTGGCACCGGCGATTGCCGCACTTCGGGCCGGCCATGCCGAAGCCGTTCTCAGTGGCGCGGTGGACGAACTTTCGGATCGAATTTTGACCGACCAGTTCATGGCCGGCCGGTTCGCCGCCGGCAATGCCGAACCTCCCGGCGAAGGAGCGGCGGTGCTGATGTTGGAGACGGAACGCCACGCTTTGGCTCGCGACGCCACACCGCTGGCGTCCATTTGCGGAGTGGCCAGTTCGGCCGCCGATGAAGGCCTGCCCGGATTGGAGCAAACCGTGCGCGAAGCGCTGGCTCAAGCGGGGATCGAAGCCGGGCAAGTGGCCGCAGTTTGCGCCGACCTGCCCAAAGTCCGGTTTCAAGAACTGGCAGGGAAACTGTGTCCGGCCTGGGCGGGGCGTCGGGTCGGAGTTGCGCCAAGGACGGGGCGACTGGACGGGGCGCAAATCCTGGTTGACCTCAGCGTGGCGTTGCTGGCTCGGCCCGGTCATTCGGAATTGCGGGAATACGTTCTGGCGCTGGCCGGTTCGCCTCACGGCATGAACTGCGCGGTCGTATGCAAAAGGATTGAAAAGCCGGCGCGAATGCGGTAAACATTCATGACCTCGCGGCCTTGGCAGGAAAGCAAACCAGGCCGGAGGCTTGTGTTTTTACGCGGCCAGCGCACAGATCGCGTGGCGTACGGACGGCAGCAAACAATCAGGACCAGGACAAAACCGGTGGCAGACGACATGCAAGCAACAATCGAACGGCGGGCGAGTGTCATCCTCACGTTCAAGGAGGAACTCATCCGCCGGCTCAACCTTCCCTACGCGGCGGAGGATTTGCACGAGGACATTTCACTGCTCGGTTCCGGGCTGGGACTGGACTCGCTCGACGCGCTCGAAATCGTCCTGTGCATCGAAGGCTGTTTCAAAATCAAAATCCCGGACGAGAACATCGCCGTCTTGCGCTCCATCAATACCGTGGTGGACTTCGTCATTG
>Ga0209726_10007928_pt1 | contig 11651 bp, 9 predicted proteins | sample Subgrocontami54m_FD_187453 | JGI IMG/M metagenome (GOLD analysis project Ga0209726, IMG submission 187453) | Subsurface groundwater microbial communities from S. Glens Falls, New York, USA - GMW46 contaminated, 5.4 m (SPAdes) (version 3) | ecosystem: Environmental > Aquatic > Deep subsurface >... | reverse complement strand
AGCGTCGGCGATTAACCCGTCGCCAACAAATCTGCAGTGGCCACCGCGAACGCGACGGCCGCCGAACTTAACTTACTGGGTCAATTCCGTGAGCACGGGGTGGGTCAATTCTGCTGAGCGCCGAGGGCGGAGGAGTTCGAGAACCGTGCGTGCGCGGAGTCGAGTGCGGGAAGACCTCCGCATTCGCCGCACGAGGTGGCATCCGGCATTGGGCGATAAGAAATTCATTCATTCCTCCTTTCGCGCTTCAGGCCGATGGCGGCGGGTCGCCACCGATGCGGCGCCGCCGACCCGTCGGCACAGCGCAATCCTTCTCGAAGGTCGGCTACAAAGCCAAGCCCAAACGATCAGCGATTCAATTATGCCACCACGTCTGCGACCGCCAGTGGCTCATGCCGCTGCAGGACTCAAGACCGCAAAGGCAGCGGACTTCCGTCGCATGCGGATTCGATCGAGGGTCGTATCCGCCATCTCCTGTTGAAGCTATAGATACGCGCAGAAGCGCGCTAAGGCTGCGTTTGAGCATAAACGCATCGCAACAACGCCCCAGGTGCGCGATCGGCCATTAAAGTTGCTCAGCTCGACGCGCACAAAGATGACGAACACCGACCAAGGGCTGCGGCGGTCTGCTTGCGTGTACACCATGCCATCTACCCCAATTGAAACTCGATAGAGTACGGGCATAATGATCGAATCGCGATATCATCATTCACTGATGATCGGAAGCCAAAGGCGTGCAGCATGTTGGTCGAACCCGGGCAGGAAATCGTCATCGATCCTCTTGCAGGCCGCCCATTGATCAAGGATCTTGTGGTTTCGTTTGACTGAAGGTGCTGGATGCGGACGCCAAGAGAACCAGAGGTCCAGCCTAAAGGTCGCGTGACGTCCGCCACACCGGATCATTCGATCTTGATGTTGCCCTTCTTGATGATCTCGGTAAATTTCGTCTGCTGGAATTTCAGATCGCGAGCGAAATCCTCGGGACGGCGGTAGTCGACTTCGAAACCGAGCGCATTGAGCCGCTCGCGCACCTCGGGCTTTTGCATGGCGGTATCGATGGCGCTGGCGAGCCGATCGACAATCGCCTTCGGCGTACCGGCAGGTACCATCACGCCCATCCAGCCGCCGACATCGAAACCGGGCATGTTGGCGGCACTCGCGAAAGGCGCGACGCCAGGTGTGATCGCGCTGCCCTTGGCGAGGGAAACGCCTTAGGCCTTTAGGCGCCCGGAGCGCATCAGTGAGGCGGACGATGCGTACGCCGTGCGCGCCGTGAATGGCCGCAAACTCCCGCGCGCGCCTCGCTGCGACTGGCGCAGGCGACCAGCTGTCCGCTCGCCGAGGCCTTGATCGCCGGCGCAACACCACCGTGAGCCAAGAGGCCCAGTCCCACTGCTTCCCCAACGTAACTGCATGCGTCGCCCTCTTGATTTGAATCCCTGTGGCTTCCGCTCCGGCTCGTTCTTCCTATCCCTTGAAGAAGGGCAACACCGTATCCACGAACACCTGGGGCGTCTGCAAGGCCATGAAGTGGCCCGTATCGGCCAAGACGTACTTGGCGCCGGAAATAGCCTTGGACACCCGCTGCGCCAGCTCCGGCGTACGCAGCGCATCATGCTTCGCCCCGATGACCAGCGTGGGCGCCTGAATCTTCGCGTATTCTGGCGTGAGGTCCACGGTGCTGATCATGCGCCCCAGCGCCGCGAAGGATCCGGGATCATTGCAGACCCAGCGCGACTGGTAGCGTCGAAAGCGCTCCCGATCCAGCGCGCGCAGGTTCTCGGGATACGAATGGTCGTGGCTGTCCTTCATGGAGACGCGCATGCCCTCGCGCTCGACCAGTTCGCCGCGCTTCAGATTGCGCTCGCGGTTCGCGGCAGTGGCCCCGAACGTCGGGCTGGCAATGGCCAGCTTGGCCACGCGCTTGGGGTAGCGCGCTGCAAACCCTATTGTGAAATCGGCGCCCATGGCGCAACCTGCCACATGCACCGCCGTGGTGATACTCAGCGCATCGAGCAGCGCGGCCAAGTCCGCTGCCACTGTATCGAAGGCCATCTTGCGCACCTTCTCCGAAAAGCCGAAGCCGCGCTGGTCGTAGCGCAGCACGCGAAACTCTTTCGCCAGCCCAGGCACCGCCTCGTCGTAACTATCCAGGCAGCCGCCGGCCTCGTGCAGCAGCACCAGCGTCTCCTTCCCCGACCCGCTCAGTTCGTACCGCAGGCTGGCTCCGTTCGCTTCGATCCATGGCATGGCACGCCTCCTCGTCGTCGTTGATTTCGTAGAAATTTATGATTGGCTAAGAGCTCATTTCAAAGCGAGGGGATATCCCCCGAGGGGACTTCCCTGGTGGCAGCAGTTGCTTTCATGCCATTCGGGGCGCATCCCCTCATGCTTCGCTATATCAGGAGCCATTTCGGAAATTCTGAAATGGCTTCTAACTACCGGGCAATCTACAGCAACGGCAGGGGTGCCGCAACGGCCTCGCGCGGCCGCGCGCATGGTCGTCCGACAATACCAGGTGCGCGAGACGGACAAGATGTAGACTATTCCAAATAATAATGTGACGGCCGGCTGGTTCGGCCAGTTCGCAGGGGTCGTCTAACCCATGACGTAGGGAGGGGTCAAATGAAAAGTTTCAATGCAGTGATGCGTACGGTGGCGGTAGGCGTGCTGATGACCGTTGCGGGTGCCGTTGCCGCCCAGCACGATTATCCCAGTAGGCCGATTCGCATCATCGTCCCCTACCCTCCGGGCGGCAGCGTGAATTTTCTGGCCCGGCTGATCGACCAGAAGCTTGCTGAACGTCTTGGCCAGCAGGTGATCGTCGACAACCGCGGCGGCGGCAATACTGTCATCGGCGCCGATCTGGCGGCTAAGTCCCCGCCTGATGGCTACACTCTGCTGTTGGCAGGCAGCACCCAAGCCGCTCTCCCGAGCCTGTATCGCAATATGCCCTACGACATAATCAATGATTTCTCTCCGGTAGCTACGATTGCTCGCAGCGAGTTCGTGCTTGTCGTAAATCCCTCGATACCGGCCAATACCGTGCAGGAATTCATTGCATTGGCCAAGTCCAAGCCGGGACAACTCAATTACGCCTCGTCGAGCACCGGAGGTCCGACCCATCTGGGGGCCGTACTGTTCGAGATGCTGACAGGGGTGAAGATGCAACACATCCCGTATAAGGGAGGCGGACCAGCCATCATCGACATCATGGGTGGGCAGGTGCAGCTGGGCTTCGCCAATCCAGCCAACGTCATTCCCTTTATCAAATCCGGCAAACTCAAGGCCATCGCCGTCTCGGGCGAAACGCGCCTTGCGGCACTGCCCCAACTGCCCACATTCACCGAGGCCGGCCTGCCGGGCATGGCGTTGAGAAACTGGTATGGGATCGTTGTGCCGGCCGGTACGCCGAAGCCTATCATAGACAAACTGGCGACTGAAATTGGGAAAATCTTGGCGCTGCCAAGCATCGGGAAAGCGCTAGCCAACCAAGGACTGGATGCCTTCATCTCTACCCCCGAGCAGTTGGGCACTCTGATGAAGACGGAGAAGGCGAGGATCGCCAAAATCATCAAGGCCGCCAACATCACGATCCAGCAGTAGGCGAACGCGACACCAGTTGATACCGTTTGAAATGCCGGCGCAGGAGTTCGCGCAGTTCTATCGCAGCGAAGCGCTACATGGACATCGTTACCGAATTCAACATCCAAACAGAGGTAGCCTAGTCCACGCGCACGCCCGAATCCTTGACGATCTTGCCCCATTTGGGCACGTCGCGCTTGAGTAGGGCACCGAGTTCCTCCGGTGTGCTGCTCTTGGGAGTGACCCCCGCGGCGGCGAGCCGATCCTTGACCTCTTTGCTGTCCATTGCCTTGACGAATTCGCGGTTCAGTATGCCGGTAATCGAGCTCGGTGTTCCGACAGGCGCGAGGATGTAGTAGGCGGCAACGATATTTAGCGCAGGGAAGCCAGCCTCGTCCATGGTCGGCACGTTCGGCAGTTCTGGCGAGCGTCTATCGCCCGTAATCGCCAACACCTTTACGGTGCCCGATTTCGCACGCGCCAGTGCGCTGTTGAAGGTAATTATCCAAACTTCGACCCGACCCGAGAGCACATCGGCTTCGCCGTCTGCAACCAATTTGGTGGGAACAAGCACCATGTCGATCTTGGCCGTGGACTTGAGCAACTCTGCCATGAAATGCTGAATGCTGCCTACCGTGCCGGTATGGTTGAGCTTGCGTGGACTCGTCTTGGCCACCTCAACCAGATCCCTCATGGTATTCGCGGGGAATTTGCTCAGCACTGCCACGACGAAAGGCATGCTTCCAGCCAGGGACACAGGGGCGAAATCCCTGAGAAAGTCATAACGCATATTGGACAAGTGTTGATTGACAATCTGGCTGGTGCTCGCGATGACTATCGTATAGCCGTCGGGCGCTGACTTGGCGACCGTTTCGAGGGCGAGGCCGCCTGTCGCCCCGGGCCGGTTCACGACCACCACCGGATGGCCCCAGTTGTCGCTTATCTTGGCGGCGAGGATGCGCGCGATCACGTCGTTGCCGCTGCCCGGTCCGTATGGAACAACCAAGGTGATCGGTCGGTTCGGATACGCCTGCTGGGCCGCGGCAGTGCCCGCAAGTAGCACAAGTAATGCGACTGTTAGTATGCGTGCAACTGCATGTTTGACTCTACTCATGCGGGCTCCTCCTATTACGAAAGCGATTGAATCGTGCAGAAATCTCGTTGCGACATAGATCTGGGACCAATACTTCCGGGCTAGTTTTCGAACCCGAAGTTGCTGGTCTTGATGCCTGGCGCGTGTTTGGCTGGGTGCGATCTTATACTGGCTCGGTCAAGTGCGCTTGTCTTGTGCGCTTGCAAGCGTCTTCTGCTGCCCGACGTGGGGCGGTCCACCAGGATGGCAATCCGGCCAGCCGCGCCTGATGCATCGCGCTATCCGATCACCATCGACGTCTACGCATAAGGGCTGCAAGAATACCTGACGCATCCAGGTCGCGCACATTGGTCAACAATATTGTTTGCACAGCGATAGAGGTGATAAGCTTACGCGCGCTACAGCGCCGTTTGGGCCAACTGGGCGGCCTGTGCCCCGTTCGCGCACGACGGTCCCCAAGTCACGCGAGGCATGTGAGGCACCGTTGATGCAGATATCACCCGCCGCTCTCCTGCGCCTGTTCCGCAAGAACCAGACGGTGATAGCCATTTGCGTCACCACCGCCATCGTCATGATGGGCCAGGGCATTATTTCGCCGGTGCTGCCTTTGTTCACCAAAGAGTTTGGCGTGAACGTGGCCATGATCGGCGTGACTGTCGCAGTATTCAGTCTGGGACGTATATTCTTCAACGTGCCCGCGGGCATCGTTGCTGAAAGATTCGGGCGGCGGGTCGTGCTTGTCGGCGGCTTACTCATCATAACCATCGCCTCGGTGCTCATGGCCCTCTCCCGCAGCTACATCGAGCTGATCATCTGGCGCTTCTTTACCGGCGTGGGCTCGGCCATCTATCTCACTGGCGCGCTGACCGTTATGGCGGACATCTCAGCGCCGGACAACCGTGCCCGCTACATGAGCTACCAGCAAGGGGCCTTGTTGTTCGGCGCAGGGTTCGGGCCGGCGGTAGGCGGTCTTGCGGCGGAACTCTGGGGCTACCACTCCGCGTTCTACATCCTGGCCGGCCTCTCCTTCATCGGCTTGGTCTGGGCCTTGCTCCAGCTGCCGGAGACGGCGCGCCTGAGCGCTGCGACAGTCGCACCTCCCGTGACAGCGCCGCATGCGCCCAAGCCGCGTGAACCCGGCACAATGCGCAGCATGATCGCTCTCGTAACCAACCTCAACTTCATGCTCGTATCGTTCTATTTCTTCATGGTCGTATTCACGCGAAACGGCGGACGGGCCAGTATATTGCCCTTGCTCGGAGATGCTCAGATCGGGCTTGGGCCAGCGCAAATCGGCGTGGCATTCACCGTGATGGCCTTCGTCAATTTCGTCGCGGTAATTCCCGCCGGCTGGCTGGCGGACCGGTACGGGCGGAAGGCATTGATGCTTCCTGGCGGAATCATCACAGCACTCGGGCTGGTCATGTTCCTCTTCTGCACCAATTTTCCCCTATTCTTGCTGGCGTCAGTGGTTCTGGGGATCGGGGTTGGGGCTGTGGGACCGGCCCCTGCGGCTTTCGTGGCGGATGCGGCGCCCGACCGCGGCAGAGCGCTGGCCATCGGTCTGTTCCGTAGCTTTGGAGACGTCGGCGGCATGATCGGCCCGATTCTTCTCGGGTGGCTGGTCGACGTCGGCGCCTTTGGCTGGGCTATGAACACCAATGCGGTACTTGTGCTGATCAGTGCGCTGGCGGTGGCCTTGTTTGCGACGGAGGCAAAATCCAGCCGTACCGTTCGGATCAGGCGGTGACCGCGGCGCGATTCAGCGGCCCGCGCAAGAGTGGCTGTCGCGTCATTTGATCGGATCAAGAAGAGGAGGGGAAAGCAATGCCCAAACACTGTGTCGAGGAAGCGCTCAACGTTACTGACCTGCGCCTGATGGCGAAGAAGCGCCTGCCCAAATGGTTGTTCGAATTCGTCGACAGGGGCACGGAGGACGAGGTTGCGCTGCGCAATAATCGCGCCGCTTTCGAACGCATCAAGCTCAAGACTCAGGTCCTGGTCGATGTCTCGAATCGCCATCAGGAAATCACGCTGTTCGGCAAACAACACAAGATGCCTCTGGGCATCGCGCCCACGGGCCCCGCGGGCATGCTGCACTACAAAGGCGAGTTGGCATTGGCGCGAGCAGCCAAGGCGGCGGGAATTCCTTTTACGCTGGCGACGGGATCGCAGACGAGCATGGAGGAGGTGGCCAAGGTCGTTGGAGGCACGCTCTGGTTTCAGCTTTACATGTGGTCGGACATCAAGCTATCCCATATGCTGGTGGAGCGCGCCAAGAACGCCGGCTTCGAGGCGCTGGTAGTGACCGTGGACGGCCCCGTCGCCGGCAATCGCGAGTACAACATCCGCAACGGGTATACGGTGCCGTTTTCCTACACGCGCAAGAATACCGCCGCGGTGCTGGCCAAGCCGGGCTGGTTCTTCGGTGTGCTGATGCGCTATCTGGTGACCACCGGCATGCCGCGCCGAGAAAATTATCCCACCGTATTGAAGGAAAGATTTACCCAGGTATCGTCGGCGGAAAGCAAGACCAGAAACGACTCGCTCAGCTGGACAGACCTTCGGGTGCTGCGCGACATGTGGCCTCGAACCCTCATCGTGAAAGGCATTCTGACACCCAAGGACGCCGCACTCGCCATCGAGCATGGCGCCGACGGCATCATCGTATCGAACCATGGTGGCCGCAACTTCGACAGTTCCATGGCGCCCATCGAAGCACTGGCGCCCATCGTGGATGCGGTCGGTGATCGCGCCACGGTGATTGTCGACAGCGGCTTTCGCCGCGGCAGCGATGTGGTGAAGGCACTCGCGATCGGCGCAAAACTGGTCATGATAGGCCGCACCACGCTTTGGGGCACCACCGTGGGCGGCGAAGCCGGGGCTGCGCGCGCAATCGATATTTACCGCCAGGAGATCAGCCGAACGCTGGCCTACCTGGGTTGTCGCAGCGTGGCCGAACTCAACCGGGATTTCCTCGAATTTGTCGGCAGTTCGCATCCCCCGGCGACGATGTAGCGGTCGGCCGCGGTTTGCCGCGTTGATAAGTACGAAGATGGCGACATACGGCGGTGTAACGAAGTCCGCCAGCATCAAGATCGAGGGAGGCCATTTCAGAATTGCCGATCCGGCCTTTGATACAGGGGAGCATGTGGGGATGCGCCCCGAATGGCATGAAACCAAATGCTGCCACTAGGGAAGTCCCCCGCCCCGAAGGAAGTCCCCTTGGGGGATTGGGGGATATCCCCTCGTTTTGAAATGAGCTTCAAGTACTGAGGAGTGGATGTCTAACCAACCTTGAACTGAGGAGATGCCAGATGAACACTTTCAACGCAGTGGCGCGCATCGTGTGCCTAGGCATACTGATGACTATTGCCGGCCCCGCTGCCGCGCAACAGGCTTATCCCAACAAGCCGATCCGGCTCATCGTCCCCTACCCGCCAGGCGGCTCGAACAACGTGCTGGCCCGTCTTATCGCCCAAAAGCTGACAGAAAGCATGGGCCAGCCTGTAACCGTCGACAACCGCCCCGGAGGCAACACCGTCATCGGCTCCGAAGCTATGGTGAAATCCCCGCCCGATGGCTATACCTTCATGCTGACCTCCATTACCCATGTCATCAACCCTAACCTTTACCCCGATGTTCCCTTCGATGCGGTGAAGGACTTTGCTACGGTCTGTACTGTCGCCAGCACCGAAGAGGTGCTCGTGGTCCATCCCTCGCTTCCGGCCAACGACTTGCGGGAATTCATCGCCCTGGCCAAATCCAAACCAGGACAGCTCAATTACTCATCCTCCGGCGGCGGCAACCTCAATCATCTTGCTGCCGCGATGTTCGGCATCATGACCGGTGTCACGATGCAACACATTCCCTACAAGGGAGGAGCGCCGGCTCTGACCGATATCATCGCCGGTCAAGTCCAGCTGGGATTCCAAGTGCCCGTAAACGTAATTCCGCACATCAGGAGCGGCAGGGTCAAGGCCATTGCGATCACCGGGAAGACGCGCCTTGCATCGCTGCCGCAGGTCCCCACTTTTGCTGAGGAAGGCTTGCCTGAATTCGAGGCAAAGGCCTGGTTCGGGATCTTTGCGCCGGCCGGCACGCCGAAAGCAATCATCGACAAACTGTCGACCGAGATTGGCAGGACACTCGCACTGTCGGACATCAAGGAGAAACTCGCGGGCCAAGGGCTCGAGCCTTTTATCTCCACACCTGAGGAGTTCGCCGCGCTGGTAAGTGCCGATTTGGCCAGGTACGCGAAAGTCATCAAAACCGCCAACATCAAAGCCGAGCGTTGACCATCGTCTGGCAGATCTATGCCTATTCTTTTCACGGAGTAAATACTGCGGAGTTGATGTCATAGTAACTTGAGTTGAGGAGGTGCCAGATGAACACTTTCAATGCAGTGGTGCGCATGGTGACCGCAGTCGTACTGATGAGCCTCGTTGGCGCCGTCGCTGCGCAGCAGGCTTATCCGAGCAAGCCGATCCGACTCTCTCAAGAAACACATCTCAAGTGACTGAAACGGCAGACGGTATTCAAGCTGCGTTTCGAATTGGAGTGAGCTGGAAGCCGAGTTTTTCGGCGCGCTTGGCGAGATGATGCATGACTCGCTGGCGATAACGTTCCTCGAAATAGTCCTGCCCCTTATCCGTGTATTCGGTTCCCTTGGTCAACATGGTATAGATGAGGCGGGCGAGCTTGTGGGCCGCAGCGGTGACGGCCTTGGGTTTATCCATGCGTGAGCACATGCGCCTGAAATAGGCGCCCAGTGCTGACTGGCTGGAGCGCAGAGCCGCTGCGGCCAGACGCAGTGCCAGGGCCGCCCGATTGGCACATCTCTTGGTCTTACTGCTCATCAGCTTGCCGCCGGTGATCTTGGTGCCCGGGCACAAGCCCAACCAGCTCGCGAAGTGCGCAACCGTGGGAAAGCGTGACATGTCCGCTCCAGTCTCGCTGATGACCGCCAGCGCAGTGGTCACATCGATGCCGTCGATGCGCGTCAAATCCACGCCGCACATTTTGAACAACTGTGTGCGCAGATCGAACTTCGGCGCATTGCGAGCTCGCCCGCGCTGCTTGCCTTTGGCTGGTTCGCCATCGTGAGCCTGCAAACGCTGCAGTTGCTGCTCGATCTCGCGGTCGCACTCGGCAAGTTGCGTACCGATGAAGTCGAACGCATTCAGCGCCTGCTTGAGCGCGAACAGGTGTTCGCCTCGCCAGTTGCCTTGCAGGCTCTTGGCGATTTCATCAATGCTGGCGCGGATACGCGCGTTCTTCATCGAGCCCAGAACTTGACCATCACGCTCACCGGCGACAATGGCTCGCAGGATTTTCTGGCCGGTTTCGCCCGCCACGTCGGAGATGACATTAGCTAACTGGACGTTCATCTGCGTGAGCGCCTTTTGCATGTGCTGTACGTCCCGGCCTTGGCTTTTGAGCAGCATTACGCGCTGTCGCCAAAGCGAGCGCAGTACGCACACTTGGTCGGTTGGGCGAAACGCCCCGCTGAGCAGCCCGTAGCTCATGAGCTGCTGCAACCACTGGCAGTCCAGCACATCGGACTTGCGCCCCGAGACGTTCTTGACGTGGCGTGCATTGACGAGCAGCACGGTGAAGCCGCGCGACTCCAGCAGTTCGAACAAAGGGATCCAGTACACGCCGGTGGATTCCATGGCAACGGTGTCGACACCGCAGCCCTTGAGCCAATCAGCCAATGCGTTAAGGTCGACCGTGAAACTGGGAAATTCGCGCACCGGCGTGTCGTCTCGATCCGCCGGCACGGCCACATAGTGGGAGGTACTTCCGATGTCGATGCCCGCGGCATTGGGGTGGGTGATCGTCAAGGCCGCTCTGGACTTGCCCGGCTTGAGGCTGACTCTTGCATTGCGTTGGGCCATTGCTTGCTCCATCATTCAGGTTGGAATGTGGCGCCGCATCGGGTACGTCGTCTTGTTCACTCTCTCAAACGGGATATCTGCCCAGCGGCTACGAACCGCCACGCCGATTCACCAATATCGATGACGTCACCCAGGACCACGCTCATACGCGGGCAGTACGCACCATTGTCTGACCGGTCTTCCGCAGCGCCGCATTCGACTTTGCCACAACGAAGGTACGACGTAGTGTTTCTTCGGCGCGATTTGCGGCAACGGGCCGATTACTTCGCTCATACTGCGCATTGCGGCGCGATTCGCATAGCGGCCGACGCTGTAGCGGAAGCCGTCGTGCAGAGTCAGTCCTCCTGCGACGCCGCTACTGGTCACTTAGGTCGCTTCACCAGGTCATCGATGAGGGGCGCGATCTCCTTGCGGTTCTTTTCCAGCTCCTTGAGGATGTCATTCTCCGAGCCGTAATAGAGCGCAACGACATTCCTGCGCGCGAACTCCTTGATCGCCGGCGTCTCCAGCGCTGCCTTCACGCTGTCGTGGATCTTCTTCACCACCGGCTCCGGCGTCCCCTTCGGTACGATGAACACGTGGTAGTTGGGCGCCATTTCTGGATCAAAACCCAGCTCCTTCAAGGTCGGAATATCAGGAAGCGATGACATCCGCTGTGCGCTGTCGACGGCGAGAATCGACATCCTCCCAGCCTCCACGTGCCCCTGGACGCCGGCGATGGAAAGCGGAAACCCGGCGTCGACGTGACCGCCGAGCAGCGCGAGGATTCCGTCGCCCGCACCCTTGAACGGGATCTGGACCAGTTGCATCCGATTCTTCTGGAAGATCGCCAGGGCGAGCAGGTGCAGCGGGGAGCCTTCACCCGCCGTCTGTGCGAAGTTGATCTTGCCCGGGTTGTCCTGGACGTACTTCACGAAATCGCGCATGTTCCGCCACGGCGGATCGGCTCTCGACACAAGGGCAGAAGGTAGGTAGTAGACACGAACGACGAATTTCAGGTCTTCGGCGGCGTAGGGCGGCTTGCGAATGGCGGCGTAGACGTCGGGGATGACCTGCGGCGACTGGAGATCGCC